>Ga0302156_10000019_pt1 | contig 156030 bp, 139 predicted proteins | sample I_Bog_N3_2_FD_193503 | JGI IMG/M metagenome (GOLD analysis project Ga0302156, IMG submission 193503) | Peat permafrost microbial communities from Stordalen Mire near Abisko, Sweden - I_Bog_N3_2 | ecosystem: Environmental > Terrestrial > Soil > Wetlands > Peat | place: Sweden: Abisko... | reverse complement strand
TGTCGAGCCAGATGGCTTGCGGCGCCTGGCGCACCGAGGCCGCCAGTTGCCGCCCCTGTTCGGCGAAGGCCGGCGCCACGCGATCGCGCACCTGGTCCCAGCTGAGCAGGCGTTCCTGGCGCGGCGCACGGGGGCGGGCGGATGCCGGGGCGACCAGACGTTGCGCATGCAAGGAGGCCAGTCCATCCAGAATCGCCCGGTAGCTGGCGCTGATCGGTTTAAAGAAAACGCGAGCTTGTTGTCTGAGGGTCGCAACGGTTGGCAGTTCCGGATTGGCTCCCGCCAACTGCTGCGCAAGCGCCACTTGCCAGGCGAACGGCACATCCGCTGCCTGCGTCAATTGTTGCGCCGCGCGCTGTAATTGCAGAGAGAGGCCGGAGAGCGCCGCATTGCGCCCGCTGCTAGGATGCTCCCGAATATAGGTATCCACGCGCGTTTGCAGGGCGAGCAACTGTGCTTGATAGCCCTGCGTTGCTTCTCCGGATGCGCTGGGGGGGCCCTGGATAAACTCCCGCAGGCGCTCGGCCCATTGCTGGTTCACGGCTTGCAAACTGGCATCGGTTTGTTGTCGATGCTGCACGACAAAGCCCGGGTCCGCGAATACCAGATCCGCCTGAAGTCTGACGCCAGGCTCCGGCTGGTTGCCCATATCCGCGCGCAGGGTGGACAAATCGGCTTGCGTTGACGAGCGCAGCTCTACCCAACTGGATTTGTCGTCGACGCGAATCCCGATACCACCGGTCAACTCGGCCACTCCGGGCAACTGTTCTCTAGCGTAAAGCGCGCGGTTGGTGTGTGAATAGCCCATCAACGCCAGCCATTTCCCGCTGTTGGGCTGAGCTTGGCGCTGTTTGATCACCCTCTGGGCATTGAAATTCATCACCGCAACCCGATCGGCGCCGGTCGAATCGCTTTCGGGCGCATGGCTACGGCTGGAATTCTGTTGGTTGATCCAATAGCTTGCCGTGCTGTCGATGGGAATGATTTCGATGCGATTTGCCTGGGCGGCGCGCAGTAACTTGCGAAAGGTATAGTTCTTGCTCGGATCTGGGTTGAACTGACGATCCAGCATATCCAGATGGTTTTTCAGCGGTTCGGACATGAGCCCGGTGCGATGAAAATGCCGCAAATCGGCGTGAAATAGTTCGGATGGGATGTGTTCCATATACAGCGTGGTTACGCCGTTGGCCGCCAGCAGCGGAAAATTGTCGATCAGCAGTTTTTTGCTGAGCGCCGAATCGTGCGTTTCGCCGATGGCGATGCCGGGCGCGGCGTTGAGCAGCTGGAGCAGGCGCTCGCTCATCGGTGCTTGGGGATCTAGCGTCGGCAGTCGCGGACGAGGGGGGAGAGGCGCGGCTTTAAAAAAACTGCGTGAGTCGCGCAGCAGCTTTTTTTGTAATTGATCAAATGTGGTTTTGACCCCATTGTTGAGTCGGCTTTCTTCTGTATCATCTGAAAACCCGAGCCATGGGCTGAGGCCGCGCCCGCCATCCAGGTGTCGTAGCCGGTTGAGCCGCTCGAGCATGTGCGCCGGCATGGTGTAGTCCGCTATGGCGTCATCGGCGGGCTGTTGTTGAGCGGGGAATGGCGTCACATCTTGCAAGCCCTTGGCGAGCAGGCCTTGGCGCAGATCCGCCTCATCCGGGTAGCGGCGGCTATTCAGCCCCCAGCGCTCGATAAACAGTCCGTTGGCATCGCGCCGCACCGGCGTGCGTACAATCTGGTCTTGGTGTGAGCGATGCCACAGTTCGAACTCGCCGGCAGGCGTTGAGTGCAGCATGAATTCGCCCGCTTGATCCAGGCAATCGGTATTGGGCGGATGGTGAGCTGCAACGCTGGCGGTATCTTGGGGGTCTGGCATGCCGATGGTCCTTCTTGAGGGGCTCAGCGCTGCAGTCTGCTCAAGTAGGGCGGTGGCGGGTAGTCGTCGCGGTCCGGCCGGGGTGTGCGGGTTTTCTGAACCCCCCGTGGGATGCGCGGCCCGATCACTGGGCGCGCGCAGGCCGCCCAATGTGCAACTGGCGTCAGTTGTCAGTTGTGGCCGGGTTGAATTATTCCAATAGTTGCGGCAAGTTTTCGTATAACCGTAGCGCCTCGGGGTTGGCCAGTGCGCCGAGGTTGTTCACCGGCTGACCGGCGAGCACGTGTTTCACCGCCAACTCGGAGATCTTGCCATTGGCGGTGCGCGGAATATCCGCTACCGCGACGATCTTGGCCGGCACATGGCGCGGACTGGCGCCAAGCTTGATTTGTTGTTTGACTCGCTCAATCAAGGGCTCATCCAGTGTGTAGCCGGTGGCCATGCGCAGGAACAGCACCACCCGTTCGTCCCCCTCCCATTGTTGCCCCACCGCCAGGGCGTCGTCGATTTCCGCAAAAGTCTGTACCTGGCGATAGATTTCGGCGGTACCGATGCGCACTCCCCCTGGATTGAGCAGCGCATCCGAGCGCCCATGAATGATCAGTCCTTGATGCTCGGTTATTTCGGCGAAATCGCCATGACTCCAAATATTGGGGAAGTGGTTGAAATAGGCGCGGCGCAACATGCTGCCGTCGCTATCATTCCAAAAACCGATAGGCATGGACGGAAACGGGCGCGTGCAGACCAGTTCGCCTTTTTCTCCTCGTAGCGCGGTGCCATGCGGATCGAACACTTCAACCGCCATACCCAGGCCTCGGCACTGCAGCTCTCCGCTATATACCGGCAGGTTGCTGCATCCCAGCGCAAAGCATGAAACGATATCGGTGCCGCCGGAGATCGAGGCCAGGTTGATATCGTCTTTAATCGCCTGGTAGGCCCAGTCGAAGCTTTCGGCTGTCAGCGGCGAGCCGGTGGAAAATACCGTGCGTAAGCTCTGAAGCTTGAAGCGCTGACGGGGGATTTGTCCCAGCTTGCGCGCGCTGTCGAGATATTTGGCCGACACGCCAAAATGGGTGGCCTGCCAGTCTTCGGCGTATTGCCACAGAATCGAGCCATCGGTGGCGAATGGCGAGCCATCGTAAAGTAACAAAGTGGCACCGCTGGCCAGGGCGCTGACTTGCCAGTTCCACATCATCCAGCCGCAGGTGGTGAAATAGAACAGGCGGTCGCGCGGATGCAGGTCGGCGTGTAATTGATGTTCTTTGAGATGCTGCAGTAAGGTGCCACCGGCACCGTGCACGATGCATTTCGGCTTTCCGGTGGTACCGCTGGAATACAGAATGAACAGCGGGTGATTGAAGGCAAAGCGCGGGAAGTCGATGACCCCCGCCGTATACGGGGCGATGAACTGTTCCAGCGTTTGCGCCAGTGGCAAACTGTCCGCCACCGCCTGGGCGTGTCCCAGATAGGGAACCACCACAATGCGCGTGAGCGAAGCAATGCCCGCCGCTAACTGCGCCAGCTTATCGCCACAGGCGATCTGTTTGCCGTTATACCAATAACCGTCGCTGCAAAATAATAGGCAGGGCGTGGTTTGGCCAAAGCGATCAAGCGCGCTGTCCGCGCCGAAATCCGGCGAGCAACTGGTCCAGATAGCGCCTAAACTGGCGGCGGCCAGCATGGCGGCCAGAGTTTCGGGTTGATTGGCCATCCAGCCGGCAACCCGATCACCGCTTTGGACGCCATTGGCGCGCATGGCCCGTTGCAGCCGCGAAACCAGAGCGTTAAGTTGTTGCCAGCTGAAGACGCGTTCAACCTGGTTTTCTCCCCAGAACACCAGGGCAGGGCTGTCGTCATTGCGTCGCAGCAGGTTTTCCGCGTAGTTCAGTTGCGCTTCGGGAAAGAACCGCGCCGATTGCATGCTGTCGCCATTGACCAGCGCGCAATCACCTTTGTCGCCAATCACGCCGGTGTAGTCCCATACCAAGGACCAAAAATGCGCCGGATGGTCGATGCTGGCCTGCCATAAGTCGAAATAATCGACGAAGCGGCGATTCCAGGCGGTTTGCGCCAAATGGGTAAAGGCCGTGAGGTGAGAGGCGGCCAGACGCGCCGCTGAAGGGGTCCACAATGGGGTATCGGTGTGCACGATGATTTCCGTTATAGGGCGCCGCTTAATGCGGATTAGCTGAATAAGTGCCGGGTCGCTGGCTACGCGCCAGTTTGGCGCTGGGGGGGCGTCCGAGCGCGGCGCAGATGAACCACGCGGTGTCGATCAGCGCCGCGAGATCGATCTCGCAATTCAAACCGAGTCCCTGCAGCAGGTATACCACCTCTTCGGTGGCGACATTTCCACTGGCGCCGGGGGCGTAAGGGCAACCGCCGAGCCCGCCGACCGATGCGTCAAAACAGCGGATGCCCGCGTTGAGCGAGGCCTGGATGTTGACCAACGCCATGCCGCGCGTGTCGTGAAAGTGGCCGGCCAGTTGGCGCAACGGCACCACGCGACTGACCGCGTCCAGCATTTCCAGAATACTGCGCGGCGTGCCACAACCGATGGTATCGCCCAGGGAAATTTCCTCGCAGCCCATGTTGTATAGCGCGCCGGCCACCATGGCCACCTGTTCCGGGGCAATTGCCCCTTCATACGGGCAGCCCGCCACACACGATACATAACCGCGCACGCGCACCCCGCTGTCCAGTGCCTGGCGCACCACTGGCTCATAGGTTTTCAGACTTTCGGCAATACTGGTCTGAATATTGTGCTGGCTGAAACTTTCGCTGGCCGAACCGAAGATGGCGATATCGCGCGCGCCCGCGGTCCAGGCGGCATCCAGCCCCTGCAAGTTAGGCACCAGCACCGAATAGCGCACCGGGCCGCCAGCATCGAGAGCCAGCATCACTTCCGCCGATTCTGCCATCTGCGGCACGCGTCTTGGCGAAACCATGGCGCCAACTTCGATTTGTTTCAATCCGGCGCGCGCCAGGCGCGCGATCAGTTCGAGCCGCGTTGCGACGCTCAGATGCTGGTTTTCGTTCTGCAGCCCATCGCGCGGGCCGACTTCCACAATTCTGATGGGGTCGTTCATTCTCGTGGGTCCTTAGTCGGCACAGATAAAGTCCAGTAGATCGACACCTTCGTCCACCTGCGCGCCGGGGGCGAAATGGTAGGCGCTCACCTGACCATCGGCTGGCGCGAATAGCGTATGTTCCATTTTCATCGCCTCCATGATCAATAGCGGCGTTCCCTTGCCGACCGAGCGCGCCAGCTCGACGCATTGAGCCACCACCCGGCCCGGCATCGGCGCTTTCAGGTGCCCGCTACCGTGGACCCGCTGAGCGCTGGTGGCCAGCGGGTCGACAACGACTAGTTCCAGGCGCTCGCCATCGACCATCAATATGCGTTGTAGACCGTGGCGGAGCAGTGTGGCGCGTAAACGTCGTCCATTGATGCTGGCGCTCAATTGCGGCGCATCGAAAGTGGCGTTCTCAATGGTGTAGCGCTCGTCTCCGACACGGGCCCAGCAGGAAGCATCCTGGCGTTCGATGCTGACAAACAGCATTCGTTCCATTTGCTGATAATGCCAATCGCGTCGGCTGCCGCCCGACAGGCGCCACCCGGGACTTTCATTCCAGACGCCGGGTCCTGTGGCGCGCAGGGCTAAAGTGTCGCCTAGCGCCAGTAGCGCCAGTTGTTCCGGGCTTGGCGCCGGTTCGGGCGCCAACAGCTGTTCCTGCTCGCGTTCTATCAATCCAGTATCACCCATTCCGGCAGAAAATGCCGGATGATTAACCAGCCTCCGCAAGAAATTCAGGTTGTGCGACACACCCGCCAACTGATAGTCCGCCAGCGCGCGATCCATGCGCCGCAGTGCCTCGGCTCGGGTTTCACCCCAGACGATCAGTTTAGCCAGCATCGGATCGAACAGGGGGGTGATGACATCGCCGGCCACCACGCCGCTGTCGACGCGCACGTGCGCGCCGCAGGCGGGCGGCGCCCAGTGGGTCAGTGTGCCGCAGGAGGGGAGAAAGCCGCGTTGCGGGTCTTCGGCATACAGCCGCGCCTCAATCGCGTGGCCATGAATCGCCAGTTGTCGCTGCGCCAATGGCAGGGGCTGACCACTGGCAATCCGTAGTTGCCAGGCGACCAGGTCCAGTCCGGTGATCATTTCGGTGACCGGGTGCTCAACTTGCAGGCGGGTATTCATTTCCATGAAATAAAAGGCCCCGCTGACACTGTCGACGATGAACTCGACGGTGCCGGCGCCAACATAATCGACCGCGCGCGCCACGGCGCAGGCGGTTTCGCCCATCTGCTTGCGTCGCTCCTCGGTCATGCCGGGGGCGGGGGCTTCTTCCATGACTTTTTGATGGCGGCGCTGCAGCGAGCAATCGCGCTCAAACAAATAGACACAGTGGCCCTGAGTGTCGGCAAAAATCTGAATTTCGATATGACGCGGCGCTTGCAGGTACTTTTCCAGCAGCACCTGTCCGTTGCCAAAGCTGGCGCTGGCTTCGCGCTGGCACGATGCCAGCGCCGGCTCGAACTCTTGCGCCGCGCGCACAATGCGCATGCCCTTGCCACCGCCACCGGCGCTGGCTTTGATCAGCAAGGGATAGCCGATGCGCTCTGCTTCAGCTAAGAGGCGCGGGGAGTGCTGTTCAGCGCCGTGGTAGCCCGGAACCAGTGGAATTTGACCGCCGCCGAGCAGGGTTTTAGCCGCCGACTTCGAACCCATGGTCCGCAAGGCGCCAACCGGCGGCCCGATGAACACCACGCCGGCGTCGGCGCAGGCCTGGGCGAAGTCGGCGTTCTCTGATAAATAGCCATAGCCGGGGTGGATCGCCTGCGCGCCGCTGGCGGCCGCGATTGCCAGAATCCCGGCCCCATCCAGATAGGAGTCGGAGGACAGGTGGTAAGCTTGATCCGCTTGCAGTACGAACTGGGCGGTTGCGTCGGCGGCAACGTAGACCGCGACGCAAGCAATGCCCAACTCATGAGCGCTCTTGATCACCCGGCAGGCGATTTCACCCCGGTTGGCAATCAGAATTTTATTGAATAGTTCGCTTGCCATTTTCAGTCCTCGATCCAATTGGGCGCGCGTTTATGCAAGAAGGCGTCCAGACCTTCGCGCGCTTCTTCGCTGGCGCGCAGGCGGGCAATCCGGCGCGCGCAATCGTAGAGCACCGCGTCGTCGCCCGGGCCGCCCTGTATGGCGAGCGCGCCGAGCAGTTGTTTGGCTTCGGCCAGCGCGCGCGGCGCGCCGCGCGCCAGCGCCGTTGCCAACTGTTCGATGCGCGTGTCCAGTTGCTCGGGCGCGCAGCACTCATGGATCAGTCCGAGGGCGAGCGCGCGTTCGGCGTCCAGGATTTCCGCCGTCAGGCAATAGCGGCGCGCCTGGCGTAGTCCGATGGCGGCTGCCACATATGGGCCGATCACCGCTGGAATCAGCCCCAGGCGCACTTCGGACAGACAAAAGCGCGCGTCACTGCTGGCCACTGCGATATCGCAGGCGGCGACCAGCCCCAGACCGCCACCCATGGCGCGGCCCTGCACCCGGGCGATCACCGGTTTATCGCAGACGTATAGGGTACGAAACAGTTGCGCCAACCGTTCTGCGTCGGCCAGGTTGTCTGCTGCGCTGAGTTCGCCGGCGCTCTGCATCCAGTTGAGATCGGCGCCGGCGCAGAAATTGGCGCCACGCGCCGCGAGCACCAGCACCCGTACCTTGGGGTCGGCTTGCAGCTGCAATAGCGCCGCGCTGAGTTGCTCGATCAGTTCCGGGTTGAACGCGTTATGAACTTCCGGGCGCGAGAGCCAGATCCAGCCTTGAACCCCGCGGTATTCCAGCGACAGTGTGGTACTCATGCTGACTCCTCACATGCGTAGTACGCCAAAGCGCGTGGCTTCGATTTCCGCGTTCAAGCTGGCTTCCAGCGCCAGCGATAACAGCGTGCGGGTTTGGGCCGGGTCGATCACACCGTCGTCCCATAACCGCGCGCTGGCGTAGTAGGGGTGGCCCTGTTGCTCGTATTGATCGAGGATCGGTTGTTTAAACGCGGCTTCATCCTCGGCGCTCCAACTCGCGCCCAACTGCTCGCGCTTGACCTCGGCCAGCACCGCCGCGGCTTGCTCGCCACCCATCACCGAGATGCGGCTGTTGGGCCACATCCATAAAAAGCGTGGCGCAAAGGCGCGACCGCACATGCCGTAGTTGCCGGCGCCAAAGCTGCCGCCGATCAATACTGTGAATTTAGGCACGCGCGCGCAGGCCACCGCGCTGACCAATTTGGCGCCGTCGCGCGCAATGCCGGCGTTTTCCACTTTGCGCCCAACCATGAAGCCGGTGATGTTTTGCAGAAAAATCAGCGGGATGCCGCGCTGGCAACACAGTTCGATAAAGTGCGCGCCTTTCAGCGCCGACTCGGCGAACAAAATCCCATTATTGGCGATCACCCCGACGCGGTAGCCATTGAGTCGGGCAAACCCGGTGACCAGGGTGCTGCCATAGTTTTGCTTGAACTCATCGAATTCAGAGTCATCCACCAGGCGCAGAATAATTTCATGCACGTCGAACGGCTTTTTGCTGTCGCTCTCGATTACACCATACAGTTCTTGCGCCGCGCGGCGCGGTTCCTTGGGGGCGATGCGCTCCAGCCATCCGCGTTTTTGCCAGTTAAGACCGGCGACGATGCGCCGCGTCAATGCCAGGGCGTGTGCGTCGTTTTCCGCCAGATAATCGGCCACGCCGGACTTGCTGGTGTGAACCTCGGCCCCGCCCAGATCTTCGGCGCTGACCACTTCGCCGGTGGCGGCGCGAACTAGTGGCGGACCGCCGAGAAAAATCGTGCCCTGGTTTCTGACGATGACCGTTTCATCACTCATCGCCGGCACATAAGCGCCGCCGGCAGTGCATGAGCCCATCACCACGGCGATTTGCGCAATGCCTTGCGCTGACAAATTGGCCTGGTTGTAAAAAATCCGGCCAAAGTGCTCGCGGTCGGGAAACACCTCATCCTGCAACGGCAAGAACGCACCGCCCGAGTCCACCAGATAGATGCAGGGCAGGCGGTTTTCCATGGCGATTTCCTGCGCGCGCAGATGTTTTTTGACCGTCATTGGATAGTAGGTGCCACCCTTGACCGTGGCATCGTTGGCCACCAGCATGCACTCCACCCCGCTGACTCGGCCAATGCCGGTGATCAAGCCCGCCGCTGGGGCTTGTTGCGAATACATATTCCAGGCCGCTAGCGGCGATAGCTCTAAAAACGCCGAGTCAACGTCGAGCAACCGCTCGATGCGCTCGCGCGCCAGTAGCTTGCCGCGCGCGTGGTGGCGCTCACAGGCCGTGGGTCCGCCGCCTGCGTTGACTTGCGCCAGGGTGGCCTCCAACTCGGCCACCAAGGCGCGCATGACGACGGCGTTGGCCTGAAACTGGGGCGCCTGCGCTGATAAACGGGTTTCGAGAATGCTCATGGCTATTGTCCCGCTTCGGCCATTAGTTCGCGGCCGATCAGCCAGCGGCGAATTTCGCTGGTGCCAGCGCCGATTTCATATAGTTTGGCATCGCGCAACAGTCGTCCTGCGGGGTAGTCGTTGATATAGCCGTTGCCGCCCAGGCACTGGATGGTGTCGAGCGCCATGCGTGTGGCGTTCTCCGCCGCGAACAAAATCGCGCCGGCCGCGTCCTTGCGCGTGGCGCGCCCCTCGCGTCCCTGGTCGAGTGCCTGGCCGAGCGAATAGACGTAGGCGCGCGCCGCCGACAGGCTGACATACATATCCGCCAGTTTGCCCTGCATCAGTTGAAAGTCGCCGATAGCCTGACCGAACTGTCTGCGTTGCTTTAAGTAGGGCAGGGCCAGGTCAAGGCAGGCTTGCATAATGCCCAGCGGTCCGGCTGCCAATACCGCGCGCTCATAGTCCAGCCCGCTCATCAGTACTTGGGTTCCGCCATCGATTTCGCCCACCACGTTGCGCAGCGGAATATGACAGTCGTCAAAAAACAGAGGATAGGTGTTGGAGCCGCGCATGCCGAGCTTGTCCAGCTTGGCGCCGCAGCTGAAGCCGGGCATGCTTTTTTCCACAACCAACGCGGTGATCGCGCGTTCAGTGCTCTTGGCGTACACCAACAAGACATCGGCGTCGCCGCCATTGGTGATCCACATCTTGCTACCATTGAGTACGAAGTGATCCCCCTGGCGTTCGGCGCGTAATCTCATAGCCATCACGTCCGAGCCGGCATCCGGCTCGGACATGGCGAGCGCGCCAATGTGCTCGCCGCTGATCAACTTGGGCAGCCAGCGCCGCTTTTGCTCCGGGTTGCCATTGCGGAAGATCTGGTTGACGCACAGATTGGCGTGCGCGCCGTAAGATAAACCGACCGAGGCCGAGGCGCGGCTGATTTCTTCCATGGCGATCATTTGCGCCAGATAGCCCATCTGGCTGCCGCCATACTCCTCGGACACGGTGATGCCCAAGAGCCCGAGTTCGCCCATCTTGCGCCACAGGTCGGGCGGGAAGGTATTGTCATGATCGATTTGCGCGGCGCGCGGCGCGATTTCTTTGCCGGCAAAATGGGTAATACTGTCGCGCAGCAGTTGCAGGCTATCACTGTCCATTGTCCACTCCATCCCCTAAGTTGTTGGTTTGATTTTGGTTTACGTTTACGTAAACGTCAACATGGTAATGGAATAATTTTTGTGAATCGAATAGTCCGTAGGTTAACGTGAAACAGCACGGCCTTGGAGGGTGCGGTCGCCGAGCTTCCGTCGTCATCCTCGCTCAAAGAGCGGGGATCCCGGAGACTTGCGGCAATGCCAGCAAAAACCCTGGATCTCCACGCTACGCGTGAAGATGACAACAGGGGGAGCGTGAAGATGACAGAGGGCGGCGCAAGAGGAGTTAAATATCCTGAGTAGCGGGTGTGTTGAGCGTGCTTGGGGCCTGAGCGATGACTTCGCGGCAATGATCAGACAAGGCATCGATTTCGCTCAGCACCGCGTCGATATCCTGGCGTTGTTGCTCCAGCAGGCTGCGGCGCTCGCTTAACAGTTGCAACAGCATCTGTGATTGACCGGATTCGTCGCGCGCGCGCTGATACAAGTCGAGAATTTCACGAATTTCAGCCAGGGACAGGCCGATGCGCTTGCCGCGCAAGATCAGCCGCAGGCGGGCGCGATCGCGCCGGGTGAAGACGCGCTGCTGCCCGTTGCGCTCGGGCTCGATCAGTCCTTGCTCTTCATAAAATCGGATAGTGCGAGCGGTGACGCCCAGATCGCGCGCCAGTTCGGAGATGCTAAAACGGTCTTGTTCCATGTTTCCATCCCTTGTTAGCCGCGATTGTAGCGGTTTTTAAACAAAGAATAATCTGTTCGAAAGCAAATTATCTCGATGGATGAGGGGAGTGGCGGGTGGATATGGTCTATCTGCGGCAAAAAGTGGACGTGGTTTGACAATTGTCCCGCACTTTGGCCGGATATTGGCTACAATTCGGCCCAAATACTAGCGAGGAACGCCCCATGAGCACCATCGTATTCGACGATACCGACCTTTCCCGATTGGAGCAGTTGCTGACACCGCTGTCGGCAGCCGGGAGCACCATGCGCCCAGATGAAGCCCAGGGCTTCTTTACGGCGCTGATTAGCGGTCCGGACGAACTGGACCACGCGTTCTGGTGGCCAGAGGTGATGGGCGATGCGCCGGCGTTCGAACGGCCAGAAGATCAGGCCGAATTGCAAGCCTTGCTGGAAAAACTGTATCGCGCCACCGCCGACGCCTTGGCGGCCGGAGACGCGCTGAATCTGATTTTGTACGCTGAAGACGACTCGGACGCCGCGGACTACTGGCCGTGGTGCAATGCCTATTTGTATGCGCTGGATACGGTGCCGACCGACTGGTTTGACGAAGCCGACGATGAAGGTTTCGAAGAATTACTGCTGCCGGTGATGGCGTTGGGTGGCATGTTCGAAGAAGACGATGCCGAGGACCTGGTGGACTTTAGTCCGGATGAACTGGCCGACTTCAAGGATCAGTTGCCGGGTTCGCTGGCGGCCATTCACTCTTATTGGCATGCCAAGCAAAACGCGCCGACTACGGTGCGCCGCGAAGGCGATAAGGTCGGACGCAACGATCCCTGCCCGTGTGGCAGTGGCAAGAAATACAAGGCGTGCTGCGGCAAGGACGATTGACCCACGCGACTGTGATTGTCAGAGAACGGCCACCGGTGTGACGGATGGCCGTTTTTTTATGCGCATTGAGCGGAATCTTGAAGTTGTGGCGTAGGGAATTGAGGACACTGGTTAGGTTAAAAACTAGAGTCCAATTATGGTTATTTCTACTTACTTACCGTCCTCTTTTTCGACCACGGCCCTGGCGCGCGTTGATAGTCAAAGCCCGAACCCGGTCTCCGTCAAGACCCAGACCGAACTTGGCGCTCAGATAAGCGCGACACGCAACTGCGCCGCCACGCCAACCGCCGCGCGCGCCATTGTGCCGCAGCGCTTGCCCGTACGCGACGATCGAGGCGATTTGCTCGGGGTGTCGCCTGAGAAGTGCCAGGCGGATATCCAGAAGCGGCAAACCGCCGCGTGGCTGAGTCATCATCTGGCCCAGCTTGACTCGGTGAGCCACCTGTTGAAGGTATTGCACACTGAAGCGCCGCAAGCGAGTAAGGCTGCGTTGGCGCAGCGCGATGAGATTGGCCGTAGCACCTGGGTGTGCACGGCGCATGAATTGGATCAGAAGACTCCGCAGTCTGCTGCGCCTCAAGATCTCGTACTGAAACTCAAGCTGGATATCCTACGTTCGGTAAATCTTCCCGCGCGCGAGAAATACGACTTATTGCGTGATACGCGCAGTAGCGCCCAGCAGCTATCGTACGGGGTGAAAGCGCGCTTTGATCCTCTCAAGTATCAGGACGCGTTAAGTTATGATGTCATGGCGTCGCATACCGGAGTAATGAGCCATGACTTGCGTGATTTGATGCTTTATTCGATTAAGCATGATCTTACGCCTCATGCCGGCTTGGCGTATGCCAGGTTGCTGGCGCTGATTGTCACCGAGGACGCAAGCCTTGAGCCCGCTGTGCGCGACATTGTTAAAGACTTGATGAAGGGTGGAGAGCTGCTGCGTGTGTCTCGGGTTGGCTGGCAGATGGCCGAGATCTTTAAGCAGCATGGGCTATTGAGCGCGAACAAGTTGGCCAAGCTTGAGGAGTATAAAGCGCGGCATCCGCAGCAAAACTTTGCTGAATTCGATCCGTCCTGCCCACGGTTGAAGCATGGTCCTCTGGTGGCTATGTGTGACGAAGTGAAGCAACGGCTGATCGATGGCGCGGAGAAATATGCAAGCGCCCAGCATGACTTGGCACAACTGAAGGATCAGCAATGGAAAGCTGTGGCGCTGAATCAAGCCATGGACTTGGCGGATAGAGAAAAGGCGGATGAACTGCGCCAAGAACTGTTGGGAGAATTCTTTGACAAGATCGGTGAGATGACCGAAGAAGCCATCGAGGCGCGTCAGGCCGAAGGGGTAGGCGGGGACGACGAGCCGGTGGACGATGGTGGCGGCAGTGTCGGTTGGGGCGGCGAAGAGTCGCAAGGGGCTGGGGGCGCTGAATCGTCGGCGCCGAGCGGTCAGACACGACGCCAGGAGCGCGCCAATCAGCTACGCGACGGCGCGGGCGAGTTTGCGGCACAGTACGGCCCCGGCCCGGCACGTTGAGGTTCGCGGTTTCTGACACGATTGACGGCCACCAATGGGTGGCCGTTTTACTTTTTATGTAAGCGAAAACTTGAAGTATGGAGTGGTTTATCTGGCGACACTGTCGGTGTTCAGTCTAGGAATTAGATCATGCCTTTAGCGCCAATTAACTCATTTCGTCCCGTCCCGTTGCCGCCAGCCAAGCCGCAGATTGTCGCCAAGCCACAAGCCCCCTCCACGCTGTCCAACGCGCTGTCGGTCATCCGCAATGCCAGTGCTCAGGCTGTTCCGGTAGCGCCGCCCAAGCCCGCGCCGATGCCGCCGCCCAAGCCCGCGCCGATGCCGCCGCCCAAGCCCGCGCCGATGCCGCCGCCCAAGCCCGCGCCGATGCCGCCGCCCAAGCCCGCGCCGATGCCGCCGCCAAAACCGGCCAAGGTTGCTCCGCCGCCACCACCTAAACCCGTTACAACTACGCCGGCTCCTGCGCCAGAGCTTGAGTCTGAGCCAAAGCTGATGAAGCCCGCGACCATGGGGCGCTTCGCCATGGTGGGGGTCGATCTGAAAGAGCCTCCGACCAGCTATCGCCAACTATTGGCGGCAATTAAGACCTCCGTGAGTCCGGAAATCTTTGCGAAGCTTGAGAAAAAGCTACACAGAATCAATCTGGACGCCGCCCCCACTCCCTCTAAGACCAATGAAATTATCGCAAAATTGGCGCGGGAATCGGGGGGTAAAGCCTGGCTGGATCATTGTTTGCGCGCGCATGGTGGCGAGCGAGTCAAGTCTTTCAGTCAGACGAAGTTTCTTGGCGGTTCAACCACGTTAAAAGATGGCGTGTGTTGGTCGTTGTCCACCGCATGGTTGGCGAGTAAATGCATAGGCTATGATTTTTTCGCGGACCTCCAGTGCGCGGAGGGTCGCGAACAAGTGCTCAACATGGCCTTGCAGCATATGACCGGTCAATACGAGTCGATTGCAGACAATATGGCGTTGCTGGGCCTGAATTATGTTGCGCCGGTCGACGGGGTCTCCCATCAGCTCGAGGGGAACGGGCTCTACCTGATGAGCCTGAAAGCCAAAAGCAAAGGCGAGTTTGGTCACGCGACCGCTGTGATGATTAACCATGAATCGAAGACCTATCTCTATTTCGATCCGAACCATGGCGAGTTTGCCTTACCGTCGCTGGAAGCGCTTGAGCTATTTATCAAAGATTTGCATTTCATTGCCGATCCCGATTTGGAAAGAGCCGTGGTCGGGTCTAAGTTTACGCTCGGGCAAAGCGCCGTTGTGGCTAGCCCCGCGACTATCGACGCGCTAAAAACCAGCGATCTGCGGCTGGCCCGATCTGTGCGCGCTCCATCTATTGCATCGCTCGAGACCCTGGCGTCAGATCTTGCGCAGGAAAATCCCTTGCCGGCCCCGGCTGAAGCGCTGCTGAGTGAAAATCTGGCCCGACTTAACGAGGTGATCCGCTTGTTGGAGGTATTGCATACCGAAGAGCCGGAAGCGGGTAACGCGGCACTGAAGCAAACAGATGAGATTGGTCGTTCCCTCTGGGTTCAAACCGAGCATGCCTTGGACCAGCAATTACCGGAAGTCACTCGGCCGCTGGATCGCATACTGAAATTGCAGTTGGAACTTTTGCGCACAGCGCGGTTGCCCGCGCGCGCAAAGTTCGAGTTGTTGCGCGACCCATCCAATCTCGCCGAGCGGATATTGGATGGGATTAAGGCGCGCCTGGATCCGGGGACGTATGCGCCAGCGCTGAGTTATGGCTTCCTGTCGTCGCAACCAACGCTGATGAGTTATGAATTCCACAACTTGATTGTCGATTCAATCAAGGACAATCGCACACCCCTGGCCGGCGTGACATATGCCCGACTGCTGGCGCAGATGGCAAGCGAAGACGCCAGCTTGCAACCGGCGGTGCGTCGCATCGTGAAAGAGTTGATGCAGCAGGGGCGATTACTCGCCCTGTCGAAGGTGGGCGTGGTGATCGCCGAGATCTTTGAGCTGCATGGGCTATTGAGCGAGGACAAGTCGGCCAAGCTCGCACAGTATAAAGCGCAGTTGCCTCAGCGGCGCTCCGGCGAGTCTAGTGCATCCAGTGAAGCGTTGAATTATGACGCTCTACGGGCGGAGGGGGAGGAGATACGACAATTCATGACCGACTACGCCAAGCCATTTGCCGCCGCTCATCTGCAACAAGCACGGTTGCGAGAGAAGCAACATCAGGATGCGGCTCGGACTCAAGCGGAAGGAATCAGCGCCGTTCGCGAGACGATGGATCACGCGCTTGCCCCCATCCGCTTCGTGGCGGAGAACTATCCAGAGCTGGAGGCTCAGGCGATCGCCAAGGGGCAACAAAAACGGGCAGAAATCGCCGCTGCGGCACAGGCACAGTGGGCCGAGATGATGGCCAATCAGGGGTCTAAGCGTGAATCGACTGAGGGGGTGTGGGCCATTCCAGAACTGCTTGGCGCGATTGGCGATGTGAACCGGGTGGTGAATTGGACGAGTCATATTACGTCGGATGTCATCGCTCGTCGTTTGGAGCGCGCGAGCTATGTCCAGGCCACTCCAAACCGTCCTATAGAGAAAGTCCGTCCGACGGAGAAGGAGCCATCCATGGCCGAGATTCAGGCCAAAGTGCAGGAAGCGATGAACTGGGGTGACGCGGCGCTGGCCGAGGTGGCAAAAAATGATGCAAAAACGCTAAGTAAATATGGATATAGCTCGCAACGCGAGATGGAGGCCGATGTGCGCCGGATGGCCGCCGCGCTAAGCCGGACGAACGATCGCATCTCATCCGCGATCGCGAGCCTGGGGAAAACGGCTAAAACTTCGTCATCGCTGGTGTTGCCGAACGTTCCTAATACGCCGATTGGTCACACCGAGAGCGCGCGCGCGCGTAAACCGCTGCTGGCTAGCTAGCCCTGAGCGTCGGCGACAGCCGCGGGTCATTCCCGCCTTGCCGCGAGAATGACCGGGCTGGTGTGGCGCCGAGTTTAGATGAAAGCGTCGTCTGGCAGGCTCATCACTGATTTGCCGCCGTTCTTGAGTTGCGCCAGCAACGATTGGGTTTCCGGCAGCAGTTTGGCGAAGTAAAAGCGCGCGGTGGCCAGTTTGGCGCGATAGAAGTCATCGGCGCTCTTGGGCAGCGCCAATGTGGCCATTCTGGCCCACAGCCAGGCGTAGGTCAGATGGCCGATCAGGCGCAGATAGTCGTTGGCGGCGGCGCCAACTTCGTCTTTGTCCTGCAGCGCGGCCATGCCGATTCTCATGGTGACTTCGCCAACGTCTTTAAGCAGTTGCGCCAGTGGGGTGATGAACTCCTTGAGTTCGTCGCGCTCTTCGTGCTGCTTGCAGAATTGGTGCACCAGCTTGGTAAATTGGCGCAGTTTCTGGCCTTGGTCACTCAGCACCTTACGGCCCAGGAGATCGAGCGCCTGAATGCCATTGGTGCCCTCATAGATCTGGGCAATGCGGCAGTCGCGCACCAACTGCTCCATGCCCCACTCGCGGATATAGCCGTGACCGCCGAACACTTGCATGCCGAGGTTGGTGGCGGCGAAGCCGTTGTCGGTCATAAAGGCTTTGGCCACAGGAGTGAGTAAAGCGACCAGATCGGCCGCCGCGCGCCGGGTGTCGGCATCCGGGTGCCGTTCTTCGATGTCGAGTTGCAGCGCCAGAAAGGCGGTCAATGCGCGTCCGGCATCGCTGTAGGCTTTTTGGGTCAGCAGCATGCGGCGCACATCGGCGTGCACGATGATCGGGTCGGCGGCTTTTTCCGGCGCGCGCGCGCCATTGAGGGCGCGCATTTGCAGCCGGTCGCGCGCATAGGTCAACGCACCTTGATAGGAGGCTTCACCCAGTCCCAGGCCCTGCATGCCACAGCCCAGACGCGCCGCGTTCATCATGGTGAACATGCACGCCAGGCCTTTGTTGGCCTCGCCCAGCAGAAAGCCCTGCGCGCCGTCGAAGTTCAGCACCGCGGTGGCATTGGCGCGGATGCCCATCTTGTGCTCCAGGCTGCCGCAGGTGACGCCATTACGGCTACCGTCGGCCCGGAACTTGGGCACGATGAACAGCGAGATGCCCTTGACGTCCTTGGGGGCGCCCGGCAAGCGCGCCAGGACCAGATGGATGATATTCGCCGCCAGGTCGTGTTCGCCGGCGGAAATGAAAATTTTGGTGCCGGTGATGGCGTAACCGCCATCGCCGAACGGCTCGGCTTTGGATTTGAGCAAGCCCAGGTCAGTGCCGCAATGCGGTTCGGTCAGGCACATGGTGCCGGTCCAACTGCCATCGACCAATTGGGGCAGATAAGCGGCTTTTTGCTCGGCGTTACCATGCGCATGGATTGCCGCGTAGGCGCCATGCGACAAACCGGGGTACATCGACCAGGCGACATTGCTGGAGCACAGCATTTCCATCACTGGAAATGACAGGGTTTTTGGCATACCCAAGCCACCGAAGTTCGGGTCGCAATCCAGCGCCGGGAAACCGAGTTCGCAATACTGGCGGTAGGCGCCAGCAAAGCCTTCCGGGGTGGTGACGCTGTGGTCGGCTGGATCGAACTGGCAACCCTGTTCATCGCCGCTGCGGTTGAGTGGCGCCAGTTCGTTTTGACAAAAAGTGGCCGCGGCTTCCAGGTAGGACGCAAATACTTCGCTGTCCATCTCTTCATAGCCCGGAAGGGTGCTGAGCACCGGCTGCACCTCAATGAGTTCGTTGAGCACAAAGTCAAAATCGCGCAGAGGGGCTTGATAAGCCGGCATGGTTTTCTCCTGAAATGTTCTTTTGGTTGGACGCGTCAATGCCACAAACTTTATTCAAACGTTTGTTTAAATTATTTCTGATGTTTTGGCAAGTGTTTTATGACGCTAGGGTGGTAAGGCAGCCGGGCTACATCGTTGTTTTTTTGCACAGCGCTTAGCGCGAGTGCCGGCGTGCTTTCGGCACATCTGGCCCCCATGTACTAGAAAAGACTCAACATTTTGTGTTTAACCGTGGTAAAAGCATGAGTACAATGGCAGCGCGCCACCCGCTTTCCAGTGTGTGACTTTTTATGAATGAGGATCTGACGTGGACTTAACCGAGAAACAGCTCGATTCGACTGTGGTTTACCAGGGCGGCTTCCTTACTGTGTACCAAGATCACGTGTCTTTGCCGGAAGGGCAGAGCGGGGTGCGCGAGTACATCCGCCACCCTGGCGCCGTGGCGATTTTAGCTTTGGATCGCGAAGATCACCTGATCATGGAGCGGCAATACCGTTATCCGGCCGGGCGTGAATTTTTGGAAATCCCCGCGGGCAAGATCGATCCGGGTGAAGCGCGCGAGATTTGTGCGCGGCGCGAACTGCGGGAAGAAACCGGTTTCGAGGCGCACAGCTGGGTTTATCTTGGCACGGCCTTTCCCTGCATCGGTTATTCCGATGAGCAAATCAGCTATTACCTGGCGCGCGAATTGACTCAGCATCCGCGCCAGTTGGATCACGGCGAATTTCTCGAAGTGATTCGGCTGCCATTGGCTGAAGCGATGTCCAAATCCTTGAATGGCGAAATCTGCGACAGCAAGAGTCTGGTTGGACTTCATTGGCTGTCCGCTTTTTTGCAAGGGAGACTACCCGGTGCCGTTTGATCCTTACCACAACCACCGTGCCACGCGCCGCATGAGCATGGGCTGCAAGGCGCGGATTAAATCGCTGCATACTGGCGAAACTCATTATGGCGAATGCACCGATCTGTCGGTTGACGGTTTGGCCTTGCGTTCATCCTATGTGCCGCAGTTCGGCGAGCGCTTGATGGTGCTGGTGTTGTCGCAGGCGGTAGGCGGCTTGACTGGCAGGTTCGAAGCCGAGGTTGAGGTGCGGCGCTGCAATGAAGTGGTGCGCAATAGCATTTACGAAATTGGCGCCAAAATTATCGAGCGCCGTTAAAAATAATTTATTTAGTGATTTTTTCGTTTCTCTTTGTTTGTTTTAGCTTTTTTCTTATCTCTGCGCCGTCCGTTGCGCGAAAGTATGGGTGATTAGGCTTGAAGGCTCGCCTACTCCGTCTGTCTGTGTGCTATACCCAAAAAAAACCGAACCGTACTCGCAGTCACTACTCAAAATAAGCAAGGGGCGCCGGAAGGGTCGCGCGTCCTCTGCGTTCAGCCAGGAGAGAGCCATGCACCCGGATATCTTCAGTCAATACGCTTCCCGCTACGATCGTACGCGCGAAGAGGAATATACCGTTCAGGAATATCTCGAATTGTGCAAGCGTGAACCCGGCGCCTATGCCACGGCGTCGGAGCGCATGCTGCTGGCGATTGGCGAGCCTGAGCTGGTGGATACGCGGCGCGATCAGCGCCTGTCGCGGATCTTTAGCAACAAGATCGTCAAGGTTTACCCGGCGTTCCGCGAGTTCTATGGCATGGAGGAAGTGATCGAGCAAGTGGTGGCGTATTTCCGCCATGCGGCGCAAGGGCTGGAAGAGCGCAAACAGATTCTTTACTTGCTCGGGCCGGTTGGGGGCGGTAAGTCGTCGATTGCGGAAAAACTCAAGGAATTGACCGAAATCATCCCGTTTTATTGCCTCAAGGGCTCGCCCGTGAATGAGTCGGCGCTCGGGCTATTCAATTACGAGGAAGATGGGCCGATCCTGGAAGAACAATACGGCATTCCGCGCCGCTATCTGCGCGGGATTCCCAGCCCATGGGCCGTGAAGCGCCTGCATGAGTTTAATGGTGATATCGGTCAGTTTCGCGTGGTGAAGCGCTATCCGTCGGTGCTGCGCCAAATTGGCGTGGCCAAGACCGAGCCGGGCGATGAAAACAATCAGGACATTTCGTCGCTAGTGGGTAAGGTGGATATCCGTAAACTGGAAAAATATGCTCAGGATGATCCAGACGCCTACAGCTATTCCGGCGGTCTGTGCCTGGCCAACCAGGGCTTGCTGGAATTTGTCGAAATGTTCAAGGCGCCGATCAAGGTGCTGCATCCGCTGCTGACCGCGACCCAGGAGGGTAACTTCAAGGGGACCGAGGGCTTCGGCGCGATTCCGTTTGAAGGCATCATCCTTGCGCACTCCAACGAGTCGGAGTGGAAACAGTTCCGCAACAACAAAAACAACGAAGCCTTCCTCGACCGGATTTATATCGTCAAGGTTCCGTATTGCCTGCGGGTCAAGGATGAGATTCAGATCTACGACAAGCTGGTCGATAATTCATCGCTGGCGCAAGCGCCTTGCGCGCCTGGAACGCTGAAAATGATGGCGCAGTTTGCCGTACTGTCGCGGATGAAGGAGCCGGAAAACTCCAGTATCTATAGCAAAATGCAGGTCTACGATGGCGAAAATCTCAAAGACACCGACCCTAAGGCTAAGTCGTTACAGGAATATCGCGATTTCGCTGGCGTTGACGAGGGCATGAGCGGTCTGTCGACGCGTTTCGCCTACAAGATCCTGTCCAAGGTGTTCAACTTCGATCACACCGAGGTCGCGGCCAATCCAGTGCATTTGTTGTATGTGCTGGAGCAGCAGGTGGAGCGCGAACAGTTTGCGCCGGAAATCGAACAGCGCTATCTGTCGTTCATCAAGGAGTTCCTGGCGCCTAAATACGTTGAATTTATTGGCAAGGAGATCCAGACGGCTTACTTGGAAAGCTATTCCGAGTATGGCCAAAATATCTTTGACCGTTATGTGAGCTTCGCCGATTTCTGGATTCAGGACCAGGAGTATCGCGATCAGGATACCGGCGAGATTTTCGATCGTAACGCCTTGAATGCCGAACTGGAAAAAATCGAGAAACCGGCCGGCATTTCCAATCCCAAGGATTTCCGTAACGAGATTGTGAATTTCGTGCTGCGCGCGCGCGCCAGTAACGGCGGCAAGAACCCGGCTTGGACCAGTTACGAAAAGCTGCGCACGGTGATCGAGAAGAAGATGTTCTCCAATACCGAGGAGCTGCTGCCGGTGATTTCTTTCAACGCCAAGGCGAGCGCCGAGGATGCGACTAAACACGAGGACTTTGTGAACCGCATGGTCGAAAAAGGATATACCGCCAAGCAGGTGCGCCTGTTGTGCGAGTGGTATTTGCGGGTACGTAAGTCATCCTGAGTGATGGCGCCCAACCTATCCTGAGACGGGGCGCCCACGCCGGGCGCCCCAAGCGAGGTAGCCATGTCCCATATCATCGACCGTCGTCTGAACGGCAAGAATAAGTCCGCGGTGAACCGCGAACGGTTTCTGCGTCGTTTCAAGGCGCAAATCAAGGAGGCGGTTTCCCGGGCCATTAAGGGGCGCAGCATTACCGATCTCGATAGCGGCGAGAAAGTCTCGATTCCGGTCAAGGATATTTCCGAGCCAACATTTCAGAGCGGGCAGGGCGGCGTATGGGATAACGTGCATCCGGGAAATCAGGATTATGTGCGCGGAGACCGTTTTAATCGGCCACAGGGAGGCGGTGCTGGCGGCGGGGGCAAGGCGAGCAAGGATGGCTCGGGCGAAGACGATTTTGTCTTCGAATTGTCGCACGACGAGTTCATGAATGTGTTTTTCGACGATTTGGCGCTACCGAATCTGATCAAAACCCAGTTGATGGGCATGGATGAAATGAAGTCGGTGCGCGCCGGGTATACCAATGACGGCACCCCGGCCAATATCAGTATTGTGCGGTCGCTGCGCGGGGCGCTGGCGCGACGTGTGGCGATGGCGGCGCCAACTCTGGCGCGTCTGGATGAAGCCGAGGAAGAGCTGGATACGCTGATCGAGTCTGACGATGAGGTGACGCAGGACATGCGTACCAGCCGCGCGCGGATTCACAGTCTGCGTGAAAAATTGGCCGCGATCCCGTTTATCGATCCCTTCGATCTGCGTTACAACAATCGCGTCAAACTTCCGATGCCGACCAGTCAGGCCGTGATGTTTTGCCTGATGGATGTTTCCGGCTCGATGGACGAGGGCAAGAAGGATATGGCCAAACGCTTTTTCATTCTGCTCTATCTGTTTTTACAACGGAATTACGACAAGATTGAAGTGGTGTTTATCCGGCACCATACCAGCGCGGTTGAGGTTGACGAAGAAGACTTTTTCCATTCGCGCGAATCCGGTGGCACCGTGGTTTCATCGGCGCTGAATCTGATGCATGAAGTGGTGCAGAAGCGTTATTCGAGCAGCCAGTGGAATATTTACGCCGCTCAGGCCTCCGATGGTGACAATTGGGATAGCGATTCGGCCAATTGCGCGCGGATTCTGAGTGAGTCGCTGCTGCCGTTTTGCCAGTATTACGCCTATATCGAAATCACCGAGGGCGAGCCACAGAACCTGTGGTACGAGTATCTCAAGGTCAAAGCGGTACATAAGCATTTCGCCATGCAAAAAATTCACGCTGCCGCGGATATCTATCCGGTGTTCCGCGAGTTGTTCAAGCGTCAGCCTGCCACGCGCTGAGGGAGCACCATCATGACTCCGATCTCAACCGGTTCCGAGTGGACCTTTGATCTGATTGACGACTACGACCGCGCGATTAAGTCGATTGCGGTCGATGAATTCGGTTTGGATGTCTATCCGACCCAGTTGGAAATCATTACCGCCGAGCAGATGATGGACGCGTATTCCTCGGTCGGCATGCCGGTTAATTACCATCACTGGTCGTATGGCAAGCATTTTGTCTCGACCGAAAAAAGCTATAAGCGTGGTCAGATGGGTTTGGCGTATGAGATTGTGATCAACTCCAATCCTTGCATCGCCTATTTGATGGAGGAAAACTCGATGACCATGCAAGCGCTGGTGATCGCGCACGCCGCCTATGGTCACAATTCGTTTTTCAAGGGTAACTATCTGTTTCGCAGTTGGACCGATGCTTCTGCGATTATCGACTATCTGGTGTTCGCCAAGAGCTATATCTCGCGCTGCGAAGAGCGTTATGGCATCGATGCGGTGGAGCAGCTGCTGGACTCTTGCCATGCCTTGATGAATTACGGTGTGGACCGCTACAAGCGGCCGCAGAAATTGTCGCTAGCCAAAGAGCAGGCGCGCCAGGAAGAGCGCGAACAATATTTGCAAACCCAGGTGAACGACCTGTGGCGCACCATTCCGCGGCGTGATCGCGATGATGCCGAGCGCGCTCAAGCGCGTTTTCCGCTTGAGCCGCAGGAAAATATTCTGTATTTCATCGAAAAGTCGGCGCCTCTGCTTGAGCCCTGGCAGCGCGAGGTGGTGCGTATTGTGCGTAAGGTGGCGCAGTATTTTTATCCGCAACGCCAGACCCAAGTGATGAATGAAGGTTGGGCCACCTTCTGGCACTACACGATTATGAATCGGCTGTACGACAAGGGTATGGTGACCGATGGCGCGATGCTGGAATTCTTGCAGTCGCATACCAATGTGATCTATCAACCGCCAGTGACCGCCAACTGGTACCGCGGCATTAATCCCTATGCGCTGGGGTTCGCCATGTATCAGGACATTAAGCGTGTGTGCGAAGCGCCAACCGATGAGGATCGCGCCTGGTTTCCCGCAATCGCCGGGAGTAATTGGCGCGAAACACTGGATTTCGCGATGAAAAACTTTAAGGATGAGAGTTTTATTTCGCAGTATCTCTCTCCCAATTTGATTCGAAATTTCCATCTGTTCAGTATTCGTGACAGTGATTTGGACGACAAGCTGGAAGTCACGGCAATTCACGATGTCGACGGTTATCAGCTCGTGCGTCAGCGACTGTCCGAACAATACAATCTGGGTTCGCGCGAGCCGAATATTCAGGTGTGGTCGGTTAATGTGCGTGGCGACCGTAGCCTGACACTGCGCCACAGCATGTTCCAGCGTCGTCCGCTGGAGGCCAATAGCACCGATGAAGTACTCAAGCACGTGGCGCGCCTGTGGGGCTTTGATGTGCGTCTGGAGAGCGTGGATGAGGATGGCCGCGTCTGCCAGACCTTCGAGGCCAAGGCGCTGCCGCTGGAGTATCAACTGGCATAATCCAGGTGTTCACGCAAAACGGATACGAAAATCGTAGGTTGGCGCTGAGCCACAGGCGAAGCCCAACATTGCCAGCATTCGCCACATGTCTCGTTAGTGGGGCTCACCTTCGGCTCACCGTCAACCTACATTTATTTTTATACCGAAGTGCGCCAATGTTTTAGCGCAGGTCTAGCACATCCTGCATGCTGAACAGGCCACTGTGCTTATCCGCCAGCCAGCGCGCGGCGCGCAGCGCGCCATTGGCGAAGGTCGAGCGGCTTGAGGCTTTGTGTGTGATTTCGATGCGCTCGCCCATTGTGGCGAACAGCGCGGTATGGTCGCCGACGATATCGCCCCCGCGCACCGTGGCAAAGCCGATGGTGCTCGGGTCGCGCGCGCCGGTGTTGCCCTCGCGTCCATAGACCGCGCATTGCTCGAGGTCGCGCCCCAGGGCGTTGGCGATCACTTCTCCCATCCGCAGCGCGGTGCCGGACGGCGCATCGATCTTGTGACGGTGATGCGCTTCGATAATCTCGATATCGTAGCCTTCAGATAACACCCGGGCGGCAAGATCCAGCAGTTTGAAGGTCAGATTGACTCCGACGCTGAAGTTGGCCGCGAACACGATGCCGATTTTTTCGGCGGCGCGTTCGATTGCCGCTTTGCCCGCGGCATCAAAGCCGGTGGTGCCGAGAATGACGTTGATGCCCAGTTCGGCGCAGATTTCCACGTGGCGCAAACTGCCTTCCGGACGGGTGAAATCAATCAGGACATCGGCGCCGGGCAGAGTGCGCGCCAGGTCGTGGCTGAGCATCACGCCGCTGGAGCGGCCAAGAAACAGGGCCGCGTCCTGGCCGATAAACGGTGAGTCCGCCTGGTCGAGCGCGGCGTGAAGACGCAGCTCGGCGGGGTACTCCAGTACCGCTTCAATTAAACTGCGGCCCATGCGGCCACTGGCGCCGACAATGGCAACGTTCAATGGCTTCACGATTTAACCGCTCCTTGCGGCGCGCTGCTCGCGCTTGGCGCCGAGCTGGTTTGTGGTCCGGTCAACGGCACCACCGGAATTTCCGGCGGCATGACTTCGCCTTCGAACTTCACGAGGGTGTCGCCGTTAAAGTAGACGGTGAATAGTTTGTCGTCGGTTTTTTTGCCGCCGATAAACATTTGATATTTGTAATCCCAGCGGTCGGCATGGAAGCTGTCCGTCAGCATTGGCGTGCCCAAGAGGAACTTGACTTGGGAGCGGGTCATGCCGATTTTGAGTTTTGCCACCGCGTCCTGCGTGACCAAATTACCCTGCTGGATGTCCATATGATATGCACCCCAGTTGAGAGGGTTGAGATAGGTGCAGCCGGACAGGGCTAGGACAGCGACTAAGGTCAGGGTGCGCATGTGACTCCGCAATAGTGCAGTAATAAGTTGGATGATTAGGCAAAGCCGCTAAAAGGCTATATGATGGCCCGAATCTGATGCCACTTTATATCACGATGAGCAAAGCCAGTCACCTCAAAGATATCGGGTTGAAAGCCACCGGCCCGCGGTTGAAAATTCTCGATCTGTTCGAAAGCTCGGGGCTGCGTCACATGTCCGCCGAGGATGTGTATCGTAAGCTGCTAGCTGAGAATATCGATATCGGCCTCGCCACGATTTACCGGGTTCTGACTCAGTTTGAGCAGGCCGGCATCTTGGTGCGCCATCATTTTGAAACCGGAAAGGCAGTGTACGAACTGAATCAGGGTGGCCATCATGACCACATGGTTTGCGTACAATGCGGTCGGGTAGTTGAGTTCTTCGATCCGGAGATCGAGGCGCTGCAAGATCGTATCGCCGAACAGCACGGCTATCGCATCATGGAGCACGCGCTGTATATGTACGGCGAATGCCCCGAATGCCTTGTCGCGCGCGGGAAGAAATAATTCCCTGACATCATGTTGCCGTGGCTAGGGCCCGAGCTGGCGTTTCCAGCGCTTGAAACGGCGCTGGAACAACCGAATGGCTTGTTGGCCGTCGGCGGTGATCTGACGGTCGAGCGCCTGCTCGCCGCCTACCAACAAGGTATTTTCCCCTGGTTTTCCGCTGGAGAGCCTATCCTCTGGTGGTCCCCCGCGCCACGCATGGTGCTGTTTCCGCGACAACTCAAAGTTAGCCGTTCCCTAGAAAAAACCTTACGCAATACCCGCTATGAAATTCGTATCGACTGCGCTTTTCGCGCGGTGATGGAGGCGTGCTCGGCCCCGCGCGGCGGTCAGGCCGGGACCTGGATTGTGCCGGAAATGATTGATGCCTATTGCGCGCTGCATCGGCTGGGCGTTGCGCATTCCTGTGAAACCTGGGTGGATGATCAGTTGGTCGGTGGCTTGTATGGACTATCTATCGGTTCGATGTTTTATGGCGAATCGATGTTTGCGCGCGCGCGCGATGCGTCTAAATTGGCCTTTGTTCATCTGATGCGGCATTTGGGCGCGGCCGGGGTGGAGATGGTCGACTGCCAGATGTATACCCCGCATCTTGCCAGTTTGGGCGCAGCTTTAATCCCACGGGCCGAGTTTCTTGCTACTCTTAAGCAGCAGCTGGTTAAACCGCAACCTTCTAACCTATGGGGTTATCACTACCTGAATGAGCCATCGTGACGCCGGCCCGGTTGTGGCCATCCACTTCTATGCTACGGCAAGTTATGGCTGCAGCTATCTGTACGGACGCCTGGCGCGCTCGCAAGTGGCGATTCCCGCGGAGTCCATCGATACCCATGTTTACAGCCAGCTAGTGCGTTTGGGTTTTCGCCGTAGCGGAAACTATACCTACCGTCCCCATTGCGATCAGTGTCAGGCCTGCGTGCCAGTGCGTATTCCGGTTGAAGTCTTTGCGCCTAGCCGTAGCCAACGGCGCGCCTGGCGCCAGCACCAGGGGCTGACGGCGCGTCTGTTGCCGCTAAAGTACTGCGCGGAGCATTACCAGCTCTATCGCCGCTATCAGGATGCGCGCCATCGTGGCGGCGGCATGTCGGAAGATGGCCCGGCGCAATACGCGGAGTTCATGCTCAGTAGTGGAGTTGAAAGCTGGCTGGCTGAATTCCGGCAACAGGGTGTGCTGAAAATGGTCAGCCTGATTGATCGGCTCGACGATGGCCTGTCTGCGGTTTATACCTTCTACGATCCCGACGACGCGCGCGTCAGTTACGGAACCTACAATGTACTGTGGCAGGTGGAACTGGCGCGCCAACTGGGGCTGGATTATGTCTATCTGGGCTACTGGATCGGCGAGAGCCGTAAAATGAGCTACAAGACCCACTACCGCCCGCTGGAAAAGTTGCAAGATGGTCGTTGGCAGCTGTTCGCCACTCCAAGCTAAAAGGGCGCAATTGCCTAAAGCATTGCGCCCTTCGATGTTTACCGCCAGCAACCCATTGTCAACAGAGATCAGTACGGTACCACGCGGTCGTTGCCCCCCCCCGAGAGCACGCGCACGCGTTGACCGGTCACCAACTGTACATTGGCGTCTTGCACAATCGAGATCATGCGGCCGCTGCCATCCAGTTGCACCGTGATTTCGAGCGCGGCCTTGGTGGATAGTTTGGTTTGCGCCGCTTGTGCGCCGAAGCCGCCGGCCAGGGCGCCGACAATGGTGCCGACCGCCGAGCCGCGATTACCGCCACCCATGGTGCTGCCTGCGATCCCGCCCAGCGCCGCCCCGCCCAGGGTCAGTAGCCCGTTATCCTCGCCCTTGGTTTTAACCTGCTGCACCGAGATCACCGTGCCGAGCTGCACGGTTTGCATCTGCCGCATCTGACCTTGCGAATAGGTCGTGGCCGAATCGTCGGAGGCGCAGCCAGCCAGCATGGAGCTCGCGAGGGAGATCGCGAGGGTGATAACAATCGTTTTACTCGACATAACAGTGCTCCTTGATAAATAGTTAACCAACGCGCCGTTGCTCTTTGGCAATGGCGCGCGCGGCTTGGGCGATCAGCCTCGGTCCGCGATAGACCAGTCCGCTATACAGTTGCACCAGCTTGGCGCCGGCTCGGATTTTTTCCACGGCTTCGTTGCCGTCGAAGATCCCTCCTACTCCAATAATAGGTAGTGCGCCGTCCAGCTGTCGTGCCAACTCGCTAATTAATATCGTGGCGCGCGCCGCCAGTGGCGCGCCAGACAGGCCGCCGGCTTCGTTTGCGCGCGGGTGTCCGGCAATCTCGCTGCGTGACAGTGTGGTATTGCCGGCGATCACGCCATCGATGCGATGGTGGACCAGCAGACGCGCCACATCGGCAATCTCATCTGGTTCCAGGTCAGGCGCAATCTTAACCGCGAGCGGTACGTAACGGCCATGTTGATCCGCTAATTGTTGCTGCCGGGATTTCAGAGCGCCGAGTAGGGCGGAAAGTTCTTCCCCCTGTTGTAATTGACGTAAATTCTTGGTGTTGGGCGAGGAAATATTCACGGCGATATAACTCGCCGCCGTGTAGACCTGATCCATGCATGCCAGATAATCGTCGGCGGCGCGTTCGATCGGTGTGCTGGCGTTTTTGCCGATATTGATCCCCAAAACGCCATTGAAACGGCTTTGGGCGACATTGTTCAAGAGCGCTACGACACCGTGGTTGTTAAACCCCATGCGATTGATGATCCCTTGATGCTCCACGACGCGGAACATCCGTGGCTTGGGGTTGCCGGGCTGCGGCTCGGGGGTAATGGTGCCAATTTCGATGAAGCCAAATCCCATGTCTGCCAGAGCGTCGATGTGCGCGCCATTTTTGTCCAGCCCCGCCGCCAGACCCACCGCGTTGGGAAAGGTGATTCCCATGGCGGTGACCGGTGCGATCACCTGCGCGGGCATGGCCAAGCGCAAGATATGCAACTTATGGGCCAGATTTAGCATGGACAGAGTGGTTTCGTGGGCTCGTTCCGCGTCGAGAGAGAAGAGCAGGGGACGAAGCAGGGGGTAGAGCATGACAATCTTTCGAGTTAAGGCCCGGCGCCTGAACGCGCCGGGCTTAGTATTGCGCCGACGTTAAATGATTTGGCAGGCTTCGCTGAAATTGAAGCGTGGGCTGCGACTATAGAGTTTGGCGGCTTCGCCATAGCCCAGATTGATTAAGAAGTTGGCGTGTAACCGGCCTTCCGGGAAAAATTCGGCATCCAGTAGTTCGGCGTCGAAACCGGACATCGGTCCGCAGTCGAGTCCGAGCGAGCGCGCCGCCATGATCAGGTAGGCGCCCTGCAGCGAACTGTTGCGAAACGCGGTGCTGCGGATCAATTCGTCATGACCGGTGAACCAGCTTTGCGCGTCGGCGTGTGGGTAGAGCTTGGGTAGAAATTGGTGAAATTCCATGTCCATGGCCACGATCACGGTAACGGGCGCGTGTTGTGTCTTGTCGAGATTGCCCTCCGCCAGGCAAGGTAACAGTCGCGCCTTGGCCTCGCTGCTGGTAATGAAGACAAAACGCGCTGGCGCGCAATTGGCGCTAGTTGGGCACAGCTTCAGTAGATCGAACAACTGGTGCAGCAAATCTTCCGGCACCGCTCGGTTTTGCCAATGGCTGTGGGAGCGCGCGTTGTAGAACAGTTGATCTAAAGACGATTTGCCAATGGGCGTAGACATAATCACTACTCCTCGTTGTATTTAGGGCCCTTCTGATCCAGAAGCACCTTTGTATCAGTGCACCGGGTTGGTGCCATTTGCTGTGCCGCTTAAACTATTCGGTGGTGGGGGATTCCCATCCGGGCCCGGTTGCTGCGCCATTTGCTCGATTGTGCGCAGTTGCTCGACAGGTAAGCTTTGTCCCGGGTTGGAGACATCGTCGGTGAGTACCGTAATGGATACGCGCCGGTTGCGCGCGCGTCCTTCCGTGGTGTCGTTGGCGGACACCGGCATGTTCTCCGCGCGTCCGACCGCGACCAGACGGTTCGAGGCGACGCCGTTTTCTTGAAACAGTCGCACCACGCTGCCGGCGCGCGCCGCAGAAAGTTCCCAGTTGGAAGGGAAAATCGGAGTGCTGATCGGCACATCGTCGGTGAAGCCTTCAACACTCACCGAGTTGTCGACCTTGATCAGCATCGAGGCCAGCTGTGTCATCAGCTCGCGCGACGCGGGCGAAGGCAGCGCTTGGCCAGTCTGAAACAGCGCGCTGTCCTTGATTTCAATTTCCACCCCCTTGGCGTCCTGGGTGATTTTTACCTGACCGCTCTTGACCAGTGGTTGGAATACACGACGCATATCGGCGGCCAGATTGCCCAGTTTGGCCTGTTCCTGCAGCGGTGAGTTGCTGCGAATCGCCTTGGCGATCGGTCGGGTCTCGGGCACCTGTACCAGGGTGTTGGCGCCACCGCTGGGTGGCGACGAGTTGATACTGACATTGGTGCCGGTGCGGAAGGCATTCACGATCGCGGTCGACAGCACGCGGTATTTGCCTTCGTTAACCGAGGAAATCGCGTACATCACGACGAAAAAGGCAAATAGCAGCGTCATGAAGTCGGCGTACGATACCAGCCAGCGGTCGTGGTTATCGTGATCTTCTGGAAGCTTTCTGGCCATGGTGCCCGCGATCCTGTCGTCAGTGGTTAGAAAAACTTAGTATCAAACAAGCTTTGAACGCCGCCGATGAATTCTACGCCCAAACGGCGCGCAAACCGGCTGCTCAAATCATCCTGCGGCGTATAGTCCACGGTTTGATCGGCATGAATTACACCTCGCGCCACTGAATCGACCGTGCCATAACCATCCGCCAGACCCATCGGAATACTCTTTTCGCCAAGCCAGACCAGACCGCTAAACATATCTGGAGTTTCTTTCAGCCGGCGACCACGACCATCGCGCACCGCCTTGATGAATTGCACATGAATATCGTCCAGCAACTGCTGGCGGATGACCTCCTGCTTAGGGTTGACCGGCGAGAACGGATCACCCATCGCCTTATTTTCCCCCGCGGTCTTGAGGCGCCGCTCAATCCCCAGCTTGTCCATCAGTCCGGTAAAGCCGAAGCCATCGGACAAAACACCGATCGAACCGACGATGCTGGCTTTATCCACGTAGATTTTGTCCGCTGCGGCGGCAATGTAATAACAACCCGAAGCGCATACGTCCTCAACCACCACCAGAACCGGGATTTGCGGATGCAGGGTTTTTTGGCGCCGGATCTCATCGTAGACCATGCCGGACATGACCGGGCTGCCTCCGGGGCTGTTGGCGCGAATGATAATCCCGCGCGTGCCTTTGTCACTGTAGGCATCGCTCAATCCCTGAATCAGTTTGTCCGCGGTATTGTTTTCACTGTCGATCACCCCGTTGAGCTGGAGCACCGCGGTGTGTCCGCTACTGGTCAGACGAGATACCGATTTATCTTCGTTCGACCAGAGCACCGATCCAACGATGGCGGCGAAAACCAAGAGCCAAGCGAGACGGAAGAAAATTTTCCAACGGCGGCCTCGACGTTGTTCGATCAGCGCGGAGCTCGCCAATTGCTCTAGCAGGGTGCGTTCCCAGTTTTGGTTCTCACTCACCGTGTTGCTCCCTATGTGGCCGAATCGGCTGGGTTGATTGGTTTGACATAATATATCATCCCATTTATCTCTTTGGTGATAATGGGCTTCAAGCTGCGGCCTTGGCAAGGACCGGCTACGCACAGGCCGGAATCAGGTAAATAGCGCGCGCCATGCATGCTACATATTAGATAATGACCGCTTAAATCGAAGATTTCGCCATCCTGAAGGTCCAGTTCGATTGGAATATGCCGACAGGCGTTAACATAAGCATAGATCCGCCCTTGATAACGTATGGCCAGCGCGCTGACCTTCGCGCCATCCGCTTGAATGAACTGAAAGCGTAACGCCGGTCCGCGCTCGATCAACGTCGAGGAGGGGCCGATCAACTGATCTGGGTCAGCAGCCATTGTTGCAGCGTCGAAAACTCTTCAAATATTTCAAGTGGCGCGCAGCTTTCCAGCATGACGCGCTCATGTGCGCCATAGCTCACGCCCACCGAATGGGTGCCCGCTAACTGAGCCATCTGTAAATCATAGGTGGTGTCGCCGACCATCAAGGTGCGTTCCGGGCTGACATCCAGTAACGCCATCAGCTCCAGCAACATGGCCGGATGGGGTTTTGATGGGCAGTCGTCTTGAGTGCGGGTCGCGGCAAAGCGCTCGCCAAGCCCCGTGGCTTCGAGCGCGCGCGTCAGACCGCGCCGGCTTTTTCCGGTGGCAACCGCCAGCGTCACGCCGTGTTGTTCCAGCTGGCGCAAGCCATGATCCACGCCATCGAACAACACCACGGACTCATCGCTGGCCACAAAATGCTTGCTGTAAGCCGCCGCCATTTCCTGATAGCGAGCCTCGGGCAGATCGGGGCAGGCTTGCTTCAGTGCTGCGCCCAGACTCAGGCCGATCACCTGGCGCGCGGCATTCGTGTCCGGCATCGGCAGGCCCAATTCAACGCTGGCGTGTTGAATGGCATTAACGATGTGGGCGGTCGAATCCATTAAGGTGCCATCCCAGTCAAAGACGATCAGATCAAAGGTCTTAGCCATTTTTTTCCAAACTATCCAAGAAGCGTTGTAATTCGCGCGGCAACGGCGCGACCAGATCCAGGGGTTCACCCGACAGCGGATGCGGCAGCGCCAAATGCCAGGCGTGCAGGAACATGCGTTTCAGTCCGCGTTTGCCCAAGGCGCGATTCAAGGCGAAATCGCCATACTTTTCATCGCCGGCGATCGGACAGCCACTGGCGGTCATATGCACTCGAATCTGATGCGTGCGCCCGGTGCGCAGCTGGGCTTCGACCAGGGTGAACTCGGCATAGCGCTGTTCCACCTTGAAGATCGTATGCGCCGACTGACCGTTATCAGCAACGCACACTTGGCGTTCACCGCTATCGGTGGTGTATTTGAATAGCGGCAGCTTGACGTGTTTGCACTTGCTATCCCATGAACCGACACCCAGTGCCAGGTAGCGCTTGTCCGGTACATTCTCTCGCATCATTTCATGCAGTTTAACCAAGGCGGAGCGCTTCTTGGCCAGCATCAGCAAACCCGAAGTTTCACGATCGAGTCGATGGACCAGCTCCAGATAGCGATATTCCGGATGGCCGCGTCGCAGTTGCTCGATCACGCCGAATGACACGCCGCTGCCGCCGTGCACCGCCACACCCGCCGGTTTGTCGATCACCAGCAAAGCGTCATCCTCGTAGACGATAGGGAAGGTCGCGCCCGGCACGGTGCTCTCGCCGCGTTCGGCGATGCGTACCGGCGGGATACGAATAATATCTCCCGCCTCAACCCGCCGCGACGCGTCGGCGCGACCTTTATTGACCCGCACCTCACCCGAACGCAGAATGCGATAAATATGGCTCTTTGGTACCCCTTTCAACAGGCGCACCAAATAGTTGTCGATACGTTGTCCGGCCTCTTCTTCGTCCACGGTGTGGAAGGTCACGGAATCTTTGCGAATATCAGTCATTTTGCTTATACTTCCTGCGCGTGGTCATTTAAGAATGGCCACAGCGGATCCGACAGAGGCAAGGTCTCAAGCGATTCGCTTGATGACGCTGCTGCGTCGCAGCGATTAGGCCGGCAGGGTAAGACCCTGACCTGACGCCGCATCGAACGACTGCAGCCAAGGTTAACTCGCTCACCGAAAAGCAGCGATGGTAATGCATTTGAACACATAGCGCACTCACCAGTATTCCATTCCCTGATGCTAAAGCCAGTCAGGGGATAGCACGGCAAAGTTTGACCCGGCATGGATATTCGCAAGTCGACCGGCCCGACAGGGCAAAACGGCGTAAGCCGCAAGGCAGTGGATATCCCTGTGACGTACTTCAGGAAGTAGGCTTGACGCTTGAATTTTACTGTTCTTTATACAGACACTTCTTTCGGAAAGCGCCCATTTTAGCCACTGGGCCGTCAAATACTTGCTGTGCCCTTGCGTGAGTGCCGCGCAAGGAACGTATACATGAAACGTATGCTGTTTAACGCAACGCAAGCTGAAGAGCTGCGCGTTGCCATCGTCGACGGGCAAAAGCTCGTTGATTTGGATATTGAAACGGTTGGAAAAGAGCAACGCAAAGGGAACGTCTATAAGGGTTTGATTACCCGTATCGAGCCGTCCCTGGAAGCGTGCTTTGTCGATTACGGCACCGATCGCCATGGCTTTTTGCCATTCAAGGAAGTTTCCCGATCTTATTTCCAGAGCTTTGAAGGTGGTCGTCCGCGGATTCAGGACGTGCTGCGTGAGGGCATGGAAGTCATCGTTCAAGTGGAAAAAGACGAACGCGGCAATAAGGGCGCGGCCTTGACCACTTATATCAGCCTGGCCGGTCGTTATCTGGTGCTGATGCCGAACAATCCGCGTGGTGGTGGCGTGTCGCGCCGTATCGAAGGTGAAGAACGTCAGGAACTCAAGGATCTGCTGGGACAGCTGGAAGTCCCGGGCGGCATGAGCCTGATTGCGCGCACCGCAGGTATTGGTCGCAACTACGAAGAACTGCAGTGGGATCTGGGATATTTGCTGCAACTGTGGCGCGCGATTGAAGGCGCGGCGGGCGCGCAGGGCGCTCCGTTCCTGATCTTGCAGGAAAGTAGTTTGGTGATTCGCGCCATTCGCGATTATTACCACGCCGAAATCGGCGAAATTTTGATCGATACCGACGAAATTTACGAACAGGCGCGTCAGTTCATCAGCCACGTCATGCCCAACACCCTGGGGCGCGTAAAGCTGTACAAGGACCAGGTGCCGTTGTTCTCGCGCTTCCAGATTGAACACCAGATCGAAACCGCGTTCTCGCGCAGCGTACAGTTGCCGTCGGGCGGGGCGATTGTGATCGACCATACCGAAGCGCTGGTGTCGGTCGACGTCAACTCGGCGCGCGCCACCAAGGGCGCCGATATCGAAGAAACCGCCTTCAAAACCAATATGGAAGCGGCGGAAGAAATTGCGCGTCAACTCCGTCTGCGTGACCTGGGCGGCTTGATCGTGATCGATTTCATCGACATGGAAAACGTCAAGAATCAGCGCGATGTGGAAAACCGCTTGCGCGAAGTCTTGAAGCACGACCGCGCTCGGGTGCAAATGGGCAAGCTGTCGCGCTTTGGTTTGTTGGAACTGTCGCGTCAGCGCCTGCAGCCGTCGCTGGGTGAAACCAGCCACGAGCCATGCCCGCGTTGCCACGGTATCGGTTTCATTCGTGGTACCGAGTCCTCGGCGCTGCATATCCTGCGCATCATCCAGGAAGAAGCCATGAAGGAAAACACCGGGGCGGTGCATGCCCAGGTGCCGGTCGATGTTGCCACCTTCCTGCTGAATGAAAAGCGCGCTGAAATTCACTCGATTGAAGAGCGTCTTGACGTGAACGTGGTGCTGATTCCGAATATCTATTTGGAAACCCCGCATTACAAGATCGTGCGCCTGCGTCACGACGACCTGCTGGAACTGGGCGATGCGCCGAGCTATAGCCGGGTGGAAGTGCAGGAAGAAGAAGCCGTGACCCATTTTGGTCAGGAAAAACCCAAGGTCGAGCGTCAGGAAGCCGCGGTAAAGGGCATTACGCCGCAACAGCCTGCGCCGTTGGCCACTGAACGTCCGTCGATCAAGGCCGCGGCCGCGGTCAAGACCGTGGAACAACCCGGTTTGTTGGGGCGTTTGTCCGCCTGGCTCAAAGGCGTGCTGGCTTCCGAACCGGCGCCGGCTCCCGAAGTGAAAAAAGCACCGGTGGCGCGTGAAGGTCAGCGTGGCCCTCGCCGCACTAACGATCGCCGCCCAGGGGCCCAGGGTCGTCGCGAACGTGAAGACCGCCGCCCACAAAATGGCGACGACACGCGCCGCCGTCAGCCGAACGCCTCGACCGAAGCGCGTCAAGAACAGCCGCCGCGTCAGCCGCAAGCCGCGCGAGTCGAGCAGCCTGTGCGCCAAGAATTGGCCGCGCGTCAGGATCAGCCTGCTCGTGCGCCACGGACCGAGCGCAATGAACCGCGCCAACGCCGTGAGCGTGAGCCGCGTGAAGAATCGGCGGTTGCGGGGGAAGAGCCGCAACGCAGCGTGCGTAATGAACGCGCGCCGCGTCAGCCGGAACTGCAGTCGCGCCGTCGTCAGCCGTTGCCGGTGATGGATGAGCCGACCGAAGAAGTGAAGCCGTTGGAAGTTCAAGACGTGGCGGCTGCGCCAGTGGCCGATGTTGGCGAAGCGGGGGAGCGCAGTGAGCGTAACCGTCGTCGCCGTAGTCGTGGTCGTCGTCGTGAAAATAACGATCAGACCAGCGCGAATGAAGTTGCGGCGGATGCCGTAACCGAAGCTCAATCTGATGCCGAAGTCGGCGTGGGTCGTGTCGAGGAACCCGTAGCAGCGGTTCAAGTCGCAGAGCCGGTGGTTGAAGTGGCTACGATCCAAGTTGTCGAACCGGTGGTTGAAGTGGCGGTGGTCCAAGTTGCCGAACCGATGGTTGAAGTAGCGACGACCCAAGTCGCCGAACCGATGGTTGAAGTGGCTGCGGTCCAAGTCGCCGAACCCGTGGTTGAAGTGGCTGCGGTCCAAGTCGCCGAACCCGTGGTTGAAGTGGCTGCGGTCCAAGTCGCCGAACCCGTGGTTGAAGTGGCAGCGGTCCAAGTCGCCGAACCCGAGGTTGAAGTGGCTGCGGTCCAAGTCGCCGAACCCGTGGTTGAAGTGGCTGCGGTCCAAGTCGCCGAACCCGTGGTTGAAGTGGCCGTGATCCAAGTCGCCGAACCGGTGGCTGAAGTGACCATCGCCCAGCCGGTTGTAGAAGCAAACGAAGCGCCGGTTGCCATTCAGACCGTCGCTACCGTGGTTGAAACCGCGGTGGAAGTCATTACTCAGCCGGCTCCAGCCCCGGTGGTTGAAGCGGTAGAGCCCGTTGCCTCGATAGCTGAGCGCGCGCCACTGGTTGAGATTGTGAGCCAGGCGCGGGTTGCCGCACCGCAAAGTCAGCCGGTCGATCTGGGCGATTTGGTCATGGTGAGCACGCGCGCCGCCGAGGTTGCGCCGCAAGCCGCCGCCGAGCCCGCTCCGGTTGCTGGTTTGCGTCGCCGCGATGCGCTACGCCAGGCAAGTCAGACCCAAGTGGCAGAGGCTGATCTCAAGCAAGTGGAAACCCGCAACGACTAGAGTGAAATGTTTAGCCCCCTGTCGCAAGACAGGGGCTTGACAAGAACTTGGTTAGACATTAATATTGCGTTCTCTTTTGGCGATTCCCTGATAGCTCAGTTGGTAGAGCGACGGACTGTTAATCCGCAGGTCGCAGGTTCGAGCCCTGCTCGGGGAGCCACCCGAATTCAAAACCCCAGTCAGCAATGACTGGGGTTTTTGTTGTGCGACAGGATACCGCTTCGGGGGTCGTATTCAACCGCTGATCAGAACTTCCGCCGGAATATGTAATCAGTGGCGCAGGCGGTGGATCATCGCCAGACTCAGGCCGCGCTTGCCGTTGAGAACCTCATACACCCGATTGGGGTTGCCCAAGTTCGGTCGAATATCCATTACTGACTTCTCTCGCATCGAAATAATACAGTCCCGAAATGGGACTGCGGCAATAGCGCGTTACAGACTTGGGCTCACCCCTGGCGAGCGTGTAGGCAAAAGTGTGGATACGGCGTGAGGGCGGGCAATATCACGCGTTTAGCTGTTTCACAGCGGAGCGCCGGTCTTCATCGGCTTCGACCAATAACTGGTAGCGAGTCGCCGCAACGCGTGACAGTAATTCTGCTTGGTATCGGGTGCGGTGTAATGATTCCAATAGGATCAAAACAAACGTCTGTATCGACAACACGCCTCCGAACTTAACCAGGTCGCCGCTACTGAGCCCATGCACCGAGAAGTAGGGGGCCTGAAACGAAAACGCAGCGGTTGGAATGCTGATAAGCAGAATAAAAAATGCGGGCCTAAAGCCGAAAAAATAGCCGATCAACAGGCCATTAAGCCCAAAAAACATCGTGGGTAAGTGATCGCCAACCAGAGGTTGCATCGCTGCGCGGATGCAAAAGGCGAGTAAGTACCCCGCCATGGCGATCAGATAGGGGGTGGGGCCGGTTTGTGCCCAGCGTTTAGCATTTTGGATTTTCATTAGGAATTTCAATGTACTGGTTTTACGCCGAGTAAACGCACTCATCGTAAATTGGTCAAGGATGGTATATCTTATTATCATTAATTAAAGGAAATATCAAAACTGTTTATCATGAATGATGCAACAGGAACTGCCAGCGATTTCTCTCACGCAGTCGTGATGCTCCATGGACTATGCGGTACTCCGCTAGAGATGGGGTCGATTCCCAAGGCGCTTGAACGGCTCGGTTACACCGTTTCTTCGTTGGAAATTGCAGACTATTCCGCCAACCTGCTGAACCCGGGGGTTGCTCCGCGCTGGGAAGACTGGTGCGATACCGTCGAGGAAGAAGCGTCTCGGTTGCTGCGTAGCCATGATACCGTCTCGATCTGTGGCTTGAGCATGGGATCCACGCTGGCCTTGGCAACCGCCATCAGGCGCAGTGATATTTTGGCGCTAGTGGCGTTATCCCCGGTGTTGCGCTACGACGGTTGGTCGATTCCCTGGTATACCTCGCTACTTGATCTACCGTATGCGCTGGGCATTCGAAATTGGTCCTACAAGGAATCCGAACCCTACGGCCTGCGTAATATTGAAATGCGCCGCCGCGTGGCCCGGTCGCTTGAAAAGGATGGCGTGGCGGAAGTCGGCGCGGCGGCAATTCCCGCGCGCCAGCTGGCTGCCGCCAAAAAAATGATGGCCTATGTGCGAGGTCATTTGAATCATATCCAGAGCCGGTTGGCCGTGATTCACGCGGTTGATGACGAAACCGCTGCGCCGAAAAACGCGGAAATCATCATGCGCAACGTGAGCAGTGAAGTGCGCAAGGTCATCTGGCTTGGAGACAGTTACCACATCATCACGTTCGACAATGAACGCGAGGTAGTGCTGAACGAGGCCGTGCGCTTCCTTAGCAAATCAATCTCCGCCTACGAAAACGATACCCTGTTTCGACGAACCGCCAAGCGAGCGCCCCTGCGCGACAGAGTCAGCCCAGAGTGATGAACGATTTTCCCACACTACAAACCGAGCGCTTGATCCTGCGCGAAATCGTCAGCGACGATATTCCGGGCTTATTGAGCATTCATGGCGACCCGGTGGTGATGCGCTGGTTTGGCGCCGACCCGATCAGTGATCCACAGCAAGCTGCTCGGCTGGTGGAGGTATTTTCTGGCTGGCGCCAACTGCCGAATCCCGGTGTGCGCTGGGGGATTGAGCGCAAAAGTGACCACGCCTTTCTTGGGAGCTGCGGCCTGTTTAACTGGGTGCGCGCCGCGCAAAATGGCAGCCTGGGTTATGAACTGGCGCAAGCGGCCTGGGGGTGTGGCTATATGCTTGAAGCCCTGAATGCCGTATTGCCCTGGGGCTTTGAGTCCATGGCGTTGCACCGCGTCGAAGCGCGCGTGCATCCAGATAACCAGAAATCGCGGACATTGCTGCGCAAACTGGGCTTTGTCGAAGAAGGCTGCTTGCGCGAGGTCGCTTATTGGGCGGGACGCCATCAAGATTTATTACAATTTGGCCTGCTGCGGCGCGAATATCTTACGGGCTAAAGGGTGTGTTTTGTTAACCAGGCATAAAGTGCGGTATATTAAGTCGCGCACGATATAATCCCCTGCGATATAACTGACTGAGGCACCACCCATGAGCCCGTTCCATCAATTTAGCGCTGCCTCGTTGCGTGGCGAACCGATCGCGCTCGAGCGCTATGTCGGACAAGTGGTTCTGGTGGTCAACACCGCCAGCAAGTGCGGCTTTACCCCGCAATATGCCGGACTGGAAGCCTTGCAGCGCAAATATGGTGAGCAGGGGCTAGTGATTTTGGGCTTTCCCTGTAACCAGTTTGGCCAGCAAGAACCAGGCAATGCCGACACCATCGAAAATAGCTGTCTGATTAACTACGGCGTGAGTTTTCCGATGTTCGCCAAGGTGGACGTCAAAGGCGCGCAAGCGCACCCCTTGTTTGACTGGTTAACCCATCAGCGCGCGGGCTGGTTGGGTCGCAACATCAAATGGAATTTCACCAAATTCTTGATTGGGCGCGATGGGCAGGTATTAAGCCGCTTTGCGCCGATCACCCGCCCGGACAAAATCGAACCGGCCATCCGCCGGGCGCTAGGCTTGTAGTGGCCATGGCGCAAGACCCGTTGGATAAGCTGCTGCTGGAGCGCCAATTATGCTTCTCGCTCTATGCCGCCTCGCGCCTTTTGACTCGGCGCTATCAGCCGTTGCTCGAACCGCTGGGATTGACCTACCCGCAGTATCTGGTGATGTTGATTCTGTGGCAGGACAGTCCCTGCGGTGTCGGCCACATTGGCGCGCGCGCGCTGCTCAATACCAATACCTTGACCCCGCTGCTCAAGCGCCTGGAACAGCAGGGCTATGTCGACCGGCGCCGTGGCGCGCGCGATGAACGCACCGTCGATCTGCATTTGACCCCAATTGGCCTGGCGCTAAAGCAGCAATGCGCCCACGTGCCTCTCTCCATGGCCGCTGGGGTTGCCTACTCGGCGACGCAGGCCGAAGCGCTTAAAGGCCTGCTTGATCAATTGATACAACAACTGCAAATCGCGCCCGCCGTGGCCGCTAACGCTCAACCTTAATCGTTCGTCTACTGGAGTTAAAGCAATGCAAGCACCTGTTCATACGCGAGTGACCATCATGCTGGCGCGCGTCACTGGCGTCGCCACCTTGCTGATGGGTTTGAGTCTCTGGCGCACGCCGTCGCCCATGGTGTTGCAGTCACATGCCGGTTGCGCCGCGCTGATGGTATTGGCGCTGTGGGCCCTTGCCTGGCAGGCGCGGCGTCTGGCGCCAGGCATGGCTCTGCTGGCCGCGGCCTGGGGCTTGTTGCTCCCCGCGCTCGGCTTTGCCCAACTCAGCCTGCTGCCCGGGGCGCACCATTGGGTGATTCAAGTGCTACACCTGTTGGTGGGCCTGAGCGCGCTAGTGCAAGCCGAACGACTGGCCGCGACCCATCGTCGAGGCGAACGCCGTGTCGTCTAGGTGAATCAAACGCCCGCTAGGGCGGTGTCCGCAAGTCATCAAGCGCACCGCCTATTTCATTCTCCTGAGTTCCCGCGCCATTTCCCATCCGCTGTCAGCTTTGTCATCCCGCCGCCACCAGCCGCCACCAGCCGCCACCAGCCGCCACCAGCCGCCACCAGCAGTCATCCTCGCCGCCTGGCGGCGGGGATCCAGCAGACTTGCGGCGTTGCCAGCGAAAAGCCTGGATCTCCACGCTACGCGTGAAGATGACAGACCGTGAGTGTGAAGGTGAGCGCTTGCGTGGAAGTGTCGAACCCTGAATTTACATGACATTTGATTGCCATCAAAAAACTTTGATAAATATTATCCACTTATATGCGGAAGTAGAACCATAATTACCTATGACATCGAAATATAAGTCGTAAAGGCGGAGGTGCCTTTGATTTGCAATATCTGCTTAAATCAGTTCACAACAAACGAGTATGGGTGGAGATTGCCCAGGCTCTGCGCAATGAAACCGCGCAATTATTGCAGAATTTGCCAATTCGTCCTGGATGGTCACGCGAAATGACAAATACATATCTTATTCGTCGCCCCCGATTGAGTGCCTGATGCGCGGCACCACTCTAGTACAACGCTGCCTGTGCCCCTTCGGGCGCTGCTCGCTCGGCTTTAGCGCCGGTATTCTGGTCGAACTCGACATCGTGCGCAGCCAGCATGGCGTCGGTACTGACGCCGCTATGAACCGGACCATCCTCTGGGTGCTGATTGCCTCCGGTATAGCCGCCCTGGTGTACCGACTGTGCGGCGCCGAAGTGCGCCAAGCGGTGAGTGAGAAAGTCGAGCTCGATCAAGTGTCCGCGCTGGTCTGCCTCTGGCGACTGACCGCCTCGCATCACAGCCGCAAAATCCGCGAAGCCGTTCTGGCTTTGTTCCAGCTGATGCTGTTTATCTATGGCGTGGCTGTCGCCTTTTTGCTGTGTAGTATTTGGGCGTAGTGACCGCGTACGCTTGTGCCGCCGACTTCACTGCGGCATAACTCCCTGTCGATGTCAGTGGCAGGCGAACCCCGATCAAATCATCCCGCGCGCTCGCTTTTCTCTGGCACCATATCCGTCTAGACAAGGAGAAAGTACGCCATGGCAACAGAACACCTCCCCATTCGGCAAATCGGTGACCCGATCCTCCATGCGCGACCCGCCGCGGTCGACTTCAATCTGCCCGACAGCTTCAACGCGTATTGCGAGCTATTGAAAGAAGAACAGCGCCTCTCCGGCGGTGTCGGCATTGCCTGCAATCAATACGCGGCCATCGCCGCGCCACAAGCGCTGTTTTGGGTCGGCTCGGACGACGAAGCGACGCGCGCTGCCGCCGCGCTGCGCTATCCGGGTGACACCATTCCCCACGCTACCCTGATGATCAATCCTGAAATTCTGAGTTACAGCGATGAGACCTATTTCCCCGAGCATGGTGAAGGCTGCCTGAGCGTGGCGGGACCGCTGCGCGGCAAAGTCAGACGGCACCGCAGCGTGCGCGTGCGTTATCAAACCCAGGACGGCGTGACCATTGAAAAAGAATGCGCGGGTTTTGAAGCGCACATCATCCAGCACGAATATGACCACCTGCGGGGGCAAGTCTTCCTGCAAAAAATCCTGGCGGAGGCGAGCGCGCAACAAATCGCCAGCATCAGGCAACTGCTGGGCCAAGAAGCCGAGCGCCGGCAGCCGCCGCGTCGGGTGCCGGTCGTGAAGAGCATGTCCCCGATTGTGGCGTTTGACCGTGATGGTAACGCCGTCGTCGTCGATCCGGTGCGCCTGGAGACCGCGCTCACCGCGATTCCCGATGTCACCCTGCAAGGCATACTGCGCATGCTCCCCCGGAAATAAACCCAGCCATACGCGGCGTGTGCCCCACGCCGCGTCGTATCTTGCGATTTTTACAATCAGTTTCTAGAGAGTACTTAACCCAGTTTTTAAACATCCCGATCCCGAAGCGCATGACGCGTTACCACGCGAGTGCGTCGCTGTGTACTGGCCGTCATGGCTACCGTCAGCTCTTGGCGCTGGCGCCGTAAATGACTCGGCCCGCGCCAGACCCTGCTCATCCCCCAGGCGACCAAGACCGGTCAGCACCCCGGCGCCAATCAGTGGCTGATGCTTTTGATCTGAGCTTCTATGCAATAGCTCTCTGTGTGAATTTAATCATTGACGCTATTGCGTTGCCCACATCCCGAGAGTTCCGATCGCATAGGCCAGTTGAATCCGCGCGTTGTACCAATCGGTTATTCCCTGAATCCGCTGTTGCTCGGCAGCGGCAAGGGTGTTTTGCACATCGAGCATTTCTTGTATATCCGTCACTCCCGACAGATAGCGACGCCGAGCCAAGCGCAAGGCGGCTCGCGCCGAATCTAATACTTGCTGGGTTGAGCTTAAGTTTGCGCTTGCCGTTTGCAGCGCATGCGCGTTGCTCCAGATATCGAGCTGTACTTGCTGCTCAACTTCGGCCAGATGGCCACTTTGCTGCTCGACTTGCGCTTCGGCGCTGCGGATTTTGTAAGTTCGGCTAAAACCTTCAAACAGTGGAACCTGCACTTCTATGCCAATGGCGCGCTGATGGGTGTTGGTGTTAATCAACGGCTCGCCAATGCTCAGACTTTGCGGCTGAGTGCTGCGGCTCAAAGTCGATTGCAAGGTAATGGTCGGCAGTCCTTGGGCGCGTACCGCATCGACATTGGCCTGCGCCGCCAAGAGTTGTTCGCGCGCCGCTTCGAGCTCGGGATGAAGGCTTTCCGCTTGCGCTAATAGATCGTGCACCGGGCGCACAAAGCGGGTGCTTGGAAAAGTCGTGATTTGCAATGAACTGAGCGTCAAGGCTTGGTCGGGCATCGAACCCATATCTAGCGCCAAAGTCCCGAGTTTGGTTTCCGCATCGCCTTGCGCTTTGATGCGGTTATAGCTGGCCTGTGCATAGGCGGTTTGCGCGCGCAATTGTTCGTTGATGGCCGCGACACCGTGCTCCAGGCGCACTGACCTGCGCCGAGTCTGTCTACCGCGCCAGCTCGAGATTCTACAGCCGCACCCCTCGGCGCGCGCATCATAGACCTTGCCCGGCCCATGCCATCACCCGCGCCAGACCCTGCTCATCCCCCAGGCGACCAAGACCCCCGTCACTACCCCGGTTGCAATTTCCAGCCGGCTGTGGCCGATGCGTTCGCGCAGCGCCGGCGTGGCGCCGAGGCGGTTGATTGCCGCCGCCTGGCGTCCGATCTGGGCGCGCAGGCTGGCGGCGTCCAGAATTACGATCAACGCCAGGGTTAGCGCCACGCCAAACGCCGGGGTATTCACCCCTTGTTTCAAGCCAATCAAGGCCGCCATCGCGCTGACCATCGCGCTGTGGTTGCTCGGTAGCCCGCCGTAGCCAATCTGTTTGAAGGCCGCTTGTCGGCTTCTGACACTATTGATGACGAATTTCAGGCTGCCGGCCAGTAGCCAGGTGACCAACGGGGTGAATAAATAGCTGAGGTCCATGCATCTTTACCATGGTGATGGGGGCTGGGGGCGGATGGGGGGGGCGCTGCGTCTGACTTGCAATAACAGACTTTTCTGACTGCCCTACGAACTTGTTTTTGTTTGTGTGCTTGGGTATGGTTTGTCTTACGGCTTTGGCCGTAAAAGGCGCGGGCCCGGGGTGGTGACACACCCCGAACCCGCTAACCGCTACCAACTATCAAGGAGTCAGCAGTGGCTAAAATCAATAGTAATCCTTTCTTCCGCGTTTCTTCAAACCAGCAGCAACGTCAGCAGCAGCTGTTTTGCTTGGTGTCGCAGTTGTGCGCGCCGCGTCACGGTCGCCCACAGTCCGATGTGGTCCGCTTGATTGTCGACAGCCGGTTGGCGTGGCAAGTCGCGCCGATTGATGGCCAGTCGTCGTGGCTCTATCTGCCGCAAGCGGTGTCTGGGCGTTCTGTGGCCGGTTGCCTGGTGTTGAGCGCGGATTAATCTGCGCTGGAGGCGGGGGCCGGGCGCCCCCGATCCGGTTCAGGGTTGATCCGGCGCTGCCTAATTGGCTACCGGCCACAGCACCCAGACGCAACTGGCCGCCCACAGCGTCAGTGTCACCAGCAACTGGCCATCGGTCAGCAAGACATCGGTTGGCGACTCGCCTAGCTCCAGTTCATCGACCACATACCAGTAACGGAATAAACCGAACAACACCAGCGGTACGGTGAGCACCAGTTGCGGCCGCGCCGCCATGACAAACATGCTGTAAAACACCAGGGCGCCGGTGGCCGCCATTTCGGCGTAGCGCTCGACCAATGCTTCGGAATAGCGCGCCAGCACCAGACGGCTCTCGCTGCCGCAATGGCGCAGTTCCTGGCGGCGCTTGACCGCCGCTAAATACAGCGCCAGACACAGGGTGGTGACAAACATCCAGGCCGAAACCGGCACCGCCAGCGCGCGCGCGCCGGCATACACGCGCAGCACAAAGCCAATGGCGATAGTGAAAATATCCAGTACCGGTTGGTGTTTGAGCACCAGGGTGTAGGCCAGATTGAGCAGCAGATAGGCCAGAATCACCAACATTAGCGCCGGTGCGTACCAACCGGCCACGGCCAGCAACGTATAGAGCACGGCCAGCAGGCACAGTGCTTGCGCGCGGGTGACGGAGCCGGCCGCCAGCGGATGATGCAGCGACTTATGCGGATGGCGCCGATCTTGTTCCAGATCGAACAAGTCGTTGACGATATAACAGGCTGAGGCCGCCAGGCAAAACAGCCCCAACGCCAGCATCGACAGAGCGAGCGCGTGCGGGGCGCGAAATTTGGCGGCAAATACCAGTGGGGCCAGCACAAAGCCGTTCTTGACCCACTGTCTGGGGCGCATCAGTTGTAGTAAAGCGCGTAACTGTACTAGAGGTGGATATGCTATCGCGTTATCATGCATTATTCCGAACCCTGTCGGCTTTATTTGAGAATCATTTTAATGTTTTTGGCATGTTTCGTCGCGAGTTTTGCATTCAACGCACGTCAGCGAAGCGCGCGACGGCCATGACTCGGGTCTCTTCCTGGGGGCGTTTAACGCCGCGCGAACATCAGTCCGTGGCGCTGAGCGATCGAGGCGAAGTGGCGGCGCGTATCGCCGCGTCGACCCCCGGTGTCGCCCATGGCATGGGGCGCAGCTATGGTGACGTGTGTCTGAATGGCGGCGGCGTGCTGTGGCACACCACCGGTCTGGATCGCTTTATCGCCTTCGACCCGGTTAGCGGCCGCCTGCGCTGCGAGGCCGGGGTGCTGTTGCGCGAGATTCAGGCGTTGACCGTGGCGCAAGGCTGGATTTTGCCAGTGACGCCCGGCACCCAGCTGATTACCGTCGGCGGCGCCATCGCCAACGATGTTCACGGTAAAAATCATCACCGCCAGGGCAGTTTTGGCGATCATCTGCTCGGGCTGACCTTGGTGCGCACCGATGGACAGGTGGTTGAGTGCGGCCCGCAACAACAGCCGGACTGGTTTGCCGCCACCGTCGGCGGTCTCGGGCTGACCGGGGTGATTGTCACCGCTGAAATTCAGCTGTGTCGCGTCGCCGGCCCCTGGCTGGAGACCGAAACCATCGCGTACCACAACCTGGATGAGTTCTTTCAACTGGCCGATAGCTCGGAGCCGGGGTGGGAACATACCGTCTCCTGGATTGACGCGCTGGCGCCGCGCGGCGCGCGCGGCCTGTTTCTGCGCGCCAACCCAAGCGCGCGCCAAGATCCGCCGCCGGCGGCTCTCGCGCCGCGCAGCCTGGTACTGACGCCGCCGTGCTCGCTGGTGCGCCCCGTGAGCGTGCGCGCTTTTAATCAGCTGTATTTTTGGCTCAAACAGCGCCGCGCTGCTCAAAGCGTGCAGCATTACCAGGGGTTTTTCTATCCGCTGGATCACTTGAATGACTGGAATCGCATGTATGGACCGCGCGGTTTTTATCAATATCAAACCGTATTGCCACGCGCGGTCGGTCAGGATGCGCTGCTTGCGCTGCTGGCCGAGGTGGCGCGCGCCGGCGCTTGCTCGTTTCTGTCGGTGCTAAAAACCTTTGGTCAGCGCCAGTCGCTCGGCATGTTGAGTTTTCCTCAGCCGGGGGTGACCCTGGCGCTTGATTTTCCCAATCATGACGCCATCACACTGCGGTTGTTTCAACGCCTGGATGCTATCGTGGCCGAGGCGGGCGGGCGGCTTTACCCCGCCAAGGACGCGCGCATGGCGCGCGCGCTGTTTGTCGCGGGTTATCCGCGTCTGGGTGAATTTCTTCAATATCGCGACCCCGGCATCAGTTCGGAACTCTCGCGTCGTTTACTGGACAGCTAAGTGCAAGACCAACCCCGCATCATCATCGTCGGCGCCACCTCGGCCATCGCCGAGCATTGCGCCCGCCTCTGGGTCGCGCGCCAGCCCGTGGATTTAGTTCTGCTCGGGCGCGATAGCGCCAAGCTGCAACGTCTGGCCGACGATTTGCAAGTGCGTAGCCCGGGCTCGCGGCTCTGTAGCGAAGTGGTCGATTTTTTCGACGCCAGCGCCATTGCCGCCACGGTGGAGCGCTTGGCAACGCCGCGCGCGCCCGATCTGGTGTTGATTGCTCATGGCGATTTATCCAATCAACAACACTGCCAAACCAATCTCGCCGCTTGTCGCGCGGCGTTGGACATCAACGGCGTCTCGCCAGTGCTGTTTGCCGAGGCGTTTGCTACGGTGCTGGCGCGCGCCAATCGAGGCACGCTAGCTTTGATCGGCTCGGTGGCCGGCGACCGCGCGCGCCGCGCCAACTATGTGTATGGCGCCGCCAAAGGCATGGTGGCGGGTTATGCCCAAGGTCTGCAACACCGCTTTGCCGCCAGCGGCGTCAAGGTGGTGCTGATCAAGCCCGGTCCGACCGATACCCCGATGACCGCCGAGTACCGGCGCCAGGGCATGCGTCTGGCGTCGGTAGAGCAGGTGGCGCGTCAAATCGTGCGCGCCATCGATCGCGGTCAGGCGGTGGTTTACGCCCCCGGGCGCTGGCGCTGGATCATGTGGCTGGTGCGCCATCTGCCGACCTGGTTGTTTAACCGAATTAACGTGTGATTATTTGAACGTCATTACTGGCGTAATGACCTGCGTTTAATCAGTACGCTGTTGTTTCGCGGATCTCCAAAAAACCTACTGAATGACCATGTCCAACACCCAACGCGCCGCACTGATTCTGTGTTTTATCCTGCTCTATGCGCTGGTCACCACCAGTTATGGCCCGATGCTGAGCAATGGCGATTTTGAGCGAGTCACACGCTCCATGGGGCTGGTGATTGTGCATCCCGGAAGTATTGTCATCGCGCGAGGCGCACCGCTTGGGGATGCCTATCCTTTCACCACTTCGGCTGGTTTACCGGTCAACACCCTGGGCGCGTTGGCGTATCTGCTGTATTGGCCGCAAAAAGTCCTGGGCTTAAGCGTATATCACACCACATTGATCGCTGATGGCTTAAATCTCTTATATTTCAGCGCGGTGTATCTGCTGATTGGCGCTGAAACGCGGCGCGGGCGGCGCGGGCGGCGCGGGCTGTTGGGGCTGGCTTTCGCCGCGCTCTATCTGATTTACGGTTTTTTCTTCAAATCGCTGTACCAAGACGCGATGGTGCTGGCGTTGTCGCCCTGGCTGTTGCTGGGGCTGCAACGTATCAATCAACGGCGGCAATACACAATCTTCATTGTGGCCTCCATGGCCTTGATGCTGACCAAAGTGCAAATGGTGTTTATTGTTCCTGTGATCGTGGCCATCATGTTTTATACCGATAGGCGGTTTTATCGCCAGGGAGCTAAGCGCCTGATGGTCGAAGGGGTGCTGCTGTGCGCCGCGCTCAGCATGCTCTCGTTCAACGGTATCGATCATGTGAACAACTACGATCGTTACTACAATGGGCTGGGTTGGACCTTGCAAAATGTGATGGCTTGGCCTGTCAGTTCATTTTATCCAAGGTTGCAGTATTTTTACCGCAATCGGCCCGCTTTGCAGGCGCAAAGCCAAAGCTACGAGCCCACGCAGTCGCCGATGCTGCTAGGAACCTCATGCTGGCCAAGCGAAGTAAAAATTTTAATTAGCCACTTATCGCCACAAGCGCTGGCGCATGAGCTACAGATCATGGATGTCGGCAAGATGCGGCATTTCTTTGCCTTTATGTGGCGGCATCCTCGCGTGATTACACCGTACCTGCGCACCATTTATCAGATGAGCGCCAGCTCTAATTACGCACTGCACTATCTTCGGACGCCGGCGCAGAGCGACTCCTGGTGGGCGCGCGCCTTGTACGCCGCCAACGAACAGTATTTCGCATACGCCGGCTATGCGTTTTTTGCGCTTGGTGGCTTGCTGCTGTTGAGTGGGGACGTCACTATCGCCTGCGTCGCGCTGTATTTCTTTCTGGGCGCGCCGCTGTTTGTCTGCTTGGGTGATGGCTTCTACGAGTTCGAAAAGCACCTGAATGTCTATTTCATGCTGTTGCCACTGTGTCTGTTCTTACCGTGCTATCGCCCCGGCCCGGAGGACTCAGCGTCGTCATCCTCGCTCGAGCGGGAGTCCATCTGACTAGCGGTGGCTGGTGGTTGAGCCCCTGGGTCCCCGCCATTCGGCGAGGACGACAAGTAATGTGGAAACTCGCGGCGGCGTGTGGTTGAGCCACCGGGTCCCCTGCATGCCGAGGACGACAGGCGCCTAGTGCGTAATGCGCAATGTATTCAACTGCGCGGTAATACTCTTGAAGTCGGCCTGCAGAGCGGCGTCGCTCGGCGCGTAAAACGCTTGCTCATTCACGCATTGCTGCATCACCGATAGCGAGTGCGCGGTGCTGGAGTCATTGCCGTAAATAATCGCCCAGATCTTGACCCCGGCGGCTTCCGCTTGTTGGCAGGCATTGATCTCCATTGCGTCCTCAATCAGCGCCGAGCTGTTGTCACCGTACACCGGGTTAATCGCTCCGAACGGCTGCAAACTGGGCACATAGCTGCCCGTAAAATCCGCCAGGTTTTGAATTCCGAATTCGTTGGTGGTAGTGGCGATGCCAATGCCACCGTTTTGCGGGCTGGTGTAGCTGCTGCCACTACGCTTGGTCAGGGTCATGAGTGGCACCGTGAACGAACTGGTTGGCAACTGCCACTCATTGGCGCCGTCGGTGATGATGATCATCGCCTTGGTCAATGAGCTGCTGACATTCTGCGGCAAGCTGGCGCTGCCCCAACCTTGGGTCGAATCCGAGCTGCGCCATGATGGCGACAGCATGCGCCAGCCCCAGAGAATGCCAGACGCAATAAATGTACTGCCGCTGGCGACCATGTTGTTGATCGAATTAATCAGCGTTGTGGTGTTTGCGGTTAAGAAAGTGGTTGGCTGCGCCGGGCAGTAATATTGAATGAAACCACTGTACGTGGTGGTGCCGTGGCTAGTGCTGCTGGCCCAGCCGTCAAAATAGGCGCGGAACGGCTGATTGGCCGGCGACAGCAATGACAGTGGTTTGGTTAGCGGCGAAGGCTCAGTGATGCAACCGTTCCAGTTGGCCGCGCTGGCAAACGGTGTGGTGGCGGGCAGCAGTACACCGCTGGTATCCTGGCGGCTGGCATTTAGCCAACTGCTGGGCAGGTTGCCATTGGCGTCGCGCACACTTACCGTGGTGGTGAACGGCACCAAGCCAATATACACGCTGGCGCCCGAGGTCGCGGTTGAACTGGTCGGGATCAAATTATTGATCAAGGTGGTGGCGGCGGCTTGCAGCGCCTGCATTTTGGTGGACCCGCTGCCTGTGCCACTGGCGGTTTCGGCCATCGACCCGGTGTTATCCAACACCAGCGCCAGTTCCAGGTTGTTTTGGTTCTGTACCAATACCTGGCTGCTGCCGGACACGGCCAGCGACGCGCTGCCCAAAAACCCCGCGACGAATAGTGGCACCGTGCCACTGGTACTGACTGTGACGGTCGAGGTTGCGGTGCTGGATGCCGTGGCGGCGGTGGTGCTTAGGGTAATACTGAGCGCGCCCGTGCTGCTGCTCAGGTAGCCGCTGGGCATGTTGGCGTTGAAATAACCCGTAATGTAGCTCTTCCAGGTTGCCAATTGCGCCGCGGTCGGGCTGGACGGCAGATTGCTCAGATCGTTGCCGCCGGCCAGCGCCGCGCCATCGAGCGCGTCTTGCACCTTGGCTTCGACCATGGCCCAGCGCATCAGATCGATGCCACCGAGCAGCGCAAACCAAATCGCCACCATGCTGAAAATCATCGCTAGCGATACTGAGCCGCGCGACTGACGTATCCGGCTAAATCGGCTCATACATCCATTCCTTACGACGCCTGCAGTGTGGCCAGGCTCTGATAGCGCGGGTGAAAATACATACGCCGGTACAATACGATTTTTGCCGGCGCGCCGGGCCAAAAGGTCAACAGCGCCTTGAACGGGCTGAAGTGATAGAACACTTCCACCACAATGGTTTCGTCGCCGGCATAAAAAGGGAAACCGCTGGGCAAGGGCTGTTTGCTGGTCAGTTGCGTGCTGTCGCCGGTGCCCGAGGGCGATTGCAGCTTCCAGGCAATCGCCGGCTGGTTGCTGCCGCCATCGTTCACATCGGTCACGATCACCGAGCCGTTATCGGTCAAGTCCAGCGGGGTGGCGATCATCGGCGCGAGTGTCCAGTACAAGCCGATATCACTGCCGCTGGTGCCGGTGTTGCTATTGATGATCACGGTTTGCTGCGCGATCAGATTGCCGATCGAATAGGTGGTGCGGTCGATAATCGCCGCCGTGCGGAAGTATTGATACACCTCGACCAGCGACAACATCAGGATTAGAAATACCGGTGACAGCAGCGCCAATTCCAGCGCGGCGACGCCGCGGCGATTGTTGCGTAACCGCCCAAGTTTGATTTTCATGGCGCGGTTAAGGACTCGTTTTGCACGATCACGGTGCGTTGCAGGCTATAGAGCTGGATGTTCAGCAGCTTGAGGATGCCGGTGAAGGTCGGGCGCGAAATATTGAACTGATAGCGCACGATGGAACCATAGCCGCCGGTGCCGCTGGTGCCGGTACAGGTTCCGGTGTAGCCCGAAGTCAAACAGGGTTCGCCGGACTCCAGCTGGGCGTACGAGGTATAGGTGTAGCTGCTGACCGTCAGCTGCGACTGGCTGCTCAGCCAAAAACTGACCGGTTGCCACACCGCCTGATACACCGCCTGCGAGCTGGTCTCGCCCGCCGTGGTCTGGACCGTGACTCCGATGCGCGCCGCCGCTTCGGCGCCGCGCTCCAAGGCCGCGTCCAGCATGGTTTCCATGCCGATATCGATCGCGCCGAAGGTCAGTATGAACAGAAACGGCAGGATCAGCGCGAACTCCAGCGCTGTGACTCCGCGTTGCTGACGCCAACAGCGTTTCATGGCTGGTCGATGGTTCCGCTGAGGGTACCTGGTTGCGTCAGGCGCGCGCGCAGCACTTGGTAATATTGCAAATTGCTTTGCACCTGCGCCGGTGACATTTCACTCTGCAACACCCGTGTCGCCGCGTCCGTATTACCGAGCAGGCCATAGCCCAGCGCCAGATTCTGTCGGGTTTGGCTTGGCGCCGAGGGCGAGTCGACAATGCTGAGCAGTTCGGCAATCCCGGCGCGCAATTGATGCGACAACACCAGCGACAGGCCGAGATCGTTTTTCAGCCCCATGTCGTCCGGGTGCGCCAATAGCGCCTGCCGATACACGGCTTGCGCCTGAGGGTGCCGCCCCTGCAGATCCAGCGCCACCCCCAGTCCGGCCTGCGCCGCTAGCAGATCCGGGCTGCGTTTCAGCATTGCTTGGTAGCGCTCTACCGCGTCGTCGAGTTTATGCTCGCGCACACTGATACGCGCCAGGCCGAGTTCGGCGTCGCGCTGCTGTGGCGCCACGCTTTCCAGTTGTAGATACACCTGGTGCGCCTGTTGCAGTTCATTGCTTTGGAACAGCGCATTGCCCAGCCCCACCAGTGCCGGCTGATTATTGGGCGCGCGGGTCAAAATCTTGGTGTAGAGCGATACCGCCATTTCCAGGTTGCCGCTCTGTAGCGCGCTGTCCGCCAGACGCTGGTCCGAGTCGGTGGATAGCGCGCCTTTTTCCAGCGCGCTGGATTTGCTGTGGTGCGGGTTGGCGCAACCGGCCAGCGCCAGGCTGACGCACAGCACGCTGGCAAAGATTCTTGATCTGGCGGCGTGGGAGTCGCGCATGGTTTAGTGCCCCATCATTTTCATCAGGTTGATAATGGCCGGACCCGCCGCGATCATAATCGAGGCGGGTAAAATAAACGCCACCATCGGGAAGGTGATTTTGGTCGATAGTTTGCCGGCTTGTTCTTCCAGGCGCAGCATGCGCGCGGTGCGTTCAGAGCGCGCCAGCTGGCGCAGCGCCTGGGTAATCGGTGTGCCATATTGTTGGGATTGCAACAGCGTGGTCACCAGGCTGCGTAGCGCCATGGCGCCGACCCGGTCAACCATATTGCGCAGTGCCTGACCGCTGTCGCCGCTCAATTGCATTTCGCCATAGGCAGTGCTTAATTCATCGGCCAGTGGCGGGCAAATCAGTTTGAGCTCGATGGCGCTACGCTGGATGCTGCCCGCCAGGCTATAGCCGGCGTTGGTGCAGATCACCAACAGATCGAGCGCGTCCGGAAGTGTGTGCTCAATCGCCAGCCGACGTTTTCTGACGCGCCATTTGACCACGTATTCCGGCAAAATCATGCCCAGCATGAACGAACCTAGCAGCAGCAGCGTGCGCATCGAGAATGAATCGTAGGCCGCTGGCAGACTGAACAACAGGCTCAGAAGTGTCAGCGCGCCACCACTCAGTAGTTTGCTAGCAATCAATAACGAAACCGCCATGGGACGCCGCCAGCCGGCGTGGATCATCATTTTCCCCATGGCGCTGCGTTGTAATGCATTGAACAGGGAGATACGGTTGCCCATGTCGATGAGCATCGTCAGCCAGGCCTGGCGTTGCTCCTGATCAGCCTCGATATCCTGATTGGCCTCTTTGTTCGTTTGATTGACCATGCGCTGCAGATGCTCTGCGACCCGACCATGCGAAGTCTTCATATGCAGCACCAGATAGGCGACCGCGCAGAACCACAACGAGCTGGCTACCAGAACATCGATCGTGCTCCAATGCATGCATTACACCTTTAAATTCGATAACTGGCTGATGATTAAGAATCCAATGCAAATGAAGGCAATAGCCAGCTTCAGTAAAAACAGTCCGGTACCTGTGCTAAATAACAGCGAGATATAGCCCGGATTGAGAAACCAGAGCACCAGCATAATGAGTAGCGGCATCACGGCGATCGCCTTGCTTGCCGCGCGTGTCTCGCCGGTCAGTGCGCGCGCTTTCATCCGCAGTTCACTGCGCGCGCGGATGATCTGGGCCAGATTCTCTAGCGTTTCGGTCAGTGGTCCGCCGGTCTCGCGCTGCAGCAGCAGGCAGACGGCAAAGAATGAAAATTCAGGCACATTGATGCGCTGATCCGCGGCGTCCAACACTTCCTTTAGATCAATCCCCAGGCGCAGTCCATCGCCCATGCGCACAAACTCGCTTTTGAGCGGGTCGTTAAATTCGCGCCCGGAGGCGCTGATCGCCAAATTGGCGGGTACCCCGGCGCGCACCGCGCGTATTAGCAAGTCCAGCGCCTCCGGAAACTGTTTGAGAAAATTTTTCTTAAAGCGATCCACCATCCAGAAATAAGCGTAGGCCAGCAATAGCGGCGGTTCACACACGACCAATAGCGGACCCCACCAAGTGTTAAGCGGTAGCATCCACACTAGAACCACTTCAACCAGCAGCACCAGAACTGCGAGCAGGGTCCAAAAAATCTGATACTGGGTGCCACTCACCGTTTGCAGTCGTTGGCGTCGCGCCAGCAGCCAGCTGTGCACCACGCCGATTTGCTGATGTTGTTGAAACAGCGCTTTGTTGTTCTCTCCTGGGCTGGTTTCCTCCGCTTGCTCCAGTTCTAGCATAGTGCGCAGATGATCGCGCACGCGAAAGTGCGGTGCCTGCTGGCGCCGCTGATGCAGTTTCGCCAATAGCCCGCCGAGTAGCAGTACGGTGACAAAGAAGATGATGGTGACCAGGTCAATCTGCGACGCGCTCATTGCTGCATCACCTCCATCAGCACCGCTTCCAGCCCGTAATACGAGGCGCGCGCCGAGAAGGCCGGGCGCATGTGCGAGCTTTCGTAGCTGCCTTTGACCTCTTCGCCATAGTTGCTGGCGTTGAACTGAAAACGGAACAGGTCTTGCGAGGTAATGATGTCGCCTTCCATGCCGGTCAGTTCGGTGATGTAGGTGATGCGGCGCATACCGTCGCGCATGCGTTCGATTTGTACAATCAGGTTGACCGCGCTGGCGATCTGGCGTCGGATCGAGGTCAGCGGCAAGCTGCCGTGCGACATCATCACCATACTTTCCAGCCGGGTGATGGCGTCGCGCGGGGTGTTGGCGTGCACCGTGGTCATCGAGCCGTCATGGCCGGTGTTCATCGCCTGCAACACATCAAAGGCTTCGGCGCCGCGCGTTTCACCCAAGATGATTCGATCCGGGCGCATCCGCAGCGCATTGCGCACCAGATCGCGCTGCGAAACCTGGCCGGTGCCCTCGGCGCTTTCCGAGCGGGTTTCCAGCCGTACCACATGCGGTTGTTGCAGCTGTAGTTCCGCCGCGTCTTCAATCGTCAAAATGCGTTCGCGCGCATCAATAAACTGCGACATGGCATTGAGCAGGGTGGTTTTGCCCGAACCAGTACCGCCGGAAATCACCACATTCAAGCGGCAAGCGCTGGCCAGTTCCAGCAAGCGGCCCATTGGCGCGGACAGATTGCCCTGTTGCGCCATGCGCGACAGCGTGAGATTACGTTTGGAAAATTTACGAATCGCGATACAGGCGCCGTCGATCGCCAGCGGCGGCAGCACCACGTTGACCCGGCTGCCATCCGCCAGACGCGCATCGACCATCGGGCTGCTTTCATCCACTCGGCGTCCAACCGAGGCGGCAATCCGCTGCGCCACATTCACCACGTGGGCATTGTCGCGAAACTTCTGCCCCGACAGCTCCAGTCGGCCATGGCGCTCGACATAGATCTGATCCGGGCCATTGACCAGAATATCGGTAATCGACTCGTCCGCCAGCAGCGGCTCGATTGGGCCGATGCCGAACATATCGTTCAGAATTTCGTCGGCGATTTGCGCCTGCTCGCGCGTGGTAAAGCGCATGTGCTCGCGCGCGATCAACTCGCCCACCACCCGTTCGACATCCTGGCTGACCTGTTCTCGGGTTTTGTTGGCGGCTACCGAGACATTGATCGAACCGATCACCGCGTTGCGAATCAGCTGAAACTCGGGCAGACGCACCAGTTCGGCCGAGTCTTCTCCCAGGGCCCTGGCGCGCGGGGTGTCATCGCGCGCCACCACGGGCGCGCTCTCCTGATTCTTGACTGGAGAGGGTGAGGCGGCTTTACTGGACTTTTGTCCAAACATGGCTTCAGCTTACTTTCTGCTTTAACTTGGCGCGTAGGGTTTCATGCCACTGCTGATGCTTGGGGGCGACTTTTTGTTCGACCCCGCTCAAATCGTTGCCCAGGCGCACCACCGCCTGAGCAAACGGCGCGCGAGGATTCAGGCGTTCGCCCAGGTTTTGCGCCAGCGTCAGATTGGGGGCGTCGTAAGGGAATTCCAGCAAAATCGCCCGTTCGGTGGCGGCGATAAAATCTTTGTGTTCCACATGCGCCGCGCTGGGCGCGCTGGTGTGGTTGAGCAAGATCGAGATCACCGGCTCATTGTCGCGCGCGCCAATATGGCGCGCCATGCGCGTCACCGCGCAGGCCGAATGCACGGTGCGATCCGCGACTAAATACACCAGTTTGGAAACATCGAGCGCTTCTTCGGTCATGACGCTCATGCCCGCGCCCAAGCGTTGCGCATCGATCAGTACATAGTGAAAGTGGTGTTGCAGGGTTTCGACCAAGTGGCGCAGCGATCCCGGCTGTGGTTCGAAACTGTCGCCGTAGTCGAGCGCGCACGACAGCACAAACAGCCGGCTGCCGACCTTCATCAAGGTGCGATCCATATACTGTGGGTCTAGCCCCTGGATGTTTTGCAATACATCCATCAGTCCCTGATTGGTCTGTTGCCCGAGTAACACCGAAATCGCGCTGCCATAGAGATCGAGATCGACCACGGCGACGCGCCGTTGCTGGTCTTCGGCCAAGTGTTGCGCCAGGTGCGCGCACAGTGAGGTGGCACCGATGCCGCCACGGACGCCGAGTACGCTGATCACCTTGCCGGTGCGCGAACGCTGCAGTGGTTCGGCTTTGCCCTGCTGCGCGTCGCCCAGGGTGCGGGTCAGCAGGTCGACGGTCAAGGGCTTGACCAGGTAGTCGCGAATCCCCAGTTGCAGCAGGCTGCGGTACAGGCCGACGTCGTTTTGCGCGCCGAGCACATACACATCGACCGAAGGGTCGCACTCTTCCGCCAGATAGGCCAGCGCCGACAAGGGGGTGTCCGAATCCGAGACGTCGACCACCAGTTGCGCCGGCGGACGCTCCATCTTGCGCAAATATTGCACCGCTTGCTCGATGCTGCCGCACTCGACGGTGCTGTGCGGTAACATGCGCTGCGCCACATAGCGGCGCATGGTCTCGGTGTTGGTTTCATCGCACACAAAGGCCACGAATTCGGCATTCTTGACCATCACCGGCTCTTTATCACCGATCAGCGTTTTCAAAATGTTCACGCTCACGACCCTCCACTGCTGCTGGACGAACCGCTAGACCCGCTGGTCGTGGTGGTGCTGAGCAGCGGTTTGACCTTGTCGGTCTCCAGGCGCTCGACCGCGGCGCCGGCGGCGACCGGGTTTTGTCCGGCGTACGGGCGCGGCGCGATCAAATCGTTGGGGTTGGCCACCATGCGCGCCAGATTGTTATAGGTGGCGCAGCCAAACGCAAAGCTCGGGCGCGGGGTTTTGCCGTTGACGCCCTGTTTCAGTGGCGATGGATCTTGCATGCGCGCGCAGTCTTCTATTCGCGGCCGTCCATCGCGCAGTATTAGGCTTGCCTCGCTTGGCTCGCGCGCGGTGGAGAGCGGCACACAGCCGCTACACAACAGCGCGCCAGCCAGCGCCAGGGGCAGGGCGCGGCCAAATTTGCGGGTGAAATCCATGCGGTGCTCCCTTTCAGTAAACAAAGCCGGCATTGCCGAGCAGGCGCGGGGTCGCGCTGTCGTAAGGGTCGAGCTTGGCTTGTTTCTGCAATGTACTTTCCACATCGCCCGGGTTCAAAATCGTATCCAGCGGGGTCTGCAATTGTCCGGGACCGACCGGGCGCACCAGGTACGGGGTGACAATCACCACCAGTTCGGTCTTATTGTTTTGATAGTCGGTGGATGAGAACAGCTTGCCGAGAATCGGCAAGTTCGCCAGTCCCGGTAATTGCTGCAACTCATCGGTGACGTTGTCCTGCAGCAGACCGCCAATCACAAAGCTTTGACCGCTGGACAACTCGACCGTGGTTTCTACCCGGCGGATCGATAAACCGGGAATCGTGGTGCCGTCCAGGGTGACGCTATAGCTGCTGTCCAGTTCGCTGACTTCCGGCCGCACTTTGAGGTTGATGCGGTCGTTGCCCATTACCGTCGGCGTGAAATTCAGCCCGACGCCAAAGTCTTTGTATTCGACCGAAATCGCATTGTTAGTCCCGCCCTGCGCTACCGGAATCGGGTATTCGCCACCGGCCAAAAAGCTCGCGGTTTCTCCCGAAATGGTGGTCAAATTTGGCTCGGCCAGTGTGGTGACCAGGTTTTCCTGGTCCAGCATGTCGATCACCCCGCCATGGCCGTTGGCGATATTACCCAGAACCGCCATGAAACCGGAGTTGCTCGGCAAGTTGTAGGTGGTGTTGCCAATGCCGCTGGTGGTGCCGTTGGTAAAGGTACTGCGCCCACTGAGCAGGCCGCCGCCGCTGCCCAGCGCCGACCAGTTGACCCCGATTTGCTCCAGTACCTGGCGGCTGACCTCAGCGATGCGCACCCGCAGGTTGACTTGGGTCGGGCTCGCTAGCGTCAACTGGTTAATCAGGTTTTCCTTGTCGGACAGATAGGGCTTGAGGGTGGCGCTGATCGCGGCGATGGTTTGCGCGCTATCGGCCGCGCCACTGACCATCAACGAGCCCGGCGCCGATTTGAGCTCCAGGCGCAGGCTGGGGAAACGTTGCTGTAGTACCTGCTGCAACTCCTCCAGATTGTGGCGCACCGTGATCGTGCGCTGCAACAGCGGTTTGCCGTCGATATCCAACGCGTACACCGTGGTGGTGCCGGCTTTTTTCCCGAGCACAAACACGTCATTAGCATTCGGGACCTGTACGTCGGCGATGGTCGGGTCGGCGACAAAAACCGTGGTTGCCGCGTGATTCAAATGCAGTAGCGTGCCGGTGCCGGCGGAGAGCAGCAACTCGGTGTTGCTACTCTGGCTATGGTTGAATTGACCGTGGTAACGGTGGTGGTGATGGTGTCGCCATGACGCCGCCCGCGCCGGCGTCGCGAGCCAGGGGGTCAGCAGCGCAAACAACAGCAGCCCGAGCATGAATCCGTTGTGGGTGGAAGATTGCGTGGCTTTCATTGCAGGGGTCCAGGGTTATTGCTATTGGCTAATGGTTGTGTGGTCAGGTTGATTTGGCTTTGCGCCGCTGAGCCACGCAGAATCACCACTCCGCTGATCGAAACCTTCTGCGGATTACGAATGGCTTGCGAAATATCGCCGGCCCAGATCGGCGCATTGGCCGGTCCTGATGCATCGATGTCGCCGATCACCCTGGCTTGTTGCTGGAGTGTGTCGGCCGGATTAGTGGTGGCGAAACTGCGCAATGACAATGCCAGATCCCCCAGGCGCGCCGCTACCGACACCACCTCGGCGGCGCGTGGCGTGACTTCCAGTGTCACCGTGCGCGCCTGGGTGTTGGCGTTGGATTGATCGCTGTCCTTGGGGCGTTGAAAGCTGCTGCCGACCGCAATCACCCGCAAACCGGTGGCAATGGTTTCACCGACCACCGAATGAGCGGCGGGTTTATCGTGCAGGGTTTGGATCAACAGCAGATCGACCATGTCGCCGGGCTGAATCAGACCGGCATTGCCGGTCACGTCGGTGATCGACACCGAGATCGCGCGCAGCCCGGGTTTAAGCGCCGCGGCGAGAAAACCCGGTGTGCTTGGGCTGATCACGTCGCTGCTGAGAATCAGCGCATCCTTGGTAATCGGGTTGTGCAGTAAGGAACCCTGTAGTGCCTTTGCATCCGGGCTGCCCTGTACGATGGCGTTTTTTGGCACTGCGTCGGCGCTGACGGTTTGCCAAGTTTCATCGCTGGCGCGCAGGAGTAGGCCGGCGGGCAGGTCGGTGGCGGCGGCCAGCAGGTGTACCGGCGGCGCGGCTTGGTGTGGCTGATTGCTGACCAGTAACACACGCAGCACAAAGGTCAGCACCACGGCGGCCATCAGCACCAATATCAAATTCCGAACTGCAGGTTTCATTCGACGATCAACCGGTTAGTGATATCCAGTCGCCTGGATCAGTTGCAACGCAATGCAGCTAATGCCGCCCAGGCTCAGTGCCACGCCATAGGGCACACCGCGCGCGGTGGTCAGGCAGCGCAATGCGAAGCGCAGCCTGGCGGGGTGGCGACGTGTCAGCCAAAACCTGGCGCCCAGTCCCAGTAGCGCCAACAGCAAACCACTCTGGGTGGTGAGCAGTAAGGTCAGAAGCAGGCCTTGTGGTCCTGCCCAACACGCGATGGCGGCGAGCAGTTTGGCGTCGCCGCCGCCCATGACGCCGCAGGCGCAGAGCAACATGCCCAGTAGCAGCGCGCCCAGGCCCACGGCCAAATGCAGAGGCAACTGCGCGGGTGCTCCTAGTGCTGAGAGTAAATAGAGTGCGGTGACAGCGACCACCATTTTGTTTGGTAACCGCCGCCGCCGCAGATCTTGCCAAGCCAGTGTCAGCAAGACTAGGCAGGCGGTCATCGAGGTGAACACCCGCCATCCCGCTATCCATAGACTTCTGGCTACACTCAATGCCTCAACCAAGGTTAAGTACTGGTCGCCGAGCTTACGGATGCAGTGACCGAGGTACTCACGGAAGAGAATGCCGAGGTGTAAATCCCTTTAATCTGGGTGCTGAGACCAGCAACCCCCGCCGCCACAATTGCGGCCAGAATCGCGTATTCCAGAGCCGTGACGCCACGTTCGTTACGTTGAAATAATTTCAAAAATTTCTTCATCATGTTGCCTCTTCATTGAGTGGGGGTGTGCTACTGCCTGCTTTTTTGGTGCGCCTGCACGGGTGCTACGGCCGCTTTCAATGATTACGTATTAAATATGCGACAAAATCATTGCATTTCTATTTAAACCGAGCGTCTTGGATCTATATGCTGAACGCATTCCGCGTTGCCCGATTTGATTTCGATCATACTAAAGTATTCTGAAAGCTTTGTGTATGGTTTAAGGCTAAGCCACAATCTGTTGTGAGTTTCCTATGTTTTACCGTTCTTTACGTCATAAATTGCCGCGTGGTCTCGGCGCCAGCGCATGGCGTAAGGGTAATGACAATAGGGTATTCGCCAGCGTGCTTAAGCTGCGCAGAAGCAATATCCGTGGATTTAACGCGTGGTTGACGTGCTGACTGCAGGCGATTGCATAGAAAATATTGAGTAAATATTTCCATTGTTCTACTTGTTTTGGCTATAGTGAGCGACGAAAATTTTTGCCCGTAGGTGTGATGCTGAATGTTGCTACTGTGTGCCTCGCCCTTGTGGCTTTGTTGTATCAAGACCGTGCAATCCGATGGCCGCGCTGATGCTTAAGCTGCCCGAACCGCTGATTGAAGTGACTCTGCGCGCCAGCGCCGCGCTAGCTGGATTGTGGTTTGTGGTCAATGCCTGGCTTCAATGGCGCGCGGCCCCGACTCGCCTGACCTTGCCGCTGATTGTGATTGGTGAGATGACCACGGTGTTGTTGCTACTGTGTTCGCGCGTGCCCAAGCGGCGCGATTGGCATCCGCTGAGCTGTCTGTGCACCTTGGTGGCCACTTATTATTTTATCGCGGTGCGTTTGGCGCCCGGAGCGCATCTGCTGCCGGAAAGCGCGGGCAGCGCCATGCAATGTATTGGATTGATCTGGGCCTTATTGGCCAAGCTGTCGTTACGTGGCTCTTTTGGCATGCTACCGGCAAATCGCGGGGTGGTCAGTTCTGGCGTCTATCGCTGGACGCGTCACCCTATGTATACGGGATATTTTGTCAGCCATATGGGGTTTTTGCTGGCTAATTTTGGCGCGCATAATGTTTTGCTGTTTACCGCGCTGTATGTGGCGCAAGGTTGGCGCGTATGGAGCGAAGAGCGGCTGCTGGCGCGCGACCCGGCATATCGGCGCTATATGCAACGGGTGCGCTACCGGGTACTGCCAGGGGTGTTTTAATCCCCCTGAGTGCTATACCAACCCAATAATCTGCACCAGCGTGCTGCGATCCTGCAGCAGGTCGGCCAGGGTGTAGCGATCGAGCTCCGCGTAGAACGCTTGTTCGGCTTGATACAATACCTGCTTCAATTGACAGGCGCGCGCGATCTTGCAGTGAGAGTGCAGCGGGTCGAAACACTCTACCAGCGGCTGTCCTTGCTCGGTCTGACGCAGCACCGCGCCCAGATTGATCTCTTGCGGCGCACAGGCCAGGCGCAGCCCGCCGCCCTTGCCGCGTTGGGTTTCCAGAATCCCGAGTTGCGCCAGCTTATGCACCACTTTCATTAAGTGGTTTTCCGAGATCTGGTACGACGTGGCGATCTCGGCGATGGTCAGTAAACGATCTGGGTAGCTCCCCGCGCTGATCAGTACGCGCAACGAATAATCGCTGAAGCGGGTAAGGTTCATTTTGCCTCCAGTTCGATGTATTGGCCTATTTTAACCCGGTTTGCCATCCGCGCGCGCTTGCAACAAAATCGGCGCGTATTTCACCAGATAAAGCGCGAAGGCACCGCACCAGCACCCGCCGGCAATGCACAGCCACAAAAAATACCCCCCCGGCAATGCCCATAATAGTCCCGCCAGGCGACATCCCGCGGCGGCGAGCATGGCGCCATAGGCCCAGAACTCAATCCGTCCGCTGACCAGCATGCGACCGCTATGTCCCAGCGCGGTGCGGGTAATCATGCCCAGCGTCAGACCGCCAAGCGCCCCGACCGCGAACGCGTGTTGCACCGCAATCCACGACACCCAGCCTAGCGTGGCGGCGGCGGCTAGCGCAAAACCGATGATAATCCAGAAGTATCCCAGATGCAGAATCCACAATAAGGGCCGGTTCCAAGCGGCGCGCGGTCCCCAGCCCAGCCAACGGGTCAGATGCAACAGCGCCAGCGTCAGGTTGAGCAGCAGCAACAGGGCGCGGGGCAGGGGCAAGAGGTCGGCGCCCAGCGCGATGGCGGTTAACGGCGCCAACCAGCGTTCCAGCCATTCGTAACGCGCCTGACGCACGCCGGGGGCGGCATTGCGGGTGAACATCGGCAGCACGCGGCCGGCAATAATCACTTCCAGCGTGGTGATCAGATAGAGCGCCGCGTGCAAAGGCGCCAGCGGGCTCAGGCGCAGCCAACCGAACAGTCCGAGATAAAACCCCAGATTGCATAGCGCCAGTCCGAGCAGCAACAGCGGCGCAAAGTGGTTGCGCGGCCCCTGGCGCACGCGCAGCCATAGCGTCCAGGCCAGACAGGGTAAAAATATCAGATCCAGCGGCGCCGCCAGCCACAACGGCGCCCATGGCAACAACACGCGCGCGCTGAGCCAGAGTAGGGCCAGCGCCGCCAGCGCTTTGCCGCTGGGGGTGTCAAGCCCGGTCCAGTTGCGCACCGCCGTCAGCAAAAATCCCGAGATCACCGCCACGGCATAGCCGAACAACATTTCATGCGCGTGCCAATTCAGGCCGGCGAGCGCGCCCGGCCAGGTGAGCTCGCCACTCCACTGTAATAACCAGAGTGGGATCGCCAACAGCGCAAAGATCGCCGCCAGCAAGTAAAACGGGCGAAATCCCAGGCGCAGCAATGGCATGGGCATGCTCGAGCGCGGTGGCGTGGGGGCGTCGCGCGCTTCAATCTGGATAGAGGTCATGGTGGGGTTCTCCGCGCTGGCCTGAGATATTAGATGTAATGTATATGTATCTTATCGTATCCCGTGGATGGCGAACAGATCTAGCTCAAATCTAATCAGGGCACCCGATGGCGAATTTTCCCATCAGGATATCGCGCCGTCGCCGGGCTAGCATGCGCTTCAAGTGGTGGAAGAGGGTCTTCCGCCTTGGTTCAACTTCAGCCTGGCGTATTCCGTGAACGAGCAACTCTCAGCACCTTATTGTCTACGACTGTTAAACGGCATGCTTGGCGGTGTCGAATTTCCTTTGACCGAGGGACGCACCCTGTTCTGCGTTGGCAGCGAGCAAAGTTTCGCTAGCCACCAGGCCAATGCGCTCAACGGCGCCGAAGAGAGCTTGTTTATTCCCGCCATGACCGATGGCCCGAATTTTTCGCTGGAATTCGGCTCGCCGCCATCCGCTGGCGACTTTAGCTTGGAAATCTTCAGCGCCGCGCCACGGGTCGAGTCCGGTCAGTTTCAAGCCGTGTGCCGCGCCGGGGCGTTGTGGTTCGCGGTCAAGCCGGCGGCGGACTTGTGGAGCGCGGCGGTGTTGAATTTTTCCGACAGCGCGCCCAACCCAACGCCGCGCGCCAAGCCCGCTAAGCGGGCATCGAGTGGATTGCTGCGCAAAAGTTTGCTCAGTCTATTGCTGTTGACCGTGTTGGCGGTGGCCGGTGGCTACGGCTGGAGCTATTGGCGCCAAATGACGAACGAACGTCAGGAGCAGGGTCTGGAAACTCTGTTGCAAGATCCGAACCACCATTATCAGGTGCGCTTCGGGCGTGATCGGAAATTTTATGTCTTGGCCGCCAACGAGCCGGACGCCGCCTGGGCGCGACAGTCGATATTGCACGCCAACTACGGCAAACCGGTGGCGGTGCTGACCCAGGATGCCGAGCGCCAACGTCTGGAGGGCTGGCTGGAGCAGCGTCAGCCTGGGTTCTTCACGCTGAACCTGGTGTCGGTCGAGCGTCCGCGCCTGCTGCTGAGCCTGGAACGCGCGTCACTCACCCCCGAAGCCAAACTGCGCTTGCAGCAAGACTTGCTGGCGCAAATCCCCTATGCCGCCAAGGTTGAGCTGGATTGGACCTCGGACAGTCTGGTGGCGGCCGACGCTCAGGCGCGGCTCGACAAACTGGCGCTGAGCTACCGCCGCCAGGGCGACCCGGCGCGCGCCTTGGTCTATGTGCTCGCTGGCGAGATCGACGACGGTAGCTTAGGCCAGTTGCGCGGCCAGATTACAGAATTTGAACGGACATATGGCACGCGTTATGTGCGCTTTGTGCTCGATCTGCAAGAAGACTGGCTCAAGGGCAAGTCGTTCAAATACGGCGCCGACGGCTATGTACAGCTTAGCCCGACGCACTGGTACTTTCCTAAACCATTGAGTAATAAGGATTAAATTATGTCATCTAATGATCCGTTTCAAAGGCCCGGCGACTGGGTTGGCCCTGGGTCTGAACCGAGCACGATTGAATATATTTCGAATAAGTTCGAGACCGGCGCGGAAGGCTTGCAAGCAAGACTGAATGACGCGCTGGAGGCCATCTCGGGAGAGAGTTCTACCCCGACACAGCTGGCGGCCTATCAAACCGCCTTGTCCGCCTACACCTTGTACCGCAGCTCACAGTCCAACACCGTCAAGGCGTTGAAGGATATCTGCGCCGGAACGATTTCCAACTTCCGCTAAACGCTGGCTTAGGAGCCTGAATCATGATGACCACTCCCGTACAGGCCGTGGACTTGCTCGATAGCGTCGAATTGTCGCCGGTGAGCGCGCCGGTGTCGCTGGAACAACGGTTGACCGAGGCTTATGCCAAGGCCTCGGTCAGCGCCGAGCAGCAGCAGGCGGCGCTCACGCGCGCCGCCAACGATCAAGCGGTGACCTCGGATCCGGCGCGGCTCTACCAGCTGCAGGTCGAGCTGTCCAACCATGTGCTTAAGATGAATTTGACCAGCACCCTGGCGCGCAAGGCGGTCGGTTGTGTCGAAACCTTGATCAAGGCGCAATGAAAACTTTTTCACGAACCGTGGGGATGCTGGCGTTATGCGCGTTGTTGAGCGCCTGCCAGCAGGACCTGCTCAAGGGTCTGGACGAGACTCAGGCCAACCAGGTGCTGGCCACCTTGCAGCGCTACAACATCGGCGGCGAAAAGCTGGATGGCGGCAAGAGCGGCTTTAGCGTGCGTGTGGATCCGGCGGACTTCGCCGCCGCGGTTGATCTGCTGAAAACCTATGATCTGCCGCCGAGAAAGCGGGTGCAGGTCGCCGATTTTTTCCCGGCCGACGCCTTGGTGTCGTCGCCGGTGGCGGAAAAAGCGCGTTTGTACTCGGCGATCGAACAGCGTTTGGAGCAATCGCTGGCGGCGTTCGATAACGTGGCCAGCGCCCGGGTGCAAATCAGCTATGCGCTGGATGACAAGCCGACCCCGCTGCATATCGCGGCCCTGGTCAGTTATCAGAAGCCGGTCGACACCCAGCTGTTTGTCGGCGAGATCAAGCGCTTTTTGAAAAACGGGCTCGATGGTGTCGAGTACGACAATATCTCGGTGGTGCTGAGCCAGGCGCAGCCGGCGCAGTACGCGGCGCCGACGCGCGCGGGCGCCTGGCCGTGGCTGGCCGCGGCGGGCGGCGCGCTGTTGCTCGGCATTGGCGCGGCGCTCTATGGGTTGTGGCGGCGCAAAGCGCGCGTCGCGCCGACTTAAGGGGACGACGATGGAACGCGCCCTGTTGCGGCTGATGCTCGACCCGCAAAGCTACGCCGACCCGAGTCGTTTGGCGTCCGCCGCCCCGGGTGTGCCGGGCCCGAGCGCATGCGCGGCGTTGAATCGCTGGTTGCTGTGTCACTACCGCGTGCCACCGCGCGCGCCGGGACCGCTGGCGCCGTCCGAACAGGTACTGGTGCACGCCTGGCCGCATTTGCGCCGCGCCGCCTATCTGCTTGGCGCCTGGCAATTGCGCGCCACTGTGCTGCGCGAGATCGGCTACCTGCGGTGCGACCCCGGGGTACGGCGTTTTATTGCTTTACCGCTGCCGTTAAACCCACTGGCGCCGCCGCGCGCGCCGCTGGATGACAGCCTGTTGCTCTACCACGGTTTGCGTGTGTTGCAGCCGTGGCTGGACGATGCCGGCGCCGCCTGGCACGCGCGCGTCGCGCTGCTGTTTCCCGCCGCCGCCGCGCAGGCCCTGGCCTTGCCCGGCGGCGCGCCCTTGAACCTGAGCTGTATCCAGTTGGCCCTTCACTATGCCAAAAATTCTTGAAGTGGCGCGCCCGCTGGCGGCGCGCGCCGGTGTTTTGATCAAGCAGCGCGATCTGCGCGACAGCTTGCGCGCCGCGCGCATTATCGGCGACGCGCGCCGGCGCGCCGCGCGCATTGTCGCCGCGGCCGAAGTCGAGGGCGCCGAATATCGGCGTCAAGCCTATTTGCAGGCCTACGGCCAAGGGCTATTGGCTGGCGGCGGCGCCATGTTGCAGGCGTTGTCCGATGCCAATCAGCTGCAGCGCGGCTTGATGGACAGTGTCGAGGCCGAGCTCAAGGCGCTGCTGCAACAGTTGCTGCCGCAACCGGCACTGGCGCTGTCGCTGGTCGACGACTGGCTGCAACAGCGCGATCTCGGCGCGTTAGCGCTTGAGGTGCATGTGCCGCGCGCCTGGAACGCGGCGCTGTTGCTGTTGAAGCAGCGTTTCGCCGAATTGCCCGGCGCGCGCCTGGTGCTGCACGACGCCAACCATTTTGTACTTAAAAACGGCAATCAAATTTACGAATTTTCACCCGAGGCTAGCGCCGGCGCGCTGCAACGCCAGGTGTTGCGCCGCATCGGACAAGAGCAGTTGCCCGAGGCCTGTCAAGAGATCAGTCGCGCCGCGCTGGCGACCCTCTGGCGGCACTGGCAGGCGCACGCCGCCGATTCCACACAGGAGCAAACATGAGTTCGATTCAACCCCGCGCGCTTCAACCCAGTGCCCAGCAACTCGCCGTGGCGGCGCCCGACACTTCGATTCCGTTGACGCAACGCATGGCGCTGCTCGCGCCCGCCGCTCCAACCGCGCCCGCCGCCCCAACCGCTGCACTCAGCCCGGAAGAAAAGGCGGTGAGCGACTGGCTGGCTGAGCTGGTGAAAAATAAACCAAATACAACCGGGATGGAGTTGGGGATGGCTCTGGACGCGCAACTGACAAAGGCCGGGCTGAAATTGCCCGAGCACCAGAAGCGCGCCATTGTCGATGATGCTATCAATACTTTGACTCAACAGGGGATTGCCTTGGATCCACAGAAGTCGATTTGGGTATTACGTAAGATGTACCTGAATGAAAAGTTTGATCCGGTGAGCCAAGATCTGCTCGCCTATAGCGAAAAGTACCCCAATGCCAAGGTGGGGGAATTGAGCCATGCCTTGGACATTCTGCTCACCCAGGCGGGTATACATGGTACTTCGGCGAGCGACAAGGGGAAAATTGCCAATGAGATCTGGTCCCTGCTGCCGGATCCCAATCCCAATATCACACAGAATAAGGAGGTGCTGAATCTGATGTCAAAATATATGGCGGAAGTGTCTGTGTATGACGACTTTAAGAAAAATTTGATGGCGCCAGACGAAGATAGTCCTCTTGGTCAGCTGCAAGCCGAGCAGAAACACGACCTCAATACCTGGTAGTCGTGCCGCGCGCGCCGGCCGCCTGATTGCGACTTTGATTCTACAATGGCAATCAGGCGGCTTTGTCATTTGGCCCGCCATTTTTGTCCGCCATCATCGCGCCCGGCCACGCATCATCGCGCCAGCCCACGCCATCACCGCGCCATCACCGCGCCAGCCCACGCCAGCCCACGCCAGCCCACGCCAGCCCACGCCAGCCCACGCCAGCCCACGCCAGCCCACGCCATCACCGCGCCCGATTACCGTCATCTTCACGCGTAGCGTGGAGATCCAGGGTTTTAGTGTGAAAAAGCTGGATCCCCGCTCTTCGAGCGAGGATGACGGGCGGTGGGCTGCGCGAGGATGACGGGGTGAGGGCTGCGCGAGGATGACGGATAGGTGGCCCATAACCGGTGGCAAATGATGGCAGTTTCATGAGTTTGATTACCTTCTCGTCAAGATCGACATTCTGTCACCTCATAGAATCTCTTCACATTACAGCGCGACATCGATCGATCGCCTTCGCGGTCCGATGATCGACTTTTCCTGACAGGTGAAACGCGTGGCGAGATCTAGCGGAGTGAATGAGACAGAGTGTATTCCCGCGCGCAAGCTCATGGCGGGGCAGGAGCTGCGTCTCAATGAAGCCGACCTGTTGCACCTCAGTACTTTTGCCTCTCCCCTGGAGTTTTGCCTTGAGGATGGCGATGCCATGCTCACGATGTCTCTGCAGGAGCACCAGGGGGTGTTACTGGCCTGCGCTAAAGATGCTCGGCTATGCGTACTGGGCGGGCAGGTCGAGTTACGTCGGCTGGGGGTGATCAATTTCGCCAAATTACTGGCGTTCATCGACGCGGTGGAAATCGATGTCGCGGGTGATGTCACGGATGACCGTACCGTGGTGGCGCTGGATCTGGCGCCGCAATCGGTGGTCGATCAACGCGCGCTGGAATATTGGTTTATCCGCCAGGTGATCGAAGGCGACGCGGCGTTTGCCGCCTTGACCGGGTTCTTGCGCCGCCTGGAGGCGTATTGGCTGATCAAATATCTGGTATCGGAAGCCGCGCAGCAAAAAAAAGTCAGCACCCTGGGCGAGGAATACGGCTTGTCGTATTCGCATTTTCGCCGGGTGTGCAAAGCGGCGTTGGGTAATAGCGTCAAATCCGAACTTAAAGTCTGGCGCGCGGCGCGCTCACTGCTTGAGGTGGTCGCCGGCGAAGAAACCATGACTGAAGTGGCGATTCGCAATGGCTACGCCTCGTCCTCGCATTTTTCAACCGAGATCAAGCAACTGTTCGGGCTGTCTCCGCGCGCGATTATGGAACTCAATCTTTAAACATGATGACGATTAAACAATCGGCACTGCTGTGCCTGTGTCTGGCGCTGTTGGCGCCAGCCAACACGGTGTTCGCGGCCGAAACCCAGACCCCGATTCAGAGCGCGCGCGCCAGCGGCTTTGTCGCGAATAAAGACAGCCTGCAAGTGCTGTTCAATGCGTTGTCGTCCAAGTTGGGCAAGCCGGTGATTCTGAGCCAAAAGGTCATGCGCAAGCAGGTGAGCGGCGAGTTTGACCTGGACAGCCCGTGGGGAGCGCTGACGCGCCTGGCGGATCAACTGGGCTTGATCTGGTACTTCGATGGTCAGGCGGTCTACGTCTACGATGCCAATGAACTCAAAAACTCAGTGGTGTCGCTACGCAATATCGAGCTCAAGGAATTGACCGATTTTCTCAGCAAAAACGGTCTGTACGATAAACGTTATCCGATTCGCGGCAATCTCGGCACCGGCACTTTCTATGTTGCCGGACCGCCGGTGTACGTGGATATCGTGCTCAATTCGGCCGCCTATATGGATCAGCACAATAGCCGTCAGGACCTCGGCAGCCAGAAAATCGCCGTGATTCAACTCAACAACAGTTTTGTCAGTGACCGCAGCTATAAATTGCGCGATCAGACGATCACGGTGCCAGGGATCGCCACCGTGATTCAGAACATTCTGCGCGATGGCGATGAGCGCGCGCTCAAGGGCGTGACCCAAGAGGCGCAACCCGCGCCCGAGAGTCCGGCCAGTGTCGCCGGCGCCGCGCAGAGCGCCGGGCTTGGCGCCAAGTTCAATCCCAGCGCGCCGATGCCCGGGTTTGCCGCGCGGCGCAGTGTGCAAACCGAGTACGACGCGCGCATCTCGATACAGGCGTTTAGCGAAACCAATAGTCTGCTGGTCAAGGGCCGTCCGGACCAGATCGAGTTTATCCAAAATCTGGTGCGCCAATTGGATGTGGCCAAGCGTCATGTCGAACTGGCCCTGTGGATTATCGATGTGTCCAAAGACGCGTTCGAAAAGCTGGGGGTGAAGTGGGGCGGCGGGGTGTCGGCTGGACCGTTGAAGGTCGAACTGAATCCCGATCTGCCGATTACCGCCCTGGATGGTTCTCAGTTCCTGGCGCAGATCAACGCCTTGCAGCAGAAAAATCAGGCCGATGTGGTGACGCGCCCGGTGGTACTGACCCAGGAAAACGTACCGGCGCTGTTCGATCATAGCCAGACCTTCTACGCCCAGCTGACCGCCGAGCGCGTCGCGTCGCTGGAGAAAGTCACCTACGGCACCATGATCAGCGTGGTCCCGCGCCTGTCGGGCGACGCGCGGGAAATCGAGATGGTGCTGAATATTGAAGACGGCAATAAAGACGATGCGGCAAATAATGTCAACGGCATGCCGCTAGTACGCAATACCCAAATCAGTACCGTGGCGCGCGTGCCCAAGGGGCGCAGCCTGCTGGTCGGCGGCTATGCATTGAACGATTCCAAGAGCATGGAGCAGAAGATCCCGCTGTTGGGCAGTATTCCCTTGATCGGCGGCGCGTTCCGTTATCGCGAATCTTCGTCGAACAACCGTCTGCGCCTGTTTTTGATCGAACCGCGCGTGCTGGAAAACGGCAGCGGTTGGAACGCCGAGGACTATGACGCGGCGCAAAACCCGGATAGCGCGTCCTCGGTAGTGCGCACCCTGGGCAAGCTACGCGCATATATGGATAGCCATGCGCTCAATTGATGCTTCCTATTACCGTCCGCTGGTAATGCCGACTGCGACGCCTAAGAGTTCCAGCTCAAGCGCGAGTTCCAGCGAGCCGCTGAATGGCGATGAGGAGGAGGTGCTGCGCACCGCGCCTTCGATGTTGGACCAGGCGCAAGAGGGCGCCGAGGAAATGTCTATGCTGTTCAGCAGCCTGGCGCGGCGCAATTTGGCCAAGAAAAGTGGTAACGACGCGGCGCTGGAAGAGAATTTCGATCAGGTGCTGGACAGCGATGTGCTGCCCAAGGTCGAAAAAGTGGTGGCGCTGGCCTTGCTGGACCAGGTCTCGGTCGAAGCCCTGTTGCGCTACGCCAAAAGCCTGTTTCCCGACGATAGCGACCTGGTGCTGATTCTGCGCGAGCTGTTGCGCCAGCGAAATCTCAAACAGATCGCGCGCAAGAAATTACAGGCGGTGCTGGATCAGGTACTGGGCCAGGCCGACCCCAAGTCCTTGAAGGCTGGCATCAATGTGGCGCTCAAGGCGCGTTTGTTCGGCGCGCGCATGGCGGTGACGCCGGCGGCGCTGCGCCAGTGCTACCGCCAATTTTTGGCCGATCTCGATGCGGCGATTGCTCAGTATCAGGGTTGGATCGGCGATTTTGGCGCCGAAAAGCGCGCCCAGGTGGTGGAGTTTATTGAAGCCGCGTTGTTTGTCGATATGAACGCGCTTGACCCCAGTTGCACCCGGCTTGAATTCCGCGAGCTGTTGAAGGCGCTGCGCCAACTGCGTCTGTTGCGCTCCAGCGATGAGGTGTTTGTCAAAACCTTGCTGCGGGTGTGGGAGCACGACGAGGCGCTGAGTGTCTGGCTGCTGTTGAGTGTGTTGCAGCAACCCTATGATTTGCCCGAGCTACTGGAGCAGCACTTGGGCCCGAGTATGCGCGACGCGGCGCCAAGTCAGCGTTCGCGAATGTTCCAAGCGCTGTTGAGCGCATTCAAGCAGGTGGACCCGGAACAGTACGTTCTGGACGAAGCGCGCGAGTTTGTTTTGTCCGGCCTAGCGGCGATGGCCGATCAGGCTTATCGCGTCGAAGTTAAACGCCTGGTCGACCCGGCAACCGATGGAAAGATCTTCTTTTGAATTCATTTTTTAAGTCACTGCAACAGCGCCCCGAACTGTTGATCTTGATGTTGGTGCTGACCATCATCGCCATGCTGGTGGTGCCATTACCGACATTTTTGGTCGACTTTTTGATTGGCACCAATATCGTGATCGCCCTGTTGGTGTTCATGAGCTCGTTCTATATCGAGCGCATTTTGAATTTCTCGTCGTTTCCCTCGGTGCTGTTGATTACCACGCTGTTTCGTCTGGCGCTGTCGATCAGTACCAGTCGCTTGATTTTGCTCGAGGCCGATGCCGGCAAGATTGTCGCCACCTTTGGTCAATTCGTGATTGGCGACAGCCTGGTGGTCGGCTTTGTGATTTTCTTCATTGTCACCATTGTGCAGTTCATCGTGATTACCAAGGGTTCGGAGCGGGTGGCGGAAGTCGCGGCGCGCTTTTCGCTGGATGCGATGCCCGGTAAGCAGATGAGTATTGACTCCGACCTCAAGGCGGGCGTGGTGGATGCCGAGGGCGCCAAAGAGCGCCGCTCGATTCTCGAGAAGGAAAGTCAGCTGTACGGCTCGTTTGACGGCGCGATGAAGTTCATCAAGGGTGACGCCATCGCCGGCATCATCATTATTTTCGTCAACTTTATCGGCGGCATGGCGGTCGGCATGGCGCAGCACGGCATGGATATGTCGAGCGCGTTATCGACTTACACCATCTTGACCATCGGCGATGGCCTGGTGGCGCAGATTCCGGCGCTATTGATCGCCATTAGCGCCGGTTTTGTCGTGACCCGGGTCAATGGCGAAGGCAATAACCTCGGCCAGAACATCATGGGGCAGTTGCTGGGCTCACCCTTTGTGCTGCTGGTGACCTCGATTCTGGCGCTGGGCATCGGCCTGTTGCCCGGTTTCCCCTTCTTTGTGTTCTTGCTGTTGGCGCTGGCCTTGGCCGGGATGTATGTCTTGAAAAAACGCCAAGCGTTGGCGCGAGCGAATGGCGCGTCCGGGGCCTCGACCGATGGCGGCGCCATGGGCGCCACGTCCGCGGACGGCAAAACCGGGGCCGCCGCGGGTGGCGACATCGAGCAGTATATGACCGCCACCGTGCCGCTGATTCTGTTGTACAGCGAGAGCGAGCGCGCGCTGATCGAGCCGTTGCAATTGGGCGCGCAAATCCGCAAGCAGTTTTTCATCGACTTCGGCGTCAAATTGCCCGAGATCTCGGTGCGTTCTTCGCCCAGCCTGACAGCGCATCAACTGGTGTTGTTGCTCAACGAAGTCAAGGCCGGGCAATACACGATTTACTTCAATCACGCGCGCGTGGTCAGCGATGCCAGCGAGCTCGCCCAGCTGAACTTCTCCTTGCGCTATGCCACGGACAAGAGCGGCAAGCAGGCCGCCTGGGTGCCCGATACCGAGCGCGAGCGTGTCTCGGCGCTCGGCCACGCGGTGCGCGCGGCCAGCGATGAGTTGTATCACGCCATGACGCCGCTGTTGACCCGTTGTGTCAACGAATTTTTCGGTGTGCAGGAAACCAAGAATCTGCTGGATCAGCTGGAAAGCAAATTTCCCGACCTGGTCAAGGAAGCCTATCGCCATGCCACGGTGCAGCGCATTTCCGAAGTGCTGCAGCGCCTGGTGCAGGAAAAAATCTCGATTCGCAACATGAAAATGGTGTTGGAAGCTCTGGCGCAGTGGGCGCCGCGCGAAAAGGACGTGATCGCGCTGGTGGAATGCGTGCGTGGCGCGCTGGCCCGCTATATCTCGCACAAATTCGCTTTATACGATGAGTTGCGCGCGGTGGTGCTGTCGCCGGAAATCGAAGAATGGATTCGCCAGGGGATACGGCAAACCGCCGGCGGTGTGTTTCTTAATCTGGAACCGGCTCAGGCCGAGCAAGTGATCGATCGTCTGGCGGTCGGGCTCGATAGCATTGCCATCGCGCATAAGGATTTGGTGTTGGTGTCCTCGGTCGATATTCGCCGTTTCGTGAAGCGTTTGATCGAGAGCCGGTTTGAAGAGTTGGAAGTGTTGTCGTTTGCCGAGATTTCGGATTCGGTCTCGGTCAATGTGATTAGAACCATTTAAAAGGAAGCAGCATGCAGATCGATTTACCGCAGTTGGTGCGCGAGGCCCTGGATTCTCTGGGTTGCGACCCGTCGATGATCTCCGATCTTGACGGTCATTCGGCGATTGCCCTCGACTTTGAGCAAATGCCCAGTTTGTTGATTTCAGAGCAGGACCAGCAGGTCTGGCTCTGGAGCCGGGTGACCGAGTATTCGGAATCGATTGTGGCGCACAAGGCCGTGGCGATTCTGGGCGAATTGATGCGCAGCGATGACAGCATCTTGGGCGGCCAACCCGGGCTGACGGTCGGCGAAGGCTGGCTGGAATTGCGTGTTGTGCTCGCGCCGGCCTATCTGGAGAGCGGCGCGCGTCTGGGCGAGGCGCTGTCGCTGTTCTTCGAGCGTATCGACAACATGGTGCAGTTGATCCGCCAATGAGCGCGCACAGTCTGTTGGCGCACTATGCCCACCCGGTGCGATTGCACGGCCCGCTGCTCGAGGCGCCATTGCCCCGGGTGTTTATCGGCGAGTTGTGTCTGTTGCGCGCGTCGCTGGACAGCCAGGAGATTGTCGGGCGCGCCCAAGTGGTCGGATTCAATGGCGAAATGGCGCTGTTGAGTTTGATGGGGCAGTCCACCGGGGTATCGCGCCAGTGGGTGGTGATGCCGACTGGACAGCGTCTGACCATCGATATTTCGCCCGCGCTATTGGGCGCGGTGCTGGATGCCGAGGGCCGGGTGCGTCAGCGCCTGGCGCCTGAGCAGCCACGCGCGCGCGTAGACACCCGCCTGGTCGAGGCCCGGCCGCCGAGCTTCTCCGAACGCCGGCCGATTCGCACGCCGCTGTTGACCGGGGTGCGGGTGATTGACGGGGCGTTGACCTGTGGCGAGGGGCAGCGCATCGGCATCTTCGCCGCCGCCGGTTGTGGCAAGACTTCGCTGATGAATATGTTGATCGCGCATAGCGACGCCGATGTGTTTGTGGTGGCCTTGGTGGGCGAGCGTGGACGCGAGGTGACCGAGTTTATTCATGATCTGCAAGCCACCGGGCAAGCGGCGCGCACCATTGTGGTTTATGCCACCTCGGACCAGTCGTCGGTGGATCGCTGCAACGCGGCGCTGGTCGCGACCACGTTGGCGGAGTATTTCCGCGACGCGGGGCAGCGCGTGGTGCTATTGCTGGATTCGATGACGCGCTATGCGCGCGCCTTGCGCGATGTGGCGCTGGCCGCGGGTGAGCTACCGGCGCGGCGCGGTTATCCGGCTTCGGTGTTCGACGCGTTACCGCGCTTGTTGGAGCGGCCGGGCAAAACCGCGATTGGCAGTATTACCGCGTTCTATACCGTGCTGATCGAAAGCGAGGATGAGCCAGATCCGATCGGCGACGAGGTGCGCTCGATTCTGGATGGACATATTTATCTGACGCGCAAGCTCGCCGGCAAGGGGCATTTCCCGGCGGTCGATGTACTGGCCAGCGCTAGCCGGGTGATGTCACAAGTGGCGACGAGCGAGCATCAGCGCTTGGCCATCGGCGTGCGTTCTCTGCTGTCGCGCTTGGCGGATATGCAAATTTATCTCGATTTGGGTGAGTACCGCCCCGGAGACAATGCGGATAACGACCGCGCGATTGGGCGCCGTAACGCGCTGGAGGCGTTCTTGCGCCAAGAGATGAGCCAGGGCAGTAGCCTGAAGTCCACGCTGGAAGCGATGCATGGCCTCGTGGTCTAAGGCCGCGCAGTTGGTGGCCCGATGCGACACGCGCAAACAGCGTGTGCTCACGACGATGGCGCGCCTGGATCGCGAGCAACGGCAAAGCCTGGCGCAGGAACAGATACTCGCCGAGCACAGCGCGGATCTCGATGCCTTGCTGGCCGAGCACCTGGCCCGTGGCGGAGTGACCGACAAGGCGGGTTTGTATGAGGCGCGCCGGCGTTTGGCGGTGGTGCTCAGTCAGAAAAACGATGTGCGCCTGGAGCAGCGCCAGGCCAAGCAACAGACCCAGGAATTGGAGCATCAGCAACACGACGAGCGCCAACGCCTGCTGACGCTGGAAAAAAAACGTAACACCTATCAAACCTGGATTGAGCTCCAGCAGCGTCAGGCAAGAAAACGCCGCGATTTGCTGGAACAGTCCGAAATTGAGGAGCGCACACAATGGTGCAAGCTGTAACTCCCGCGGCCACGGTGGCGAGTCCCGCCCCCGCGGAACCCGCGCTGACACTGGAACAACGTTTGGCTGAGGCGTGCGCGCTAAAAAAGCCGGCGTCGCAAGCCGGAAATCGAGCAAAGAAACGCAAGTCGGCCCATGCCGAGCCAGGTCATGTCGCCGCTCAGCAGCCGTTTAACCATGCAATGCCGAGTGTCTTTGCCCATGCGCCGCTCAAAAACGGACGCGACTGTGGTAGCGGCCAGACCCCTGCGCGCGCTGGGATTGTCGCTCGCTTGCCAATCGGCGTTTCGGCGCCGAGCGCGTCCACAGCGGCCAAGCTCGCGCAGGCCAAGCCCACGCAGGCCAAGCCCTCGGTCTCTCAGGGTGCCATCGAGCTGGGCGCGCGGCAAACCGTGGCAAACGCGCTCAGTAGCGCGCCCTTGGCCGATGCGCCGGGCATGGCGCCGGTCCTTGCGCAACTTGCGTCCCAGGCCGTGTCCGCGCCCGCGTCTAAATCGCGCGCGCTCTTCGGCGCCGAGGAACGCGAGCGCCCGGGCCTGACGCCGGATCTGCCGAGCGCCTTGCCAGCGACGCCTTCGTTACCCGAAAAGGCGGCGGCGCCATTGCCGGCGCGCCCGTTCGCGGCAGAGCCGCGGGCGGCGATGCACAGCGAAAACGCCAACACTGGCCCGGGGCTAACCTATCGCTTTACCCGTTGGGGCGAGCAGCACACGGTCAAGGTGCAGCACAGCGTCGGCGTGGATGGTCAGTTGAATTATCGGCTGCAACCGTCCGATGCCCTGGTTGGCGAGCGCCTGCAGCAACATTTGGCGGATGCGCCGGGACAAACCTGGCTGACGCGCGATGCGCGCGATCAGTCGGGTGGGCAGTCGCGCCAGCAGGGCGAGTCCGAAGCGGAGGATGAAGACGCGTGACGCGCTATTCGACTTTACGTTATTTGGATGACAGCGCCTGGCGTCAGCGCCAGGCGCTGACGCGCTTGATGTTGGCCGGGCACAGCGCGCGTCTGGTGGCGGCCGATGAGCGTCAGCGCTATCTGCGCTTGCGGGTGGAGGCGGGCGGGTGGGGCTTTGACGCGTTGCTGGCTCTGGAGTCGTGGCTTGGCGCGAACGCCCCGGAACTGGCCATGCTGGCCTGGGACACGGCGGATCAAGACTATCTGCTGGATCTGTTCTCCGCCGCGACCCCAACACTGAATTGGCCGCTTGCCAGTCTTGGCGCGGCGCAGACGCGCGCGCTGGAACTGTGCGGCGCACGGGGGCCGATGCTGGCGCTCGATAGCCCTCTGGGCGAGGTGCTGTGCGCGGACTTGCCGCCAGCGTTATGGCCGGCGCCGGGTCTGGCGCCCTGGTGCGCGGCCTTGCCGTTGCGCCTCGACGTTCTGCTCGGCCGCCAGATACTGCGTCCGGCGCTGTTGGCCGAGATCGCGCAGGGCGATGTGCTGCTGCTGGCTAACCATCAGCCACAACTGGCGTGCAATGGCCGCGCGCTTTTTAGCTATACCCTTCAAGAGGAACACATTATGGTGCAACCCCACTTTAATCAGGCGGCGCCGAGCTTGCCCGCCAGCGACGCGCAAGGCCTGGAGCAGGTTCCGTTGGCGGTCGAATTTGTGCTGCAGGAAATTCATTTGACCCTGGGTGAATTGGGCGCCATCGCTCCTGGCCAGGTGCTGCGTCTGAATCCGGATGCCGAGCGCAATGTGGTGCTGCGCGCTAACGGCATAGTGCTGGCGCGTGGCGAGCTGGTCGAATTGGACCAGCAGCTCGGAATTGAAATACACAGCATCGTACTTGGCGCTTAAGCATACGCATGGATAACAATATTTCACTGATCGCGTTGTTGTCGTTGGCCACGCTATTGCCGTTCTTGATCGCTTCGGGCACTTGTTTTGTCAAGTTTTCCATCGTGTTCGTGATTGTGCGCAATGCGCTGGGACTGCAGCAGATTCCGTCCAATATGACGCTCAACGGTGTGGCGCTGTTGCTGTCGGCGTTTGTGATGATGCCGATCGCCAAGCAGGGCTACACCTATTATCAGCAGGAGAATACCTCGCTCAACAGCGTGGCGGCGGTCAGCCAGTTTGTCGACCAGGGGCTAGACGGCTACCGCGATTATCTGAAGCGTTACGCCGATCCTGAGTTGACCCAGTTTTTCCAGCGCATCGAAGAGGAGCGCGCCAGTGACACGGATAAAGCCGAGCTGGCGGCCAAGCCGTCGCTGGTGTCGTTGTTGCCGGCCTATGCGCTGAGCGAAATCAAAAGCGCGTTCAAGATTGGGTTCTATATCTATCTGCCCTTTGTGGTGGTCGACCTGGTGATTTCCAGTATTTTGCTGGCGCTGGGGATGATGATGATGAGCCCGGTGACCATTTCGGTGCCGGTCAAGTTGCTGTTGTTTGTCAGCATGGATGGCTGGTCGTTGTTGGCCAAGGGTTTGGTGATGCAGTACCTGGACGTGCCGCGCTGAATTCCAACGTTGTCATCCTCGATTCCAACCTCGTCATCCTCGCTCGCCGAGCGGGGATCCAGAGGACTAGCGGCGACGCTGACCAAAGGCCTGGGTCCCCGCCATACGGCGCGGGCGGCGGCAAAGTCAGGCCGAGGATGACCAGGGGTTTATCAGTGAGTGATTTTTTTGACCCAGACGGGAATCTCAATGGATAGCTTGAGCTACGCCGGCAATAAGGCGTTGTATTTGATTCTGGTGTTGTCCGCCGGACCGATCGCGGTGGCGACCGCGGTCGGTCTGTTGGTCGGTCTGTTTCAGACCGTGACTCAGTTGCAGGAGCAGACCTTGCCCTTCGGCATTAAATTGCTGGCGGTCAGCTTATGCCTGTTTATGTTGTCCGGCTGGTATGGCACGCAGTTGATGAGCTTCGCTCATGAACTGATGCAGATTGCGCTTAAATAAGATGCTGTTTCTCGCTCTGCAACCGCTGTTTCTGCATCTGGCGCTAGGCTATGCGCGCATTGCCCCGCTGTTTTATCTATTGCCGTTTTTGAACGGCAACCTGTTGGGCAGCGCGATGATTAAAAACACGTTGATTTTGCTGGTGGCGCTGGGTTTGGCGCGCGGGCAGGCGGAGCTACCCGCCGAGCTCGGCTCGGTCGATCTGTTGGCCCTGGTTTTGCATGAGGGGGTGATCGGCTTAAGCCTGGGGGTGCTGCTGGTGTTGCCGCTGTGGCTGGCGCACGCCATGGGCTCGATTATCGATAATCAGCGCGGCGCCACCTTGTCCAACACCATGGATCCGATCAATGGGGTGGAAACTTCGGAGTTGTCGAATTTTTTCAATTTGTTCAGCGCCGCGGTGTTTCTGCAAAGTGGCGGCATGCTGCTGACGTTGCAAAGCCTGGACGCCAGCTATCGGCTGTTTCCGCTCGAAGGCGGGCTGACGCTGAATCTGAATGCGATTCTGGCCCTGCTCGATCATGTGGTCGGGCGCGGCTTGGTCTTAGCCGCGCCGGTGGTGGCCTGCTTGTTTTTGACCGAAGTGGCCCTGGGTTTGTTGTCACGATTTTCGCAGCAGTTGAATGCTTTTTCGGTGGCGATGACCGTGAAGAGCGCGGTGGCGTTTATGATTTTGTTGATGTACAGCATTCCGACTTTGCGTGATCTGGCCAGCACGCCGCAAAACGCGCTCGATATGCTGAATCTTTTGCGGCCGGGGTCATAGCATGGCGGGAGAAAAGACCGAACAGCCCACAGATAAAAAACTGCGGGATGCCGCCAAAAAAGGCCAAACCTTCAAGATGCGCGACCTGATCGTCGCCTTGATGCTGCTCGCCGCCGTCAGTTATCTGGTCTGGGCATTTTCCTTTTCGGCGATCGCCGATCTGTATAGGGGCGTGATTGCGCAGCGGTTTGAGACGCCGATGCAGAGCTACCTGGTGGAGCTCGGCTTGACCTTTTTCAAGCTGGTGTTGCCGTTCATCGTGCTGTGCACCGTGGTCAGCGCATTGCCTTCGTTACTGATGAGTCGCTTTGCCCTGGCGAGCGAAGCCATCAAGCTGGATTTTGCCAAGCTCAACCCAGTGGAAGGATTTAAAAAGCTGTTCAGCTTGCGCACGGTGAAAGAGCTGGTGAAAGCGCTGCTATATCTGACCATGGCGTTGGTCGCGGTCGCGGTGTTTTGGAATAACAATAAAAACCTGATTTTCGCTTTATTGCATGGCCGAGTGCAGGAGATGAACGCGGCGCTACCCCAGCTGTTTATCGCGCTGATTGCCACCAGCTTGGCCTGTGGTTTGCCGATTTATCTGCTGGATGCCCTGGCTGAATATTACCTGCATATTAAAAACCTCAAAATGGATAAGCATGAGGTCAAGCAAGAACATAAAGAACAGGATGGGAATCCGGAAATCAAACAGCAGCGGCGTCAGCTGCATATGGATCTGATCAACGAGCAAATTAAGTCCGATGTGGCTCAGTCGAATTTCATTTTGGCCAACCCAACCCATATTGCGATTGGGGTGTTCTTTAATGTTGAGCTGTCACCGGCGCCATTCATCTCGGTGCTGGAAACCAATCAACGCGCGCTGGCGGTGATTGCCTATGCCGAAAAGTGCGGGGTACCGGTGGTACGCGATATTCCCCTTGCGCGCAGTCTATATAAAACCGTTTCGAGATATTCATTTATTCCAATGGAGCAAGTGGATGGAATTTATCGCATTCTTGAATGGTTATATCAAGTCGAAAATAACGCAATACAAGAGTTTGATCCCCCTGTTTCCGAGTCGGACACGCGACCTGCCACCGACACGAATCACTAAAATCGGTTTTTTCTGAGTATTTACCGTTTTGTCGTGTTTCAAATTTCCTAGAGTAATGAGCGATTTTTGCATGTAACCACGCACATCTGGTGCTCTAATCAAATCGTCAACCCAATACTTGACCGTGATTAAGGAGTGTCGATGGAACCCACGGCGCAAGCCAATGATGAGCAGGTGACCGAGGCTATCTGGGAGGCGCTGATGCATGGCGCCACGTTAAAGGATATTCAGGGAGTTCCTGATCATATGATGAATGGCATTTATTCCTACGCCTACAGTTTTTATCAAAATGGTCGTTTGGATGAGGCCGAAAAGATATTCAGATTTTTGTGTATTTACGATTTTTATAATCCGGAATACATCATGGGAATGGCGGCGGTTTATCAACTGAAGAAGCAATATCATCAAGCCGCCGATTTGTATGCCGTGGCGTTTGCCCAGGCAAAAAACGACTATCGCCCGATGTTTCATAGCGGGCAATGTCAACTCGCGCTGCGCCGGATTCACAAGGCTAAACAGTGTTTTGAAATCGTGATTGCCAACAGCAATGACGATGCGCTGAAACAGAAGGCGCAAGCCTATCTGGATGCCTTGCGCCAGGGCGCGGCTGTCAATCAACCGCAGGAGGAGTCTTTCAATGGAAATTAATCCTTCATCCCCTTTGGCCTTAACGGCAAACGGCATGACCCTGTCCCGCGAGGAACAGGTGCAGCAAGTCAAAGCGTTTCTGTCCCAGGGCGCGAGCTCGCACGCGGCCGCGCTGGAGATCGACCCGGCCAGTCTGACGCAGGTCGGCCCGTCGGCGGCGGACCCGAACCGCCCGACGTTGACCCCGCCAGCCGCCGAGCCCGCGCCAAGTGCTAACGCGCCAAAAACCTTGTTCGGTATTTTGGCGATGGTCGGCGAGATCGTGGCCAGGTATACGGTCAATAAGTTGGTGGACGCGGCCAACGACTTTATCCGCAAGGCCGAGGGTCAGCAGGCCGGGCTGGAAGCCTTGGATACCCAGTACCAGCAAGCGCTGGACACGCTTGAGGCGGACAAAATCGAGCTGGAAAAGGTGACCGAGCCCTATACCCAGGCGAATAGCGCCTATCGCGCTGCCAAGCTGGCGAATCAGCAGGCCAAGGATGCGCTGGCCAAACTGAGTCCCAGCGACCCGGGCTATGCCGCCGCCGAGCAGGAGGCCGCCAGCGCCCAGGCGCGCGAGGATGGCGCCAAGACCAGCTTCGACGAGGCGCAACAGACCTTTGAACAAGCCAACGCCAAGACCGACGCCGCGTTGAAAACCGCCAAGGATCTGTACGATAAGTTCCCGCCGCTACAAGCACAACTGCACCCCGAAGACAATCAGCGCCTGCTGGATTACGCCTCGCAACTGACGTTGTTGTTGGCTAAGTTGGCGGATGAGAGCAATGACCTCACGATTGAGGGTTTGAAGGCCCACCAGAAGCAGTATGAGATGCAGCAGGTGGCGATTCAGGAAAGCATGGATCGCAAGCAGAAAGAGTATGACGAGAAAGTCGCCAAGCAGGCGGCAATCAGCAAGGGCGTGAACTGCGCCATGAAGATTCTGGGCGCGATTGTCACCGCGGTGAGTGTGGTGGCCGCGGTATTTACCGGTGGCGCCAGTCTGGCGATCGCCGCCGTGGGTATTGGTTTGATGGTGGCGGACAAAATTGTCGAAAAAACCACCGGCACTGGCTTGATCGCGCGCGCTATGAAGCCGCTGATGGAGCATGTGCTCAAACCCCTGGTCAATCTGCTGAGCAAGGGGATCAGCAAAATGCTGGAAGCCTTCGGCATGGCCAAGGACCTGGCCGAGCAGATCGGCTCGATTGTCGGCAGTGTGCTTGGCGCGGTGGCGATGGTGGCGGCCATGGCCGGCGCCGCGCTGTTTGCCAAGTCGGCGGTGCCGAAGATGGCCGCGAGTCTGGCCAAGCATCTGGGTAAAAGCATTGCCAAGATGGTGCCGCAGGTGTTGAAAAACGGCGCCGCCAAGATGGGCGAGCTGTTGGCCAAGCCGAGCACGATTTTGCGTAACGCTCTGGGCGAAACCGGTTCGGCGCGCATCGCCAACCGGCTGGACATGGCCGCCAACCTCGGGCGCGGCGCGCAAGCCGTGACCGTGGGCGCAACCTCGACCGTATTGGCGCTGAGCGAACAGCAGGTACAGGACCTGCAGGTCGAGATGAATCTGCAAGAGGCCATACTGCGCCTGCTCACTGACATCATGGAGAGCAAGCTCGAATCGTTCAAAAGCATGATGCAAACCATACAAAACATGCTGGCTGACTCGGCGGTGCCGCTGGGTACTCATCAACGCGCCATGCAGGCGGTACTCAACAATATCGGCCATGTGGCCGCATAACCATTAACGTAAAGGATGTGTCATGACGATTTCTTCTGTAGGCAATGACCGCGTCGCGTTGACGATGCCCAGCCTGCCCCAAACCGATGCGCGCGCCGACAGCCCGGTGCTGGCGGATATTGGACTTGATCCGGTTTTTCTGGATTTTTTGTCCGACGTGGTCAAGAAGGGGATTCCCCCGTCGGAACGGATGGCGCAACAGGTGGATAGCCAGCGCCAAGGCTGGCTGGACCTGGAAAACAGGGCGCAGGCAATGATCGATGACAACACGCTGGTGGTCAACAATCAACTCGACCCACAAATGCTGAAGCAACTGGAACCGCTGGCCGCGCAACTTTATGCGATGACGGGCAACATCCTGCGGCAAATGGATTTGCCGCAGGATGAACCGGTGAGCGTGGTCGCGGCCGACGGTATTCTCGGATTTAACGACAAAATGGTCGATCTGCTGTTGTTGATCCGGCGTGTGATCAATTCCATTGGGACGAACCTGGCAGAGCGCCAGGGAACGCAGACCCAGGCGCGGCACAATAGTTTGGTCGCTTCGGCGGAGACCGGGCGCCAGAAGAACCAGATGAACGCCACCAGTAAGCTCACCGAGGCGGTGAGCTCCTCGATTATCACGGTAGGTGGGGTTGTGAAGAAGCAGAGTGGTCTACGGGAGCAGCACACCACGATCACTCAAAATCACAAATCCACTGTGGAGATGAATAACAATGCGACGCTGGCCGGCGGCGACTCAGCGGCGGCGGCCTCGCTTAAAAACCTGGCGGCGGATTCGGATCTCAAGCATCAAGCCGCCATGAATCGGGCGAATTCTACTTTGGCGACCGGGGAGGCGCTCTCCGGGCTCAGTCATGCCATCGGCGCCATGCTCTCGACGCCGACCAGTATGATCGCGGCCGACTTGGGTAAAGAGGAGATGTTGGAAAAGGGGGCCAGCGATTTACAAGGCGACATGGCGCAAGCTACGCGCGATCAACGTCAGGGCTGGTCGACGTTGAATAGCGCGGCCCTTGAACTACTGAGGGCACTGACTCAAGCGGACACCGGTGCTGTGGATGCCGTTGCGGCTAACTTGAAATAAACCGTTGAAATAAACCGCGCGCCGGGCAGGGGTCGCCCGCTCTGGCGCGGCGCTTGATTGAGGAGAATAGAGCATGACAGGGGTTCAGTTAAATAGCGGTATTCGGGCCTATATGCCGATTGCGAGCGCATCCGCCGTGAGCGTGAGCGATGGCGCAGAGGCGTGGGAATTAAGCGCCGATGGCCAGCGCATGCAGAGCCAGCTCAATCGCATGCTGGGGGCGCCGGTGGAAGAGTTGCCGCCGTTGGCGGAGATGCTGGAGCAAGAGGGTCTGGAACTGGAGTGGAGCCAGAACAAAATCGTCAATCCGAAGGCCTATCAAAAGTATATCGAGCAGGTGCGCGCGGCGACCGGTCGGCGCGACACGGTAGTGGCGGCGGTGAGCCACGAAGCGGCCCAGCCGTGGATCACCGACGCTTGGGACAAGATGAGTCTGGAGCAACGCCACGCTATGGAGAAATACTACGAGCAGGCCATGCTAGAGATAATGGGGGAGCCGCAGGGCGCGCTGGGCGCCACCCCGACCGCTCCCAAGACCATCAAAGAAATGTTTGAGGATCTGGTGAGACCGGTGGTGAAAAGTCAGGAGAAATTGAAGGAAGTGACTGAGGTCGTGTCTGGGTATGCTAAGTTTTTCGAGAAGGTCAGCCAAACAATAAAAATTTCTAACTATCTGGGCAGCGTGGACGGAGACGGGAATCAAAACGTCAATCTTCATAAAATGTATGATGATATCGAGGCATTAATCACTGAAGCGAATGCTACTCCGCTGGCAACCTTAACAGACAAAGCCGCAGCTTTGTCTGTTAAGAAAAATTTTTCAAATAGTATTAGCATTTCTCCAGATCCAGAGACCAGCTCAGGTCCTTATGTGGTGCATGCGAAGACCTCTGAACTTAAGTCAGTTAGTGATTCAATTTATAATCATTATGCAGCTGGCCCGTGGAAACCTAATTATGCAGAATATACTATGTCCGCTGGGTCCTATTCAAAGTTAGTTTCCGAGTTCGATCAGCAGATGAGTAATATCCAGAATAATGTTCAAACCATGACCACCGAGCTTGGGCACGAGAATAGCCTGTCTGATAGCACGATCAAGCTGATGACCAGCTCAATGTCCGCGTTGAAGGATATGTTTATGTCCTTTCTGCGATTTTAACCCGAGAATCATGATGTCCAATAATCAAATATTGTATGCCGAAGTCAAGGCTTTATTGGCGCAGGCGTTCGCGATCGATGTGGAACAACTGTCGAGCGATACTCGGCTGGTGGATGATCTGTACGCCGATTCGATGGAATTGCTCGATCTGGTGCTGGCGCTGAATGAGCACTACAAAATCGAGATCGGGCCGGATGATCTGTTGACCATGCGCACCGTCGACGGGGTGGTGGCGGTCATTGAGCGCTTGACCGCGGTGTCTTGCCCTTGAGTCCGGCGCCTGGGGTCCTCTGATGTCGAGGATCCCGCGCGGCGCTTTCGGACTGCTCTGATATTTCAAACATATTTTTTCCTCGATGATTGCCCCACTTTCAAATGAATGGCCGGCGCAAGGGGAGCGTGTGCGCGCGTTTAGCGCACTGTGCTCGCCAGCGCGGCGATCAGTCAGGAGCGGCAATGGTTCAGTCTCTGGGTTTTGTGGCAATGGGTCCGGCGGATTTGGCTTCAATGTTTGATCTGGCGCGCCGCAGCGCCGCGCATCAGGCAGAGGCCGCACGCGGGGTAGAGCGCGAGGTGCGCGAGGTGATCCGTGCGCTACCGCGGCTCGATGCGCACTCGGGTGAGGTTGAAGTCGCGCGCTTTGATTCTGACGCTGTGCTTTAAGAGTCATCCGATATTGATCAATTATCGATGAGTTTATGATCAATCTTGTTCGTGATTAAGTGCCGATATGGTTTTTATCGCACATAAACGCATTCCTTTATTTAAATCCCATGTTTGTGGATGGTCATAGGTATTGCCGGCCAAAGTCATCGATGGCGTGCGCAATACATCTCTTAGGTGGAATATATGATGCTTGAAAAATTTATTGGGCATGATTTTTTGTTTGATGATTTTGTGTTGAATTCAAATGGTGCTCTTAGTTTTCATGGTCAGGATGTCGCGATTCCACCCAAGGAACTTCAGGTTTTAATTTCCTTGTTAAAAGGGAATGGCAGTATTGTCGGTAAAGATGAAATTATTGAACAAGTTTGGGGAAGTTATCCGGTTGGCGATGAATCGCTGACACGCTGTATTTATTCACTTCGTCGTATTTTGCGTGAAAACAAGAAGAATAAATATATAGATACCATTTATGGCCGTGGATATCGATTTTGTAAGGCCGTGACCTTGATTCCGCGCCAGGCGACGGCGGCCAATGTGATCAAGTTGGCGATCTTTCCATTTCGTGGCGTTGCACCGGCGCTTGCCAGCGAGTTACACACCAGCTTGCTCGATAGCTTGGCACAAGCGCGTCTTCCCGGCTTGGCCATCATGCCAGCGGCGCTGACGCGTTCTTCGGGCGAGGTGACGGAGATGTTGCAACTGTGTCAGCAGTTGTCGTTGGATTATTACCTGAGCGGTGAGTTTAGTGTTGAGCGCTCTGAGCCGGTGTTGCTGCTGGAGTGGATCAGCGCGGCGAATCAGCAGTTGTATCGGCGCCAAACCCTGCAGCTGGATGGCCACGCCGATTGGGGCGCGCGCCTGCGACTGTGGTCGCAAGAGGTGCCGGCCTGTTTCCCGCAGGCGATCGCCAGCGGGTCGCAGGGGGGGCAAGGTTCGAGTGAGGTCATGCTCTCGCACGTGTTGGCGCGCCGTTGTTTGCGCGGGCGCGAGCGCGGCGATTTATGTTCGGCTTTGCAATATCTGCAGATGGGTCTGGCGCAAGAACCACTGCACGTTCCCTCTCTGATCGCTTTGGCCGAAACCTATCTGGCCATGGCGATGCATGGTGAAATCTGGCCGGAAAACGCGTTTAGCCAGGCACGCAGCGCGCTGGAAAAAGCGGTGAATCTTGCGCCGGATAATCCGGCCACGCTGGGTGTCTTGGGTTGGCTCACCAGTCTGAGCCATGATGGTCCGGTGCTGGCTGCCAGTTTGTTCAGTCATGCGGTGTCGCTGCCGGGTGGCGCGGCAGAACTGTATCTCTATCATGCGGTGCAATTGTGCATCCAGGGTGATTTTGAGCGCAGTAATCAGGCGCTGAATACATGTTTGACGCGCGATAGTCAGTTGGCGCCGGCCCAATTGTTCAAGTTGTGGTTGTTGCACCTCATGGGGCGCAGCGCCGAAGCGCTACAGTTTGGCCTGACCTGCGCCGAGATGGGCGGTCAAACACCACGTTTTTATGGTGTGCTGTCGGTGGTGCTGGCGGATGCCGATCGGTTTGACGAGGCGGATCACTTTGCACAACAGGCGCTGGAGATTGCGCCCAGTATGTTGCCGGAACGGATTCACCACGCCATGGTGCAGGCCCGAGGCGATCAGGCAACAGCGCGTAGCGCGTTGTTTGTTTGGGCGGAGGAGGCGCAAAGCCGCTATCGTTGCCCTGGTCTTTTGGCGGCGCTGGCTTTGCGCTTGGGCGAGGAAGCGCTCGCGGCGCAGTTAGTGCGTCTGGCGCGCGAACAACGTTGCGTATGGTTGCCCTTGATGCGAGTGACGCCGGCGATGGTGAGATTTGCCGAGAAGACGGCGCGCGCATGAGGTGCCTGCTGACTTTATTCTGTTTGTTGCCGCTGTTTGCCTATGGCACATGTTGGCAGCAAGCCGGCGAACGCTATGATATCGATCCTTTGTTGTTGTACGCGATCGGTGAGCAGGAAACCGGCTTGCGGCCGAATTTGATCAACCGCAATAAGGATGGCTCTTACGATATCGGTTTGATGCAGATTAATAGCCGTCATTTGCCGCGTTTGGCGCGCCGGGGGATTCGCGAGGAGCAACTGAAGCGCAATACTTGTGTGTCGGTGATGGTCGCCGCCGAGATTTTGGCTGACTTTCGCCAGCGTCTGGGGGGCACGTGGGAGGCGGTAGGGGCGTATAACGCGGGTACCGCGCCCAAAGCGCATGCGACACGCGTAAAATATTCGCGTAGCGTGTGGGTGCGTTACCAGCGTTTGGTGCGTCAGCGGCTAGCTGAGCGCGCCGATCCGGAGCGTAGTACCCCCGGTTAATCGGAATCCGCAATCACGCAGGGCAATCACCGCAGGCCTTGCGCCATCCCCTTGCGCTACCCATTCATGGTTTAGCTGCCGCCTGGGCGCATTGCGCGCAGAGCATCCAGTAACAAGCGCGCGCGCGCCGGTAAATGGCGTTGGGCTGACACGGCGTGCAGTTCCGGGTCTTCTCCACGCGTGGATACCAGTCGATACGCCGGACAGACGCGGCACAATTGTCCAGTGGCAACCAACGGTTGCGCCAGCCAGTCGGATAGCCGCGCGATGCCCAGCCCCGCCTCGGTGGCGCGCAGTAGGGCTAGACCGTTGTCGATGCGGTGGCTGGGGCGCAGATTTAGGCTGATGTGACGCGCTCCATCCGCGAAATTCCAGGATTTGAGCACCCGGGGGGCGGTATGCATCAGGATGGCATGTTCTCCGAGTTGTTCCGGTTCTATGGGCGTGCCGCGCCGCGCCAAATAGGCGGGGCTGGCGTAGAGGTAGCGCCGATAAGGCCACAGCGAATAGCCGATCAGTTCGCTGGGTTGCGCAAACGCGCCGCGTATCGCTAGATCGAGTTGTTCTTGTACCGGGTCGAGCAGAATGTCGCTGATGCGCAGGTCGAATTTCAGTTCTGGGTAACGTTGTGTGAGCTGCGCCAAGACCTGGGGCAAGATGCGCTCAGCCAGAATATGCGGCGCGGATAGGCGCAGCCAGCCGCGCGGCGCGGCGCTCATTTGCGCTAGCTGTTCTCCGGCGGCTTGTTGTAGCGCGAGCATACTGCGCGCGCTTTCGTAGTACATCTCTCCTGCCGGCGTCAGGCTGAACTGTTTCTGCGATCGCGCCAGGAGCAGGGCGCCAAGCTCATTTTCCAGCGCTTGCAAAGCTCGCGTGATGGCGCTGGGTGACGCGCCAAGCGCGCGCGCGGCGGCGACAAAGCTTTTCTTCTCCACCACGCTGCAAAACACCTGCAGATTCCACAGTGATTTCATCTCATTTCACCCTCATCCTTGCGATGACCTCCATCGTTACCCACTGTCGTGACCCGCGCCGTACCAACCACGGTTGTCCTTGCCATACCAACCACCGTCATCCTCGCCGCATCGCGGCGGGGATCCAGAGAACTTGCGGCGGCGCGAGCAAAAAGCCTGGATCTCCACGCTACGCGTGAAGATGACGGCTGGGGACCCGGCGTGAAGATGACGGCTGGGGACCCGGCGTGAAGATGACGACCGGGGGCCCTGCGAGAAGATGACGAGCTTTGACTGACTCTATTGTTGCACTTTTCGCAATGCGATGTTGCAACATGTGACGCGCGATCCACGCTAAGCTGTCGGCATTGGAGGAGTGATGATGTTGACCTTGGCTTGCTTATGTTTGTTTGCCTATCTGGCCGGACTGATTGATTCGGCGGTGGGTGGCGGTGGATTGGTGCAGATTCCCGCTATGTTTGCTTTGTTGCCGAATGAAACGCCAGTGGCGTTGCTGGGGAGTAATAAATTTGCTTCGGCGCTGGGTACCGGGTTTGCCGCGCGCAATTACTTGCGGCGCGTCAAGCTGCCCTGGGCGCTGATCTTACCCGCCGCGTGCGCGGCGTTTTTGATGGCGTTTGCCGGCGCGGCCACGGTTTCTCATGTGCCGAAGAATCTGCTGCGCCCACTGGTGCTGGTACTGTTGTTGGCGATGGGAGCCTACACACTATACAAAAAAGACTTTGGTTCATTGCATCGGCCGCGTGAAATCACGCGGCGCGATCGGGCCCTGGCCTTGCTGTTTGGCGCGGCGATTGGGTTTTATGATGGCTTGTTCGGTCCTGGTACTGGCAGTTTTTTGATTTTTTTGTTTATTCGTTTTTTTGGTTTCGATTTTATCCATGCGTCAGCCTCGTCCAAGCTGGTAAACCTGGCAACCAATATTGCCGCTCTGTTGTTTTTTATTCCGGCGGGGCATGTGATGTTTCGCTATGCGCTGCCGATGGGCGCCTGCAATATTCTTGGCGCGTTTACCGGCAGTTGGCTGGCGATGCGGCAAGGCACGGTATTTGTGCGCAAGTTATTCCTGGTGCTGACCGGTAGCTTGATTCTTAAATTGGCTTATGATTTGCTGCTTGCCTGATGGCCCGGGCACCTTTGCTCCAACTCGTGGTTGAGGGCGTCGATTTCGCTGATGAAGTGGCTGAGCTGAGGCTCAAGCTGGGGGGTGCTTGCGCTTTCCAGCAGCGTTTCGAGTTGGAGTAGACGCTGGTTGAGGTCCTCGTGGCCAAATAAGCGCAGACCGCTCTTCATGTGATGCAGCACCCGAGCCAGTAAAGGCCGGTTACCCACGTGTTGCGCGTGTAGCAGTTGGGTCAAATCCTGGTGGTTTTGCTGCAGTAGCGTGTGCGTGAGGTTGTGTTCGAAGACCCGATCACCTTGCGACAGTTGATGCAGTAGTTCCAGGTTCAGGCGGCTGGCCGGGGCGCTTTCGCGCCCCAGAGTGAGATGCTGACGCAAGCATTGTTCCAATGCGTCACGACTGGCGGGTTTGCTTAAGCTGGCGTCAATGTCGGATTCAGCGAAAGGTTGCCCCTGATCCGCGCTAATGTTGACAATCACCGTGCGCGGTTTTTTAAACCGCCGCTCCAGTCTGCGAATTCTGCGCGTGAGTTGCGCGCCATCGAGTTTGGGCATATGCATATCGCAGAATAGAATGTCGCCGTTGGTTTGCATCCATTGTTTCAAGCACTGCTCGCCATCGTTGCAGCCACTGACCCGCATACCGTACCGCTCTAACTGGTGCTGCAGCAGCATGCGATTGGCCTGGTCATCATCCGCGATCAGCGCGCGCATGCCACGATAGTTCGGTTGCTGGTTTTGTGCCATCACGGGCGCGGGCGCTTCGGGGAATTCAAACATCAAGCGCAGGGTGCTGCCTCTTCCAAGTAGGCTTTCCGCCTGGATGGTGCCATTCATTCGTCCGGTCAATTGCTGACACAGATACAGCCCCAACCCGTTGCCGCCAAAGCGCTGGCGCGCGGCTTCTCCACTGGCGCTGAACGGAGAAAACAAGTCGGCCAGCGCCGCGCGGCCCATGCCGATGCCACTGTCACTGACTTGTATCTCGACCCGCGCCATGCCGTGACCGCTGGGTCGGGTTTTGAGCTGCAGGCTGATCTGTCCCTGTTCGGTGTATTTAATGGCATTGGCGAGTAAATTGTTCAAAATTTGCCGCAGACGCAGAACATCGAATCGCAGATAAGGGTGGGGGCAGTCGCTGCTGATCACCAGGCGCAGATTTTTTCGCTGAGCCAGCGGGGTATAGCTTTGCCCTAGTTCATGCAGTAAGCGTGGCAGATGGGCGGCTTGTGGATTGAGCGCGAGCTTGCCGAGCTCCAGCTTGCTCTGGGTGAGCATGTCGTCCAGTAATTCCAGCAGGGTACGCGCCGAGCACTGTGCCGCCTTGAGTTGTTCGCGAGCGCTTTTCGGCAGCGCTGGGTTACTTTGCACTAGATCCAGTAGTTCGGCGATCGCGCTGAATGGCGTGCGTATCTCATGAATGATCACCGCTTGTAGCTGGCTGCTGGTTTGCTGGCTGCGTGACAAACGCTGGCGCAATTGCCATTGCCGGTACACGCTCAATCCCAGCGCTAACAGCGCCAGCGTCAGAGCGCACCACCAGGGCCAGAGTGTATCGCTGACAGCGATGAGGGATAGATAACGATGCTGTGTTGTGGCTTGTGGTAAGCGCTGGGTCTGGACTGGCATGGTGTGCGCTCCCTGGGGCAGTCGATGAGCAATGAATGTGATTTTAAATATTTTTTATTGATAACAAAAAGTTTATTTACTTGTAAACGATTGAAATGATGCCTTGCTTGACTCGCGCTTGGCAAGCACAAAGCGCAGTTGTCTGAAAACGCGGATGGGATTAGACGAAAAAACGGCGCGTGGCTGTAATATCAGCCGCGCGCCGTTGTGACGGGAGGGGAGCGTTAGAGTCGCGCAGCTACCCAGCCGTTTACACTGGCCAGGGCGGAGGCCAGGTTGTCGGGTTCGGACCCGCCGGCCTGTGCCATGTCGGCGCGTCCACCGCCTTTGCCACCAACCTGTTGTGCCACGCTATTGACCAGTTCCCCCGCTTTGAGCTTGGAGGTCAGGTCGGCGGTGACGCCCGCCACCAGTAGCACCTTGCCTTCGCTGATCGACGCCAGAACGATGGCAGCGGAACCCAGTTTGTCTTTCAGTCGATCCAGTGTTTCGCGCAACGCGCTGTTGTCCGCTCCAGGTAATTCCACCGCCAGCACCTTGACGCCCGCTACCAGCTGCGCTTGATCCTGTAAAGCGGCGCCGGCGCTAGTCGCCAGCTGGCCCTTGATCTGGGAAAGTTCACGCTCGAGCAGTTTTACCTGGTCTTGCAGCGCGCCGACGCGGCTGAGGATTTCGTCGCTTTGCTGCGCTTTGAGGCGTTGCGCCAGATCTTTGAGCAGTGCGTCCTGTGCCTGGATGTGCAGCAGGGCGCCAGCGCCGGTCAGGGCTTCAATGCGACGCACGCCCGCGGCGACGCCACTTTCCGCAATCACCTTGAAGCAGCCAATATCGCCGGTGCGCGCAACGTGGGTGCCGCCGCAGAGTTCGGTCGAAAAGTCGCCCATTTTAACCACGCGGACTTCATCGCCGTATTTTTCGCCAAACAGTGCCATGGCGCCGTTACGAATCGCGTCGTCATAGCTCATCTCGGTGGCGCTGACCGCATAGTTGGCGGCGATGACCCGGTTGACCACGCGTTCGATTTCGACCAGTTGGCTGAAGCTGACGGCTTCGGTGTGGGCAAAGTCGAAACGGGTGCGCTCGGCATTGACCAATGAACCCTTTTGCGCCACATGGCTGCCGAGGACATGACGCAGCGCTGCGTGCAGCAGGTGAGTCACCGAGTGGTTGCGCGCGGTGGCCTGGCGCTGGTGCAGGTCGATGGTGGCGGTAATGCGCTCGCCCACCTTGAGCGCGCCACGCGCTACCTGTCCTTTGTGCCCGAAGACATTGGCCTGAATTTTCTGCGTGTCGATCACATCAAACAGCGCGCCAACGCCGCCGATGGCGGAAATTTCACCGCGATCACCGATTTGCCCGCCGCCTTCGGCGTAGAACGCGCTTTTGTCGAGCACCACAATGCCTTGCATGCCGGCGTCGAGCTGCTCGACCGGCTGATTGCCGTGGTATAGCGCCAGAATCGTGGCGTCGACACTATCGCTGTCGTACCCGCTGAACTGGGTTTCAGCGCCGCTGTATTCCACATTGCCGACCATTTTGAAGCTGGAAGCGGCGCGCGCGCGCGCGCGCTGAGCATCCATTTCAACCTCGAAGCCGGCAATGTCGGCTTCAATACCGCGTTCGCGGCAAATGTCGGCGGTAAGATCAACCGGGAAGCCAAAGGTGTCATACAGTTTGAACAGCGTGGCACCGGACAGTCGCTGTGCGCCGCCTTCCAGAGCCTGCTCCAACAGCGCCATGCCGTTATCCAGGGTTTCGGCGAAACGCAGTTCTTCCAGCTTGATGGCGTCTTCGATTTCGGCCTGGCGACTGGCCAGTTCCGGATAGGCCAGACCCATTTCGCTGACCAGGTCAGTGACCAGACGATAGAGGAACAGCCCTTTTTGCCCTAGCTTATAGCCATGGCGAATCGCGCGGCGCAGGATGCGGCGCAGCACGTAGCCGCGACCGTCATTGGACGGTAATACGCCGTCGGCGATCAAAAACGAGCAGGCGCGAATATGGTCGGCAATCACTTTGAGCGACGGCTGATCCATGCTCATCGGCACATGGGTTTCGCGCGCGCTAGCTGCGATCAGGTTCTGGAACAGATCGATTTCGTAATTGGCGTGAACCTGCTGCATGACCGCGGAAATCCGCTCCAGCCCCATGCCGGTATCCACCGAGGGCTTGGGCAGCGGGTTCATGGTGCCGCTTTCGTCACGGTTGAACTGCATGAACACGCAGTTCCAGATTTCGATGAAGCGGTCGCCGTCTTCTTCCGGGCTTCCGGGTGGCCCGCCCCAGATGTGCGCGCCGTGGTCAAAGAAAATTTCGGTACATGGTCCGCACGGGCCGGTATCGCCCATTTGCCAGAAATTATCCGAGGCAAAAGCCGCGCCCTTGTTGTCGCCGATGCGCACAATTTTTTCTTCGGGGATGCCGATTTCCTTGGCCCAGATATCGAACGCTTCGTCATCCGAGGCGTAGACCGTGACCATCAAGCGACTTTTATCAATGCCGAGCCAACTGGGGCTGGTGAGAAATTCCCAGGCGAAGTGAATCGCGTCGCGCTTGAAATAGTCGCCGAAGCTGAAGTTGCCCAGCATTTCGAAGAAGGTATGATGACGCGCGGTATAACCCACATTTTCCAGATCGTTGTGTTTGCCGCCGGCGCGCACGCATTTCTGCGAGGTGGTGGCGCGCTTGTAGGCCCGGGTATCAAAGCCCAGAAACACATCCTTGAACTGGTTCATCCCCGCGTTGGTAAACAACAGGGTGGGGTCGTTGCCCGGCACCAGCGAACTGGACGCCACGACCTGGTGTCCTTTTGAAGCAAAAAAGTCCAGAAATTTCTGGCGAATTTCAGCGGTTTTCATTAGATAGCGCTCTTGTGATGGTGATATCCATACTTGCGTAAACCCAACGGATAACGCCCTGAGGGCGGGGCGGGCCTACGTGTCGTACGTGTCCTCGTCAATGGCCCCTGCGAGTACCTGGCGAATCACTTCGGACGGAAACCCGCGCGCGGCAAGAAAACGCACTTGCCGGGCTTTGTCCTCCAGGGTTTGCGCCACGGTGCCAAATTTGCGTTGCCAGATCTGACGCGCGGTTTGCAAATCGTCTTGCTGGGACAGCGCGCTGCCGATCGATTCAGCGTCCAGTCCCTTTTCGCGCATGGCGTGCTGCAAACGCAGGCTGCCATATTTACGCCCTTTGATCCGGCTGAATTGCTCGGCATAGCGCTGATCCGACTGCAGGCCGCCTGCGGCCAGACGATTAAGCAAGTCATTTAGCTCCTCGCTGCTTGTCGCGTGCGGCCCAAGGCGCAGTTCCAACTCGCGGCGCGTGTATTCGCGCCGCGACAGCAGATCGATGGCGCGCGCCATCAAACTTTTTTCCATATAACGTTAGGCTTCGCCGTCGGTTTCGTCATTTTCAGTAATGGCGATCTGTACGCCGACCACTTCGCGCACCTTGCGCTCGACTTCCTGCGCGATCGCTGGGTTTTCTTTCAGATATTCGCGTGCGTTGTCTTTGCCCTGACCAATTTTCTGACCGTTGCAACTGTACCAGGCACCGGATTTTTCGACAAAACCATGCTTAACGCCCAGCTCGATGATTTCACCTTCGCGTGAAATGCCTTCGCCGTACAGAATGTCGAATTCGGCTTGCTTGAACGGTGGAGAAACCTTGTTCTTGACCACTTTGACCCGGGTCTCGTTACCCACGACTTCTTCACCCTTCTTGATGCCGCCAATCCGGCGGATATCAAGACGTACCGAAGCGTAGAATTTTAGCGCATTGCCGCCGGTGGTGGTTTCCGGGTTGCCGAACATCACGCCGATTTTCATCCGGATCTGGTTAATGAAGATCACCAGGGTGTTGGTGCGCTTGATATTGCCGGTGAGCTTGCGCAGTGCCTGCGACATCAAACGGGCTTGCAGACCCACATGCGAGTCGCCCATTTCGCCTTCGATTTCGGCCTTGGGCACCAGGGCCGCCACCGAGTCGACCACAATCACGTCGACGCCGCTGGAGCGAACCAGCATGTCACAAATTTCCAGTGCTTGTTCACCGGTGTCGGGCTGAGAGATCAGCAGGTCTTCGACCTTGACGCCGAGCTTCTGCGCGTAGCCAGGGTCGAGTGCGTTTTCCGCGTCGATATAGGCGCAGGTGCCGCCCAGCTTTTGTGCTTCTGCGACTACCTGCAGGCACAGCGTGGTCTTGCCAGACGATTCCGGGCCGTAGACTTCAACGACACGGCCGCGTGGCAGACCGCCGATGCCCAAGGCCAGATCCAGTCCCAGCGAGCCGGTGGAAATCACCTGTAGATTCTCGTTGATCTGGGTGTCGCTCATGCGCATGATCGAACCCTTGCCGAATTGCTTCTCGATCTGGGCAAGGGCGGCCGCCAATGCGCGGCTCTTGTCTTCGGTACGCTCTGCCATGCTTGTCTCCAATGGGTGAATGCCGGTTAATCTGACGATTATCGCACATCGCCGGGTCTCTACAAACGTTGCAAACATACTGGTAATCTGAAATTGTGCCACCAAATATCAGATAGCGGCTTTGGTATGGGTTGCCTGGATGGTCCGGGCGGCGACAAAGCCGCTGTCTTCCGTCAGGGGGTGGTGTAAAATGGCCGTTATGCTCAATCAACGCGCGCAACGCCTGCTTAAGGCCCTGGTGGAACGTTATATCACAGACGGTCAGCCCGTCGGTTCGCGCACCCTGTCGATGATGGGCGGCCTGGAACTGTCGGCGGCGTCGATTCGTCACGTGCTGGCCGATCTGGAAAATCAAGGCCTGGTGGTGGCTCCGCACACCTCCGCCGGCCGTGTGCCCACCGCCAAGGGCTACCGTCTGTTTGTTGATCATTTGCTGACGGTGGCGCCGCTGGGTAGCGCCGCGGTGCGCGAGCTGGAACATTCGCTGCAACCGGACAGCCCGCAGCGTTTGGTGCAGTCCGCGTCTTCGCTGTTGTCGGAGCTGACGCATTTTGCCGGCGTGGTGGTGACGCCGCAGCGCACCGATGTGGCGTTTCGCCAAGTCGAGTTTCTGCGCTTGTCCGAGCGGCGTGTGTTGCTGATTTTGGTGACGGTGGATGGCGATGTGCAAAATCACTTGCTGCATACCGAGCGCGATTACAGTTTGACCGAGTTGATTGAAGCGGCCAATTTCCTCAATCAGCAGTATGCGGGTCAGGGCCTGGGCGATATCGCCCTGCATGTTGAAGCTGAATTGTTGCGTTTGCAGAGTGATATCAGCGAACTGATGTCGGCCACCATCATGTTTAGCCGTCAATCGATGGTGAGTCTGGAGAGCTCGGTGCTGATTAGTGGCGGTAATAATCTGCTGTATGTGCGCGACCTGTCCGAGGATCTATCGCGGCTACGCGAATTGTTCGACACCTTCGAGCGCAAGACCGAATTGTTGAAATTGTTAAATCAGAGCCAAGATGCTCAGGGCGTCAGTCTGTATATTGGTGAGGAATCCGGGGTGCTGACCCTGGATGAATGTTCGGTGGTGACCGCGCCGTATCGCATCAATGGCCAAGTGGTGGGCACGCTGGGGGTGATCGGGCCGACGCGCATGGCTTATGAGCGGGTGATCCCGATTGTCGACATTACCGCGCGCCTGGTATCGAGCGCGTTGTCTTTTGCCCAATAGCGCGCGCCGCTTGCGTCGCATAAACCGAATATAGAATGGAAACCATGAAACGACTGCTATTACTGCTGTGTATCGCCGCCTGGCCTTGGCTGGCGCATGCCGACGCCGCCTTTCTGGCGCGCGCCGATGTCCAGCGCTATATCGATGAACACGTTGCCAGTGGTCAATTCAACCGTCCAGAACTAGAGGCTGTCTTTGCCAATGTCGACATCAAGCCGAACGTGCTGGCGATTCTTGATCGACCATCGACTTCGCATCCTTGGTATCAATTTCGTTCCAGCTTCTATAGCGAACGCTTGTTGAATGACGGCGTGGCCTTCTGGAAAGCGCACGCGGCGGCGTTGGAACGCGCCAAGACACAATATGGTGTGCCGCCCGAGCTGATTGTGGCGATTCTGGGTATCGAAAGTCATTATGGTCGTAATACCGGGAGTTTTCGCGTGGCGGATGTCCTGGCCACCATTGGTTTCAATTATCCGCGCCGCGCCGCGTATTTCCGTGACGAACTGACGCAAATGCTGCTGTTGGCGCATGAAGAGAATATTGATCCCTTTTCGCTTAAGGGCTCCTACGCAGGCGCCATGGGTTGGCCGCAGTTCATGCCTTCGAGCTATCGCAAGTGGGCGGTGGACTTCGATGGCAGCGGACATCGCGATATTTGGACCAATGCCGATGACGCGATTGGCAGTGTGGCGAATTACTTTCATAGTCAGGGCTGGATTGCTGGCGATGATGTCATGGTGCCGGCCAGTGTGACGCCCGGACTCCAAATCGACGCCTTGATTGCCGATAAATTCAACCTGCACTACAGCGCGACTGAATTGGCCGCGATGGGCGTGACGCCACAAGCGCCGCTGGCCGGAAATGTGCGCGCGGTTCTGGTGCCGCTGGAGGTGTCTCCCGGCGTCACCGAGTACTGGTTGGGTCTGAATAATTTCTATGTCATCACGCGTTACAACAAAAGTACCTTGTACGCTACCGTGGCGGATCAGATCGCGCGCGAGCTGAAGTCGCGTTATTTTGCCGAGGCCTACGGCCAACAGCCGTAAAAGTCTTCGCCTTGTCGTCTAATTGCCATTAGAATCCGCCCCCATGACCTATCAAGTTCTTGCCCGCAAGTGGCGCCCTAAACGCTTCGCCGACCTGGTCGGCCAGGAGCACGTGGTGCGCGCGCTCTCTAATGCGTTGCGCGATTCGCGTTTGCATCATGCCTATCTGTTGACCGGCACGCGCGGGGTTGGCAAGACCACGATCGCGCGTATTCTGGCTAAAAGCCTGAATTGCGAGGCGGGCGTTGGCGCCGAGCCGTGCGGCGAGTGCGCCGCCTGCCGACAAATTGACGGCGGTCGCTTTGTCGATTTGCTGGAAATCGATGCCGCGTCCAATACCGGCATCGACAATATCCGCGAAGTACTGGAAAACGCGCAGTACGCGCCGAGTATCGGACGCTTCAAGGTCTACATCATCGACGAAGTGCATATGCTGTCGAAAAGCGCGTTCAACGCCATGTTGAAAACGCTGGAAGAACCGCCGGCGCACGTCAAATTTATCTTAGCCACCACCGACCCGCAAAAAGTCCCGGTTACCGTGTTGTCGCGCTGCCTGCAATTTAATTTGCGCAATATGACGCCGCAGCAAATCGCGTCGCATCTGGCGACGGTGCTGGAACAAGAGGGTGTGAGTTGCGAGCCGGCGGCGTTGGCTCTGTTGAGCCGCGCCGCGGCCGGGTCGATGCGCGACGCGCTGTCGTTGCTGGACCAGGCGATTGCCTATGGTGTGGGCGAAGTGCGCGAAGAGGGTGTGCGCGCCATGCTCGGCGCGGTGGATCGGCGCTATCTGTTGTCCTTGGGCGAGGCGTTGGCCGATGGCGATGGCGCGCGCCTGATGCGCGAAGCCGCCGCGCTGGCCGAGCGCAGCATTGGTTTTGATGGCGCGCTGTCCGAAATGGCGCTGATGTGGCATCAAGTGGCGCTGGCGCAAACCGTGCCCGGCGCGCTGGCTGATGACGAGCCGGAGCGTGATGCCTTATTGGCGCTGGGCCAGCGCATTGCGCCGGAAGATGTTCAGCTCTATTACCAGATTGCCTTGCATGGCCGCAAAGACTTGGCCCTGGCTCCCGACGAGCTGTGTGGCTTCACCATGTCGTTGTTGCGCATGCTGGCGTTTCACCCACTGACGGGGGAAACCGCCCCCTCGGCGCGCAAGGGCGGTGCGGTCGCCTCCGTGTCCGCCGCGCCGATTGCCGCGCGCAACGAAGCGCCGGCGCCGGCGTCCGCCGAAGGCGCGGCGCAGGCCAAGAGCCTGCTGGCTAAATTGTCCGGTCGCGCGCCAGCAACGGCAGCGGCGCCGGCGCCGGCTGATCCCGAGCCGGAAAGCGAGCCCGAGCCCGCGCCAAAACCAATGTGGGTATCCCCGGCTCAAGCGGCGCAGGTTCATGCGCCCTCGGTACCCGCACTCGCCTTAGCGGATGAGTCCGACGAGTCCGAATCGCTGGATGTCGAACCCACGGTGGCTTACGCGCCGCCATGGGAGCCGGATGGTCCCATCGTCGCAAGCCCGCCGCAGCCGTTTGATGGCGACTGGATTGCCCTGGTGGCCGAGCTGGGGCCGCGCATGGGCGCCGCGCGCATGCTGGCGCAGAACGCGGTGCTGAAATCTTTTGATGGTCGGCGCATGGAACTGGCGGTGCCGGATAGTTTCCGTCATCTGGCCGCGCGTGATTATCAGGAAAAACTTAAGCTAGTATTGACTGAGCGTTTCGCCGACACACTGGAAGTGGTGGTGTGCGTCGAGGATCTCGGTCTGGAAACCCCGGCGATGAAAGACGCGCGTGATCGTCAACTACAGTTGGCCGAGGCGCGCGTAACGCTGGAAAATGATTCAGTGGTGCAGCAGTTCATCCGCGATTTCGATGCCACGCTGCTCACCGATACCATTCAACCCGTTCAGGAGTCGTAGACGATGTTTGCAAAAGGCGGTATTGCCGGCTTGATGAAGCAGGCGCAGCAGATGCAGGAAAACATGAAAAAGGCGCAAGAAGAATTGGCCAATGTTGAAGTCGAGGGCCAATCCGGCGCCGGACTGGTGAAGGTCGTCATGACCTGCGCGCACGATGTTAAGCGCGTCACACTCGACGACAGCCTGCTGGCCGATGCCGCCGACGACAAGGAAATGCTGGAAGACTTGATTGCGGCGGCGGTTAACGACGCTGTGCGTAAAGTCGAAAGCACTTCGCAGGAACGCATGTCCGGCTTCACCGCTGGCTTGAACCTGCCGGCCGGAATGAAGTTGCCGTTCTGATGAAAAATCCGCCGTCGCTGGACCAATTGATCGCCGCGCTCAAGGTGTTGCCTGGCGTGGGTCCAAAATCGGCGCAGCGCATGGCTTTTCACCTGTTGCAGCGCGAGCAGGCCGGCGCCGAGCGATTGGCGCGCGCGCTGGATCGGGCGCTGACCAACTTGGTGCATTGCGAGCGCTGCAACACGTTTAGCGAAACCCCGCTATGCAATCTTTGCGCCGATTCAGAGCGGCGGCAAGATTTACTGTGCGTGGTTGAAATGCCGGCTGATTTGCTGATGCTGGAGCAAGCGCGCTGCTATGACGGGTTGTATTTTGTGCTGATGGGACGGATTTCGCCGCTGGACGGCATCGGCCCGCGCGAAGCCAATCTGGATAAGCTGCTGGTGCGCGCGCAAGACGGCGTGCTCGAAGAAGTGATTCTCGCCACCAATTTCACCGCCGAGGGTGAAGTCACCGCGCACATGATCAGTGAAATGCTCAAGCAGCGCGGTTTAAAAGTGTCGCGCATCGCGCGCGGCATGCCGGTCGGTGGCGAGCTGGAGCATGTTGATCCGGGTACGCTGGCGCAAGCCTTGTATGAGCGTCGTTCGACCTAGGGTCTCATGATCCTATCTTATCGGCTCATGGATGGGGCTCGATCGCCGTGGTTTGCGGCAGTAGTTCGTGATTGCCGGGCTGGGTTAAAAATTCACTTAAAGCATGCCGTAGCGCTGGAAGGTTGGCGACGCGCGCGGCGTGTTGCTGTTCTCGGTGGATGCCGGTCAAAAAATTAGCATCGAAGTAATGCGAGATCAGTTCCCCTTGCTGTTCCATATTGAATTGCGGCAGCGGCTTGTCGATGTCCTCTCCCTGTAAATTGTAGCGATAGGCTGGCGCGGGTCTGGCGCCGTCGTTAGCGTATCCCCCGCGCAGCCTGATCTTTAGCGCGCCAAACAGTACCGAATAGCCCAATTGGTATTGCCAGACATGCGTCAGTTCATGCATCAGCCAGATTTGCTTCGATTCCGGCGCCTGTGAAAAATCGGTTTGGTAGCCGTCGGGCGTATCGGGAAAGTAAATCTCACCTCTGGGGGTCATTGCATTGCCGGTGCGGGTGGGAATTCCGAACAAACCGCCACGGTGAATCTTGACCCTGGAATAATCGATGGCATCGCTAAAAACCAGGCGCGCCAGCTCGATTTCGCCTGGTGTCGGATTGCGCTTGTATTCGGCTTGAGGGTTCGGTGTGCGTGGGGAGGCATCGCTGTGGGGGCTATTGGCTGTCGAATCGGGTCGCATGGTGCTCCTTTTCCGTGTCTAGGTGATCTGATTGAGCAGCCAGTCGCTATGGACCCTCTGAAGGCACAATAGCGTGGCTGTTGCGCTCATCCTGCCGGACCGCTCCGATCGTAGCCATACCCCGTGGCAACGGCCATTTCTCCTGATTGAATCTCAGAGGCCTCTATCCGGCCTGTGCTCTCTGTGGCTGCGCAGGCCGGATGGGGGGCCGCGGTTAGCGCCAGTAAGCCATCACGTAGGTCATCACCCCGACCATGGTGCAGAAGGCCAGGCTGTGCTTCAGCGTGAAGCGGAACAAATCGGCTTCTTTGCCGATCAGCCCGACGGCGGCGCAGGCCACGGCGATCGATTGCGGCGAGATCATTTTCCCGGTGACCCCGCCGCTGGTGTTGGCCGCCACCAGCAACAGATCCGATACCCCCAGTTGATGGGCGGTGTTGGCCTGCAAGGCGGCGAACAGCGCGTTGGACGAGGTGTCGGACCCGGTCAGAAATACGCCGAGCCAGCCGAGAAATGGCGAGAAGAACGGAAAGGCATGCCCGGTATGCGCCAGAAATAGCGCCAGAGTGCTCGACATGCCGGAGTAGTTGGCGACAAAGGCAAAGGCCAGCACCATGCCGATCGACAGAATCGGGCGTTTCAGTTCGGCCAGGGTTTCGCCCAGCGTGACGATGGCGCGGGTCGGGCTGAATCTAAGCAGTAATATGGAGAGTAGCGCGGCAATAAAAATCGCGCTGCCGACCGCGGACAGCCAATCGAGTTTATACAGCGCTTCGTAGGGTTTGCTGCTGGTGACAATCGGTGGCATGCGCTGCACCAGATTATCCAGATGACTGACATGGAACTTGATTACGGTGCCGGCGAGCGCCCCGCCTTTAATGAATAGCGCTTTAAATGGCTTGATGCTCCAGAGGGTCACCATTAGCGTCAGGATCATGAACGGACTCCAGGCGCGGGCAATCTGGCTCGCGCTATAGCCCGAGGTGTTGCGCGCGGTCGAAGCGCGCCGTCCGCCAAAGGTGAAAATCTCTTTCGGATGCCAAACCTTGAGAAACAGGGTCAGGCTCACCAGGCTGACCAGCGCCGAGGTAATGTCCGGCAGCTCCGGTCCAATGTAGTTGGAGGTGAAGTATTGGGTCAGCGCGAACGACAGGCCGGCGACCAGAATGGCGGGCCAGGTTTGGCGCACGCCACGCACACCATCCATCATCATTACCAGCCAGAAGGGCACCAGGGTCGACAGAATCGGCAATTGGTGGCCAGCGGTGGCGCCAATCAAGAAGGGGTCGAGGCCGGTGACTTGACCGGCGACAATGATCGGAATCCCCATGGCGCCAAAGGCCACCGGCGCGGTATTGGCGATCAGACACAGGCCCGCGGCATACAGCGGTTTAAAGCCCAGTCCCACCAATAACGCCGCGGTAATCGCCACCGGCGCGCCGAAACCGGCCGCGCCTTCCAGAAAGGCGCCGAACGAAAATCCCACCAGCAACATTTGCAGCCGCTGATCCTCGGTGATCGACAGCACCGAGGCGCGAATAATCTCGAACTGACCGCTTTTAACTGTGATCTTGTAGAGAAACACCGCCGCGATAATGATCCAGGCGATCGGCCACAAACCGTAGCAAAAACCAAAACCCGCCGCCGCCAGCGCCAATGGCGCCGGCATGCCATAAGCCACAATCGCCACGGCCAGCGCCACGGCCACGGTCAAACTGCCGGCAATATGGCCCTTGAGGCGAAACACCGCCAGTGCCAGGAAAAAGCACAAAATGGGGAGCACCGCCGCCAAAGCGGAGGTGCCGATACTGCCCAGGGGGGCGTAGACCTGGGTCCAAGTGTTGATCGTCATCGTGTCATCCTCTGTTGTGTTGTGTCGCGAACCCGGCCTTCATAGTGGGTCGATGTTCGGGGTGCTGCAGTCATCGAGCAGTGCTTCGATGCTTTGGTACTCAAAACCGGCGTGTTGGGTCAGGCCGATCTGGCAAGTGCGGCTCATGCTGACACCGCGCTGGCAGGAGTGGGGGAGCGCCGGCGCCAGACGGCGCAGGCTGTGGGCATTCAGTTCCGGCAGGATGAAGCCTTTGTCGCCGGCAAAACCGCAGCAGGCAATATCCGGAATTGTGAGTTGTTCGGCGCACAGCGTGGCCAACTGGCGCAGCGCGCCGTCCGCGCCCATGCGGGTGGCGCTGCAGGGAATGTGTAATGCCAGTTGCGGCAGCCGCCGGGAGATTGTCAGGCGCGGCGCGACATGTTGGGCCAGAAAGCTGGCGGCATCATAGAGCCGCAGGGCGGGGGCGATGCGTCCGCTTTGCTGGGCTTGTTTGATGCGCATCGCGCATGGGCTGTTATCCAGATAGACCGGATAGCGCCCCTGCTGACTGGCGTTCATGAGCGCCAGGTTGAGCGCGTCGAGCGCTTCGTTGGCCGCTTGTTCGGCATTGGCCGAGGCAAAGGGCTGGCCGCAGCACAAGCTGCTGTGACGTTCGGGGTAAATCGGGAGAAAGCCGGCGCGCTCCACCAGGCGCACCGTGTGCTCGGCAATGCTGTGCTGGCTTTGGCTGTCGGCGGCCAGGGTGCGGTTGACGCAACTGATGAATAGCACCAGTGGCGTGCCGCTCCCTGTGGGTTCGGGCAGCGCGGCGGCGGCCCGCGGCAGCTTGGCTGGCAGTTGTGGCACGATCTTGAACTGACGGTGCAAGCCGGTCGAGATGCTGGCGATGCGCTGGGGGCCAAGGCGCGTTGCAATGCGCAGCGCGACTCTGGCGCCGGCGGTGATCGGTCCCAGGTGGCGCGCGGCAAAGCGCGCGCGCTTGGGATGCGGTGTCGCGCCTTTGAGCGCCAGCATCAAGCTGCCGGTGTTGATATTGACCGGGCAGCGGGTGGCGCACATGCCGGTGGCGGCGCAGCTGTCGATGGCGCGATAGCGAAAATCGCGCTGTAGCGCCGCCAACTGCTCGGCATCCGCGCCGCTGGCGCTCAGTTGCTGAATGCGGCGCCAGGCGACAATGCGCTGGCGCGGACTCAAGGTCAGCCCATGCGCGGGGCAGGCCGGTTCGCAAAATCCACACTCGATGCAGGCATCGACCAGCGGGTCGGCTGGCGGCATCTGCTTCAGGTTTTCCAAATGCAGCCGCGGATTGTGGGTGATGATCACCTCGGGGTTGAGTAGTGATTCCGGGTCAAATAGCGCCTTGATCCGGCACATGATGCCCCAGGCCTGATCGCCCCATTCCTGGCGCACGAAGGGCGCGACATTGCGCCCGGTGCCGTGCTCGGCCTTGAGTGAACCGTCAAAATCGCCGGCCACCAAAGTGCTGACGTCTTGCATGAAGGCTTGGTAACGCGCGACTTCGGTCGCGGAATCAAAGCTGGGGGTGAATACAAAGTGCAGATTGCCATCAAGCGCGTGGCCAAACAGTACTGCCTGATGGTATCCGTGCAGATCAAACAAGCGGGTCAGACCGCGCACGCCATCGGCCAGATGTTCGATTGGAAACGCCACGTCCTCGATCACTACGCTGGTGCCTTGTGGACGCACTGCGCCAACGGCGGGGAACAGCCCCTTGCGCAGCGCCCAATAGCTGGCGCATTGCGCGCTGTCGCTGCTGAAGCCGCTGGAGATCTGGGGCGCGAAGCCCGCCAGCAGCAGTTCAATCTCCTGGCATTGACGCGTGAGCTCGGCCGCCGAGGCGGCGCGGGTTTCGATCAATAGACAGGTGCTGCCGGGAGTGACCGGCTGATATAGGAAGTCCGGCAGTCCCGGCTGGTGTTGCACCGCGCGGATGCTGCGGCTGTCGATTAGTTCGACCGCGTCGACCGGCGCGCCCTGACTCAAGGCGGTGACCGCGCGGCAGCAGGGGGCGAGCGCGTCGAACAGCACCAGCGCCGAGGCCTTGTGCTGATGGTCGAGCACGGTGTTGAGCGTAATTTCGCCGATAAACCCCAGCGTGCCCTCCGAGCCGATCATCAGGTGGGTTAGCATCTCAAGCGGATCGCTAAAGTCCAGTAGTGCGTTAATCCCGTAGCCGGTGGTGTTTTTAATCCGGTATTTGCGGCGTACACGCTGCTCGAACGCTGGGTCGGCCTTGATCTCGGCCGCCAGCGCCGACAGACCGGCTAGTAAATCCGCGTGACTCACACGGAAGTTCGCGACGCTGACCGGGTCGGCGCTGTCGAGCAGCGTGCCGTCCAGCAGCAGCACCCTGAGCGCGGCCAGGGTGTGGTAGCTGTTGTCATGGGTGCCGCAACACATGCCGCTGGAGTTGTTGGCGGCGATGCCGCCGATTTTGGCGCTATTGATCGAGGCCGGGTCCGGGCCGATTTTGCGGCCAAATGGCGTCAGTAGTGCGTTGGCGTGCGAACCGATGATGCCGGGCGCTAACCGGATGCGTTGTCCGGCATCAATCACTTGCGCCTGGTTGAAACCATCGCCCAGCAAAACCAGAACCGAATCGCTCAGAGCCTGGCCCGACAGGCTGGTGCCCGCCGCGCGAAAGGTGACGGCGACCCGATGCTGACGCGCCAGGCGCAGCACATGGCCGACCTCGGTTTCGTTATCGACCTTGACCACCACCTGAGGCACGAGGCGGTAAACGCTGGCATCGGTGCCGAACGCCAGGGTGGACAGCGCGTCGGTGTAAACGCGCGTGGCGGGCATCAGTGGCGCGAGCGCTTGGCAAAAGGCCCGATGGGCGGGGGGCATGGTCTGTGTCATGGTTTAACTTCACGTTCGCGTAGCAATTGATGCAGTGATTTAGCCGCCGGAGTCATCGGGACATGGTTCTGCGTCCAGCCGGACTGATGCTGTGGGGTGAGTTTGCGCAGATGAGTGGCACTCCAGCCGAACATCCGATAGACCGACGGCGAGGCATTGAGACCACTCCATAGACGCCAGACCAGACTTTCACCCGTGCTGTGAGTTGCGCCTTGACCGCGCAGCGTGACTGCGGCGCCATCGGCGCGCGCGCGCTGGCCCTCGGTGCGCAAGCGCATCAGCATTTCGGGAATCGGAATCCGTACCGGACAGACTTCACCGCAAGCGCCGCACAGGCTGGAGGCGTGCGGCAGATCGCGCGTGTCGTCGAGGCCGAGCAGGTGTGGCGAAATGATGGCGCCGATCGGCCCCGGATAGGTGGTGCCATAGGCGTGGCCGCCAATCCGGCTGTAGACCGGACAGTGGTTCATGCAAGCGCCGCAGCGGATGCATTGCAAAGTCTTGCGCATTTGCAGATCGGCGTAGGCCTGGCTGCGACCGTTGTCCAGCAACACCAGATGGACGCTTCGCGGCCCATCCTTTTCTCCGGGGCGGCGCGGTCCGCTGATCAGATTAAAGTAAGTGGTGATCGGCTGGCCGATGGCGGAGCGGGTCAGCAGGCTATAGAGCGGCACCACATCTTCCAGCTTTTCCACCACTTTTTCGATACCGGTGATCGCAATGTGCAGATCGGGCACCGTCGTGCACATGCGGCCATTGCCTTCGTTCTCGACCAGACACAGCGTGCCGGTTTCGGCCACGGCGAAGTTGACGCCCGACAAGCCGACGTCGGCTTTGAGGTATTGCTCGCGCAGCGCGTTGCGACCGATGCTGATCAGTTGATCCACGTCCTCGGTATACGGTGTGTCCGGCAGCTTGTCGTGGAACAGCTGAGCAATGGCCTGCTTGGTTTTATGAATCGCCGGCATGATGATATGCGTCGGTTTTTCACCGGCCATCTGCACAATGTATTCGCCCATGTCACTTTCCAGGGCCTGAATGCCGTGCGCCTCCAGATAATGGTTCAGTTCGATTTCTTCGCTGACCATGGACTTGCCCTTGACCATCAGACGACCCGCGCGCGCCGCGACCAAATCATGAATAATTTCATTCGCCTGCTGTGCGGTCTCGGCCCAATGCACGGTGATGCCATTGGCGCTGAGCTTGGCTTCGAGCTGCTCCAGAAGTTCGGGCAGGCGCGATAGCGCGCGCTGGCGAATGCTTTCGCCCAGGGTGCGCAGCTCGGCGAGTTCGGTATCGTCGGGAAACGCGCTCAAGCGTTTGGCGCTGAGAAAGTCCATCGCGCCGCGCAGGCTGGCGCGCAGTTCGCCATCGGCCAGCGCCTGGCGCGCGTTGTCCTTGAAGTGGCGCGAGGCGGGAAAGTCCACGGTGTGGGTTTTCATGCGCGGATCTCCTCCAAGGTATTGGCGTCGATGTGGGGCGGTAGTTGCGCGAATACCACCAGTTCGCGCGGGCCATGCGCGCCATAGGCCAGGGTCAGCTGAATGTCGGCGGTTTTGGATGGGCCGGAGATCAGCAGCGCATTACTTGGCATGCGTTCGGACCAATGCTCGCGGCTCATGGCGCTATAGAAGTCGGGATAGAGTGTGCGCGTGTCGAACAGCGCCAGATGCAGCGGCGCAATCAGGCTCATGCTGCGTGGCTCGGCGCTGTCCGGCCATAGCACCAGGGTGCCGGTGGCGGCGATAGCGCAGCGTACCGAGGTCAGGGAGGCGTCGACCTGGGTAAATAATTCTTGCTTGCAGGCTTCGATCGGAAGATTGAAGCGGATCAGACGCGTGGCTACACCCTGTTCCTGCAATGCCGCGCGCGCGCTGGCGCCGTGGGTCGTGTCGGATAGCAATAGTGTGCCGAGGCGGCGCGCGGCGACCCAACTGACCAGGCATTGGCTCCAGTTGTTCTCGCTGACCCAGATGATTTCGGTTTTGGCCGCGCGCATCATGCGCGCCCAGTGACGCAGTGTGTCGATTTCATTCCTTACCGGACTGAAACGCTGGTAGTGGGCGCTCAAGTCGGGGCGGGGCGCGCTCTGTGTCGGCGCCGCGCGCAATTTGCCAAGAATCTGTTCGCGCGCGCTCATGATTTGCCCCCGGTACGTTGCAGTAAAAACGTCGCCAGGTGTTTGCCGCGCAGCGGCGATTGCGCCTCAAGCGCTAGCTTGCCATTGATGTTCATCAGACAGCCGCCATCGGCGCTGACGAATTCGACCGCGCCGCTCTGTTCCAGCGCCTGCGCTTTATCGCTGACCATGGCGCCGGCAATATCGGGGTGCTTGATGGAAAACGTACCGCCAAAACCACAGCATTCGGATTCATGGCCGTGCGTGACCCGCTCAACATTGTCCAGGCGATCGACCAGCGCCCAGCTATGGGTGTGGACATTCATTTCGCGTCGCGCCGAACAGGAGGTGTGCACCGCGATTTTGGTCGGCGGCCCAAGGTCTTTGGGATGCCAGTTGAGGTGGTTGAGTAGAAAATCTGAAAATTCCACCACGCGCGCCGCAATCGCCTGGACGGCCGCGTGCTCGGGACAATCGGCAAACAGCGTGGGCCAATGTAATTTCATCATGCCGCCACAAGAGCCAGAGGGCACGACAATGGGCCAGTCTTGCGGGAAAAGGCCCAGCTGCGCGCGCGCGACCTTGCGCGCTTCATCCGGGTGACCGCTGGTATGCGCCGGCTGGCCGCAACAGCTTTGCGCCTGCGGGTAGTGCACGCGCACGCCCAGACTTTCCAGCAAGTTAATGGCATCGAGACCAGCTTCCGGCATAAACAGATCAAGTAGGCAGGTGCCGAACAGATACACATTGCGGTGGGCGGTCATAAGGACTCCTGTTAATTGGTAAGACCAATTTATCTTGTTTAAAATTACTTTAGAGTCAATGCTCTCTCTAGTCAAGTAGCATTAAATATGGCATTAATCTTGGATGCTAAATGAGCGGTTCAAAGGCTAAGTTTTTTATATAATCATTGGCTTATGGTATCTTGACCGCTGTTGCAGTGCAGCGTGAATTTCACTGATGGAGGTGGTGCACGTTGAATTACGTATAATGATCTGAGGTAATGAGGTTGATAGCTATTGGTCAGACCAATTATGGAGTCGGGGATGCCTTATCCTAAGGTAGTGGTGGCGAAGTTGTCCGATGCGATAGTGGCTCAGTTGGAAACGCGCATTCTGGATGGCGTTCTGCGCCCGGGTGATCGCTTGCCACCGGAGCGTCAGTTGGCGCAGGAGTTTGGTGTGTCGCGCCCGTCGCTGCGCGAGGCGATTTCGCGCTTGGTGTCGCGTGGCTTGCTCTCGAGTCGCCAAGGTGGTGGAACCTGGGTGACCGATCGGCTGGATAAAGCATTTTCCGATCCTTGGGAGGCGCTGATTGATCGCCACGATGAGCTGCATGCCGATTTATTGGAGTTTCGTCAGGTTCTGGAGTGCAGTGCGGCGCGTTATGCGGCAATGCGCGCCACCGATGACGACCTGTTGCGCTTGCAACAGTGCGTGAACCAGTTGCAGTTAGCGTATGCCGGCGGTGACCTGGCGGCCCAAGCCCAGGCGGATGTCGACTTTCATCAAGCGGTGGGCGAGGCCGCGCACAATGTGTTGTTCGCTCATTTGACCGGCAGTTTGCTGACCATGCTCGCGCGCCATGTGAAAGACAACATCGCCAACTTGTTCGCGGTGGCTGAAGTGGCGGACAGCCTGTTGGAGCAACACCTTGCGATTTGGCAGGCGATTCGCGATGGCGATGGGGACGCGGCGGCGCGCGCCGCCGCCAGACACTTGGATTTTGTTGCTGATACTTTGGCGGTGCAGGAACAGGTGGCGCATCGGCGCGAACGCGCCAAACTGCGCTTGTCGACAGGTTGAATAATGTGTATTGAATATGCTGAATATCTTTGATTTTTAAGGGTAATGTTAGCCGTCAGTATTTTCTGTTTCGATGAGAACTTTTGCGTTGGGCATCTATCACTCTATTGATGGATAGAACAGAAAATACTGGATTTCGCGCGCGCGGGTTTTCGCGCGGTCGCGCACTGCCCACGGTGATGTGGGGACTGGCCCTGGCCCTGAGTCTGCGACCCGCTGCGGCGTCGAGCGATTATGATCAGTGCAAAGTCAAAACCTGGTCGGTTAAAATCAGTGGCCAGGGCGGCTGCGGCAATAATCTTCCATTTCTCAGCCCGAGCAATGACCGCTTGGTCAATTTGCAGTTACTGCTGCGCGACGCGGCGCCGGACGCGAACTTGATTGCGCCGACGACGGGGCCTAAGGATGGCTTGGTGGTGCCGGCCAGCGTGGCCACCTTCACCAAGCTGCTGTCCCCCGAGCCCGTCGTGCCGCACAGCGAGGACGCGAGCGGTGCGGTGTACGCCAGTGGAGAAGGCAGCCGCTGCCGTAGCAATCAGGGGGGTATTGATGCCTTTCTGACCGAGGTGAACACCGAGACGGCGATTGCCGTGGCTGAACGCGCTGAGCTCAGTCGCCTGCGCCAAGCGCTGGTCGTGGACTGTGTCTCGGCGCCGACCGCCGCCGACGACCCCATCATCAATGTCCCTTCCTCCGTGATTCGATCGGAGCGCGCTCAGGAATTCGCCAACTATATGAGCGCGGCCGCGGCCTTCTATCAAGGCGAGTTCGACGATGCCTTGACACGCTTCGGCGCGCTGCAACGCAGCAGCCAGCCGTGGGTGCGCGAAACCGCGAGCTATATGCTCGGCCGCGCCCAACTGAACCGGGCACAGAAAGCGTCCTTGGATGAGTGGGGTTACACCGACCCGGCTAAAATCGACCTGCTTGCGGCGGATGCGGCGCGCCAAGCGTTGCTTGATTATCTGGAGCGCTATCCCGACGGCCGCTACGCCGCCTCGGCCCGTGGTCTGTTGCGCCGGGCCGATTGGTTCCGCAAGGCGTGGCAGCCGCTAGCCGCAGAATACGAGCGGCTGCTCACCGCTTCCGACTCGTTGCAAGGCAAGGTGTCGCGCCGCGCGCTGTTAATCGAGACTGGCCGGTTTTTCAATGTGGCCGACACCGAAGCGCAGAACGCTCCGCTGATACTGGCCACGCAAGACCTGCGGGCAATCGCGAATGGAACGATCGCACTGGATCGACTGCAAGCGCAGAAAACCGAGTTTTCCCGCTATCCCGCGTTATTTGACTACCTGCTCGCCGCGCACGCGCTGTATCTACAACACAAGCCAGAGGTCGCGTTGGCGGTGTTGCCCGACACACGGTTCGATCGACCTCTAAACTATTTGGCGTTTAGCCAGCAGACACTGCGCGCTTTGGCGCTGGAGGAAACCGGCGCATGGCAAGCGGCGCGGGTGTTATGGCAGCGTTTGCTACCGCTGGCGCGGCAGCCGTTGCAGCGCCAGCAGCTGGAGTTGGCGCTGGCGATCAACCTCGAGCGTCATCACGACTTGCCCTTGGTGTTTGCGCCGGATTCTCTGGTGCGCGACGCGGGGATCCGCGATCTTCTGCTGAGTGACTCGGCGGGGCCCGATTTGCTGCGCCAATTGGCGCGCGCGCCGCAGACTAGCGCTCATGAGCGGCGCCAGGCATTGTTTACCTTGTTGTATAAAGACCTGCTATATGGCCAATACGCTGACTTTCTCGCCAATTTCGCGCTATTGCCGACCGATGCGCGTAGCGATGTAGTGCTGACTGAGAGCCCGATTCAATTTCCCAGTAACGACTACGAAGGGCGCGATAATGGGCAGACATTGGGGCTGTTTTATTGGCAGGGAAGCGCCGCGAGTCCGCGTGGCTTCAGTTGCCCATCCCTGCGCGCGGTGGCGCGCGCGCTGAGCGAAAATCCGGGAGATCCCGCCGGGCGATTGTGTCTGGGCGACTTCATTCGCGCCAATCAGCTGGACGACTTTACCTTGAGCGGCGAGTCGGCCAGCGATCGCCCGGTGCTGGGCGCCGCGCCCACGGGTTTTCCCGGCAAGCTGTTTTTGCGTCTGGACGAATATCAACAGATCACTGCCGACCCTGCCGCCACAGCGGATGACAAGGCCTATGCGCTGTATCGCGCCATTCAGTGCCATGCCTCCAGTGGCGCTAATCATTGCGGTGGCGCCAATGTCGAGCGCAGTGTGCGCAAAGAATGGTTTAACACCTTGAAGCGCAGCTATGGCGGCACGGTCTGGGCCCGGTCGCTGCGCTACTATTGGTAATCCATGCGACGCTGGCTAATCTTCTGGGGCGCGGCCCTGTTGCTGGTGTTCTCGGCGCCGGCGCGCGCGGCGGTGCTGGCGACCGACTATGACGCTTTCTGGCTATGGGGCGGAGTGGCGCCGCAGCCGGCGCTGACGCGCGCGCGCAGTGTTTATCTGTTACAGGGTCAGATTAGCGCGCCATCCGACGCCGTCGCCGCCACCGAAGTCACGGCGCAAGGGGTTTCTGTGACCCCTCTGCGCCAGACCGAGCTCTGGCTGGTGTACCGCGCGCTGACGCTGCGCTGGAGCCCGCGTGTTGAGGCTACGCTGATTGCTCAGCTGCGACGTTGGCGCGCCGCCGGTAATACCGTGCGGGGTATTCAGATCGATTTTGACGCGCGTACCCGACATTTGCAGGACTATGCGCGGTTTTTGCGTGAACTGCGCGCGCGGCTGCCCGCGGATTGCCAACTGAGTATTACCGGCCTGCTCGACTGGAGTACTAATGCGAGCCCGGCGGCGATTGACGGGTTGCGCGGCACGGTGGATGAAGTGGTGGTGCAGACCTATCAGGGGCGTCATACCATCGCCGACTACGCGGCCTACCTTCCCAAGGTCGCGCGGCTCAGGCTGCCGTTCAAGATCGGCATCGTGCAGGGGGGCGAGTGGCGCGCGCCAGCGCAACTGGCGCGCAATCCCTGGTTTCGGGGTTATGTGGTGTTTTTGCTGAATCCTCGGGCATCATCCTCGTCATTCCTCCCCCCGTCATCCTCGCCGCGGCGCGCGCGAAAGGCCTGGATCCCCGCTCTTCGAGCGAGGATGACGACGGTGGAGCCGGCGAGGATGACGACGGTGGAGCCGGCGAGGAAGACCGGCCGGTTATTTACTGTACTGTGAATGGTTTCTCCATGCTCCATGCGCTATAGCCGACGCGATTAGCCGCCAGCACCAGCCATGTGTAGTCGCCCGGGGTTAACGCCGTGGCCGGAGTGATGGCGCATGCGCCGCCGCCAGTGGCGCATCCGAGTTCTTGCGCTGAATAGTCATGGTCGAGTATGACTCGCCCCGCCACGGTGCGTACATACAAGTAGTAATGATCCGCATTGGCGACCGCGTTCCAACGGTAGTTGGGGTGGGGCACGCGGCTGGCGCCGCTCGGTGTGAGTAATGCCGTTGGTGTCAGTGGCTTGGGGTGCAGTACGCTGATCGTGACACTGGCGCTATTGCCGCTGCCGGCATTGTTGCTGGCGGTGACCGAGTAGGTGGTGTTGCTGCTTGGCGCGACCAGGCCCGAATTCTCACCCGGGCCAAAATCGGTATGACTCCAACTGTAGTGGGTCGCCGCCGGAGCGCAGCGCGCGTTGAGCATGCTGGAGCCTCCCTGTTCGATGGTGTCCGGCGTGGCGCTCAGGGTGCAGATCGGCACACCAGGGCTGGCGCCTGCCTGAGTGATGTTCATCGATTGATTGCCGATGGTGATGCTGGCGCTGCGCGCATCGTTGCTGGTGTTCGCCGCCACGGTATAGGTCACGGCGCCGTCGCCTTTGCCGCTACCCTTGATCGTGAGCCATGGCGCGTTGCTTTGCGCGCTCCAGGCGCAAGTTGAGCCTCCGCTGACCTTGATGGTTCCAGTGCCGCCACTGGCCTGCGCCGTGTCGCTGACGGGGCTCAAGGTGTAGTTGCAGTGCATGCTTGGCGCGATAGCGTCGCCGTTCGCCAGGACCATCTGGTTGCCGAGTTGGGTGAGCGACGAGAGTTCGCTATAGCCAATCTCGAAGTAGCCGTTTTCTCCCCAGTCGCCGCCCCAACTGTTTTTGATGATAAAGGCCTGTTGCGTATCATCCCAACCCACGATCAAAATCGCGTGCGCGCCGACATAATCGCCGGTGGTATAGCTGTACACGCCGGAACTGTAGTAATAAAAGTCGTTATAGACCTGCATGGTGGCCACGACCGGGCCATACCAGTAAATGGCGTTTTTGATGGCGTCGGCGCTGGGTTGAGCATTCTCCACCACATACTGCCAGTTGTTGATTTTGTAGCTATTGTTTCGCCACCCGGCGCCGGCCGCCGCGCATGAGCCATTGCTGGCGGTGTAAGGGTAGTAGGATGCCGCCGCCGTGCCGCTGGCGGCCAGAAAACCGTCGGCTTGATCCGGCCAGCCGCCCGAGCAGTCTCCGGCCTGGCTGCACGACAAGACAATCTGGTCGGCCAGGTTGATGTCGCTGTCGGGTTGGTTGGTGGAAATCATGGTTTTCGCCTCCAATGCCGCCGTGACCGAAAATGCCCAGCAACTGCCGCATTGGCCCTGGTCTTTGACCGGGGAGACATAGCTGTGGCCGTGAAAATTTCTCCAGTCGAACTGAGCGGGCAGGGCGTGGTGGCCGGTTCGGCGGGTGAAAAACGCCGGGTTTTTCTGGTGATGCGCGTTCTTGGGTGGCAACACCCCCGTCAGTTTGCGCTTGGCCGCCAAAGGCAGTGCTGATTGCGGTGTAGTGCGCGCGCTCCAGTGCGCGCCTTTGGCCATGATCGCCTTCTCAATGGTGCTAAGGCTGGTTTGCGATGGGTCGGATGCCGGCGCGCTGGCCAGCGACGACGGCGTCTCGGCGTAGGCGGGCAGGGTGACATGGCCGGAGAGAATCAATAGGGCCATGACGGCCTTGTGTAATAGATAAGACGGGTTTGGTTTTGTCATGCGTAAGCTCCAAATGAGACGTTGAATCCAGCGGGTTTGGCGGGTACGGGGGTGGTTCTATTCCCGCGCGGCGTTCTCTGGCGGGCGTAGCGGCAGGGCGCCCGCCAGGTCTGGAGCGCCGCGCTGCGCGGAGATTGGCGCAATCGGGTGCTCCGACGGTGTCGCCCAAGAGGTGGCGCGGGTGGGCGGTGGCGTGGATGGCGTGATTTTGGCCGGGGTCAATGCCAGGCTGTCCGGCGGCGGGGCGCGCGGCTGGTGTGGCGCCAGGGCGCAGCGCCCGCCCGCCAACAAGAGCGCCAGTGCGATCAGTAGCCAGGTTTGCCGATTTTTCATGACCAGCTCACCTGGTCATCCAGGCGCACCGGTCCGCTGATGGGGGTTCTCAATTCACGGTTGCCCGGGAACGCCTCCCAGGTCACGCTGCCGTCGCGATTTTTGCGGTAGTAGCGGTAAGCAATGGTTTGGCTTGCTGGCAGATTGATTTGATTGCGCCATACCGGGTAGTCGGTGGCTTCGAGCGGTATGCCCAGATCGTTATTCCAGTTGCCGAGCGCGGCGGTGTTGCCGGTGATATACACCTGCTCGCCATATTGGGTTGCGGCGCGGGTGCTGACGTTGGTCGCGACTTCTCCGTTTTTGAGTGGGGCCTGGCAGTTGTTGTAGCGCGCGCAGACTACGCTGGGAATATCGATGACGCGCCCGGCGTGAATGGATGCCAGCAAGCTGATGTACTCGCCCATGGCCCAATTCAGCGGCGCAATCGATTGGGTTGGCTGACCCGGGGTGAATGCGTCCGGAGTGGTGACTTGCCAGCCATCCGGCAGCGTGGTGGTGCGTGGCCAGATTTGTTCCGGCAAGAAACCTTCGGCTGTGGTGAAGTGTTTTAACGCCGCCAGGTAGGGCGCGCCAGCGCTGCCCCGACCCTGACGCGCGATTTCCAGCATGCCGCGTTCGGCGGTAAATATCGGCCACAAGCGTCCGCGGCCGGTGCCATCGAAATCGTGGCCGTCGTTATGCTCGCCATAACCGTCGAAGTTGTAGCGGAACCAGGCGTTCAAAGGGAGTGGGGGCGCGCCGGGGGTGGGCAGCGATTGGCCCAGCACACTGTCGAACACGCTCAGTGTTTGGCTGATACTGGGATCGAGCGCGCGCTTGACCCCCATGCGCACCAGCTCGCTGAAGCCGCTGTCCACCACGCGCCGACTGTCGTGCTGACCTCCTCCATTGTTGACCGAGAGTGTCTGCGCGCTGTTCGGGCCATTAACCGGGGCGCGGTCGGATTGGGCCGAACTTTCCGATGGGTTAATGCGAATATAGTATTGGCCGTTACCCAACGAGCCGGTGGTGGTGTAGGTCCAGGCGGTGACGTTCTGTTGCCAGTGATCCGCGCGCGCGAGGTAACGCGCGGCGCTTGCCGGGTCGCCGTTTTGACGCGCGATATCGGCCGCGGTCACCAGGCCGGCAATTTCGGCGGCGATCGTCGACGGCGAATAACCGGCGGTTTCTTCCCAGCGCTCCTGCATGGTTCTGGGGCCGGTCGCGGCGAGATAGTCGGCGCTCAGTTTGATTTGTGGCCATAGGGGGTTGAAGATTTCGGGCCCCAATCTCCAGGCAAGGATGATCGGCATCGCTTGTTCGTCCATCTGGGTGCCTTGCCAGTACGGCCAGCCATTAGTCCAGGCGTTTTGCGGGAAACGGCCGCGCCGGCTGTAACCGGCGCGGCAACCCGTGGCCTGGTACTCGGCCTGCCCGCAGTCGGTTTTTTGTTGCAAGGTATTGAACAGATAGCGCGCCACTTTGCCGGCGCTGTCATGGTCTCCGGCGGTGTAGAGGGCGTTGGCGAACTTGAACAAGTCGCGCGGCCAGACCAGGTGATAGCCCCCGGGGTTGCCCTCGCCCTGAGATTCGCCCCAGGGGGTCGACATGCCGGCTACCATGGCGCCAGTGATTTTGTCCTGCGTGGTTTTGAGGGTCATCGCCGCCAGGTAGTAGCCGGCGTCGGCGCTGCCCCCTTGGTCGGATAAGCCGGCGCTATAGCGCGTCCAGGCGTCATCGTAGTGAGTTTGAGCCAGATCCAGGTCACTGTTTAACGTGGTGAAGGCGGTGTCGATGGCGCTTTGCTGTGAGTCGCCAAAGCCCAGTACCAGATCGAAGCTCAGGCTGGCGGCGTCGCGCGCGCTGGTGTCCAGCCACCCCATCTGCGCCACATTGCCACCGGCGGCCGAACTGAAGTTCCAGTCCATGCGGAAGTCAGCCTTGCCGCCCAAAAGATCGGTCCAGCCATCGCTGCTGCCGACAAAACCATTTGAGGTCATGCTGCGCCCGGCACTGACCTTCCAGGGCAGACTGACCGCGATCGCGCTGGCGCGCTGACCATGACTGGCGGTCAGCGCCGGGCCTTGCGGGCCGTTGACGGTCGCCGCGCGATTATCATTGCCACTGTTGCCTAGCGCCGGTTTGAACAGCAGATATAGGTTGAAGTCGCTGACGCGATGGCCGTTCAGGGCGGTGAACGTGATGCGCTCAATCAGGGCGTTGCGCGCCGGGTCGGTGAAAATTCGCTTGGCTAAGCGCCAATTGTGCCCTAGGTTATGGGTGTCGACTTGCCAGCTCAGTGTGCGCGGACCACTCTGTCTGGCGCTGTAGTTTTGTCGCTTTTCTTCATCGACGAAGGTGCGCGCGCGGTCTCCCACCAGAAACTGCAAGTCCACCGTTTGAGGTGAATCTAGTGACGGGTAATAGACTTCGGATAGGATGCCGCGATAGCCAGTGAAATAGACACGGGCGTTGTCGCTCAGCGCGGTGCCCAGAAACGACTTGGCCGCGGGGCCTCGTGTTGCGGCGGCGCCCGGTGCGCCGAAGGCTTCGAGGGCATGAGCGCTCTCTACGCAGGCTAGCGCGCAGAGTAATTGCAGCCAGGCGAGACAGTGGGGGGCGATGGGCCGTGACATGGCGCGCTCCTTTGAACATGATGGGCGGCGGTAGTCGGGGTAGTTTCGGTCGCGCCGCGCTGGCGGGCAACGGTACTCAACACCAGTTGCGTAAAGCGCGGTTTGGGCTCAATGGACACTGAGTGACGCTAAAAGGATTGATCGGGTGCGAAATAATCGGGCTCTCGCGACAGGCTGGTGTTGTTTAGTGTTGGCGGCGCTGCTCAGTCCGGTGTGTCTGGCCGCGACTAACGTTATCCGCTATTTTCCAGTCGGGGCGATTTATGACTATCGCTGGCGCTTGTTGGCTCTGGCCTTGGCGCATACCCGTGATGGGGTGGGCGAGACGCAGTTACAGGCGTATTCGAACGCGGGGATGACCCAGTCGCGCAGTATCGAGGCACTGCAGCATGGGGACGTGGATGTACTGGCCTTTGGGAGTAATCCGGAGCGCGAGGCTAAGATGTGCCCGATCCGGGTTGATATCTTGCGCGGTATTCTCGGCTACCGGCTCTTGCTGATTCGCGCTGACCAGCAAGAGCGCATTCGCCATCTGAATGCCGAGATTTTTCGCCAGCAGGTCACGCTGGGATTCAATAGCCAATGGGCCGACTTGGCGATTTTGCAGAGCAATGGCTATCAGGTGGTGACGTCGGTGCGTTACGACAGTCTGTTTGCCATGCTGGCGGCGGGGCGTTTTGATGCGTTTCCGCGTGGAGTGACCGAAATCGGACGTGAATTGGCGCTATATCACGCTCAATATCCCGATTTGGTCGAAGAGCAATCGCTGGCCCTGTTTATGGATTATCCAGTGTATTTCTGGGTGCGTAAGGATAGGGCGGCCCTGGCTGTGCGCATCGAACGCGGGCTGAACCTCGCCTTGGCCGATGGCTCGTTCAAGGCGCTGTTTCAGCGTGAGTATTCTGCGGAAATTACCCAGCTGCGCCACGATCGCCGGCGCGTGATTCGTCTTGATAATCCGCTGCTGCCCGCGAATTTTGTGCCAAGCGACACCAGCTGGTGGTGGCCGCTCAGAGCCTCCGATTTGGCGCGCGGGCCTAACGCACCAGGTGTGGAAACAGGCGGTAAATCCCGTCGACCATGATTTCCACCGATAGCGCGGCGAGCAGCATGCCCATGACCCGGTTGACAATGTTAATCCCGGTCTTGCCCAGTACACGACTGATCGGCGTGGCCATGGTCAAAGCGCCGTAACACACCATGGCGACCAGAATGCCGCTGACCATCAGGTTGGCAACATCGACCCAGCTTTTGGCGGTAGTGGCATAAATGATTACAGTGGAAATTGTGCCAGGGCCGGTCATCAGGGGAATCGCCAGTGGCACGACTGCAATATTGGTCTTGGACTCGGCTTCGCTGCGCTCTTCCGCGGTACTCTGCGTCGCCGAAGGCTGGGCATTCATCATCGCCAGCGCGATCATCAGCACCAACAGACCGCCCGCAAGTTGAAACGAACCGATGCTGATGCCGAGAAAGCGCAGCAATTCCTCACCAACCAAGGCAAATAAACACACCACGATGGCAATGGTGAGGGTGGTGATTTTGGCGATTTTCTTGCGTTCAGTCTGGCTGCAGTGCGGTGTCAGACTGATAAAAATCGGAATGGCGCTCAAGGGGTTGATCAACACCAAGAGTGCCATGAAAATTTTACTGACTTCGAGTTCCATGCTGCCTTTTCCGTAGGTTGGTGGTGAGCCAAAGGCGAACCCCAACAACGACGGTTCCGCCCGTCACTGCTGGGGTTTGTTGCGCGCCCTTGGCTACCTACCGTAATGCTCGGGCTTTCGGACGTTGGGGTTCGCTTGCGCTCACCGCCAACCTACTTATAATACATTATATTATAATAACCTAAATCAGCAAATTTTCCAGCGTCTTCAAATAGACTTGGCTTAATGGCTCGATATCCGCCAGCGCCACACACTCGTTGAGTTTGTGGATGGTGGCATTGACCGGGCCGAACTCGATCAGCTCGCTGGCCACGCGCTTGATGAAACGCCCGTCAGATGTGCCGCCACTGGTCGATAGCTCTGTCTGTACGCCGCACACTTGGGCGATGGCCGCGGTGACCGCTTGTGTCAATTTTCCCGGCTCGGTGAGGAAGGGATTGCCGGACAGAGTCCAGAACAAGTCATAGTCGAGACCGTGGCGATCGAGCAGGGCGTGAACTTCGCTTTTTAGCGAGTCGGCGGAGTGTTCGGTCGAGAAACGGAAATTGAAGCTGAGAACCGCGTCACCGGGAATGATGTTGCCGGCGCCCGTTCCCGCGTGCAGGTTAGAGACCTGCCACGAGGTTGGCGGAAAGTGCGCGTTACCGTGGTCCCATACCTTGAGCGCGAGCTCGGCAAGTGCTGGCGCCAGCAGGTGCACCGGGTTTTTCGCCAGATGCGGGTAAGCAATATGGCCTTGCAAGCCCTTGACTGTCAGCCGACCCGATAGAGAGCCGCGCCGGCCATTTTTAATGGTGTCACCCAAGCGTTCGCTGGAAGTGGGTTCGCCGACAATGCAGTAATCGATGTGTTCGCCACGCGCTTCCAGGGCGTCGACCACGCGCACCGTGCCGTCCGCCGCATCGCCTTCTTCGTCCGAAGTGATCAAAAAGGCCAGCGAGCCACGGTGATCGGGGTGCTGCGTGATGAATTGCTCGGCCGCGGTCACAAAGGCGGCGAGCGAGGTCTTCATGTCGGCGGCGCCGCGACCATAAAGATAACCGTCACGCAAGGTTGGCTCGAAGGGGGCGGAGTTCCATGCATCAACCGGTCCGGTGGGTACTACGTCGGTATGCCCGGCGAGACAGACTAGCGGAGCGCTCTGGCCGTGGCGCGCCCAGAAGTTCTCAACCGCGCCGTGTCGCATGCGTTCGATGCTGAAGCCCAGCGCGCTGAGTCGCTCGATTAACAGCGATTGGCAGCCGCCATCGTTTGGAGTGAGAGATTCAACGCGAATTAATGCCTGGGCGAGCGCGAGCGTATCGTTCATCGGTCAAAGAGTTCCATATAGCGAGTGGGGTCGAATCCCAATAGGGTTTGTTGCTGGCATTCCAGAACCGGGCGCTTGATCAATGATGGGTACTGCTGCATCAGATTGATCGCGCCATCCTGATCTTCGGCCAGGGCTTGTTGCTCAGCGCTCAATTTACGCCAGGTTGTGCCCTTGCGGTTGAGTAGCTGATTAAGGTCGGTGGCGGCGATCCAACGTTCCAGTAATTCACGGCTGACACCTTGCTTTTTGAAGTCGTGAAACGCGTGGGCCACACCTTGAGTGTCCAGCCATTGCCGCGCCTTTTTGACGCTGGCGCAATTAGGTATGCCGTAAACCGTTGTCATAATAATGGGTGGGTAGGCGCGAGAGGTGCTTAGTGTAGCATTTAGCCTGCTTTGGACAAGCTATTTGCGGTGCAACAGCGGGTTGGCGGGAGGCTAGCGCCGCGCGCCGAAAGGACTGGCGCGCGGCGGTTTGAGCGGTCCTTTAGGCCGTGACTTTACCTTGCTCCTGATCGCGCAGCGCGCGACGCAGAATTTTACCGACGTTGGTCTTGGGAAGCTCGTCGCGAAACTCGACATGCCGCGGGATTTTGTAGCCAGTCAGGTTGTGGCGGCAATGCAGAATGATGTCCTGTTGCGAAAGATTAGGGTCTTTGCGCACCACAAAAATCTTCACCGCTTCCCCTGAGTGTTCATCCGGCACGCCAATGCAGGCGACTTCCATGACGCCTGGCAACATGGCTACCACATCTTCTATTTCGTTGGGGAAGACGTTAAAGCCCGATACCAGAATCATGTCCTTTTTACGATCCACCAATTTGACGAAGCCTTCCGGGGTAATCATCGCCATATCGCCCGTTGCCAAAAATCCTTGCGCATCAATGGCCTGTGCGGTTTCTTGCGGCCGATTCCAATAGCCTTTCATCACTTGCGGGCCGCGAATGCACAGTTCGCCCGAGTCCCCCATCGCCACTTCGCGCCCCTCGATGTCACGGATCTGAATTTCAGTCGAGGGAATCGGCAGGCCGATGGTGCCGTTGTAGGCTGCGAGGTCCAGCGGGTTGATGCAGGCGGCGGGTGAGCTTTCGGTTAGTCCATAGGCTTCGGCCAGTGTGACGCCGGTGACTTCTTTCCAGCGGTCGGCCACAGCCTTCTGCACCGCCATGCCACCGCCCAGGGTCAGGCGCCAGGTCGAGAAGTCGACCGTGGCAAACTCGGGGTTGTGCAGCAGGGCGTTAAACAGGGTATTGACCCCGGTAATCGCGGTAACCGGATATTTTTTGATCTCTTTGACCATGCCCGGGATATCGCGCGGGTTGGTGATCAGGATGTTAAACGCGCCGATTTCGGTAAAGATCATCAGGTTGGCGGTCAGCGCGAAGATATGATAAAGCGGCAGCGCGGTAATGATGATTTCTTGCCCGGGGCGCACCGAGTTTCTGACCCACTCTCCCGCTTGCAGCATATTGGCAATGATGTTGCGGTGCACCAGCATGGCGCCTTTGGATACGCCGGTCGTGCCGCCGGTGTATTGCAGAAAGGCGATGTCCTCATGGCCGATATCGACCGGTGTGAGAGGTTGTTTTTTGCCGGCGGCGAGTGCCTGTCTAAAGCCGATATAACCCGGGATCTTCCAGGGTGGCACCATTTTTTTGACTTTGCGCACTACGAAATTGGTCAGTTGCGCGCGCGGAAAATCGAGCATATCGCCCACCGCGGTCACAATCACATGCTTGATTTTTGTGCGCGGCAGGACTTCTTCCAGTACATTGGCGAAGTTTTCCAGGATAATGATGGTCTCCGCGCCGGAGTCATTCAGTTGGTGTTCCAGTTCGCGCGGGGTATATAAAGGATTAACGTTGACCACGGTCAGGCCCGCTCGCAACGCCCCGAACACGCTGATCGGGTACTGCAACAGGTTGGGCATCATGATGGCGATGCGCGCTCCTTTGCTTTGCCCGAGTTGATGCTGCAGGTAAGAGGCAAATTGCGCACTGAGGGTGTCCAGCTCGCCATAACTCAGGACTTTGTCCATGTTGGCCATGGCGGGGCGGTCGCGAAACTTTGCTACGCTGCGCTCGAATACTTCAACTACAGACTTGAATTGGTTGATGTCGATGTCATGACCAACCCCCGCCTGATAGTTTTTTAGCCAGATCTTATCCATCTTCAAGGCTTCTCCCGTGTGCTGCGAGCACGCGCGTGCGGCCTCTAATGGGCGCACTGGCGTCGTCTCGGCTCGTTTGCATATTATCGTTATGGCTATGTCTTATGACATTTGCGCTGTTAATTTACAGTATATGAATTCAGCGCGTCAAAGATGGCGATTTACAGCATAAGTCTAGCGACTCGTAGCCCGGTTTTCTTTTTGTATGGAATGGGTTACAATCTCGCCGTTTACAGATGGGCGTTTCGCCCATTTTTCATTTGTGGGAAAAGCAATGGATGTGCGTTTGCTGCTTGAAAATACGTTGCCGGGCCTCGGCTACGAATTGGTGGACTTTGAATTGACGCCGGGTGGCGGCTTTCGGCTATTTATCGATCAGCCGAATGGCGTGACGGTGGAGGATTGCGTCAACGTCAGTAACCACCTGACGCGGTTGTTCATGGTCGAAAATATCGATTATGAACGGCTGGAGGTATCATCCCCGGGCTTGGATCGTCCCCTTAAGAAAGAGGCGGATTATGTGCGTTTCAATGGCCAGTTGGCCAAGATCAAAACGCGCATGCCGATTGAGCAGCAGAAAAAATTTATCGGCCGACTGACCGGTTTTGACGAAGGTTGCGTGAAACTGGAAGTTGACGGTCGTATCGTGGTTATTCCGCTCGCCAGTATCGATAAGGCCAGGCTAGAGCCTGAGTTCTGAAATCTGGGCGGCAATAATGCCACGCATCATTCCTAGACTTTGGGGTGAGCGCCATCTGGCGCCGAGTCCAGGGTCGGTGGAATAAGACAAGAATTCGGAGGATTGCATGAGTCGCGAGATTTTGTTGCTGGTAGACGCCCTGGCTAGCGAAAAGAACGTCAGCAAAGACGTCGTTTTTTCTGCACTTGAGCTGGCGCTCGCTTCGGCGACCAAAAAGAAGTTTGCTGACGACGAGGTCGATGTTCGCGTCGAGATCGACCGTCATACCGGTATATATCAGTCTTTCCGCCGTTGGACGGTGGTGGATGACGACTTGCTTGAATCCGAAAGTCGTGAAATTGGTCTGGAAGCCGCGCACGAACGCGACGCCGCGCTGGAAATCGGCTCGGTGGTCGAAGAGCCGATGGAAGCGGTTGAATTCGGTCGCATTGGCGCCCAGACTGCCAAACAGGTGATTCTGCAGAAAATTCGCGATGCCGAGCGCGAGCAGTTGCTGAGCGACTTTCTGCAGCGGCGCGAACATATGGTGACCGGTACCATCAAGCGCATCGAACGTGGGAACGCGATTGTAGAGTGCGGTAAACTAGAAGCCGTGCTGCCGCGCGAACAGATGATTCCGAAGGAAAATCTGCGTGTTGGCGACCGAGTCAAGGCCTACCTGCTACGTATTGATCGTTTGGGACGTGGACCGCAATTGGTTCTGTCACGTACCGCGCGCGAATTCCTGATCAAGTTGTTTGAACTGGAAGTGCCGGAAATCGACGAAGGCTTGTTGGAAATTAAAGAAGCGGCTCGGGATCCTGGCGTGCGCGCCAAGGTTGCGGTTAAGGCTAACGACCCGCGTATCGATCCGCAGGGCACCTGCATCGGCATGCGCGGTTCGCGCGTTCAGTCGGTGACTCAGGAACTGGCGGGCGAGCGTATCGATATTGTGTTGTGGGCGCCGGATCCGGCGCAGTTTGTCATCAATGCGCTGTCCCCGGCGGAAGTTAATCGTATCGTGATTGACGAAGACAACCACGCAATGGATGTGGTGGTCGAGGAAGAGCAGCTGGCGTTGGCAATTGGACGCTCCGGGCAGAATGTACGCCTGGCCGCTGAACTGACTGGTTGGTATCTCAATATCATGACGGTCACCGAGGCGGAAGAGAAGCACCAGGAAGAAGACGCGGCATTGCATGAGCTGTTTATGACGCATCTGCGCGTAGACGAAGCCACGGCGGGCGTTTTGGTGCAAGAAGGTTTTGCCACCTTGGAAGAAGTGGCGTATGTACCGATCGCCGAAATGTTGGAGATCGAAGGATTTGACGAAAATCTGGTCAATGACCTCAGAAGTCGTGCGCGTGATGCGATTCTGACGCAAGCCATTGCGTCCGAAGAGAAGATGGCCACGGGCTCCGAAGGCTTGCAGGATTTTGAAGGGCTTGCTGCGGAGTATGTGCAGAAGCTGGCAGAAAATGGTGTGAACACCCGCGACGATTTGGCTGACCTTGCCGTGGATGATCTCGTAGATATGACCGGCATGGATGCTGAAACCGCGCGCCCTATCATCATGAAAGCGCGTGAACACTGGTTTGATCAGTGATGTTTCAGTTAGCAACCACAGAATTTGGGAAAACGCATGGTATTGACGAATGTAAGACAGTTTGCCAGTGAGCTAGGATTGACGCCGGAACGCCTGCAAGAGCAGTTGCGTTCCGCCGGCGTTGCGCCGCGCTCGCTGGATGAAACCCTATCGGAACAAGATAAATCAAAGTTGCTCGACTTCCTGAAGCGCTCGCACGGTGTTCAAGATGAAAGCCGTATCACTGTAACGCGCAAGCAGACCAGTGAAATTCATACCGCAGGCGGCACGGTGCGTGTGGAAACCCGCAAAAAGCGTGTGGTCGTGCGTCCGGATGAACCGGTAGCCGCCGCCGAAGCCAGTCGTGAAGTTGCGGCGGCCCCGGTTGTTGCCCCGGCTGCTCCTGTTGCGGCGGTTGAGCCTGCCGCCACGGCAGTTGTGGTTGCCGCTCCGGCTCCGCAGCCAAGCGCCGCCGAGGTCAAGGCCGAGCCCGAAGCGAAACCCGCGGTTGACGTTAAACCCGTTGCTGCTGTTATTGCGCCTGAAGTCAAGGAACCGGCTAAAGAGCCAGCTATCGTGCCGCGCGTTCAGCGTCCGATGGCTTCGATTCTTTCCCCGGAAGAAATCGCTTCGCGCGAAGCGGAAGAACGACGTCAAGTCCAGTTCCGTGAACGCCAAGCCGCCTTGATGCGCGAAAAAATCGAACGCGAAGAGCGTCGTCAAGCCGCTGCGCGCAGCGCAGCCGCTGCGCTCTTGCCGCCGGTGGTTAAACCGGTTGTTGTTGCCGAGCCTGCTGCTGCGCCCGCTGGCGATGCGCGTCGTCCAGAGCGGAGTCAAAATGACACGCAACGGCCCGCGCGTCCGAACGGCCCGGCTCAGGGGCAGGGTGGTCAGCGTGCCCCGGGTCAGTCACCGGCAAACCGTCAAGGTCAGCCGTCGCGTCCGGGTCAGCCTGGTCAAGCGGGTGCTGGCGCTCCACGCCCAGCGGGTCCTCGCGCCCCTGGTGCTCCCGCGCCGACTGGCGGCGGTCCGACTAGCCCGCGTCTGGTCGATGCGAAAAAAGGCGCGGCTGGCAAGGATAAGCGCTGGGACGATAACAAGAACAAGGGCCGTGGTCTGAAAACGCGTGGCGGCGATTCCAGTAACGACTGGAAATCGAAAAAGGGTGGCCGTAACAAGCATACCGGCCAGCATGCGTTCCAGACCCCGACCGAGCCGATTGTGCATGACGTGCTGGTGCCGGAAACCATTTCCGTGGCTGATTTGGCGCACCGCATGGCGGTTAAGGCCGCTGAAGTGATCAAAGTGCTGATGAAGATGGGCATGATGGTCACCATCAATCAGGTGCTCGATCAGGAAACCGCGTTGATCGTGGTTGAGGAAATGGGTCACGTGGGTCGCGCCGCTCAGGCGGATGATCCGGATGCATTCCTCGAGCAAGATGAAGTGACGGTTGAAGTGATCAAGGTTCCGCGTCCACCGGTTGTGACGGTCATGGGCCACGTCGATCACGGTAAAACCTCGCTGTTGGATTATATTCGTCGCGCCAAGGTTGCGGCGGGTGAAGCCGGCGGGATTACCCAGCATATTGGTGCCTACCATGTGGAAACATCGCGTGGCGTGATTACCTTCCTGGATACCCCGGGTCACGAAGCGTTTACCGCAATGCGTGCTCGTGGCGCCAAGGCAACCGATATCGTGGTGCTGGTTGTGGCCGCCGATGACGGCGTAATGCCGCAGACCATTGAAGCGATTCACCATGCCAAGGCCGCCGGCGTGCCGATGGTTGTTGCGGTGAACAAGATGGATAAGCCGGGCGCTAACGCCGAGCGGATTCGTCAAGAATTGGTTGCGCAAGAAGTGGTCCCGGAAGATTGGGGCGGCGTGACCCAGTTTGTCGAAGTTTCAGCCAAACAAGGTTTGAATATCGACCAACTGCTGGAAGCGATTCTGCTGCAAGCCGAGCTTTTGGAATTGACCGCGGCCAAGGATGCGCCTGCCAAGGGTGTTATCGTTGAAGCGCGTCTGGACAAGGGCCGCGGCCCGGTGGCCACCTTGCTGGTTCAATCCGGCACCCTGAAGAAGGGCGACATTCTGCTGGCTGGCACCGCTTTCGGTCGCATCCGCGCCATGATCGACGAGAATGGCAAGTATGTGGACGAAGCCGGTCCGTCGATTCCGGTGGAAATTCTGGGTCTGTCCGACGTGCCGTCGGCGGGTGAGGACGCCATGGTGCTGACCGATGAGAAGAAGGCGCGCGAAATCGCCTTGTTCCGTCAAGGCAAGTTCCGTGATGTTCGCTTGGCCAAACAGCAAGCCGCAAAGCTGGAAAACATGTTCGCCCATATGGCGGAAGGTGAAATCCAGTCACTGTCGCTGATTATCAAGGCCGACGTACAAGGTTCGTACGAAGCCCTGGCGCAGAGTCTGCAGAAGCTGTCCACCAGTGAAGTGCGGGTCAATATCTTGCACTCGGGTGTCGGTGGTATTTCCGAGTCGGACATCAACTTGGCGATTGCGTCCAAGGCCATCGTGATCGGCTTTAACACCCGCTCCGATGCGGCCGCGCGTAAGCTGGCCGAAAGCGAAGGCGTTGATATTCGCTACTACAGCATCATTTACGATGCCGTGGATGAAGTGAAGGCTGCGTTGTCCGGCATGCTGGCACCAGAGAAGAAGGAACAAATCATCGGTACGGTCGAAATCCGTCAGGTGATCAATGTCTCTAAGGTTGGCAATATCGCGGGTTGCATGGTGACCGATGGCGTGATTCGCCGTTCGGCGCACTTCCGCCTGATTCGCGAACACGTGGTGGTTCATTCCGGCGATCTGGATTCGTTGCGCCGCTTCAAGGATGACGTGAAGGAAGTCAAGCAAGGCTACGAATGTGGCTTGATGATGAAAAACTTCAACGACATTCGTGAAGGTGACGTTCTGGAAGCCTTTGAAATCGTCGAAGTGGCGCGTACCCTTTAATTCGGGTTGCGCCTTCCAAGCGCCCGTCAGCTCGCGCATCCTTTCATGGGATGTTCGGCCCTGACGGGCCTTGTTATTGAATCGGGAGAAGAATATGGCCAGAGCCAAAGCCAAGCGCGGATTTGCCCGCACCGATCGCGTCGCCGATCAGGTTCAGCGCGAGTTGGCTGACTTGCTGCAAAAGGGTTTAAAAGACCCGCGCGCCGGTTGGGTCACACTAACTAGCGTTGAAGTGACACGTGATTACTCACATGCCAAAGTCTATTACACAGTAATGGATGGTAAGACCCGCGCCGCCACCGAAGAAGCCCTGGCGCATGCCGCGGGTTATTTGCGTGTCGAGCTGGGACGGCGACTGCAAATTTTCACTTCGCCGCAACTACAGTTTGTTTACGACGAATCGATCGAGCGCGGTCTGCATATGAGCATGCTGATTGATTCGGTTGCACAGGAATACAAGGGCGATGAGCCCGAGGCCGCGGCGCCAGCCGCGGAAGGTGAAGCCGAGGACGGGCGCGAATGACCCAGGTACGGCGACCAAAGCGTTGTGTTGACGGGGTGTTGTTGCTGGATAAACCCTACGATATCAGCAGTAATGGCGCTTTGCAGAAGGCGCGCTGGTTATATACCGCGGCCAAGGCCGGGCATACGGGTGTGCTAGATCCTTTGGCGACCGGCCTTTTGCCTTTGTGCTTTGGTGAGGCCACCAAATTTTCGTCTTATCTGCTTGATGCTGATAAGGCCTATCGCGCCACGGTGTGTTTCGGTAGCAATACCACCACCGGCGATATCGAAGGTGAGGTGGTGCGCGAGCGCCCGGTAACGTTTGATCGTGAGCAATTACTGACTGCGATGCGCGGGTTTGTCGGTGAAATCGATCAGGTGCCGCCGATGTATTCGGCGCTGAAGCATCAAGGGCGGCCGCTGTATGAATACGCGCGCGCCGGGATTGTCATCGAGCGACCGGCGCGGCATATCACCATCTACTCGCTGGATCTGATTGAATTCGATGGCCGCGAAGCGGTGATCGATGTGGTGTGCAGCAAGGGAACCTACATCCGCACGCTGTCCGAGGACTTGGGCGAGCTGCTGGGCGCCGGGGCGCATTTGACCGGTTTGCGCCGCACGCGCACCGCCGGGTTTTCTCTTGAGCAGTCGATTACGCTGGCCGCGCTAGAGGCGGTGCCCGCTGAAGAACGCGACGCGTTACTGCTGCCGGTGGATGTGCTGGTTGCGCATTTACCTTCGTTGGAACTATCCGCGTCGAGCGCCGTCAGCTTTTGTCATGGACAGGCCGTGCAGAGTGATGAAAATCATGAGATAATGCTGCGTTTTCGTGCCTACCATCAAGAGACGCGAGAATTTTTGGGTTTGGCCGAGGTGCGTGAAAACGCATGGTTGCAACCGGTCAGACTCTTGGCGGTGAAAGCCGCCGTGTAACGAAGTATGGCTGGGTTGGGGTTCGCCTCGGGCTCGCTGTACTTGTCGGGCTCAAGCCCTCAATATTTTGTGGAGTTTTACCGCAATGGCAATGACCGCTGAACAAAAAGCAGAGATTGTAAAAAGTTTTCAACACCAAGAAGGCGATACCGGCTCGAGCGAAGTGCAAATTGCACTGTTGACCGCGCGTATCAATGATCTGACCCCGCACTTCAAGGCCAACACCAAGGATCATCACAGCCGTCGTGGTCTGTTGAAAATGGTTAGCCAACGTCGTCGCCACTTGGATTACCTCAAGCGCACCAATCCGGATTCATACCGTTCGGTGATTTCCCGCCTGGGTCTGCGTAAGTAATAGTTAGTTATGAAAAAGTCGCAGCTGGTCTGCGACTTTTTCTTACCCTGCGGTGTGGCAAGCTGCTAGCCGTGCACGTGCTGTGCTGTTCTGAAGTTAAGTGATACAACGGGGGGAGCCTCTAGCAATGACGATCTAAAATAGTCGTCATTGCTAGGGGTTCCCGTTGCGTAGGTAGTCTGTACAGCAAATAAATAAGGGATGCCCCGTGTTTAATAAAGTTGAAAAAACCTTCCAGTTGGGTCATCAGACCGTCAAGCTGGAAACTGGCGAAATCGCTCGCCAAGCCTCAGGCGCCGTATTGGTGACCGTGGATGAAACCGTTGTTATGGTGGCTGTGGTCGGCTCGAAGTCGGTCAAGCCAGGTCAGGACTTTTTCCCGCTGACCGTGGATTATCTGGAACGGACCTACGCCGCCGGTAAAATCCCGGGTGGCTTCTTCAAGCGCGAAGGCAAGCAGTCCGAGAAGGAAGTGCTGACCAGCCGCCTGATCGATCGTCCGATTCGTCCGCTGTTCCCTGAAGGTTTTTACCACGACGTGCAAATCGTGGCGACCGTACTGTCGTTGAATCCTGAAGTGGATTCCGATATTCCGGCCCTGATTGGCGCTTCGGCGGCGTTGGCGATTTCCGGCCTGCCGTTTGCCGGCCCGATCGGCGCGGTACGTGTCGGTTACGCCAATGGCGAATACCTGCTCAACCCGTCCAAGAGCGCATTGGCAACGTCCGAACTCGATTTGGTGGTTGCCGGTACCGAACGCGCGGTGCTGATGGTTGAGTCCGAAGCCAAAGAATTGTCCGAAGCCGTGATGCTGGGCGCCGTGGTTTTCGGCCATGAGCAAATGCAAAGCGCGATTAAGGCGATCAACGAATTTGCCGACGAAGTCAATCCGGTCATGTGGGACTGGCAACCGGCCGCCAAGGACGAAGTCCTGATCGGCCGCATTCGCGAAGCTGCTGGCACGCAACTGGCCGATGCTTTCCGCCTGCGCCAGAAGCAAGCCCGCACCTTGGCGATCAGCCAGGCCTGGGACTCGGTCAAGGCCGCTGTGATCGATGAAAACACCGACACACTCAAGACTAACGAGATCAAGGGCATCTTCAAGAGCATGGAAGCCGAGATCGTGCGTGGTCAGATTTTGGCTGGCGAACCACGCATCGATGGTCGTGATACTCGCACCGTGCGTCCGATCAGCATCAAGACCAGCGTGTTGCCGCGCACCCACGGTTCGGCGCTGTTTACTCGCGGCGAAACCCAGGCCATGGTCGTGACCACGCTGGGCACCAAGCAAGACGAACAAATCATTGATGCGCTGGCCGGTGAATACACCGAACGCTTCATGCTGCATTACAACTTCCCGCCGTACTCCACCGGTGAAGCCGGTCGCATGGGTCCGCCCAAGCGTCGTGAAATCGGTCACGGTCGTCTGGCCAAGCGCGCGCTGGTTGCCGTGCTGCCGCCGGAATCCGAGTTCGGTTACTCGATGCGTGTCGTATCGGAAATCACCGAGTCCAACGGTTCTTCGTCGATGGCTTCGGTTTGCGGCGGTTGCTTGTCGCTACTGTCCGCCGGTGTGCCGCTGAAGGCGCATGTGGCTGGTATCGCCATGGGTCTGATTCTGGATGGCAATCGTTTTGCCGTCCTGACCGATATCCTGGGTGATGAAGATCACCTGGGTGACATGGACTTCAAGGTTGCCGGTACCGCCGAAGGTGTGACCGCGCTGCAAATGGATATCAAGATCCAGGGGATTACCAAGGAAATCATGCAAGTGGCGCTGGATCAGGCCAAAGCGGGTCGCCTGCACATCCTGGAACTGATGCAGAATGCGGTTGGCGGCGCGCAAGAGCTGTCGGTACATGCGCCGCGTCTGTTTACCATGAAGATCAATCCGGAAAAAATCCGCGAAGTGATTGGCAAGGGTGGCGAGACCATTCGTTCGATCACCAAGGATACCGGCACCGAGATCAATATCGGTGAAGATGGCACGATCACCATCGCCTCGATCACCCAAGAAGGTGCCGACGCCGCGCGTAAGCGTATCGAAGACATCACGGTCGAAGTCGAAGTGGGCAAGGTCTACGAAGGCACTGTGGTCAAAATTCTCGACAACAACGTCGGCGCGATTGTGTCGATCTTGCCGGGTAAAGATGGTCTGGTGCATATTTCGCAGATTTCCAACGAGCGCATCAAAAACGTTGCCGACTACCTGAAAGAAGGTCAGATCGTACGCGTCAAGGCGATCGAAATGGATGATCGCGGTCGTATTCGCCTGTCGATCAAGGCTCTGCTGGAAGATGAAGCCAAAGCCGCGCGTGATACCGCCGACTCTTTCGGTCTGAAAACCGCCGAGTAAGCTAGATCCCGCTAGTCAAAAGCCGTCGCTCAGTGCATGAGCGGCGGCTTTTTTGCATTGACGTGTCACACGCGCTTGGCCCAAAACAAACCGGTGCGGATGGTAAACGAACCATCGTCCTCAATCGCCAGGCCTTGCTTAACCTCCAGCGGGGCATCACGCTGCAGTTCGCGTATCTGTGCCACACGGGGCGCCGACGTGCGCATGCGCGCCACCCAAGATGCAAATTCAAGCCGTACCGGCCAATCGCAATATTCGGCCAGTTCAAAACCGCTGACGCTGAGCAGCGCGCGCCATTCCGCCTGACTGCGGTTGCGAACATGCGAGGGGTCGCGCAACAGTTCCATGGCCTGCAAATGGGTATCGACCAGTGGATTTGCGTCACCGATCACATCAATCATCAGCAAATAGCCGTTTGGACGAATCACTCGATGCATTTCCTTCAATGCCGCTTCGAGTTGAGTCCAGTGGTGCGCGCTATAGCGCGTGGCCGCCATGCAAAAACTCTGATCCGGGAAAGGTAGTGCCTCTGCCTGTGCCTGACAGGTTTCGATCTGGGGCAGGGCGCGCTCTGCCGCGCTGGTGGCGACCGTGTCCAGCATCTGCTGCGCGGGGTCCAGCGCGACCATGCGCGCCAAGTGCGGCGCCAGGGTAAAGCTAAGATGCCCGGCGCCGCAGCCGATGTCGACTGCCTGAGCGCTCGTTGGCAGCGTGCGCGCCACCAACGCTTGCGCATACTGCAAGTCGGCGCCCTCGGCGTGCACACTGCTAGCCAAATAAGCCTGGGCTTGTGGGTTAAATTGCTGATTGGTTTTGTTGCGGTGCGAGCTCATGTGCTTGACTCCGGCTTAGGGGGAGTGCTTAGATTAAATAGTGAATCAAGGGGGTACAAGTAGGTTGATTATCCTATTACAGACAGCAACAGGAAGCCGAATATGGCAGAGCTAGAATCAAACGGCGGAGCTGAATACGATCATCTCGGTTCTTTTTTACGCGCACTGCGCGACCGTTTGCAACCGGCGGACCTTGGCTTGCCCGCTGGGGTGCGCCGACGCGCGCCCGGCTTGCGCCGCGAAGAAGTCGCCGCCTTATGTGGCATCAGTCCGACTTGGTATACCTGGATAGAGCAGGGACGCAGCACAGAAGTCTCAGTCGAAACCTTGAACGCCTTGGCGCTGGGCTTGCGATTGTCGCGCGCGGAACGCGCTTATTTGTTTGAACTGGCGGCGCGCGCCGACCCCATGGCGCCGCAAGACTGTGCGACCGATCCGCGTCAATTTATCGATTTAGTGACGGCCATCGCAACACCGGCTTATGTGCTAGATCGCTATTGGAATGCGATCGCCTGGAATCTGGCGGCTGCGGACCTTTTCGAGGCTTGGCTGACCACGCCGTCTGATATGCCTCGCAATTTGTTGCGTTATGTGTTCTTGCATCCGGACGCCCCCCACTTGATTGCGGATTGGGAAACGCGCGCGCGCCGCTTGGTGGCGGAGTTTCGCGCCGATAGCGCCGTTTGGCATGACGACCCTCTGCGCCTGGCCCTGCTGGCCGATTTGAGTCGCGAGAGTCTGTCTTTTGCCGCCGCGTGGCGCTCGCAGCAAGTCTTGGCGCGCGAGGGGGGCTTGCGCCGTTTCCAGCATGCGCGCCATGGTCACTGTGCCTACCGACAATACACCCTGCACGTTGCGCAGCACGCCGGCTTGAAACTGATTGTCTTGCTCCCGGGTGACGGCGAATAAACACATTGGCCGCGGGGATTGCGCGCTGGTTTATTTCGGCTTGACTGAGTTTGATCCCGGTGTAGAATCACCCGCCATCGTGCGTCTGGGGCTATCATGCTGTCTGGTTAGTCCGACAGGCTCCTAGTGGCCACTCCATTGGCATTTTGGCGCCCGGACGGGCCCTTGCTTAGAATCAGGCATAATGTTGCCGGTGTTTTTGTACATCAATGTCGCATACCAGTATGGGGTGCCATGGTGATTCGTTTAGAATCAAATGGCGCATTGAGAAAGAAATAAACTCAGTGAGTAGAGGATGAATCAATGAGCGATGCAATCTCGCGCGCGACCTTCGATCAGGTGATGGTGCCGAACTACAGCCCGGCCGGGTTTATTCCGGTACGAGGGCTCGGCTCGCGCGTATGGGATCAGGGCGGCCGTGAATTTATCGATTTTGCCGGTGGTATTGCCGTCAATGCCTTGGGACATTGCCACCCAGAATTGGTGGCGGCGCTGACCGAGCAAGCACAGAAACTATGGCATGTCTCGAACGTATTTACCAATGAGCCGGTGCTGCGCCTGGCGCGCTTGCTGACCGAGCTGACGTTTGCCGATCGCGCGTTTTTCTGTAACTCGGGTGGCGAAGCGAATGAGGCGGCGTTTAAATTGGCGCGCAAATATGCCAGCGATCATTTTGGCGCGGACAAGCACCAGATCGTGGCGTGTAAAAACAGTTTTCACGGGCGCACGCTGTTTACTGTTTCAGTCGGCGGGCAGCCCAAGTATACCGAGGGTTTTGCCCCGGTTCCGGCGGGAATCGCGCACACGCCGTTTAACGATATCGAAGCGCTGGAGCGCGCGGTGACCGACCGCACCTGCGCGGTAGTGATTGAACCGATTCAGGGCGAGGGCGGCGTGTTGCACGCCGATTTGGCGTTTTTGCAGGCCGCGCGTGAATTATGTGATCAGCATGGTGCCTTGCTGATTTTTGATGAAGTCCAAACCGGCGTAGGCCGTAGTGGCTCGCTGTATACCTATATGGAATATGGCGTCACACCGGATATTTTGACTTCGGCCAAAGCACTGGGCGGCGGCTTTCCGATTGGCGCCATGCTGACCACCGAACCGATTGCCAAGAGCTTTAGTCCTGGCACCCATGGTTCAACCTATGGCGGCAATCCGCTGGCTTGCGCGGTCGCGCACAAGGTGGTGCAGATTGTGAGCCAGCCGGAAGTGCTGGCCGGTGTGAAACGCCGCCACCAGCGCATGGTGGCTGGCTTGCGCGCGCTGAATGAGCAATACCCGGTGTTTAAAGATATTCGTGGTGTCGGGTTGTTGCTGGGGTGCGAACTGGCGCCAGAGTATGCCGGTCGCGCGCGCGATCTGCTTAAGGCCGCCGAGGATCAGAATTTGATGGTGCTGGTGGCGGGACCTAGCGTGTTGCGCTTGGCGCCGTCACTGGTGATTGATGACCAGGATATCGATCAAGGTTTGGAGCGGCTCGCTGCCGCGCTGGCCGTTTTTGCCTGACAGCGGATGGTCGCGCCAATCGCGCGACGACACTGTTTTTTTGCGACACCCCCGCGACGCGCCCACGTTTTGGCGCCTCGCGGGGGTGCAACTACCCTCGCTGTAGGAGCTAGTCCATGCTTTCCGTTCGTCCTGCTCGTACCGCCGATTTGCCAGCCATTGAGCGTCTGGCTCACGATAGCGGTATCGGTGTGACCAGTCTGCCCGCTGATCGCGAAAAATTATTCGCGCGCATCCAGCTGTCGCTTTCTTCTTTCGAGCATGAGGCGACCGCCGGCGCCGGTTATGAGTACTATGCTTTCGTCCTGGAAAATGATGGCCAAGTGGTCGGAACTGCTGCAATTGCCGCCTCCGCCGGCTTTGATGAGCCGTTTTACAGCTACCGTAACGAAATTTTTGTCCATGCCTCGCGCGCGCTCAAAGTGCATAACCGGGTGCATGTCCTCAGCCTGTGCCATGACTTGAGTGGCCTGGTGCAGCTCTGTGGCTTCTATGTCGACCCCGAATATAGTGGTTTAGGCGGCGAACTGCTGTCGCGCGCGCGGCTATTATTTATCGCCGGACAACGATTGCGCTTTGGTAAGCGTATCATTTCAGAGATGCAGGGCTTGCACGACGACAAAGGTCAGTCACCCTTCTGGGATGCGCTTGGGCGTTTGTTTTTCGATCTGGACTTCGTGCAGGTCGAACAGGCGTTTATTACTCATAGCAAATCGTTTATTGCTGAATTGATGCCCAGTTATCCAATCTATGTGCCGCTGTTGCCGGATGCGGCGCAAGACGCCATCAGTCAGGTGCACCCCGACTCGGAGCGCACCTGCCAGATTTTGTCGCGCGAGGGCTTTGAGCTGGATAACTACATCGATATCTTCGATGGCGGGGCGGTACTCACGGCTGATATTGATCGCTTGCAGACCTTGGAACATTCGCGGCTGGCTCGGGTGGAACTGGTCGATCAAATGCCGGCGAGCGCCAAGCAGCGCTTGATCAGCAATGAACGTTGCACCGGTTATGTGGCAACCCTCGCGTCCTCGGCGCTGGACAATGGCGTGATCAGCCTGGATGCCGATACCGCGGCGGCACTGTCGCTTGGCGCCGGCGACTGGGTGCGTTGTGTTGAGCCACAACTTAGCTAGAAACCTAGGAGCCTGTGCTCCGAGCCTCGGCAATCAAAGGGAACCAGCACCATGATGTTGATTAGACCTATCGCTAGCGGAGATTTGGACAGTCTGATGGATCTGGCGCGCACGGCGGGCGTGGGAATGACCTCGCTGCCGCACAACCTGGAGCGCCTGGCGCTACGCATTGAGCGTTCGGTGAAGTCATTTGCCGGCGAGCTGCCGCGTGAAGAGCAGGGGTTTATCTTTGTATTGGAAGATTGCGCCAAAAGCTCGGTGGTGGGCATTTGCGCCATGGAAGTCGCGGTCGGACTCAACGACCCTTGGTACAACTATCGCATTGGCACCATTGTGCATGCCTCCAAAGAGTTGAACGTGTACAAGCGCCATGAGGCCTTGTTTCTGTCCAACGATCACACCGGCTATAGCGAGCTGTGTACGCTGTTTTTGCATCCGGACTACCGTGGTCAGCGCAATGGCTCTTTGTTATCCAAGAGCCGTTTGCTATTTTTGGCACAGTTTCAGTCATTGTTCGCCAAAGTGGTGGTCGCGGAAATGCGCGGGGTCTCGGATGAGGCCGGGCGCTCACCCTTCTGGGATGGCTTGGGCCGTCATTTCTTTACCATGGACTTTCATCGCGCCGACTATCTGACCGGCGTCGGTCAAAAAACCTTTGTCGCCGAATTGATGCCCAAGCACCCGATCTATATCGATTTGCTGCCAGAGACGGCGCGCGCGGTGATTCGTCTGCCACACGCCAATACTCGCCCGGCGCTGGCCTTGCTCGAATCCGAGGGTTTTCGTTGTCAAGACTATGTCGACATCTTTGACGGTGGACCGACGGTGCAGGCGTATACCACGGAAATTCGCGCGGTGCGTGAAAGTGCTCTGCGCCCGGTTGTGCTGGGCGCTACGCTGCCCGATGCGGCGAGTGCTCCCTTTCTGGTGTGCAATACCTCGTTTGCCGACTTCCGCGCACTGCTGGCGCCCGCGGGTGACATGGCGGGCATGCCTTTAAGCGCTGAGCAGGCCAGTGCATTACAGGTCAAAGCCGGCGACAGCGTGCGCGCGGTGGCCTTGTTTCCTCAGGCGCGCGTATTGTAGGTTGGCGGTGAGCAACGCGAACCCTAACATTGCGTGCAACAGGCAAATTTCTTGTTGGGGTTCACCTTTGGTTCACCACAAACCTGCAGGTTACGAGGTTTTTTTGTACCCGGGCGAGTTGGGTGCTGGCGGCATGCGTTAGTCATGAATTTTTACCGCACCAGAATAGTGCGCGCCTTGTTTTTTTGTCTATTTTATTCTGTATTTTGTATCCAAACGAATCTCGCTATTGTTTGATTCTCCTAGTGTTTTCATTTTCGAACATCTCATGCACCAAAAGTGCAAAAACCATTTGTCATTGTTCGTTTTGCAACAGGGTTTTGAATTGTTTGAATCCCGAAAATCCCCGTTATCGGGGGCTCTCTTTGATCAAATTCGTTTGCGCCCAAATGTCATATTGAAATTAATAACTCAATAATTTCAAGAAGTTACAATTTATAAAAATACTTCGCGAAAATGTAGGGTTTAACCAATTCTTAAGATTGACAGCGAGCAAGGTGCACAAGCATAATCCGAACAACTATTGGACAACTAAAACATAATCCAATAGCAAAGTGGCACGGCAAAACACAGGTTCAACAGCAGCAAAGGCCAACGGGATAGAGCCAATCTGCCAGAAGACCCTGAGTACACGTCGCGAATAAGAGGGCTTACCCTCGATTAAGCCGCTGGGACAAATAGAATAAGGAGATCTCCCCCGTGGACATTTTTGTGCAACAGATCCTCAATGGGCTAGTGCTGGGCAGTATTTATGCTCTGATTGCGCTGGGCTACACCATGGTATATGGGATCATGGGCCTGATTAACTTCGCGCACGGCGAAGTTGTGATGTTTGGCGCCATGGTGACCATTTCCGTGATTAATGGCCTGGTTGGCGCCGGCGTATCGCTGCCGGGGCCGGTTTTGGTGGTGATTGGCCTGTTGGTCGCGGTTCCAGCCTGTATGCTGCTGGGCTATACGATCGAACGCATCGCCTACCGCCCTCTGCGCGGCGCCCCGCGTCTCGCCCCGTTGATTACCGCTATTGGTCTTTCCATCGTACTGCAACAAACCGCGATTCTGATTTGGGGACGCAATTACATTCCGTTTCCGCCAATCTTGAATCATGACGTCTTGAATATCTTTGGCGCCAGCATTACCAAGTTGCAAGTGGTGATCATCGTCATGTGCCAAGTGATCATGATTGGCTTGCTGCTGATGGTGGAAAAGACCCGACTAGGACGCGCGATGCGCGCCACCAGTCAGAACCCGGCGGTTGCCGGCCTGATGGGCGTCAACGTCAACAATATTATCTCCGCGACCTTTGTCCTCGGCTCTGGCCTGGGCGCGATCGCTGGGGTCATGGTTGCGACCAACTATGATCAAGCCCACTACTACATGGGCTATATGATCGGCATGAAAGCGTTTACCGCCGCCGTGCTGGGGGGGATTGGCAATCTGGGTGGCGCGGTCGCCGGTGGTTTGCTGTTGGGAATTATCGAAAGTTTGGGCGCTGGCTATATTGGCGACCTGACCGGTGGATTCCTGGGCAGTAACTATCAGGATATCTTTGCCTTCATGGTGCTGATTCTGGTGCTGATCTTCCGTCCGTCCGGCTTGCTGGGCGAAAAGATGGCTGACCGAGCCTGATCAAGGAGAACCACATCATGACAATGGCGACGACGACGCGCAAAAAACTGAGCTGGTTCCTGCTCTGTGCGGTACTGCTCGCGGTACTGCCTTTCATGGTCGGACACGTACTGGGTAATTCCTGGGTACGGATTGTCGACTTCACCCTGTTGTATATCATGCTGGCGCTGGGCCTGAATATCGTGGTTGGCTTTGCCGGGCTGTTGGACATGGGCTTTATCGCGTTCTATGCGGTGGGCGCCTATACCTATGCTTTGCTCAGTTCTCCGCATTTCGGCTTACACCTGCCGTTTTATGTCTCGATTCCGCTGGGCGCCATCTTTGCCGCCTGTTTCGGCCTGATGCTGGGCACCCCCGTGTTGCGGCTCAAGGGCGATTATCTGGCGATTGTGACCTTGGGCTTCGGTGAAATCATCCGCATCTTCATGAATAACTTGAATGCGCCGGTGAATATTACCAATGGTCCGCAGGGTATCAACCTGATCGATCCGATTCAGATTGGCGGCGTCTCGCTGGGCGAGTCGCTGCATGTGCTCGGGTTGACCTTTCCCAGTGTCTACCTCTACTACTACTTGTTCCTGGTACTGTCGGTGCTGGTGGTGATCATGGGGATGCGGCTGCAGCATTCGCGTATCGGGCGCGCCTGGGTGGCATTGCGCGAGGACGATATCGCCGCGGCATCGATGGGGATCAATATTCGCAACATCAAGCTGCTGGCCTTTGCGCTCGGCGCCTTGTCCGGCGGGGTGGCCGGCGGACTGTTCGCGTCGTTCCAGGGTTTTGTTTCGCCCGAATCGTTTGGCCTGATGGAATCGATCATGATTCTCGCCATGGTGGTGCTCGGCGGTATGGGGCACATTCCAGGCGTGGTGCTTGGCGCCATCGTCTTGACCATCGCGCCGGAAATCTTGCGCGATGTGATTGGCCCACTGCAAATGGAAACTTTTGGCCGCATGATTGTCGATCCGGAAAATGCGCGTCAATTGCTGTTCGGTTTGGCGTTGGTGGTGATGATGCTGGTTCGTCCGGCCGGGATGTGGCCTTCCAGACGCCGCGCGGCTGAGTTCACTGATGCCAAGCGCGACGCGGCGCAGAAAGGGTAAATCATGGCGCAAACCTTGCTAAAAATCGAAGGTATCAATAAACGCTTTGGTGGTCTGCACGCGCTCAGTAATGTCGGGCTGTCCATCAATCAAGGCGAGATTTATGGTTTGATCGGCCCGAATGGCGCCGGCAAGACCACGCTGTTCAATGTGCTGACGGGCTTGTATATGCCGGACGAAGGCACGTTTGTGTTTGATGGCCAGAATCTGTTCCGTTCCAAGCCACACAAAGTCGTGGCCGCCGGGATTGCGCGCACGTTTCAAAATATTCGCCTGTTTGGCGAAATGAGCGTGCTGGAAAACGTGATGGTCGGTCGCCACATTCGTAGCCACGCTGGCGCGCTCGGCGCGGTCTTGCGTGGCCCGGGTACCCGGGCGGAAGAACGCGCGATTCGCGAAAAGTCATTGGAACTATTGGACTATGTTGGAATTTCCGACGTTGCCGATGAACGCGCGCGCAATTTGTCCTATGGCCATCAACGCCGCCTGGAAATTGCGCGTTCGCTGGCGACCGAACCCAAGCTGCTGGCGCTTGATGAGCCAGCCGCCGGGATGAATCCGCGCGAGACCGAAGATCTGAAAACCCTGATGAGCAAAGTGCGCGACGGTGGTGTGACGATTCTGCTGATTGAACACGATGTGAAGTTGATGATGGGGCTGTGCGATCGCATTGCGGTGCTCGACTATGGCAAAAAAATCGCCGAGGGCGTGCCGGAAGAGGTTCGCAAGAATCCTAAGGTGATCGAAGCCTACCTGGGAGTAGCACACGAATGAGTCTCTTGGACGTAAAAAATCTACAAGTGTCCTATGGCGGCATTCAAGCTGTCAGAGGGATTGATTTTCACATCAACCAAGGCGAGTTGGTGACCTTGATTGGCGCCAACGGCGCTGGCAAGACCACCACCCTGAAAACCCTGGTCGGCATGTTGAAAAAATCCGGCGGCAGCATTGAGTTTGACGGCAAGGACAGCTCGACCATCGCGCCGCACGACTTCGTGCGCAATGGCCTGGCCATGGTGCCGGAAGGCCGTGGGATCTTCGGCAAGCTGACGGTGGAAGAAAACCTGATGATGGGGGCGTATTGCCGCAACGATAAAGCCCAGATTCTGGTCGAACTCGCGCGCATCTACGAACTGTTCCCCCGTCTGAAAGAACGCTACAAGCAGCTGGCCGGCACTTTGTCCGGCGGTGAACAGCAAATGGTGGCCATGGGACGCGCCATGCTGTCCAAGCCTAAGTTGCTGTTGCTGGACGAGCCGTCGATGGGACTGGCCCCGATCATTGTGCAAAAGATTTTTGAAATCATTCGCATGGTGGCGGCCGAAGGAGTGACCATGTTGCTGGTCGAGCAAAATGCCCGGCTGGCGCTGGAGGTCAGCCAGCGCGGCTATGTGATGGAAAGCGGCAAGATCACCATTGGCGGTCCGGCCGAAGACCTGCTCAACGACGATCGCGTGCGTAACGCCTACCTCGGCGAATAAGCACCCTCACCGTATGACATCACAGCCCCGGCACTCCGGTATAGCGGAGCGCCGGGGTTTTTGCATTATCCGGCCCCGATGCGCAGCAAGGCCAGCAACGCATCGGCATCCAGCTTGGCGCTGACTTCTCCGCCCTCCAGCAAGCTATCGGCAAGATCGCGTTTTTTTGCATGCAGGGCAACGATCTGTTCTTCAATCGTGTGCTCGCAGACTAGCCGGTAGACGGTGACCGGCCGTTGCTGACCGATGCGATGAGCGCGGTCGGATGCCTGGTCTTCCACCGCCGGATTCCACCACGGATCCAGATGGATGACGTAGTCGGCGGCGGTGAGATTCAAGCCGGTGCCGCCAGCCTTGAGGCTGATCAGAAACAGATTGCCATCTCCCGCCTGAAAGGCGTCGACTCGGGCTTGGCGTTCGCGCGCTCGAGTGGCGCCATCCAGATACTGATAGCGGATGCCTTGTTGATCCAGATATTGACGCACGATCGCCAGGTGATCGACAAACTGGCTGAATACCAGTGCCTGGTGATGATTTTTCAACAGATCGGCAATGATTTCTGCGCAGGCGGCCAATTTGCTGCCGGGTAGAGTGCTGTCCTTGTGGACCAACACCGGGTGGCAACAAAAGCGACGCAACCGGGTAATTTCGGTCAGAACTTGCAAGGGTTTGCGTTCATTGACCGACAGGGTATCGAGATTGTCCACCGCCTGCTGGCGTAGCGCCTCATACAGATGTCTCTCGTCGCGGCTGAGCGTGACCTTGTGGGTGATCTCGGTTTTCAGCGGTAGTTCGTCCAGAACCTGGCTCTTGCTGCGGCGCAAGATGAATGGCTGGATCAGTGCTTTCAGTGCTTGACGCGCCAGAGCATCGCCTTCCTCTATCGGGGTGGTGAAGCGCTGATTGAATCTTTCCTGACTGCCCAATAAGCCTGGGTTGAGAAAGCGAAACAGATTCCATAATTCGCCCAGATGATTTTCCAGCGGGGTGCCGCTGGCCGCCAAACGAAAATCGGCGTTGAGCGCCATTGCCGCCTGCGCGCGTTTGGTCTGTGCGTTCTTGATCGCCTGCGCTTCGTCCAGTACCACGCTGTGCCAGTGCTGTTCGCTGAACGATGTTGAATCTTGTTGCAGCAAACCATAGCTGACCACCACCAGATCGAAGGGGCCAAGCGCTGACAGGTCGCGCGTTTGCTGATAGGGGTGGAGCTTGAGTGTCGGCGCGAAGCGGGTGGTTTCCGCCAGCCAGTTCATCGCCACCGAGGTGGGGGCGACCACCAACTGTGGCCCGCCCGGCGCGCGTTCCAGTAACAGGGCCAGCGCCTGTACTGTCTTACCCAGTCCCATATCGTCAGCCAGGCATGCGCCCACGCCCCAGCGCGCCAGACGTGACAGCCAGCGGTAGCCTTCCTGCTGGTAGTCGCGCAGTTCGGCCCGCAGAGTAGCGGGGGGCAGTGGCTGCCAGTCGCGCAATGACTCCAGTCGTTGCGCCTGCTCGCGCCAGCCTTGGTCGGCCTCGAATTCACCCGCCTCGGCTTGGAGTTCCATCAGTATCGGCGCGGTCAGCGCGTTGAACCTCACACCGTCCCCCGCGCCGTTGTTGGCCAATAGCGCCAACTGCCCCAGCCGTTGGCGCAGGCGATTGCTCAGCGCCAGCCAGTCGCCTGAGTCAAGCTTGATGAAGCGGCCTCGGCTGTGCTGCATCAGGTTCAGCAACTGGCGCAGTTGCAGTACTTCACCGTCGTCCAGCGTCAGTTCGCCCGATAGTTCGAACCAGTTTGCATGTGTGCGCAGTCCAAGCTTCATGCCGTGCAGGTCGCGCCGTCCCTTGATGCGCAGACGCTCGCCTTCGGGCCAGATACATTCCAGTAAGTTTTCGTCCAGATCATGCAACTGACTGAGCACTTCCAATGCCGCTTGCGGCTCGCTCACCAGCCATTCACGGCCATCGGTCACGGCCTCTTGCAAGCCCGGGCAGGCCGCCAATACGGTGTTGAGCGCGGCTTTTTCCGTTTTCAGATCGCGCATCGCCTGTATGGGTTTGCCGTTTTGCTCGCCTAGCAGGTTTTCCATACCGCTTCCCGGCGCATACCAGCCGCCGCCATCCAGCGGACGTACCAACAATTGCAGACGTAAACCTTCTTCCAGCGGTAACAGGTGGGCATACAGCTTGGGGTCGGCGGGAATGCTGTCGATGTGGGCGGCCAGTTCCGGCAGGTCTGAATGGATCGGCAGCCAAGGGGCAATGCCGCTGATGGCGTTGATCAATTGCTGCTTGCCATGGCTGGGAATCTTCAGTTCCTGGCCGACGATGGCGGCAATTTGACAGACTTCGGCGCTGACCTGATAGACCAAGAGCCGAGTCGGGGTTTCCTTTTCCCAGATCAGGGTGCTCTCCGCCGTGACCTTGGATGGGGTCAGCCGCAGTCGAATGTGGCCCGCGCTTTCCTGTAGTTGCAGGGCGACCTGGCCGGTGGCCAGATCCACGCGCACATCCGGGGCATCAGCCCAGTAGAGCGCCGGATGCCCGGCCAGGGTGGGCAGGGCCGCATGGCCGTCGAGTTCGTACTGGCTGGAGCTGTCATAGTAACCAGGGCTATAACTGATGCAGGCAATAGCCCGACGGTCTTGTTCCAGCAGATAGTCAAAGCTTTCGATATCGCCATAGAGGCGCCGCAGCGCCACCGCCCGGCCTTTGCTCCACTGGCCCTTGGCCGATAACTTCTGTTCACGCGGCTCTAGCATCACCCGCCCATGACTCAGGCTAATCAGCCAGACCAGGCGCAACTCGGTGCTCGGGCTGGCGGCGACATCGGGGGGGTTACTGAGCCGCGACAGGGCATTGAGCGCGTGTTGCCAGGCTTCCTGCTTCTGATATAGCTGAACCAGCGGTACCAGTTGGCGTTGACTGTGCCAATCAGGGTCGGCGCGCGGCTTGGAAAACTGAGCCTCGAGCAAAGCATCGACTTCCTGAGCGGCCAGTTCGTAACCATCGGCGCGCAACTGTTGGGCGAAGTTGCGCAACTCCTTTTCCCATTCGGGTTGTCGCGTTTCTTTGTCATCCAGCCAGTAACGCAGCAAGACCGAAACCAGCCCATCAAATCCGGCTGGCTGCGGTGCCGGGCTCGCCGGCAAGCCGGGGTTGCCTTGGCTTTGCCATTGCAAACTCATCAACAGCGTATAGGCGTGACCGTATTGCTGCTGAATTCCATGGCGGATCAGTTCGGTCAGTACTGAGTTGCCAGCAATCTCGCCGCGCGCCAGCAGCGCCAGCGCATACAGCAGGCCAAGCTCCGGCGGTAGTGTCAGTTTGCGCTTGCGGGTTTTACCTGGTCGTTGCGCCAGCGTAGTGTCCATCAGTGTCAACGCCGACGGGCTTTGGCCTTGCAGCAAGCGCAACAGCATGGCCGGGGCGAGCGCCAGCCCTTGCTGGGCGATTTTGGGCAGGTCGGCGATATCGCCACGCCAGATAGCCAGCGTGCTCAATGGCTCTCGCAGTTGCGGCGCAGTGTTCAATTGACTGATCGCATAGTGGTGGGCGCCATCTAGCGCGCGCATATCCCATGCTTGGGTCCGCAAGTGCGGGTATAACAGCGTGGCGCGCATCGGGCTATCCAGTTGATCCAGAATGGCCAGGCCGGCGGCGTCGGCCAGTAGCTGTTGGATCAGCGTCTCGGCCTTGCCGCCGAGACTCTGCCGATAAGCTTCCCATAGGGGTATCCAGTGCAGCAACTGCTCGGTATTGCCTTGCAATAAGGCCAGGACCATTTCCAGGCCATAACCATTCGGCCCGACCTTGCTCCAGCTGTTACTGAGTCTGGCAAGAAAGGTGCGCATCGGTTCTTGCCAGCGCAGCAGCGCCCCACTGCGCCACACACTGAGCAGGACGACGTTGCGCTCCTGCTTCGCCAGTTGGTACTGCCCATCGTGGCTTACTGTCAGCCAACCTGCGTCGCACAACGTACCCAACAGCTTAGACAGTGTCGCGCTGTCGATCTGACGCGTTTCGCTTGCGCGTATGCCCAAGGCTTTGAGACTGGACAGAATCGCGGTTCGACTGCGCTCCAGTTCAGAGAGCAACAGGGTGAACAGAATCGCCAGCTGGTTTTCCGGCATCAATCGGCATTGGGTCAAACGATCGTCAACGGGCATGGAAATAGACTGTTCAAACAGAAGTCAAACAATGATTATGCCTGATAACCAATATTTGGTATTCATGTGCTCGTGGATCAACGTATTCAAATCAGTTTTTCCTCGGCGCTTGCGTGCCCGATAACACCTCTGGTGTTGCCGCGATATCGAACGATTCCTCAAACGCGCCAACGTCTTGAGGATTCGGCCAGAAGATCGCACCCTTGGCTCGCAGGGCTTCAATGCCTGTTTAGCCCAGTCGCCGCTGAGTGAGATTCAGTTTTTCCTGTACGTTCGATTAGTCCATACTGATCAGGTGAGGTCCTCCCAAGATTGACCTCCATGAAGTTCTGTGGTTTTCGTGCCGCGAAGGCATCCGCCACTCAGCCTGCGCACCGGGTACGCGGGCGCAATGCAGGGGGTTTGACGTGACACCCATAGAACACCGCGCATGGCCAAAGTGGCCATATCGACATCTGTTTGGTCTGGCAGTCTTTCTGCTTTCGCTATGGGGTTTGTATCGGCTGTTATCGGATTCGCATTACAGTGAGGTGATGCGCGCGCTGCAGACGCAGCGCTGGTCGACACTGCTGCTGGCCTTGGGGCTGATCGGGATCAGCCATTTGGCGGCTAGCGCCTACGATGTGCTGGCGATGGTTTACATCGGGCAACCCCGGCCCTATAAAAAACTGATTCCCGGTTCTATCATCAGCGCGGTTTTCAGAAGCATTGCCGGACTGCCATCGCTGGCCGGCGAATCGTTGCGTAGCCGTCTGTATTCGGGCTGGCAACTGTCCGGCGCCGAGGTCACCCGGGCGCTGCTGTTCTGCGCCATGACCTACTGGCTTGGGCTGGCCAGTTTTGGCGGCGTCGCCTTTCTGTTTACCTCCGCTGCCAATCCGGTGCTGGCGCGTCTGCACCTCGGCGAGCTGCAACCGATTGGGGCGATACTGATTGCCGCGACGGCGGCCTATATCTCGCTGGTGACCTGGCAACGGCCCCCGCGCGCCCTGCTGAAACACGGCTTCCCTTTGCCCGGCATCCTCATGGCTTGCGCTCAGATTGCCACCGCCGCGCTGGACTGGGCGGCCACCGGGGCGGCGCTCTATGTGTTGTTGCCCATCTCGCTGCAACTGCCTTGGCACGATTTCGTGGTGGTGTTTCTGATTTGCCAGACCATTGGCGTGCTGAGCCCGGTTCCCGGCGGGCTGGCGGTATTCGAATTTGTCTTCATCTTTCTGCTCGCGCCCTATGCCGCGGTCCCTCAGCTGCTAGGCACGCTGCTGGTTTATCGCGCGGTCTGTCAGTTGCTGCCGATCGGACTGGTGACGGTGCTCTCCGGCTGCTTGGCCGCGCGCGCGCAGATCCAGGCCCGCATTTTGCATCCGCTGATCACCTGGACTTCGGCCCTGGTGCCGCCGGTGCTGGCCGTGGCGACGTTTCTGACTGGTACGGTGTTGCTGATTTCAGGCGCCATGCCCGAATTGCCGAGACATTTAGCGCCTTTAGCCGCACTGGTGACGCTGCCGGTGCTGGAAGCCTCTCACTTTCTCTCCAGCCTGGTCGGCGCGGCGCTACTCTTGGTGGCGCGTGGGATTCAACGCCGGCTTGATACCGCGTTCTGGGCGACGGTGGCGTGTCTGTGCGCCGGCATGGTTTTTTCCCTGCTCAAAGATCTGGGGTATCGAGAAGCACTGCTACTCGGGCTGGTCTTGGCCGCGCTGCTGCCGGCGCGCGGACTATTCTGGCGCAAGGGCCCGCTGATCTCCGGTAGCCTGAGTTCTGGTTGGATGGCGGCGACCGTCGCGGTGTTGGCCAGTTCGGCGTGGATCGTGGCGTTTGCCGGTAAAAATGAGATTTATAGCGCGCAACTCTGGTGGCGTTTTCTGTTGACCGACAGTGTGCCGCGCTCGCTACGCGCCATGGCTGGCGCCATGTGTCTGGTGCTGCTCTATGGTGTGGCGGTGCTGTTTCGCCCCGCGCGTCAGCGTCCGACTCGCCCGACGGCTAGTGAGATCGAAACCGCCGGCGCCATCGCGGCCAAGACGCGACGAGTCTCGGCCCAGCGCGCGCTCAGCGGCGACAAAATGCTGTTGTTTAATCCTGAGCGCACCGCCTTTTTGATGTATGGCATTCAGGGTGACAGCTGGATTGCGCTGGGAGACCCGGTTGGCCCGGAGCAAGACTTGGCGGAACTGGTGTGGAGTTTTCGCGAAATGTGCGACCGCAACGGCCGCCGCCTGGTTTTTTATCAGGTGGAAGAGCGCAATCTGTCGCTGTATGTCGACCTTGGCCTGAGTCTCTATCGGTTGGGGGAAGAGGCCAGCGTGGCGCTGCCGACCTTTACCCTCGATGGCGGCAGCCGGCGCGGCCTGCGCAATGCCCATCACCGGGCCTTGCGCGCCGGCCTGAGCTTCGAGGTTCTGCCCGCATCCTCGGTGGACGCCTTGCTGCCCGAATTAAAAGCGATTTCCGACGCCTGGCTGCACCAGAAAAACACCCGCGAAAAAGGCTTTTCCGTCGGCTTTTTTGATGACGACTATTTGCGCCACTTTCCGCTCGCGCTGGTGCGCAGCAATCAACGCATCATCGCCTTTGCCAATATCACCAGTAGCGCCGAGCACGAAGAACTCTCGGCGGATTTGATGCGCGCCTTGCCGGACGCGCCATATGGCACGATGGAATTTCTGTTTGTCGAACTCATGCTGTGGGGACGAGGGCAGGGCTACGCCTGGTTCAACTTGGGCATGGCGCCGCTATCGGATGAGCGCACCCACGCTACGGTGCAATTATGGGACCGTTTGGGGGCGCTGGTTTTTCAATACGGCGAGCACTTTTACAACTTCAAGGGAGTGCGGGATTTCAAGGAGCAGTTCAGACCGCGCTGGAGCGCCAAATACCTTGCGATTGAATCCGGTTTGATGCTGCCGCGCGCGCTGGTCGATACGGCGGCGCTGATCGCCGGCAGCTACCGCAGCATCGTGTCGCGCTAGAAAAACCAGGGGCAGTGATTGGGTAGGATCGACATTCTCACTGTCATCCTGGCCATTCCCTACGCCGTCATCCTCACCATTTCCTACCCCCGTCATCCTCGCCATACCAACCACGGTTGTCCTTGCCATACCAACCACCGTCATCCTCGCCATACCAACCACGGTTGTCCTTGCCATACCAACCACCGTCATCCTCGCCATACCAACCACCGTCATCCTCGCCGCATCGCGGCGGGGATCCAGAGAACTTGCGGCGGCGCGAGCAAAAAGCCTGGATCTCCACGCTACGCGTGAAGATGACGAGCTCTGGGTGCGTGAAGATGACGACTGGGGACCCGGCGTGAAGATGACGAGCTCTGGGTGCGTGAAAATGACGAGTGCTGGGTCCGTGAAGAGGATGGCGGGGAGGTGCGCAACGCGCTAGTTAGTATCGTCACGCGCCGAGCTGGCCGGCACAATCGCCTGTCCCTTCCACGCGTTCAAGCGCGCCGCTTCTGGATTGTCCACCAACTTGTCCTTGAACCCGAAAATCAGGGTCGGATAATGCGGCGCCTGGAACAACGGCCAATCATCCGCTGGCACCCCGGTGCGAACAAAGCTGACCCAGTAGTGCTGCATACGCAAAGCCAGCGCGGCGCGCCGGCCACGCAAGCGTCCCCCGCGCAGCAAAAAAGCCATGATCCCGCTGATGCGCCACAGATATAAATAATCCAGACCGTGTACCGCGCCAAACCAGGGGTGCCCCGCGTCAAAGCGATAGAGCCAGGTGGGGTGCTTGAGCGCGTGTCGTTGCGCCAGTTGAATCGTGGGCATGCAAAATACCGCGTCGGTCCCAAGGCGTCGTGTCCCGGCGCGACTGTCGGGATAAAACGCGAGAATGCGCTCGGTGGCGATTTTGCCCAACTGGCCGTGCATCAATTTAGTGAATTGCGAACGGCGCAAGGGCAGGGCGTCCGGACCGGGGCGCAGTTCAAATAGCCGGATTTCATCCTGGGTTGTCCCGGCCAGCATCGGGATATCCGGGGTTGGAATCAATCTTGCCGCGGCAAAATCGCTCGGCAACATGATGCCGTCGAACCAGGGCGAGGCCGGCAGCAGGCCTGGCAAGCTTTTATCGACCTGTTGCTGGGCCTTGAGCAAGGTGGTGACATCGAGTTCGCGTAGACGCTGGATATCGTTGCCGAGTACCTGGGTGTAAAGCTGAGCGACTTGAACACTGGTTGCCGCCTCGTGGATCAGATTGCTGACCCCGCTTTGCAAGATCACTCGGTGAAACAACGGGCGCGCCTGAGCGCACAACATCAACAAAGACACCGCGATAGAGCCGGCGGAATGTCCGGCCACGGTGACTTGCTGCGGATCGCCGCCAAAGGCCGCGATATTATCGCGCACCCACTCCAGCGCTATGATCTGGTCACGTAAACCCAGATTGCCATCGACATCGTCCGCCCCCGTCACATCCTTGAAATTGACGAAGCCGAAGACCCCCAGGCGGTAATTGAGCGTGACCACCACAATATCGCCCAGCACGGCCAGATGCGCGCCCTCGTAAGGGTCGGCGCTGCCGGCGCTGAAGCCGCCGCCATGAATCCAGACTATCACCGGCCGCCGTTTAGCATCAGCGGCAGGCGACCAGATATTCAAATGCAGACAGTCCTCGTCAAACAATGGTCGCTTGGCCTTGATCCACCCCGCCAGCCACTGAGGACACGAAGCGCCTCGCACCGTCGCCGCGCGCACCCCCGACCATGAGGATGCGGCGACCGGAGCGCGCCAGCGCAACGGGCCAGTCGGCGGCTCGGCGTAGGGAATCCCCAGCCAGACGCAGTAACCGGCTTCTTGACGCCCGATTAACTGGCCATTCTGCAGCGTCACGCGCGCTGAATCACCGTTCACAGTATCTATCGTCATTGCCGCGTCAGATCTCGCTGAGCCAACATTTCTGAGTCATTTCATCTTTTGGTAGATTACGCCTGCTTGCCATGATGGAGGTCGTTTCTTTCTCTCGGAGATCTCGATATCGTCGTGTGATTGCCGGTTAATCCACGATTGAGTATTCATTTGAAAGAATGCGGCGAAGTTAGCGCGGGGGTAAAACCGGGCGTTGGCTGATCGGCGTCGACAAGATAATACGGGTGCGAGTCTCACCCAGATCATTCAAGCGGGATACCAATAATTCTAAATGGGTGACATCGCGAGCCAGCAGACGGAATACATATGAATCGTTACCGGTGACGTGATGACATTCCTGAACTTCCGGCATGGCCGCCAATCTGTCGAGCAGTATTTTCTTGGTCGGTTGCGGTACGGTGATCCCCACCAGCGCCGATAATGCGTAGCCCGTTTTTAACGGCGCCACGATGGCGTAATAGCCGCGAATGACCCCCGCATCCTCCAAGCGCTTAACCCGCTCGGATACTGCCGGCACCGACATGCCTACTGTATGTGCTAGCTCAGTCAGTGACTGACGCGCATTGGACTGCAATACCTCCAGAATGGCCCAGGATTTACTATCTATTTCCATTTGTAAGATCCATTTGCTTTTCAGCCTTAAATTTTAAGGACAATGCCACTTTCTGGCTGTAGCGTGGCATGGCGATTGCGGCCCCGGTTGGCCCTATTGGCTTACTGTGTATTAACCGCACTCTTCATCACGGCCCGGTCCGAGGGTTGGCTACCGGCCTGGGGGCGGCCACGGCCGATGCGGTCTACGCCAGCATTGGTGTGGTCGGCATGGGGGTGTTGATTGGGAGGCTGACTGCGCTGGCGACTCCGCTGGCTATGCTGGGGAGTGTGGTGCTGCTCTCCATGGGCATTGCCACCTTGCGTGGCTCTTCGGTTAATCAAATGGCCAAGACCCGCGCTGGCGGCACTGTTTGGGGGGCGTATGGCAGTGCCTTGCTGCTGACGCTGACCAATCCGATGACTATTCTGTCTTTCATGGCGATCTTTGCTGGAATGACCGCTGGCCATTCGAGCAATGGACACGAAGCGACCATCATGGTGCTGGGCATATTCAGCGGTTCTAGCTTGTGGTGGCTTGCGCTCGCCTACGGAGCGGGGCGCTGGCTGATGCGGCTAGGGGCTGATGGCCGTCAGTGGGTAGACCGGCTAAGCGGGTTGCTATTAATCGCCTTCGCTGGGGGCATTCTCTGGCGGTTATTGGCTCATGCGATCGAAATTTCTGGTCATTTATTTTTCCTCGGTCGGTGATTATCTCGCCTATCGAGGTGTCCGGAATCATTAGACCACCACCGGTCGCGTTGTTGCATACCGCCGCGAGAAATGAGCGCGGCAGCGGTTTGGTGTGTTCAACACGCATATAGCAACCTGTTTTACGATTTGCCGCAATTGCTGACCGAAGCGATCAATGTCGCGCCGCAGGTGGTCTTGTGCCCGGCGTAAGCCACTGGAATTCCATCGAGGGTATCGTTCGGATCACCCTCGGCAATCGTGCACGGGCCATGGCCATTGATCGGGCAAGAGCACGGATCGCCTTTGCGCGCGACATGCTTCCCTCCGACAGAAACATTTCCGCTAGCCCCGGTCACGACCCCGCCATGGCTGGTTGAGTCACCCAAAACAATCACATTTGGCATCGCATCCCTCTGATTTCTCGACTGAATTGATCTGGCTTCACGCAAGTATAGACGCCGGGTGGCTCGACTTAACCATGGCCATAGAACCCGCCTTGGACACACACTTCCCGAACCTCGCGTTTCTGCACAAAGCCGTCATCCCCGCCGTCATCCTCGCCGCGGCGCGGCGGGGATCCATACATGGACTTGCGGAAACATTCGTATTCGCGTTGCTGCCACGCTTAAACAGTTTTTGGCATGCTGGCGGATTCCTTTACCTCACCCGATTAACGAACGGATTCGGATCGTTGGGATCGTAGTGCGGGTCGTTGGGATTGGGTTGGTTGTGTGCCTTCTCCGCCGCCGTGGGCGGCGACACCAGAATAATGCTGGCCCGATCCGGCTGGCGCAGATTCACTGTGGCGCTGACCCCGCCATGGTGGTAGCTGCGCA
>Ga0302156_10000018_pt1 | contig 159866 bp, 141 predicted proteins | sample I_Bog_N3_2_FD_193503 | JGI IMG/M metagenome (GOLD analysis project Ga0302156, IMG submission 193503) | Peat permafrost microbial communities from Stordalen Mire near Abisko, Sweden - I_Bog_N3_2 | ecosystem: Environmental > Terrestrial > Soil > Wetlands > Peat | place: Sweden: Abisko... | reverse complement strand
CTGCCGTGCCGCGTCGTCACGCATGCCACCGCCGGCCAATTGCTCCATTTCCTCCTCAACCTGTCGCATCTTGGTCTGACGTACAGCACCGGCCAGCTCTTGCCTGACCACCTCAAACTCTGATTCGGTCTCGGCGGCAATTTCAGCAATCAATACATCGAAATCCGGTCCGGCATCACGCAAGTGCTCAACTAAACTGGCAAAATTGGCTTGCTCACCCATGCTGCGACTAGCCCCCACTAACTGCGTCAACATTTGCGCATGATCAGGCGCATGCCGGCCAATCGCCTGCAAGGCGGCATCATCAAGATCGGCTGCCAGCGCCGGGTGCGCCACCAGCAATCGCACCACTTGCCGCTCTAGACCAACCGGCGCCATGCGCTTGCTCCTGGGCGGCGGCGCACGCCTTAGCTGCTGCGCCATTGGTTTAGCTAATTCAAACAATGCCTCAATTTCTGACGGCGTGGTCTGCGTGACTTGCGCCAGACTACGTACGATCTGCAAGCGCAACGACGACGGCGGCATGGCCTGCAACATCGGCTTGGCATCAAATTGCGCACGCGCACGCCCTTCCGAGGTACTCATGTCGTTATCGCCGATCACTTCCTTGATCAAAAACTGCGACAGGGGCATGGCTTCTTGTATCTGCTGAGCAAAAGCATCTGCGCCCATTTCTCGTACATAACTGTCCGGGTCATGCTCAGTTGGCAAAAACAGGAACTTGATGATCTTGTTATCTGATGCGTGCACTAGGCAGGCGTCAAGCGCACGTCGTGCGGCACGGCGGCCAGCTGAGTCGCCGTCAAAACTAAATACCACCCGATCAGTCTGGCGCAATAGTTTTTGCACGTGAATCGGTGTACATGCCGTGCCCAGCGTTGCCACTGCCTGCGGAAAACCCAATTGCGCCAGCGCCACCACATCCATATAGCCTTCGGTCACCAGCACGTAACCAGCTTCGCGAATTGCCTGGCGCGCCTCAAACAGACCGTACAACTCATTACCCTTCTGAAATAGTGGTGTTTCCGGTGAGTTCAAGTACTTCGGCTCGCCGCCATCCATGACGCGACCACCAAAACCGATAACCTGCCCTTTAATATTGCGGATGGGAAACATGACTCGGTCCCGGAACCGATCGTAGCGCTTGCGCCCGATACGTTGACCGGCCTCTTCATCACCCTTGTCGATCACCAAGCCGGCTTCGACCAAAGCGGCCATGTCATAGTCGGAAAACACTGCGCGCAAAGCATCCCAACCATCCGGCGAGTAACCGAGGGCAAAACGAGCCGCAACTTCGCCGCTCACGCCTCGCCCCTTCAAATAGCTTACCGCATGCTGCGCGCCACGCAATTGCTGACGATAAAAATCAGATGCTGCCGTCATTGCATCCGTCAGTACCACGCTGCGCGCCTGCTGCTCGGCACGTTGCGCAGGTGGAATGCGGTCATCACTGTCCGGCACCACCATGCCAACACCTTGCGCCAGATCCTTGACCGCCTCAACAAAACCCACGCCGGAGTATTCAATCAAAAAGTTGATTGCCGTGCCGTGCGCACCACAGCCGAAGCAGTGATAGAACTGCTTGGTGGGGCTGACCGTGAAACTGGGCGATTTTTCGTTGTGGAAAGGACACAGGCCCATCAAATTGGCCCCGCCTTTTTTCAATTGCACGTAACGCTCCACCACGTCGACAATATCGACACGGTTGAGCAAGTCTTGAATAAACGACTGTGGAATCACAGGGAAATTAACATCAAAGACGATCAGGCGCCACTCAGGGCTGCCTTGACCAGCGCCGAAACTGCCGTCATGTCGGCGCGCCCTGCCAGCTTGGGCTTGAGTACGCCCATGACCTTGCCCATGTCCTGCGGACCGGCAGCGCCAGTGGCGACGACGGCTGCCTGCACTTCCATCTTGATTTCATCATCCGACAGACCCGCCGGCATATACGTTGCCAGAATCGCCAACTCGGCCTTTTCGATATCTGCCAGATCCTGACGTCCGCCAGCTTCGAATTGGCTGATTGAATCTTTGCGCTGCTTCACCATCTTGTCGATGATGGCCAGCACCAGTGCATCAGTGAGCTCAATGCGCTCATCGACTTCTTTTTGCTTCATCGCCGCCGTCAACAAACGGATCGTACCAAGCTTGACTGCATCCTTGGCACGCATTGCGGCCTTCATATCTTCAGTGATTTGCTCTTTCAGACTCATTGCGTGCTCCAGGAGAATGTGTAAAAGCGAAAACCCGCTGCGGAAATTTGTATCCGGAGCGGGTTCAGCTTGGTCGCACCAGCTAGTGCGACGAAAATTCTTAGTACAGCTTCTTAGGCAATTGCTGGCTGCGAATGCGCTTGTAATGACGCTTCACTGCAGCTGCCAGCTTGCGCTTGCGTTCCGCTGTCGGCTTTTCGTAAAACTCGCGTGCGCGCAACTCGGTCAACAGGCCGGTTTTTTCGATGGTGCGCTTGAAGCGGCGCATGGCGACTTCGAACGGCTCGTTTTCTTTAAGACGAATAGTGGTCATGTAAATTCAAACCAAAGAAGGTTAGGTTGGATATGGAAAGAACGCGATTTTAGCAGGTCGGCGCAGCAAATGGAAGGACAATCGTCGCATTTTTCCAACCCGCATAGAAAAAGTTCTTAAAAATCAATGTTTAAGCTAATGCACAGCGGGCATCTCTCGCCACAAGGCATATCAATCAATGGCGTTACCCGCCGCCACACCTGAAGCCCAGGCCCATTGGAAGTTATATCCACCCAACCAGCCGGTCACATCAACGGCTTCGCCGATGAAATGTAGACCAGGTACTTTCGTGGCCATCATGCTTTGCTGCGACAGTTCCCGCGTATCGACACCGCCCAGCGTGACTTCGGCCTTGCGATAGCCCTCGGATCCAGTTGGCTTGATAGTCCAATTGTTGAGCGCCTGCCCCAACTGACGCAACTGCTTGTCAGGCATGTCGGCGATACGCGCCGCACCATCAAAACCATTGCCCTTGAGCAAACCGTCAACCAGGCGCGCCGGCAGCCATTGCGCCAGCAAGTTGCTCAGGTTTTTCTTGAGTGCGGTCTTGCCTTCGATGAAGGTAGTGGCAACGTCAATCTGCGGCAGCAAATTTAGGCTCAGCGACGTGCCAGGCTGCCAGAAACTGGAAATCTGCAAGATCGCAGGCCCAGACAGTCCCCGATGCGTAAACAATAGGTCCTCCAGAAAATGAGCTGCGTCCTTTTTGCCGCCGGTCGCCACTTCGACTTCTAGTGAAATGCCTGCCAGATCGGCAAACGCCCCCCAGCTGGCCCCATCAAAGGTAAGCGGCACCAGGCCCGGGCGCGGCTCTATCATGTTCAAGCCAAATTGCTTGGCGATCCGATAAGCAAAATCGGTGGCGCCGATTTTGGCGATCGACAGGCCGCCGGTGGCGATGACCACCTGGTGCGCCAGGATCACACCGGCATCGGTATCAAGACGAAAACAGTCGCCATCCTTGCCGAGCGCAGCAACCGCGCAAGGCATGCGCCAATCGACATGACCGAGATCGCATTCGGCTTTGAGCATGGCAATGATGTCTTCGGCACTCTCGTCGCAAAACAACTGCCCCTTGTGCTTTTCGTGAAAGCCGATGCGGTAACGCTTGACCAGTGTCAAAAAATCCTGAGGGGTGTACCGCGACAAGGCACTTTTGCAGAAATGCGGGTTTTGCGAAAGGAAGTTTTGTGGCGTAGCGCCGATATTGGTGAAGTTGCAGCGCCCGCCGCCCGAGATGCGAATCTTCTCCGCCAGCTTGCTGGCATGATCGATCAACACCACCGACTTGCCGCGCTGACCAGCTACCGCCGCACACATCATGCCAGCGGCGCCGGCGCCGATTACTGCCACATCATATTGTTTTGTCATGTTTTGCTTTCGCCCCTGCAGGCTCTCGGGGCGCAAGCAAGTGGCATCATTGGAAATAAGAAGGCGGTGATCGATCCATCCACAGCTCGGACGACAGACGCATCATATCGTTGAGCGATCCGCGCTGGGCAAATGCCTGACGCAACCAGCCAGCATCGCTCAGGCGATGATGCGCCATGTTGCGCAAACGCTCGAGCGTAAGCTGTTCAACCTGGTTTTGCACATACGGTTGCAACAGCGATAGTTGCGTCAGTAAATGCTCGAAGATCGGCAGTTTACTCGAAGTTGCCGGTGTCTCGCCATGTAATGCCAACATCCCGCTGAGGCCGAAACGGCTAGCTTCGAAACGATTGTATTGATACAGCAAGTAAAAATCATCACGAATAACGAAAGGCCGCTCGGTCAAAATCCAGCGCGCCAGCAACTGCGCATAAGCGCCCAGATGGGCAGCATGTTCGATCGTCAGCGGCGTATCGCAGACGCGGATTTCGACGGTTCCGTATTCCGGCTTGGGGCGAATATCCCAGTAAAAATCCTTCATGCTGCCGATAATGCCCATCTGCAAGAGTTCGGCGTAATAATTCTCGAACTGTACCCATTTGGTCACTACCGGTGCCGTCCCCGACAGGGGAAAGGCGCGCACCACGTTGCTGCGGGAAGAGTCAAACTTGGTGTCGGCTCCCTGGTAAAAAGGCGACGCCGCCGACAATGCGATGAAATGCGGCACGAAGCGTGAAAATGCATGCATCAGATAGAGCGCGTCGTCGCCATTGGCCACGCCGATATGAATGTGCTGACCAAATACGGTGAAGGTCTTGGCCAGATAGCCGTATTTTTCGTGCAGGTAATAGAAGCGTTCGCTCGGCGTAATACGCTGCTCGTTCCAATGCTGAAACGGATGCGCACCGCCGCCGGAGACATCGATATTAAGATGTTGCGCACCACGGTTGAGCGCCGCGCGCAGACCTTTGAGTTCTTCGATCAATTGGTCCACGCGCGTATGCACACTGGAATTGAGCTCGATCATGCCTTGCGTCATTTCCAGTTTGATCTGCTGCTGCAGCTCTCGCGGCGCAATCCAGGTCAGCAAGTCAACGGCATCACTGGCGAGGTTGTAATTGCGTCGATTGACCAGTTGCAGTTCGAGCTCAATTCCCATCGTATAAGGTGCCGAAACCGTAAACGGCAGAATGGCGCTGCTGCCGACACTTTCCTGCGACTGCTCATGAAGTGAGGAGGTAGTCATTCGCGTCCGCTTTCACCAGATTTGATCAAGGCCAATTGCGTGGCAATCGGGCCAAACAATTCCAGCACAATCATACAACCCGCCAATAACGGCACCACATCGGCCGTGGTCTGCGGATACAAGGAAGAAATCGTCTGCATCAGACCAAGTCCGGACTCGGTCATCGGCAAGGTACCCAAGGTCAGCAAACCGGCCTGCTTCCAGTTCATGCGTGCAAATCGCGCAAACAAAAACACGCCGCAGCCCATCGCCACAAAGCGCGCGGCCACCAGAATCAGCACCGACAGACCGACCATCGCCAAATCCGTCAGTCGCATCGAAGCGCCGACGGTGACGAACAGCATCACGACGAACAATTCATTGGCGACGCCAAACTCAAGCTCCATCAGATCATATTGGCGATCCAGATTCTTCGACATGATGGCAAAGATCAGCATGGCCAGCATCACCGGCAGATGTAAGGCATGCGCCACCCCAATGACCAGCGCGATGACCGCAATCACCAGCACGAACTGCCGACTACCCTGCCGCCCAAGCCAGCGCGCCAATGGCATCATCAGCCAATAGGTCAGATACGCCAGCAGCAAGGAGCCGATCAATGAGTACAGTGTATTTTCGACCAACCTCAGCAGCGGCGTGACAGATTCATGCGCAATCACCGGCAACAAGGCATAGGCAGCGAGAATCGCAACGAAATTATTGAGCGCCGTCATGGTTGCCAAGCGGCGCGTGACTTGCCCCTCCGCCTTGAGGTCGCGTAGTACCACCAGTACCACCGCAGGTGCCGTGGCGATGGCCCAGACCCCCCCTAACAAGGCTGGTGCCTGCGCGGTGCCAAACCACAGCAAGGCCAGGCTGACGAAGCTAAAACATAAAATAGCAGAGACGGCAACAGTCGCTAATAGCCATTTTTCGCGCTTGAGCCAGCCGATATCAACATAGCGGCCAAGCTGATACAGCACCAAGGCCACAGCGATATCGGCAAAAATATTGGTTACCTTGAGGACGTCGCCGGAGAGCCAGTTCAAACAGCCTCCACCGAGCACGAAACCGACCAATAAATAACCCGTAATGCGAGGCACCCAGGGTGATTTCGAGACGACATGGCCGGCAATCAACCCAAACAGCAGCAAACCGCCGAACAGCAACAACGCGTTCCATTGAACCGGTTGCCCAAGGGCGAAGGATGGAAGAATCCATTGCATAAATCCCCTCCCGAAAATGGCTTGATTTGGCACGCATCTACGACTGCGCGTAACAAAGGTGCGAATGATGATCGCGATGCGCTGACACTATCCTAGAACGCATTAGCGTAACGCTAAGTCAATCTTATTTCAGATGGCATACCTCCCCGTATCATCATTGCCACGCTTTGATTCTGTCCGCCGTACTATTGTTCCCAGAACACGCCATCTGCTGTGATCAACGCCGACTTGATCGCTTTTTCAGAAAACACTGGCATCAGCGCCGCGCGGTATTCGGCCAATTGCGCCTGATATGCGCTACGCTCGCTGTCGAGCAGCCGTCGCTTATAGTCGAGCACCCAGACTTCGTCGTCAAATACCACAACACGATCACATCGCAACACCCCGCTGACGCTAACGATTTCCATTTCATTACGTGCATAGCGGTGCAGCGCCGGATTGAAAAACCGCTGCAACGCCTCCTGCGCCAAGATCACTTCAGCCTGGGCGCGTACCACCACTGCCAGGGCCAGCGAACACGGCAACCAGCGCGCAATCGTTGTCGCATCCGGCAGTACCAATGGCCAAGCCGCTTGCGCATAGGTAAGACGCTCCAGCAATCCATGCAAGGCGACGCCTTCGGCAATCGCGGCGCTGTCAACATCCGGCGATGATAGCAGCCGTTGCGGCTGCGGCGTAGGATTAAATAGCGGCAGAGAAAATCGCGTATCAGCAGCATCAGAGCTCATCAGAGCGGCCGCTTGCAAGTCGACGCGCTGACAATTTTCTTCGCTGCCGCGGTCAAACAGGCGGTGATACCAACTGCCGTCCTGTACACCGCCGGCAAGCGCGCCACGGGTTCCGGCCACACCGCTGATGATCAGCAATTGCTTGGCACGAGTGACGGCAACGTACAATAAATTCCAATCTTCCTGCTGGCGAAAACCCTCTTCGGCATCAAACCAACGCCCACGCGCACGGCCACGCTCGTTCTTGCGTCCAAACGCGGAAAAATGAGTCGGCGCATCCTCATCCTGCGGCCAGTCGCACAAAATGCCGACATTGTCGTTGGCAGGATCGCTGTGATTGGTGTCGAGCATAACCACCACAGGCGCTTCCAAGCCCTTGGCACTGTGCACTGTCAAAATGCGTACCGCATCGGCGCCGGCATCGACACTGGCCTCGTCCGGCGCATCGCTGTCGGCATGACGCTGCAAGCTGCGCAGCGCATCGATGAACTTGGGCAAACTGGGATAGCGGCCGGCATCCAGATTCAACGCCAATTCGACGAAAGCATCGATATTACCCAGCGTCTGAGTACGCATGGCCGGTGCCACTGACTGGGCATAGCGAGCTACCAGTTGGCCTTGATGCAGCACCATATCAAGCAAATCATGCACCGGATAGTGTGGCGCCGCCTGCAGCCATTGCGTCAGCAATTGGGCTGCCCGTGCAATTGCTGGCGATGCCGTTGCACTCTGGTGCTGCGCCAGCACTCGATGCCACCAATCCGGCTCGGGCTGCTGTGCCAACGCGATCAGATCTGTATCGCTGGCACCGATGATCGGGCTCTTCAATACGTGCGTCAGAGCACGTGTATCGTTAGGCGTCATCAAAAAAATGAGCAGTGCGATCAGATCGGCAATTTCCAGTGCCTCAAGCAAGCCACCGCGCTTATCCGATACGAACGGAATACCTGCTTCGCGCAAAGCACTTTCGTAAGCGATCAAATGACGGCGCTTCTTGACCAGCAACATCACGTCGCCCCACTTGAGCGCGCGCTCACCCTGCTCGGTCTTGACCTGCACTTGTCGGCGCGCCTGTAAAATCGCCTGTGCGATCAGATGCCCCTCGTCGCGACGACGCGCATCGTCTTCTTCTTCACGCGCCGTGGTCAGCGGATTGCGCAGCGGCGTCACCAAGGTGGCTGCCGGCGCGGCGCCATTATTCTGTGCGTCCTCACTCTGCTGCGACGCCTGCACCAACGGCAGCCGCCACACGGCACCGCCCTGCATGCCCAACGTGGTCTGCGCGGCAAACAAGGGATTACGACCAACGAAACTGGTATTGAGCATGTCGACAATGGCGCTGGCATTACGGCGTGTCTGGTTGGCCCGCAACACCAGTGCGCCCTGCTGCTCAAGCAATACGCGGGCCGCTTGAAACACGCGCGGCTCGGCACGCCGAAAGCGGTAAATCGATTGCTTCGGATCACCCACCACAAACACGCTAGGCTGGGCCGCGTCGTCACCGTAAGCGCGCAGCCAGGCGCGCACGATACTCCATTGGAGCGGGTTGGTATCCTGAAATTCATCGAGCAAGATGTGCTTGTATCGTGCATCAAGACGACTCTGCAGATAAGCTGCGGTGGCCTCATTGGTCAACAAGCGATAGGCCTGCCATTCCAGATCGGCGAAGTCGAACACGCGCTGCTCGGCCTTTACTTCCTGGTAAGTGTCGAGGTAACTACGGCCGGCGACAAACAAGGCGCCATTGAGCTTGAGAACGATCGTTTCGGCACTGCGCTGCTGCAACTCTTTCAAGACATTGCCAACTCCCTCGAAGGCCGTTTCAAATTGCGTCACTGCATTTTCTTCATCGCCGCCATAGTGCCCCATCACCGCGGCCCTCAACGCCTTGGTCCGGGCATTGTTACCGCGCGGCTTGTCGTTGTCGTCGTAGAACTGGGATGCCAGCGCGATGAAATTATCGGGCGATGCAGCGCCACTGACCAAGCTCTCGATGATCACCGCACGTTTCTGATTGGCGCTGGCGCCCTTGCCCAAAATCGCAGCAAGCTCCAGCAGTTGCGCGTGCAGTTGTGGATCGCTCCACACCTGCATGCGCGCGTCCCGCAACGCATCCTCGCCGCACAGTTCCTGCAGCCATTGCAATGGTGCTTGCTCCGAAGACAGCGGCGGCATGGTCGCCGCCCACCATTCGGCGCGCTTGTCCAGAAACGCATCAAGCAGGCGCTTGGCGCCGCTGTCGCCGGCCAGTTCGTACAAACATAGCAAGGCCTGCTTGACGTCGCTATGCGCCGGTTTTTGTACAGCCTGCATGAAGCGCCGGTAGGCCTCGTTGATCAGCTCACCATTTTTTTCGGTCAGTGCATAGCCATGCGGCACGCCCGACGCCAGCGGTGCAATCTGCAATAAGCGTGCGAACCAGCTGTGGAAAGTGTCAATCGAGAGGCTGTGCTGTCCCGACAAAATCTGCTCGTACAAACTGCGCGCCAGCGGCATCACACGCGCCAGTTCTGCTTCGGCGACACCGCGCTCGCGCAATAGATCGCGCGCCTGCTCAGCCGGCGCCAGCGTCAGCTCATGGAGCAGCTCCATCAAGCGTTCCCGCATTTCCTGCGCGGCCTTGCGGGTAAAGGTAATGGCCAGCAATTCGGCCGGTTTGGCGCCGGCCAGCAACAAGCGCAGCATCCGCGCCACCAGCAACCAGGTCTTGCCACTACCGGCGCAGGCCTCGACTACGACTGAATGGTGCGGATCACAAGCGGCCGACGTAAACGCTGCCGCTGAAGCCGCACTACCATTGATTTGATAGGCCGAAATCGGCGCCGCGGTCATTTCCAGGTTCTCTGCATCGGCGCTCATTGCCATACTCCCTTGCGGCACAAACCGCGCACTTCACAATACTGGCACACCGATTCTATGCCGTTGGCAGGTAAGCCAGCCCCCTGTTGCACCGACTGCATGAGACTGACGATCTGCTGCTGCAAGTCTTCCTGGCGACGTTCAAAGTCGGGCGCAGCGACATCACCGGTCTGCTCCTTAAAGGTCTCCAATGCGACATAATGCGCGCCAGTCAGACGCTGGCCGGACAGCAAGCCATAGAACGGCAATTGATGGTCTTCCGCATCTTTGAGCTTGGTCACCAACGCCGGCAACGGCCGCGTCTTGTAGTCCAGCACTGCGCGCTCGCCTTCACTATTCTGATCAACCCGATCCAGCCGCCCGTGCAATTCGATTGCGCCACCTGACCATTCCAGCATCTGTTGCATGGGTTCTTCTCCGACCACAAAATGCCATCCTTGCGCCTCGCGTTCATTGGCCCATAGCAGATAGGCTGGCATCACTTTTTGCCAGCGAGCGGCGTAACCGAGCGCCACTGGATGTTGATCAATGGCCGCACCAAACACCTGCGCAGAAATCGTCGCCAGCAATGCAGCACGCTCAGGCTGCGGCGTCTTGTGATCGCGCACGGTCTCATGATAGGTGGTCAGGATGGCGTGCAGCCATCCACCATAATCACGCTTTTCTGGCATATCGGAGAGTTCATCCATGACAGACACGCGCAGCATGCGCAATGCGAAGAACTGATAAGGGCAAGCCACAAAACTGTTGTAAGCGCTGGCCGACAAGCGGGCCGGCAGCAAATCGGGCGCAGCCGGTGCCGGCATGGTGAGCGGCGCTACATGCAATTGCTGCAGCGGCAACGCTCGCCGCACTTCGCGTAGCGGCGCCATCCCGGCACGGGCCAGACATAATTGCAGCCGTTCCAGCCATGGACTCATAGGATTGGGCTCACCGTCCTGATGCGTCTGCCAAGTCAATACCACTTCCTGATTGCTGCACAATAATTCAGCCAGATCGCGTAATTGCTGACGTTGCCGGCTCTGACGTGTGGCCAAACCAAGTTCGTGACGCACAGCGTTGGAGAAAAACAAGGTTTCCTGCGGCTGCGACGGCAAGTGTTGCGCATCTGCGCCGATCACCAGCACCGCATCAAAATGTCGCAAGCGTGCGCCGTTAAGCGGCAACATGATCACCCGACGGTCGCTGATCGGCGGCATGAAGGTGACCGCATCGAGTTGCAAGTTCAGCAGTGCGCGCCACTCGGAAAACGAGAACAGCTCAGCAGCTTCGCCAGCGCTTTCACCTACACCATGGCCCAGTGTCTCCAGCAGCATCAGCACTTGCTGACCGGCAGTATCCTGCGCAAAGGCACTGCGCATATCGAGACCATCAAGCAATTGCTGCGCACAGTCGCGCCAGCCTTGCAAGGTTTTACGTCCATCGAATACTGCTGCCTGGCGCGCAATCGCTTGCAGGCAATCGGATGCTGCCGAGGTATTGTCAAATGCAGTCAGAATGCTGCGCCATTCGCCGAGGATGTTCTGACGCCGCAATTGCCATTCGATCTGCATGGCCGCAGCAGCTTTGTCTGTCATGGCAGAAAAGATGAAGGGCGATTTGATCAAGTCCAGCAACGCACTAGTTTCACCGCGCCCGGCCACAACTTCGCACCAAGCTGCCAGCGCTGCCGCCGCGCGGGTGGTGGAGAGCTTCCAGCCGGTTTCGTCGGCCACGGCAACCTGAGCTCGTTCCAGCAAGGCCCGCAAACGCCGTGCACTGACCCGGTCCTGCGCTACCACGGCAATGTTTTGCTTACCCTCACGCAACCACTCCAGCACAATCTGGGCACTTTGCACCGAGGCATCTTCGAGACTGGCCGCCGGGCACAATGCCAGTGTCGGTACTCGCATCGCCGGCGCAAACAAATCATCCGGCGCTGGCGGCAACGCTGCATCGCATAGCTCCGGCCATGCCGTCTGATACAACAAAGGGATATCAGGCCCGCGCCAGTCGAGCTGCACCGGCTGCACTGATGCATGCGCGCCGTAGGCTGCCAGGAAAGCCTGCTCCATGGGTTCCGGCGCCACCGGACTGATCCAGATCAGCGGTGCCAGCATCCCGCCGCCGGGCGCAGGTCGCGCCAGTGCCAGCATGCTGGCATAGCGACGCGCATTTTTGTCGTCGCCGTCGAGCTGACTTTTCCAGATCGACCAGACCAGTTGCGCCTCATCCGAGAGCATGCTGCGTGCCGTCGGCGCCAACTGCTCCAACGCCACGCGCCAGCGTTCATCGGCGTCTCCCGGCACCGCGTCCATTGCCGGCAAGAGTGCCTGCGTCAACTCATCCGACAGTGACAGCAAGGTCTGCGCCAAGGGTAGCAAATCGGTATTGCGACGCGCCGAGAACATTTTTTTGAGCCAGCCGTGCTGACGCAACTGTCCATACAGCAACATCAGACGCTGACTGTCATCCAGTGCCGGCACCGGCGCCTGCATCGCCAACCAGCCCGCCATGGTGTTAATGCGCGGCGCGATGAACGCGCCCGGCGCACAAGCTGCCAAGGCCTGCGCCAGGCCCGCACGCCAATGCCCAGCGTGGGAAAAGGCGGGAACCACGACTTGCAGTCCAGAAAAATCGCGGGAACCGCTGCGCAAAATTTGCGCCAGTACCTGATCGCCCTCCAGCAAGGAAGCCGCAGCTTGCCGCCAAAAATCAGCAGAAGGACTAATCAGCAGGGATGAATGGAGCATGGCGGCCAAAAAAGAAAAATTAAATGAATCGGGAACATTGTCAAAATCTATCGATAGCCCCTTCTCGGGGCATTGTATGCGAGAGCCGTTGCGATTTGTGGCAATCCGGCATCGCCTTGCCAGTGGGCCTGACAGCCAAGTGCAGGGCTTACCGCAACGCAAACGCATTTTTTTCAAAAATCGGGTATGATTGGTTCCGTACCCCGCCGATTACCCGCTGCCGCACTTCAAAATAACTTGAAACAAGGCGCAACGACTCCATCTGCATTCAGCACTAATGCACTTCCGCGAGCGTTGATGGCATACGCCAGGCAGGTGGTATGTTCCTCCGGCGCTATTTGACTACTTAGACTACTTATATACTGCCTCATATCGAGGATTGACCATGAGCGAAAACATCAAACATATCTCCGACGCGTCTTTTGACGCCGACGTTCTGAAATCCGACAAGCCAGTCCTGGTGGACTTCTGGGCTGAGTGGTGCGGACCTTGCAAAGCAATCGCGCCGATCCTGGAAGAAATCGCCAAGGAATACGACGGCAAGCTGCAAATCGCCAAGCTGGATGTCGACAGCAATCAAATCATTCCGGGCAAGTTCGGCATTCGCGGTATTCCGACGCTGATCCTGTTCAAGAATGGTGTCGCTGCGGCGCAAAAAGTCGGCTCAATGGCCAAGGGCCAGCTGACTTCGTTCATCGACAGCAATATCTAATATAAAATAGCGCCAGAGTAGGCGTTACGCCTGTAACTCCTACTCTGTTTGTGACACGATTGACGTTTTGGCATCGTCAGTCTGATTGGCAAGTTTTCATCAGCAATCGCGAGCAAGCTCGACAATCAGCCCGATCCTTTCGTTTTTAACTCACCACGTAATTCCCTCCCCCACCTATTACATTCCCATCCCGGGACACCCATATGCATTTATCAGAATTAAAGGCGTTACACGTCTCCGCATTGCTCGAAATGGCAATCAGCCTGGACATCGATAACGCGGCGCGCCTGCGCAAACAAGAACTGATGTTCGCCATTCTTAAAAAGCGCGCGAAATCAGGAGAACAAATTTTCGGCGACGGCGCCTTGGAAGTGCTGCCTGACGGCTTCGGCTTTCTGCGCTCGCCTGACGCCAGCTACATGGCCTCGACTGACGACATTTATATTTCGCCCTCGCAAATCCGCCGCTTTAATCTGCACACCGGCGATTCCATCGAAGGTGAAGTACGCACCCCAAAAGACGGCGAGCGCTACTTCGCGCTGGTCAAGGTTGACAAGGTCAACGGCGAAGCGCCGGAAGCCTCAAAACACCGCATTCTGTTTGAAAATCTGACTCCGCTGCACCCAAACAAGGTGCTACTGCTCGAACGCGACATGCGCGGCGAGGAAAACATCACCGGCCGCATCATCGACTTGATCGCACCGATCGGCAAAGGCCAACGCGGCCTGCTGGTGGCCTCGCCTAAATCTGGCAAATCGGTGATGTTGCAACATATCGCCCACGCCATCACCACCAATCATCCGGAAGCCGTGATGATTGTGCTGCTGATTGACGAACGCCCGGAAGAAGTGACCGAAATGCAGCGCTCGGTGCGCGGCGAAGTGGTTGCATCGACCTTTGACGAACCAGCTACGCGCCACGTCCAGGTCGCAGAAATGGTCCTCGAAAAAGCCAAGCGTCTGGTCGAAATGAAAAAAGACGTGGTCATCCTGCTGGACTCTATCACCCGTCTGGCGCGTGCCTACAATACCGTGATCCCAGCTTCCGGCAAGGTCTTGACCGGCGGTGTCGATGCCAATGCGCTGCAACGTCCGAAGCGTTTCTTCGGTGCCGCACGCAACATCGAAGAAGGCGGCTCGCTGACCATCATCGCTACCGCCCTGATCGAAACCGGTAGCCGTATGGACGACGTCATCTTTGAAGAATTCAAGGGTACCGGCAACATGGAAGTGCACCTGGACCGCCGCCTGGCGGAAAAGCGTGTCTATCCATCCATCAACCTCTCCAAGTCAGGCACCCGCCGCGAAGAGTTGTTGATCAAGCCAGACCAGTTGCAAAAGATCTGGGTACTGCGCAAGCTGATGTACGACATGGACGAAATCGAAGCAATGGAATTTATTCTCGACAAGATGAAATCCACCAAAAACAATGCCGAGTTTTTTGACATGATGCGTCGTGGCAATTAAATTTATTGCCAATATTGCAGCGTAGTTCAGAAAAATCGATCCGGCATGGCGACATGCCGGATTTTTTACGTCCGTCGAACCAACATCAGTTGCACCTGCGTTGTTGCCAGACACAACGAGCCTTGGTCGATTTGACGCAAATATATGATTCCATTGTATAATCTTGGACTTTTCACACCGGCAAGTGATCGACAATCGGGTCAAGAAGCAAGGCGACCGACGAAGTGGCGATTGGCTACCATTAATTTCTGAGGCAAAAATGAAAGCTGGCATCCATCCTGATTACCGTGAAGTCCTGTTCCACGACGTTTCGAACGACTTCAAATTCATCACTCGCTCGACTATCAACACACGCGAAAAAATTGAATTCGAGGGTAAGCAATACCCACTCGTGAAGATCGAAGTTTCTTCCGAATCGCATCCGTTCTACACTGGTAAGCACAAGATCGTCGACACCGCTGGCCGCGTTGAAAAATTCCGCCAAAAATTCGGTACGGTCGGCTCCAAGACCCAAGTCGCTGCAGAGTAATTTGCGTTCGACATCAAAAAAGGCAGCCAAGGCTGCCTTTTTTGTTTTTTGGCAATGTGCTGCACCCATTTGTCTCATCTGCATCAGTCAAGTCCGAACAAGACGTCCTCGGGATGTCCAAGATGTCACCAAATACAACTTTTAACCAGGTTTTGTTGCACAATAACACCTGCGGCAACAGAACCCAGTCATTGCACCAGAACAATGCATGCACTCATGATTTTGCTGATTTGCCACGTCTCCTTAAAACCAGAACCTGCCACGCAATGTCGTGAGCCAGGTCCTAGAAGAGCAATATCACCTTGATGAAGCCCGTCCGTCTCGCTGCTGCTGCGACCCATGCTCTGCCTCGCTGGGCCCTGATCGCGCTCGGTTTACTCTATATTCTGCCCGGTCTGATCGGCCGTGACCCTTGGAAAAACGATGATGCCGCCAGCTTTGGCATCATGTGGACCATGGCGCATGGCGTATTACAAGACTGGCTGGCACCCAATATTGCCGGCATGGCCATGCCGGCCGAGAGTCCACTGGCCTATTGGCTTGGCGCGATTTGTATCAAGCTCTTCGGCGGCTTGTTCGGCGATCCACTGGCGGCGCGCATTTCTACCATCGCCTGCTTCCTGATCGGTTCACTGTCAATTTGGTATACCACCTATCTGCTGGGCCGTCGTTCCGAGGCGCAACCGCTCAAGCTGGCTTTTGGCGGTCAGCCGGAAGCCCGAGATTACGGCCGTACATTGGCCGACGGTGCATTCCTGATTTATCTCGGCTTCCTTGGTTTGTTGCTGCACAGCCATGAGACCACTCCCAAGACCTTGCAAATTGCCCTGGTGGCATATGCCATGTATCGGGCGGTGCGTCTATTTGACGGCAATACATTGAAACACGCGCTCGGGCTGGGTATCGTGCTGGGTCTGCTGGTGTTGACGCACGGCTGGTTGCTGCCAGCCGGATTGTTGATCGGTTTACTGGTGCTGGCCATCCTGCATTACCGCAGCGCGCTCCTGTCACTGCTCGCCATCACGCTGCCGAGCGCGCTGCTCATCTGTGCTGCTTGGGTACTGATTACCCGAGCACTGCTGCCGGAGACCGCCTCGCAGTTCGACATCTGGGTCAGCTGGAACAACTATCAGGTGAACTGGCCAACCTTGGCGTCGCTGAAATTTTTTGTCAAATACGGCATCTGGTTTGCCTGGCCGGCTTGGCCGTTCGCCAGTTGGGCGATCTATGCCTGGCGCCGTCAGCCGTATTCGTTGCATATTTCACTACCACTGAGCTTTGTCATTGCACCAGCGTTGGTGGTGCTGATCAATGTCCACAGTGAGCAAAGCATGCTGCTGCCGCTACTGCCAGCGCTGGCGATTCTGGCGGCGTTTGGCTTGCCAACCATGAAGCGCGGCGCCATTAATGCAGTTGACTGGTTCTCGGTCATGACGCTAAGCACCTGCGCAGCATTCATCTGGATAGGATGGATTGCCAAGGAAACCGGCTGGCCTGCACAGATCGCCAAAAATGCCTTCAAACTGGCACCTGGCTATAAGCCTGGTTTCAGCATGATCTCTCTAGTCATCGCCGTCACGGTCAGCATTTTTTGGATACTTCTGGTGCATTGGCGCATTTCGCGGCGCCCGTCGGTACTTTGGCGTGCCGTAGTGCTGTCGTCCGGTGGCGTGATTCTGTGCTGGGTACTGCTGATGACCTTGTGGCTGCCCTGGATCAATTACGGCAAGAGTTATGCTGGCGTGGCTGAGCAGATCGATGCCCGCATGGCGGCTGTCAAACAATGCGTAGAATCAAACGTAGGGCCGGCCCAACGTGCCTCGTTTGCCTATTTCGGCAATGTACACTTTGAAGACCGTCCGGACATGCGCTGTGACTTCCTGCTGCTGCAGGACAATGTCTACAATCAAAATGCCGAATTGATGTTGCGTCAGTACGAAGGCAACTGGCAATTATTATGGGAAGGCCGGCGCCCCTCGGACCGCGACGAGCGCTTCCGCCTCTACCGCCGTATCGGCCCCTAGACGTCTCTAGTTGGCGATTTTTCCGGCGCCCAAACTTCCTGACATCGGCCGGCAACGGCCGATGTGTATTATTGAGCAGCATGACTCTCCGTTTTCACACCTGGCGCATTGCTTCATTGACTTGGCCCATTCTGATCGGTCAGTTGGCCATCATCGGCAATGGCGTTATCGATACGGCCATGGTGTCGCGTTTTTCGGCGACCGACCTGGCAGCATTGGCGCTGGGCATGTCGATTTACATCAGCGTCTTCGTCGGTTTGTCCGGCGTACTACAAGCACTGCTGCCCATCATTGGCCAGTTGTATGGTGCGCGCCGACTGCAAGAGATCGGCGCTGAAGTCAGGCAAGGATTATGGCTGGCCTTCTTCCTCAGTTGTGTCGGCTGCCTGGCACTGCTGTTCTCTCCGCTGATTTTGAACTTGGCGCAAGCCTCGCCGCAACTGGCGCAAAAAGCCACTCTGTATCTGCGTATCGAAGCACTGGCACTGCCGGCAACGCTTGGCTTTCGGATATATGCCGCGCTCAATAATGCCATCGCCCGGCCCAAGATGGTCATGGCAATCCAGATCGGCTCTCTGCTGCTGAAAATTCCGCTCAATGCCTGGTTCATTTTCGGTGGCTTCGGCCTGCCAGCCTTCGGCGGTCCCGGCTGCGCCATGGCCACCACCTTGATCTCCTGGTTAATGCTGCTAACCGGCTGGCTGCTGGTGCGCCGCGCACCGCTCTATCGCCCGCTGCATTTATTCGGCCAAGGTTTCTGCAAACCGCAATGGAAGGCGCAACGTAACTTGCTCAAGCTTGGTATTCCTATGGGCATGAGTTATTTCATCGAAGTCACCGGCTTTACCTTGATGGCCATTTTCATTGCGCGCCTGGGTGCAATCGCCGTGGCGGGCCATCAGATTACTGCCAACGCGGGCGCCGTACTATACATGTTGCCGCTGTCACTGGCCAACGCAACCGGCACACTAGTGGCACAAGCAATCGGCGCCGGTGATTGGCCCGGCGCCAAACGCATTGCTCACGCAGGGATTCGATTGGCGGCGATATTGTCCGTGCTGATCGGCGTGCTGGTATGGTTTGCGCGCGGCGCCATCATTCGCGCCTACACGCCGGACGCCGTCATCATTGCCTCGGCCTTGCCGTTGTTTCTGTTCATTGCGTTTTATCAATTGTTCGACGCCCTGCAAATCACTACCGCATTCGTCTTGCGCGCTTACAAAATCGCCGTGATCCCCACCGTCATTTATGCAGTGGCCTTGTGGGGCGTAGGCCTGGGTGGCGGCTATGTGGTCGGCTTGGATCCATTCGGCTGGTCGCCAATCTGGCTGCACGGCGCTGCCGGCTTCTGGCTCTGCAACAGCATCAGTCTTTGTATCGTCGCGTTATGCCTGCTGGCCTATCTGCGTGTGATCCAGCGTCGCCTGCCGCAACATTAAACCTGGCACAACTTGCAAACGCTCAAGCTCCTCACTTGTTGTGGTTCAGCCTCGCCAAATGCAGAAGGAAAAATCAACGGATCCTTGAACCTGGAAAGTTGCTAAGACGCTCCATTGCGCTTACCCAAGCGCGGCCCAAAAATACGGATAGCAAGAGACATCGACGCTGTCCGTGCTGCGTACAGCGTCGAAGACAACGCCACTGGCGGCATTTGATTCGGAACGCGAAGGTTTCAGAATGCTTGTGAGATCAATGCTTAAGTCAGCGATGCGGCACTGCCAGGCGACGTCAGCGCCCCCCATTTTTCACGCAGAAAATCACGCATATCGGGAGCGGTCGCCGGACGCGCGAGCAAGAAGCCCTGTACCTGGTCACAATTGAGTTTTTGCAAGGCGTCTAGTTGCGCTTCAGTTTCCACCCCTTCGGCGACGACTTCCATATTCAACGCATGTGCCAACGCAATGATGGCCGACACGATCGCCAGGCCGGCGGCGTCTCCCTGATCCAGCCGCGCGACAAAAAAACGGTCAATTTTGATTTGCCGGCAGCTAAATTGCTGCAAGTAAGCCAAACTGGAATAGCCAGCGCCAAAATCGTCAATGGCGACATCAAAACCCAACTCTTGCAAATCAGCGATGACGCGCGCGCTTTTCTCAACATTTTTCATCGCCGCGGTTTCGGTGATTTCAAACATCAGCCGCTGCGGTGCAATTCCGCTCTGACCGACAATAGAAATAATGCTGTCAACCAAGCCTGGCCCCATTTGCAACGGCGATAGATTCAAAGCGACTTTCACCGGCGGCATCCCCTGCACATCCCAGCGCACCATTTGTAGACAAACTTCGCGCAACACCCAGTCCCCAATGGGAACAATCTGGCCGGAACGTTCGGCAATTGGAATGAACTCAACCGGGCTCAAGCTGCCGAGTTCAGGATGATCCCAGCGCAGCAGGGCTTCGAAGCCGGTGAGCATACGCAACCGGCCTTCGAACTTTGGCTGAAAATGCAAGGACAACTGCTGGTGTTCGATTGCCTGTTGCATGGCCTGGCGCAGCGTCAGGTGACGCATGGCGCTGGTATGCATGGCCGGCTCAAAAAATCGATAGGTATTACGGCCATTTTGCTTGGCCTCGTACATCGCCGCATCAGCATTTTTCATCAACGTATCAACGCTCTCCCCACTATTTTTGTATACCGCGATGCCGATGCTGGAAGTCACGCGCAAGGTGGTTTCGTCGATGCGAAAATCTTGTCGCAATACGCTGAGAATATTCTCAGAAAAATTTTCCACCAAGTCCACGGAAGTCAGATTACTCATCACCACCACGAATTCATCACCGCCCACACGTGACACCATATCCTCACTGCGGATACAGCCACGGATACGTTGCCCAACAGCGATCAGCAAATCGTCGCCAACCGCATGTCCGAGCGAATCGTTGATGGTCTTAAAACCATCCAGATCCATGAACAAGACGGCAAACGACAGGCCGTTACGCTTGGAGACATCAATTGCATGCTGGATACGCTCTGCGAGCAAGACACGATTGGGCAATCCGGTGAGCACGTCATGCGTGGCGAAATGCAGCAGCTTGTCGTTGGTGCGCCCGACAATTTTTCTGAGTAATTTGGTTTTTTGCGCGCTACTGAAAATAAGCGCCACGATGAGCAGGAACAGGCTCCCGATCACCAATCGCATCAACTGATCTTTGTCCATTCCCGTGGCAGCAGCTTTGCTCTCAGGGGAAAAAATGAGTGCCGCCATGTTCAACCAATGCAGACCGAAGATGCTCAATCCCAATCCCATCGCTAGGCCAACGCGCTTGCCCAGACTATCCTGCTTGCGCGCGTTAAGCGTAAAGATGATGCCAATGTGCAAGATAGCCGTCAGTATCGCTAGCAATACCGCCGCTGTCGCCAGCCAGGTAGCGTAAGCCACTGCGGGGACAATCTGCGTGGCTGCGATGCCAAGGTATTGCACCAGCGCCAGACCTAGCCCAAGCACCACACCATCGACTAGCGTGCGCCGCCAGTGCAGACGCCGATGCGTGGCGCGGTCAAGCAGATATAAAGCCAGCGCAAAGGACAACAACAAACAGCAGGCCGTGAGGACAACATCATAGGTGACTTTGATCGGCAATTCGAATGCCAGCATGCCGCTGAACTGACTTGCCCAGATTCCCGTGCCAAAAACCAAAGCACCTACCGCCAACCACAAACGACGAAAACGCACACTTTCCTGAGCGGAAATGCGTTCGGCGATTTCCAATACTGTGTACGAAGCCAGCGTCGCGACAAATATGGAAAAACAAGTCAGTAATAGATTGTAGGAGCCAACCATGATTGAAAAAATCCGTCCGCATCTGCCGCTTCAAACCAATTGTCAAATCGCATCAAATCAACACAAACGGCGCGGTTAAAAACCGAGCTACACATGCGTTCATCGCGTCCTAGAATGAAGAAAAATGGGGCAGAAAAACAACGAAAAAGGGAGACTTACACCAACGCAATTTTATTTCTCAGATATGACGTATTTTACGTAACTTTAGTTAATCGATACGCAATTGACTTCTGCTCTCAATCCCTTTGCCCTGGCCTATTCTAGCCTGTTTATCGCAAACAAATCAGTTTCTTGACAGCTGTTTTTCATACGCAAGAAAATCATTTTTACAATCAGCGGAGCTGCATAATCGGGGCGTATAACGAGGAAATGTTGACGGATTTAGACAGCTTACAAATGTTCACTTTCAGCGTTACCAAAAATGGAACAAGATACTCACCATATTGCAATGAATTGATGCGCTTAACTGCAAGTCACTTTTCCTTAGTAACTATATTGAAACAGAAACGTACCCTTTTTTGAGCAACTAGGCAGTAACTTCCAGCAATGGAAAACGCGAACGAAAAATTTGCAAAAAGACTACGCGATTCAATGGAGCAAGCTGGATACCAGCCAAAACCTGCTGTATTGGAACGCGAGTTCAACTTGCGCTATTGGGGCAAGCCGATGACTTTACACGGCGTGCGTCGGTGGCTGCTAGGTGAATCCATGCCCAATCAAGACAAACTGGAGACCTTGGCCGAATGGCTCATCGTCACGCCTCAACATCTGCGTTTTGGCGAAGAGATTGGCAAACGTATCGATAAACGCCGTGCCCGTTGGGAAGAGGCCATCGGCTATCGCGAACGGGAGGCTTTTGAGGCCTTCATCAACCTGCCGGCGCCACAGCGCAAGATCGTCAAGGAAGTCATTTTCGCATTCGCGCAAGTATCAAGCAGCCCGCAAAGCAAACCCGATAGTAAAGTGAAAGACGGCAGCTGACTCAGCGGCCGGCAATCTGCGCACTTGCCGTGGCGCACTGTTCTACCTGAGCCATAATCGCTGCCGGCGCCTGCCGTTGTCCTGCCATCACAGCCTCAATCCAACGCGCCGTGGCTACGGCATCGCGGCCTTCTGGCAAATCAGTAAGCTCTTCTGCAACGCTTTGCTTTTCCACCAACAACGTGCGTTGACCATCATGAAACCAGTCGATTTGTTGCGCGCGGCGCGCATTGGCCACGGTCTCACCTTCAGTTCCGCGCATCAGAAATGCATCGCCGCGTGCCGCCGGCGCCGCCGTGGTGAAATACTGAGCGAGCATTTCGAGATACTCAGGATGAGTATAAGAACTCAGACGCAACGCCGCTCCCGCGAAGGGCTGCATGATCTTGACCAGCGTGTGGGTTGAATTGCGTACACCGAGTATCCGACGCATGGCCAGCAGGCGAGCCATCTTCGGCGCCAGATGTTGGATCGGGATAAAAGCCGGCTGACCAGTACGCATTGTGGCTTCGGCCTGTGCTGCATCGACCGCATGCGGCATGCCCAATGCCGCAAAAATTTCGGCGCTGGTGACGCGCTGCGGATCCTGCGTCACGCCATGCATCAATACCGGCACCCCCTGACGCGCCAACAACAAGGCCAACAAAGGCGTCAGATTAGCCATATGGCGCGAACCGTTATAACTCGGCAGCACGACCGGAGCGAAGCGCCCGGCCGGCGCCTGCAGCGGCACAAAGGAAGCTTCTGCCGCCTCTAGAAAACCGCCGATCTCCTCGACTGACTCACCTTTGACGCGCATGGCAAGCAAGATCGCGCCCAGCTCCAGATCGCTGACACGACCGTCCAGCATGGCGCTGTACAAGAGTCGCGCATCGTCGCGCGAGAGGCTGCGGGCACCGTCTTTGCCGCGGCCGATTTCCTTGATGAAGCGGGCCGCAGCCAACATGTCCTGATTCGAATCTGTCATGGTATTGCTCTCGTTTTTGATGTGCGCAAGGTTACACCAAGCCGGCCCGCCTGTGCTTGTACCACGGCGACCAGGCGCTTTCCTTTACAATAGCGGCTTCAGACGCCACGGTGTCTCCATCTGCTTTCTGTTTCCCTCCTGTTGCAATGATTGTTCTCGGCGTCGAATCTTCCTGTGATGAAACCGGTCTGGCCCTATATGACACGGACAAAGGCTTGCTGGCCCATGCCCTGCATTCGCAAATTGCCATGCATGAAGAGTATGGTGGCGTCGTGCCGGAACTGGCTTCGCGTGACCATATTCGGCGTGCCTTGCCCTTGCTGCGTGAGGTATTCGACACCAGTGGCCTGGCCCACAATGATATCGATGCGATTGCCTACACCCAGGGTCCCGGTCTGGCCGGGGCTTTATTGGTGGGCGCCTCGGTCGCCTGCGGCCTAGGCCTGGCGCTGGACAAGCCGATGCTGGGCGTACATCACCTGGAAGGACATTTGCTGTCGCCCTTGCTGGCCGCCAATCCACCGGCGTTTCCATTTGTTGCCTTGCTGGTCTCCGGCGGCCACACGCAACTGATGCGTGTCGATGGCGTAGGCCGCTACACTTTACTGGGGGAAACATTGGATGATGCCGCCGGCGAAGCCTTCGACAAATCGGCCAAGCTGCTAGGCCTCGGTTATCCAGGCGGACCGGCGATTTCACGTATGGCTGAATTTGGCATTGCCGGCACCTACCAATTGCCGCGCCCGATGTTGCATTCAAAAACCTTCGATTTCAGCTTTTCTGGCCTCAAGACCGCCGTCCTGACCGTCGTCAAGAATCAAACCAGTAATCTCTGCGAGCAAGACAAGGCCAATATTGCGCGTGCATTTGTCGATGCCATCGTCGATGTGCTGGTGGCCAAATGCATGAATGCCTTGAAGCATACCGGCATGCAACGGTTGGTGATCGCCGGCGGCGTCGGCGCCAATCAGCAATTGCGCGCGGGCTTGAACGCGGCGGCGGCCAAGCGGCGCTATCAGGTGTTTTATCCGGAACTGGAATTCTGCACCGACAATGGTGCCATGATCGCCTTTGCCGGCGCCATGCGGCTACAAGCCCATCCTGGCGCGGCAACACGCAACTATGGCTTCAGCGTGCGACCGCGCTGGCCACTCGACGAACTCAACGAGCTCGCCACTGAAACAACAAACCCGGCCTGAGCCGGGTTGTTTTATTTTTTCTTGGCGCCGACTTTACTTTCCTTGCCGGCCAGCAAGTTACCGATATTTTTACTATGCCGGTAAATCAATAGCGCACTCATTGCCAACACGGCCAGCAAGATGGGATCGGCGCTACCAAACAACAGCCCGTAGTAAAACGGCGCGAACACTGCCGCCACCAGCGCCGCTAGCGAAGAATAGCGCGAGGCATAGACAATCACCAGCCAGGTCGCCAGCGTCGCCAGGGCAAGCCAGACATTCAGCGCCAGCAAGATACCCAACGCAGTAGCGACACCCTTACCGCCGGCAAAACGGAAAAATACCGGCCACAAGTGCCCGAGAAATACACCCACCACCACCAGTGCAATGCCGCCGTCCTCAATGCCGTATTGCGCAGCAAATTTCTGGGCCAGCCAAACCGCCAGCCAGCCCTTGAAACCATCGCCCAGCAAAGTTAGCGCTGCCGCCTTCTTGTTACCGCTGCGCAGTACATTGGTGGCGCCGGGATTCTTCGAGCCGTAGGTGCGCGGATCGGACAATCCCATGAGTTTGCTCACGACCACCGCAAACGAAATGGAGCCGATCAGGTAAGCGGCAATGGCAAACAACACTGTATTCATGAGTTCCTCTTTGTTGGTGCTGAGATTGATTTGTCATTCTTTCAGCGGGCCGCGCTTGACGCGCTTTATTCTTCCAGCGCGCAGTGTACCGGTTTGCTGGGCAAAACGGCACTGATCACTGCCGGCGCAATGCCTACCAGGAATCCGCGCTGGCCACCGTTGATATAGATTTTGGGCAAGCTGAGAATGCTCTCTTCGACATACACCGGCATCGTCTTGCGGGTGCCGAACGGTGAGGTGCCGCCGATCAGAAATCCGGAATGGCGATTGGCCACTTCTGGCGTGCAAGGCGCAACCGACTTGCAACCGATCTGCCGCGCCAAATTCTTGGTAGATACCTTGCGGTCGCCGTGCATCAGCACCAGCAAGGGCTTGGCAGCTTCATCCTGCATCACCAGCGTCTTCACCACTTGATGCTCTTCGACACCCAGCGCGCGCGCCGACACACTGGTGCCGCCGTGCTCTTCGTATGCATAGGGGTGTTCAGTGAACGCGATGCCGTGCTTGCGCAGGAATTGCGTGGCAGGAGTTTCCGAAACGTGATCTTTTTTTGAGCGCATTTGGCGCACATTATGCCGCAAGAGTTTGACTTTGGCACCTCGGCTTATCGCGGCTAAAATCTGCCTTAGCCCCGTGGATGATGTTGCGCATGCAGTTTTTTCAAGCGCTCGCGTGCCACGTGGGTATAAATCTGGGTGGTTGAAATATCGGCGTGACCGAGCAACATCTGCACTACCCGCAAATCGGCGCCATGATTGAGCAAATGGGTGGCAAATGCATGCCGCAAGGTATGCGGCGAAAGCGGTGCGCGAATATCGGCCTGCTGCGCATACTTCTTGATCAGCGTCCAGAACATCTGGCGTGTCATGGCAGCGCCGCGGGCGGTCACGAACAAGGCGTCATCAATCTGCCCGGCCAAAATCAGCAACCGCGACTCGCGCAGGTAACGCTCGATCCAGCTGCGCGCCTCTTCGCCAAACGGCACCAGACGGGTCTTGTTACCTTTGCCAGTCACCCGCAAAACACCTTCATTCATGCCGACTTCGAGCGATTTGAGCAAAACCAGCTCGGAAACCCGTAATCCGCTGGCATACATCAGCTCCAGCATGGTGCGATCGCGCAACCCCAGCGGCGTGGTCACGTCGGGCGCAGCCAGCAAGGCCTCGACTTGCGCTTCCGACAAGACCTTGGGAAAACGCGGCGGCTGCTTGGCAGACTTCAAGCGTAGACAAGGATCGATACTGATGCGCCTTTGCCGCAATGCCAATTGAAAAAACCGTTTGAGCACCACCAGTCGTCGATTGGCGGAACTGGCCTTGGTATCGGCATGGCGTGCCGCAAAGTAGGCATTGAGGTCATCCGCTTCGGTGGCCAGCAAATCTTTGTGGCGTTGACTCTGCAGCCAATGGGCAAACAGCGTCATGTCACGCCGGTAGGCTTCCAGTGAATTCTTGGCCAAGCCGTCTTCGAGCCACAAGCTGTCGCAAAATTCATCGATGGCACTCAGACTGGCGCCACTGGCCTCAGGCTTGGGAGCTCCAGCGCGCTTTACGCCGCCTTCAGTAGCCATTGACGCCTTCATGGGCTAGCAACCAGCGTTTGACACCGAGATGAAAGCCTTGCTCGTCATCTTGATGGGCAAAGCCGCCCAGACCGCCGGCGGCCGTCACTCGATGGCAAGGGATGATCAAGGGAAACCAGTTGGCGCCGCACGCCTGTCCAACCGCGCGTGGCGCCGACTTGATCTGCTTGGCGATTTGTCCATAGGTACGCACTTCACCGCGCGGAATACTGGCGATAGCAGCCCAGACGCGCCGCTGGAAATCTGAGCCGATCAGCGGTAAAGGCAGCTTGAAACGAAAATCGGCCTGTGCCAGATAATGCTGCACCTGCCCCGCCACGTTATCGGCGAGCGCATCGGTGGGCTCTTTTTCAGAAAAATGTTTGGGCAGATATACCATTTCCAGCAAAACACCGGCAGCAGTACGAATACCCACCGCACCGAACGGCGCGGGAACGATTGCGGAGAAAATGGCGGCTTGCGCTGAGGTCATGGAATCACTCGAAAAGCAAAAAGGTAGCAGCTATTTAAACATAAGGCCGCCGCACCTTGCATCATCCACGCCGCAAACGGCGTCGCAAAAATAAAAAAGGCGCATCTTACGATGCGCCTCAAGTGTCTCTTGTGTGCCCGGCCGTTCAGACAGCTTCTAAAGCTCACGTCTCCTCATTGCCCTCGGTATCGATACCGTTTGTTATGCATCACCCACTTTGAAATTCAATTTGCAATCTTGCCGTGCGGTAAAATTACAATCAAAAAAAATCTTTGCATCATTGCTGACGAAGGTCGCACTTTAACAGCACTGAAGACGCATTAAAAGCACTTTTTGCGCAAACAGAAAGGGTGCCAAATAACAACATTTCAAAAACAGTGTGACACTTCGTACGCAAGGAAAAATAGTGCTTTTCAGCAAATAATTTAACCTCCAGCCGTCATCCAAATGTACCTGCGCCAGCTCATCTCCGCTCGGCGCCGGCCCCCTCTCGAATCAGTGCCGCCACCAAATCCCGGCCGACCCGCTCTGCCATCTGTTGCTGCACCGGTACTAAAGCGGCACGCCACTCCGCCTTTTCCTTATCACTGAGGCGATAGATGCTGGTTTTACCCGTCTTTTGCACCGCCGCCAAGGCCGCATCGTTTTCTTGTTGCGCAATCGCATTGGCGTATTTGGTGGCTTCCTGCATGGCGCCTTCGAGTGCGCTACGAATATCCGCCGGCAGACCGTCCCAGAATTTTTTATTGACGATCACGGCGTACCCTAGATAACCATGATCGGAAATGGTCACGTATTTCTGCACCTCATCCATTTTTTGGGTGTACAAGTTCGAAGGCGGGTTCTCGGTACCGTCAACGAGACCGGTCTTGAGCGCTTGATAAACCTCGGAAAATGCCAGAACCTGCGGCTCGGCGCCAAGAGCCCGCATTTGTGCATCAAGCACCTTGGACGACTGAATACGCATCTTCAAGCCGCGCAAGTCAGACGGCACATGCAGCGGCCGATTGGCCGACATAACTTTGAAACCATTGTCCCAATACGCTAGTCCGGTAATCCCTTTGGGTTCGAGCTTTTTGAACAATTCGCGTCCGATCGGTCCTTGCGTGACGCGGTACAGCACCTCTTTGTTCGGAAAAATATACGGCAAGTCAAAAGCTTCGAACTCCTTGACACCGAATGGACCGAACTTGGCCAACGATGGTGCCAGCATTTGCACTGCACCTAGCTGCAGGGCCTCCAGCTCTTCTTTGTCCTTATACAGCGTACTGTTGGGATAGACTTCCACCCTGACACGTCCCTTGGTGGCTTTTTCAGCGAGCTCCTTAAAGCGCAGTGCGCCTTTACCCTTGGGCGTATTACTAGCCACCACATGGCTGAATTTGATGATGATGGGTGCCTGGTCGAGATTGCCGGCGGCGCTGGCGGCACTGAAAACGCTGCCGAATCCGGCCAGCGCCAAGACGACGGCGAACAATGCCAATACCCACAAGCCGCGTTTCATGGTGTCCCTATTTTTTTAATATAAATTCAACGGCAGTCGGTACGGCGCATAAAGAACCGCGACTTGCAGCCAGAGCGGCATTTTGCCACGCGAGCGACGCCGCACAACTGTGGAAAACCACATTTCCCTATGGCGCATTGCAATATCTGACGCAGCATTGGGACGGCACGCTAAACTAAGCCCTCTGCCACACTCGCCAGCGGCACCGATATTGACTTTCACTCTGACTCGCCATGACCCCGCCGCGCCCGCCATCTTCAGCTCCCGCTCAAACGTTTATGCCAGAACGCCGGCATGTGCTGCGCTGGACATTGCCGATTCTGCTGATGCTGCTGTTCCTGACCACACTGATCTGGCTGCCAAGGCAAGCCCAGCAGATGGAGTCCAACGAACGTCAGGAGCAATTGATTGCCGATTCGCTGTGGGTAGAACAGGCGATACGCTTCCAGCTCAACCGCGACGATGAAAGCATGCGCCTGATCGGCCGTGAAATCGTCAACGAGCATCTCAAACAAGATCAGTTCCGCAGCCGCCTTAGCGCCCTGCTACGCAATAATCGCGAGTTGTACCGCGTCACCTGGTTCGACGCCGAGGGCAAACCGATCGCCTCAACCGACGATGTCCCCATTTCACGTCACGCGTTGTCACTGCCGTCGCAACAGGCCGAAAAAAATTCGCGCACCATCGGCCGACCGATGTATAGCGCACCGGCTGCACCCTCCGACATTGCAGAGCCGGAGCTGATGGACTATCACATCCCGCTGTTTCGCGAACACCACTATCTGGGCAGTCTGGTTGCCAGCTATTCTCTGGCACGCGTGCTCAATGAAATGGTGCCGTGGTGGTTTGCCCAGGACAATGAGATCACGATCACCGACACCGACGACAAAGCCGTGGCGCGCCGTACCGCCGGCGGGCCAGGTCTGAATGTCTATACTCACCAGCGCGAGCTCGAATTACCAGGCCTGACGCTACGGCTGCATACCAACAGCACCAAAAGCGCGCCCAAATTGTTGCCTAATCTACTGGTGGGCTCGGTGATCGTCTTGTCACTGGGGCTGCTATGGAGCTTGTGGGCGCTATGGCGCGACATCAATCGCCGCATGACCGCCGAAGATGCGCTGGTCAATGAAGTGGCGTTTCGCAGCGCCATGGAAAACTCACTGGTCACCGGCATGCGCGCACGCGATCTGCAAGGCCGAATTACCTATGTCAATCCGGCTTTTTGCAAGATGGTCGGTATCAGCGCGGCAGAACTGGTCGGCAAGATTCCACCGATGCCGTATTGGGTGCCCGAAGCCATGGACGAATATAAGGAACGCTTTTCCAATGTTCTGGCCGGGCGCGTCACACCGCAGTTTGAAACCATCTTCCAGCGCCAAGATGGCGAACGCTTCCCGGTACTGATCTTCGAATCGCCGCTGGTGGATCTGAACGGCAAGCAGACCGGCTGGATGGGGTCCATCCTCGACGTCACCGACCGCAAACGTGTTGAGGACCTCAATCGCAAACAGGAAGAAAAACTGCAGGCCAGCGCGCGCCTGGCCAGCATGGGCGAAATCGCCTCGACCCTGGCGCATGAGCTGAACCAACCGTTGGCGGCCATCTCCAGCTATACCACCGGGGCCCTCAACATGATGCACAACGGTACGCTTGACCCAACCTCGCTGCAGCCGGCGCTGGAAAAAATCAATGCGCAGGCGCAGCGCGCCGGCCACGTCATCCGTAGCGTGCATCAGTTTGTCAAAAAGCGCGAACCAACACGTCAGCCGGTGTCGATCAAGAGTATCGTCGACAACATCACGCCGCTGATCGAATTGCAAGCGCAGCAATTCCTGGTGGTATTGCAAACAGCGATACCGGCCAATCTGCCCTGCGTGCTGGGTGATGCGGTGCTGCTTGAGCAGGTCTTGCTGAACTTGACCCGTAACGCGATTCAAGCGATGGCGTCGGTGCTGCCGGAGCGGCGCATCCTGCGCATCACCGCAACACTGGACTACGCCACTACAGCGCCGGAGTCAGTCACAGTGTCGGTGCTCGACCAAGGCCATGGCATCGCACCGGAGGTGGCTGCGGGTCTGTTTTCACCCTTTTTTTCGACCAAGGCTGACGGCATGGGCATGGGCCTCAATATCTGCCGCACCACCATCGAATTCCACGGCGGCACGCTGACCTATGCCAATAACCCCGCTGGAGGTACAATCTTTCGCTTCTGCCTGCCGGCACTAGCCGATAGCCATGTCGCCGGCAACAACCTCAGCACAGAAAGTGCGCGCCTGTGACCAGGGCTTAAAATTAAAACGCCGTGCCTCACTAACCATGATCAGATCAAGCAATGCTGCACATTGTTGACGACGAAGAAATCATCCGTGATTCACTCACCTGGCTCGCGCAATCGCGCGCCATCGCAGCAACTGCCTATGCCAGTGGCGCGGCGTTACTGAGCGCGATGGAGCATGCCGTTGATGTCGATGCGCAGGGTGAATGCATTCTGCTCGATGTGCGCATGCCGGTATTGAGCGGTGTGGCCTTATTCGATCAACTGACGCAGCGCGGCATCACGCGCCGGCGCCCGGTGATTTTTCTGACCGGCCATGGGGATGTACCCATGGCGGTGGACATGCTCAAGAACGGCGCCTTCGATTTCTTTGAAAAACCGTTCAACGACAACCAGTTGATGGACCGCGTGCTCGAAGCGCTGCAAGCCTCGCGTGAGGCTGGCAAACAAGAGGCCGTGCATAACCGTCTACAAGCCTTGTCGGGCCGCGAGCGCGAAGTACTGGATCTGATTTTGGCCGGCAAGATGAACAAGGTCATCGCCGATGCGCTGGGCATCAGCATGCGCACCGTGGAAGTCCACCGAGCCCATATTTTCGACAAAATGAATGTCAAAACGGCCGTCGAATTAGCGCGCCTGTTGAAATAAACCGCCATGCAAATCGTTTCACTGCTGCTGCCCGATTTCTCCCTCATTGCGCTGGGAGCATTGCTGTATCGCATCACGCGCTGGGGTGACGAATTCTGGAGTGGGATGGAAAAGCTGGTGTATTTCCTGCTGTTCCCGGCGCTGCTGTTTTACTCCACTGCGCGCCTGCAATTACATCTGGAAACCAGCGGCCACTTGGTGCAGGTCGGCATGCTGGCCACCGCGGTTGGGATCATCCTGACCTGGCTGGGCAAACCCTTCATCAAAACCGCGCCAATGGTGTACGAATCGGGCATGCAAACGGCCTACCGCTTCAATTCGTATATTGCGCTGGCGCTAGCCTCACGCCTGGGTGGCGATGAAGGGGTCGGTCTGATGGCCCTGTTGCTGGGCTTTGGCGTGCCACTTTGCAATATGGCTGCGGTGCATGCGCTGGCCCATCGCAACGGCAATCTGTTCAAGGAGCTGCGCCAGAATCCCTTGCTCATCGCCACCGCCAGCGGCCTGTTGTTCAGTGTCGCCGGCCTGCACCTGCCCGAAGTTGCCAGTGCCGTCTTGTCACGCCTGGGCAATGCCTCGATTGCACTGGGACTGCTGATGGTCGGTGCCGGTTTGCGCCTGTCCAGTATCGGCAACAACAAGCTGATGTCCGCCTACTTCACCGCAATCAAGCTGATGGCCGTACCAGCTACCGCCTTCGTACTGGGCCGCTGGCTCGGTCTGCCGGCGCTGCAACTGCAAATTGTGGTGCTTTTCTGCGCCATGCCGACAGCATCAAGTTGCTACATCCTGGCTGCACGCATGGGTGGCAACGGTCCGGTGACGGCCTTTCTCATTTCCCTGGGCACGCTGATGTCAGCCGTGACGCTGCCATTCTGGCTGGCGCTGCTGCATTAGAACCCGTGCTGCTCCAGCGCCCACAGCACATGCTCACGCACCAGTGCCGATGGATGCGACAAGCGCCCCTGCAATGCAGCAACAATCTGCGCATCGCCTTTGTGCGAAGTAGCCCCGGCATTGCCGAGACCAACCGCCATGTTGCGCAACCAACGCTCATGGCCGATACGGCGGATGGCACTACCTTCGGTGTTACGGTTGAAATCGTCCTCACTCCAGTTCAGCAGCGTCACCAAACTGGCACTATCGAGACTGTGGCGCACATCAAAATCGGGCAAGGTCGAACGTTGGGCGAATTTATTCCAGGGACAATACAACTGGCAATCGTCGCAACCATAGACCCGATTACCGATCAGGCCGCGCAATTCCAGCGGAATGCTTCCCTTGAGTTCGATCGTCAGGTAAGAGATGCAACGCCGCGCATCGAGCTCGTAAGGCGCAACGATGGCCGCAGTCGGACAGACATCGATACAGGCGCTGCACTGACCACAATGCGCGCTGGCTGGCGCATCCACCGGCAAAGCCAGATCGGTGAACAACTCGCCAAGAAAAAACATCGAGCCAGCGTCGCGATTGAGCAGCAAAGTATGTTTGCCACGCCAGCCCAGCCCGGCTTTTTCCGCCAGCGCCACCTCCATGACCGGCGCCGAGTCGGTAAACACCCGATAGCCGAACGGCCCCACCTGCTGCTCGATACGGCTGGCAAGCTGCTGCAGGCGGGCGCGCAAGACCTTATGATAATCGCGTCCACGGGCATAGACTGAAATCACGGCAGCGCTGCCATCGGCCGCGCGCGCTTGCTCCTGGTGGCGCCAGTCGGGTGGCGACGGTTCCTGCGTGCGCGGCAGATAGGGCATGCGCACGCTGATGATGCGCACCGTGCCTGGCACCAATTCTGCCGGGCGCGCACGCTTCAAACCGTGGCTTGCCATATAATCCATCTCGCCGTGATACCCCTTGTTTAACCAGGCCTGAAAACCGGCCTCCCGATGTGACAGGTCGACGTCGGCAATGCGCAGGTCGGCGAACCCGAGTTCACGGCCCCAGGTCTTGATGGTATCGGCAAGCGCCACTAAGTCTGTCATTGGATCATTTTGTAAAAATTATGCAGCTCCATCATATTCATTTGCAGGACGAAGCCGGCACTGCCGCTCTGGGCGCCGCCCTGGCCGGCGCTCTGGCACCCGGCCTGGCAATCTACCTGCACGGTGACCTGGGCGCCGGCAAAACCGCCTTAACGCGAGCACTCTTGCATGCCGCCGGTTACCAGGGACGCGTCAAAAGCCCCACTTATACGCTGGCCGAGCCCTATGTCGTCAGGCTCGCAGAGCGCATGGTAACCGTTATCCACTTCGACCTCTACCGCATGGTCAGCCCGGAAGAGTTTCTGGAAGCCGGTTTTCGTGAACATTTCAACGAAAACAACATCTGCATCATCGAGTGGCCGGAAAAGGGCGCGGCTGTGTTGCCCGCCCCCGACATCCACATCCATCTAACAGTTGCTGGACACGGACGTGATGTAGAATTACGGGCGTTGTCTGACAAGGGTCATCAATGTCTAGCTCGTCTGAAATTCGCTCCAAATCTCTGAAATCCAAGACCCGCCGCACCATTCTCAAGGCGGGCGGAAGTCTTCTCATTGCTGTCCTGACGCCCCTGCCGGCGCAGGCTTCGCAAATTCTGGCGGTGCGTGTATGGCCCTCGGAAGACTATACCCGCGTTACCCTGGAAAACGACAGCAACCTCAAAATCACCAATTTCATCGTCAAGAATCCAGACCGGCTGGTGGTTGACATTGAAGGTATTGACCTTAATTCGACCTTGAAAGACTTGGTTGCCAAGATCCAGCCTAACGATCCCTACATCAAGCAAGTGCGCGTGGCCCAAAACCGCCCCAACGTGGTGCGCCTGGTGTTCGACCTGAAGGACGAAATCAAGCCACAGGTATTTACGCTGGAACCGGTGGGCGACTACAAATACCGCTTCGTGATTGATCTGTATCCGGCCACACCTCCGGATCCGATTGCCAGCCTGATTCAAAAGGGTAATTGGCCCAAAGAAGTGCAGCCCGACACTAAAGCGCCATTGGCCGAAGCCAAGCCTGAAGCCGCACCTGCGCCCGCGGCAAGCGACGATGCACAACTGACCAAGACAGCGCCTGACGGCAAGCTGCAATTGACACGTATGATCACGATCGCTCTCGACCCCGGTCATGGCGGTGAAGATCCCGGTGCGATTGGCAGCCGCGGCAATCGCGAAAAGGACATCGTGCTGTCCATCGCCAAGCGCCTTAAGAAAAAAATCGAAGAGCAACCGAATATGCGCGTCATGCTGACGCGCGATGCCGACTTTTTTGTGCCGCTGGGTATGCGCGTGCAAAAAGCACGCAAGGTGCAAGCAGACCTGTTCGTGTCGATCCACGCCGATGCCTTCGTGCAGCGTACTGCGCGCGGATCGTCTGTATTTGCGCTGTCCGAGAAGGGGGCCAGCTCGACTGCTGCGCGCTGGATGGCCAATCGCGAAAACTCCGCCGACATGATTGGCGGCGTCAACATCAAAACCCACGACAAAGAACTCGCCAGTGTCTTGCTGGATCTGTCGACGACAGCCCAGATCAACGACAGCCTGCGCGTGGGCAATGCCGTTCTCAAAGAAATCGGCGGCATCAACAAGTTGCATCGAGGTGCCGTGGAGCAAGCCGGGTTCGCTGTATTAAAAGCGCCAGATATCCCCAGCATTCTGATCGAAACAGCCTTCATCTCCAATCCCGAAGAAGAAGCCAAACTAACCGACAACGGCTATCAGGATGATATGGCAGATGCCATCATGAATGGCATCAAGAAATATTTCGCCAAAAATCCTCCGCTAGCAAAAAACAAGCTGACCTGATCGTGCGGCTCCAGCTGTCTTGGGAGCCGCTCTTTTTTCCGAGCGGCTTTACCGGCAACGGCATCGTCGCGTTGATGCACGGCCACGCAACGAATTCGGACAGCTCAATTTAGTTTGCATCTTTAATATTCGTGACTCATCATGAATGCGTAGATTGCGCATACTCAGCGTTTGTTTCCGAGTCCAACTTCCGCATTGAACCTGTGTCGCTGCACCACCGTCAATACTGAGCAAACGCATCATTGTCGCTTTCAGGTATCAGGGGGAAAACATGAAAATTACCGATATTACGATCAGCCGTCGCCTATTCATGGGCTTTAGCTTGCTGATGCTGCTGATTGCCGCGATGGCGGTAATCGGCATCAATCGTCTGGCGCATCTCGACAAGCAGATGAACGATGTCATCAACGACAAATATCCCAAGACCGTCATGGCCGGCGACATTATCGACCAGCTCAATCTGGTCGCGCGATCGGTACGCAACATCCTCTTGCTCAAGGACCAGCAGCAAGTGCAAAGCGAAAACGAGCGCATCGCCGGCGCCGAAAAATCGATCCAGGAGCGGATTGCACAACTCGACAAGCAACTCGCCGATCAGGAGAGCAGATTGCTGCTTGGCAACCTGCTGACGGCACAAAAAAATTACCACGACAAGATCGATCAAGTCTTTCAGTTGGTCGCCGCCGACGACAAGGATAAAGCCATCGACATGCTGATCAGCGATGTCCGCCCGGTGCAGAATGCCTACATGGATGCGGCGCAAAAAATGATCAAAAGACAGCAGATCATGATGCAGCGCTCCGGCGAGATTGTGGAGGAAAGCTACCAGAGCGCCAGCAATCTACTGTTTGGCTTGGCCGGCACCGGCCTGCTGCTGGCAGCTGTGACCGCCTACCTCATTACCCGCAGCATCACGACACCGCTCAATCGTGCCGTACTGGTGGCGCAGACGGTGGCCGCCGGCGACCTGACTTCACATATTGATGCCAGCGGCAAGGATGAGACCGGGCAATTGCTCAGTGCCCTCAAAATCATGAACGACAACCTGCAGATGATCGTGCAAAAAGTCCAACGCGGCACCGATACGATTGCCACGGCCGCCTCGGAAATCGCCAGCGGCAACCTCGATCTATCCTCGCGCACCGAGCAGCAGGCCGGCTCGCTGGAAGAAACGGCTTCGGCCATGGAGGAGCTGACCTCTACCGTGAAGCATAATGCCGACAATGCACGTCAAGCCAATCAATTGGCGCTATCGGCCTCAGCCACGGCGCAGCAAGGCGGCAATGTGGTCGGCCAAGTGGTCGAAACCATGGGGTCAATCGACGCATCGTCGAAAAAAATTGTGGAGATCATCAGCGTCATTGACGGTATCGCTTTTCAAACCAATATTCTGGCTTTGAATGCCGCCGTCGAAGCCGCCCGGGCCGGAGAACAAGGGCGCGGTTTCGCAGTAGTGGCGACAGAAGTGCGCAACTTGGCGCAACGCAGCGCCAGCGCCGCCAAGGAAATAAAGTTACTGATCAACGATACTGTAGAAAAAGTTGGCAACGGCAGCAAATTGGTCCTGCAGGCCGGTACCACCATGGAGGAGGTGGTTTCCAGTGTCAATCGGGTCACCGATATCGTCAGCAATATCACCAGTGCGGGTCAGGAACAAAGCGATGGCATCGCACAAATCAATCTTGCCATTACGCAAATGGATCAAACCACCCAGCAAAATGCGGCATTGGTGGAACAAGCTGCTGCGGCGGCACAGTCGTTGAAAGATCAGACCGGACAGTTGTTGCAAGTGATCGCCGTATTTAAGGTCAACAATGACCATCACGACAGCCACGGGTCATCAGTGCGGCTGGCGTCGGCCCTCTCCAGACAGACGCAACAGGCAACATCTGGCATGACGTACGACAATGCCGCTTAGCAGCAATGCTGTCCCCGTAGCACAATACGCCGGATCCAGCGATGCGGTGATTTCATTTGCGTTGACACAAAAATCGACGATAGAACTGCCAGATTGCCCCCAGCACAATCGGCAGAATCGCCAGCGCAAAGCCGAACAACACCAAGGTGTTGAGATGGTCGCGCACCAAGGGCATGTTACCGAACAGGTAGCCGAACATTAACAATCCTGCCACCCACAACACGGCCCCGATAATATTGAAAATCTGGAACTTGATTACCGTCATTTTCGAGACCCCGGCGACAAAGGGCGCAATCGAGCGCACAAAAGGTGTGAAGCGCGCCAGGATGATGGTTTTACCACCGTGCTTTTCGTAGAAGGCATGGGTTTTGGCCAGCGCCTCCGGATTAAGCCAGCGGTAATGATGACTAAGCACCTTGTGCCCGACTGCGCTGCCGATCCAATAATTGAGCGTATTGCCGGCAACTGCGGCAAGCACCAGCAAAAACATCAGCAACCAGATATGCATTGCGCCAATCGCGCAAAAAGTGCCTGCAATGAACAATAAGGAATCACCCGGCAGAAAAGGCAGCACCACCAGACCTGTTTCGCAAAAAATAATCAGGAACAGCACCACATAAATCATCGTGCCGTATTGTTGAATCAGGATGCCGAGGGACTTGTCGATGTGCAACAATACAGCCAGTAACTGCAAGTAATCCATAAACCCATTTCATTGATCCCCGCCAAGACGGGGGGTTCATATCCGGAAAGCATGACATCCATGTGTTTCATTGACGTCGCGCGGGAATCATACACTACTCGCTCGCCGATTCCGCTGCCGTAATACACGCCGCAAAATACGGACAATCAAATGAAAAGATCCAATACAGATATTCTGCTATTCTTCTCAAGAACAACAATTCAAATCCGATAAGCCTTGTGACTTTGATTGCTGCCGCTGGATAAGATGGGCATAACAAAGAGGATTCCATGCGCTTTGCCAACTTGAACATCGTAATCTGCTCCATACAGGGACTTCTTATCTTGCCCCTCCTGCCGATCGGCATCTCGTTTCTCGCCCTATTCAGAACACCAAGTAAAACATCGATGACAAGCAAACCCGACACCGTCAGCGGTGTTTTGTCAGACGCGCCAAATGGCCGCCGAGGTGACATGCTGAAAATGATGGCCCCCGGATAGCGCACAGGTATGCGCCGAGGCCGTCACGGAATACGAGGGGACCACCCATGAAGAAAAATTGGGAACATTTAATCCCGCAGGCGGACCAGTATCACAACTGGCAAGATGGCAAAGATGCCATGCTGCAGGTCTTGTCGCGCTCAATGGCCATTCTGGAAATGGGCCCCGACGGTACCATCATCAATGCCAACGACAATTTTCTTAGCATGCTGGCCTACCAGTCAGCCGACATCCTCGGTCACAATCATCGCATGCTGTGCAACCCACAGTATGCTGAGTCACCCGAATATGCGGAGTTCTGGCGTCGGCTGCATCAGGGCGAAATCGTCAGAGGATCGCTGCAGCGTCTGCGCAGTGACGGCAGCCGCTTGTGGCTGGAGGCAACCTGCAATCCCATTGTCGATGCTCAGGGGCAATTGCAGAGGGTAGTTTCGGTGGCGGCCGATATCACTACCTATATTGACGATTCAGAAGAAAAAGACAGTGTATTACAGGCGCTGAATCGTTCGCTCGGGGTGGTCGAATTTAGCGCCACTGGCGCCATCGTCGGCGCCAACGGTAGCTACCTCAAGACAATGGGCTACCTACCGCAGGAAATCATTGGCCAACATCACGAGATGCTGTGCGAAACCGAATACATCAATAGTCAGGAATATAAGAATTTCTGGCACGACCTCAGCCAAGGTCGCCATTTTTCCGGGCGTTTCAAGCGCATCGCACGCGATAGACGTCCAGTCTGGTGGGAGGCCACCTATACTCCAGTATTCGATCTGAATGGCCGACCGATCAAGATCATCTGCATCGGCTCGGACGTCTCCTATCGCGTAGTACGAGAACAACGTGACCGTGAATATCAGCATCTGCTGTCGCTTGGCATCAATGAAACCGACAACGCCGTCTTCATCACCAATGAAGCCAATGTGATCGTCTTCCACAATACCGGCTTCAGTCGCATGCTCGGCTTTGCCGCCGAAGAAGTGATCGGCCGCCAGCCGCGTGAGCTCTTTGTCGGTCAGGTGCCGATCCTGAAATTGATGGACGAGTGCTACGCCGTCATTGGCGATGGACAGAGCTTTCACGGCGAAGAAATGATGATCAACAAATCCGGCCATCCGCTCTGGGTATCCGTGGTAGTCAATCCCATCTTCAGCCCCGAGGACAAGCTGGTCAATGCGGTCTGTATCCTGACCGACATCACCAACACCAAGATGCACGAAGTGCTGCAATACAAGGCCCTCAACGCCATGGCGCGTGAAACCAGCCTGGCCGAAGTGATGACCATGATTTGTCTGGAGCTTGAACGCATCGCGCCCGATGTCGTCGCCTCGATACTGCAAGTCGACGACAACGGCAGACTACATTCGATTGCCGGCCCTAGCCTGCCCGAGGCCTATACCCGCGCAATGGACGGCGTTGCCATTGGCCCCAAAGTCGGCTCCTGCGGCACCGCGGCATTTCGCCGCGAAGCGGTCGAAGTGCTCGACATCGCCAGCGATCCGTTGTGGGACGACTACCGTCAACTGGTACAGCCGTTTGGCCTGCAGTCGTGCTGGTCGATTCCCATCATGTCCGCAGACGACCGCGTGGTTGGCACCTTCGCCCTTTATTTTCGCGAAAAGCGCCATCCCACCGACTTCCTGCGCCAGCTGGTAGAACTCAGCCTACGTCTGTGTGCGCTCGCGCTGGAACGCGAAGAAGCACGCTCGCGGATTCATCAACTGGCCTTCTACGATGCCCTGACCGGCCTGCCCAATCGCAGTTTGCTGCTGGTCAAGGCCAATCAAGCCATTGCCAATGCCGCGCGCACCCAAATAGCACTGGCGGTGCTGTTCATTGATCTCGACCGTTTTAAGCAAATCAACGATTCGTTAAGCCACCAGGCCGGCGACGAACTATTGCGCATCGTCGCCACCCGCTTACAAGCTGAAGCGCGCAAGGCCGATATCGTCGGGCGCCTGTCCGGTGACGAGTTCGTTGTTGTGCTGGCACAATGCGATCTGCATTGCGTCACCGATGTGGTCAAACGGATTCTGCACAACCTGACGCAACCTTGTCATATTGCCGGCGTGACAATCACACCGAGCGCCAGTATCGGTATCGGCTTGTTTCCTGACAATGGTCAAACTATCGAAGTCTTGCTGCACCGAGCCGACATGGCGATGTACCAAGCCAAGGGGAAAAATCGCGGGCGCTTCAGCTTCTTCAGCGACGAAATGAACGCCCAGGCACAAGAACGCCTGGCACTGGAAGGTGCCTTGCGCAATGCCCTGCTCATGGGTGATTTTGAACTGCACTACCAACCCCAGATCAACATGCGCAGCGGCCTGCTGCATGGCGTCGAAGCCCTGGCGCGCTGGCACCATCCACAATTGGGCAATGTCTCGCCGGCCCGTTTTATTCCGATTGCCGAAGAATGCGGACTCATCGGCGAGCTAGGCAAATGGGCGCTGGAAGAAGCTTGTCACCAACTGCATACATGGCGTCAACGCGGTACCACCGTACCGTCCATTTCGGTGAACCTGTCTTCGACTAATTTTCACGATCTGGAACTGCCCAATTTCATTGCGGCATTGATAGCACGTTACGCCCTCAGCCCCAGCGACCTGACACTGGAAATCACCGAGACCGTGATGATGGATGCCAATCCCAGCACTACCCGTACCATTCATGCCATCCACGCACAGGGCATCCGACTGGCGATGGATGATTTTGGCACCGGTTATTCCAGTCTGGGCTACCTGCGCAACTTACCAGTATCCGAATTGAAGCTGGACCAAAGCTTTGTGCGTGACATGACCCATGACGAAACCGTGCGCGCGCTCACCGATGCAGTCATTCGCATCGGCACCAGCCTCAATCTCACGGTGGTGGCTGAAGGAGTAGAAGACCAGCAGCAATACCAGCTACTGCGCCAACAAGGCTGCGACGTCGCGCAAGGCTATCTGTTTGCGCGGCCATCACCAGCAGGCGAATTTGATACATGGCTCGCCAATTTCCAGATTGACAAATACTTGTAAGCATTGCCATTTTGACAAACTAACGGCAATAGTGCAGTGAGCACGTTCAAACTCGAGCACCTTTCGCAAATGACCGTGGATGCGAACACGCCAGGCACCGTAGCGGCGCGGGTATAATCGCGGCATGAATGCACCAGACTTTAGCGGCCGCCAGCCCCGCCCCATCCAGGCCCTGCCAGATCAATTAATTTCTCAGATCGCAGCAGGCGAGGTGATTGAACGCCCCTCCGCGGTGGTCAAGGAATTACTCGAAAATGCGCTCGATGCCGGCGCCACGCAAATCACCGTGCGGCTGGAGCAAGGCGGCGTCAAACGTATTGCCATCACCGATAACGGCCGCGGCATCGCGCCCGAACAGATGCCCTTGGCACTGGCGCGCCACGCGACTTCCAAGATTGCCTCGCTGAGCGACCTGGAAAACGTCGGCACGCTCGGCTTTCGCGGAGAAGCGCTGGCCTCGATTGCCTCCGTAGCGCAACTGACGCTGACCACACGCACCGCCGACGCTGCCCACGCCTGGGAAATTTCCGGCTCGCAAGACGGTACCGTAGTACCGGCCTCAGGAGCAGCGGGCACGACGATTGATGTACAAGACCTGTATTTCAATACGCCAGCACGGCGCAAGTTCCTCAAGTCAGAGCAAACTGAGTATGGCCACTGCGCAGAAGTGGTGCGCCGTATCGCCCTGGCCCGTCCGGACGTCAGTTTTTCACTCAGTCACAACGGCAAAACCGTCGATCACTGGAACGTCGGCGAATTCGCCAAACGTAGCGCCCATATCCTGGGCGACGAATTCGCTGCGGCCCGCCTGCCCCTCGACGAAAGCGCGGGAGCCTTGCGGCTGCATGGATTTGTCGGATTGCCAACGGCTTCCAAGGCGCGTGCCGACGCACAATATTTCTACGTCAATGGCCGTTTCGTGCGCGACAAACTGCTGGTTCACGCCGTGCGCGCCGCCTATCAAGACGTGCTGCACGGCGACCGCTACCCGTCCTATGCGCTGTCGCTGGATCTGGATCCGGCGCTAGTTGATGTCAACGTCCACCCGTCCAAGATCGAAGTACGCTTTCGCGACAGCCGCAGCGTGCATCAATTTGTGTTTCATGCGGTCAGCCGCGCACTCGCCACCACGTCAGCCACCGCCCACGGCGCCGCACCGGCACCACAAGCGGCGGGTCCATTGCCATGGCAGCGCGAACAACAGCAGAGCAGCTTTGGCGCGCCGCTGCGCCCCACCTTCGCAGCCGGCAATAGTCACGGCATCGCGCAAGACACTGCGGCCTACGGCGCCCTGTTCCGCCCTGGCGTGCAAACCAACCTGGAAATACGCGACGGCGCTCCGCTCACAGCGTATACCAACCCGACGCACACAGCCGCGCCAAGCGCCACGCAAAACTTGCCGCCGAACGACTTCCCACTAGGCTTCGCGGTGGCGCAATTGCACGGCATTTACGTGTTGGCGCAAAACAGCAAAGGCCTGGTGGTGGTCGACATGCACGCCGCTCACGAGCGCATTCTCTATGAGCAACTCAAGAACGCGCTCGATGACAACAGCATGTTTGTGCAACCACTGCTGATTCCGGTCACCTTCTACGCCGACGCCGTCGAAGTCGGCACCGCCGAAGAACACCAAGCGACGCTCAGCGCGCTCGGTTTTGACATCGCGGCGATGTCGCCGACCACGCTGGCAGTGCGCGCCGTTCCCGCTCTGCTCAAGAATGCCGATGCCCAGACCCTGGCCCGTGACGTGCTGCGTGACGTGCGTGAATTTGGCGGTTCGCGGGTACTGCTGGAACGTCGCAACGAACTGCTAGGCACACTGGCCTGCCACACCGCCGTGCGTGCCAACCGCAGCCTGACAATTCCAGAAATGAACGCCCTGTTGCGCCAAATGGAAGCCACCGAACGCGCCGATCAATGCAACCACGGACGGCCGACCTGGAGCTTGCTGGCGCTGTCGGATCTGGACAAACTCTTTCTGCGCGGGCAATAAGCATGAGCAACGCGCCGCTGGCGGTAGCCATCATGGGCCCGACTGCATCTGGGAAAACTGCGGCCGCTCTGGCTATCGCCAAACACATCCCTTGCGAAATCATCTCGGTCGATTCCGCGCTGGTCTACCGCGAGATGGACATCGGTACGGCCAAACCAAGTGCAGATGAATTAGCCAGTGTGCCACATCACCTGATCGACATTCTCGATCCGAGTGCATCCTATTCGGCCATGCAATTTCGCCAGGATGCCTTGCGGCTGGCGCAAGAGATCCGCGCACGCGGCAAGCTGCCGCTCTTGGTCGGCGGCACCATGCTGTATTTCAAGGTCTTACGCGATGGCCTCGACGCCTTGCCACAAGCCGATCCGGCGCTACGCATCCGGCTCGACGAAGAAGCCGCGCGCGATGGTCTGCCAGCGCAGCATGCCCGCTTGGCAACGCTCGATCCGATCACCGCTGCACGTCTCAAACCTAACGATAGCCAGCGCATTCAACGTGCGCTGGAAATCATTGCGTTGACGGGACAGCCCATGTCGGCGCTGCTGACACAGAAGAGCGCAGCCGAGCTGCCCTTCAGGCTCTTGCCCTTGGCCTTGGAACCATCTGACCGAGCGGTGCTGCACGCCCGCATTGCACGGCGTTTTGACCTGATGTTGCAAGGTGATGGATTGCTGCAAGAAGTGCGCCGCCTGCGTCAGCGCGGCGACCTCCACCTAGGACTGCCGTCCATGCGCTGCGTCGGCTACCGCCAGGCCTGGGAACATCTCGATGGCCAATACGATTACGCCGAGATGCGCGAGCGCGGCATCATTGCCACCCGTCAATTAGCTAAACGGCAATTGACCTGGCTGCGCGCTATGCCGCAGCGGCTGGTGATCGATTGCGATGCAGATGATGCAACGGCACGCGTATTGGAAAGCGTGCGGCAGGCCGTGGCGGACAATGAATTTAGCGCTTCACCTTAAATATTCTTGACAGAGGCGCTACTCAACAGCATAATGGTCGGCTTACTTTTGGTGATATAGCTCAGTTGGTTAGAGCACAGCACTCATAATGCTGGGGTCGGTGGTTCAAATCCACCTATCACCACCAAAGAATATCTGCAACATCAATGGCTTAGCTCACTTCGGGCTAGGCCATTTTTGTTTCTGCTTTAGGATATGTTGAGGCGTTTGGTGTATAGAAAGAGCTGGAATTGCAGCAGAATTGCAGCACCGCTGCTGGCAATCAAAATCGCAAAATCATTCTGCCGTTGACCTCATTAGCTAGTTCCTTTTGCCCATACCTATTTGCAAGATGGACGATTGGTGCAACTCTTGCCGCCTGGAGAACACCCAATGCAGACATCTTTGCGGTGTACTCCCAGCACCATCAGATGTCCAATCGTATCCGCAGTTTCGTCGATTTCATCGAAGAGAAATTTCTGGCATTGCCATCCACGGACCTACCTCAGCAACGACGGCACTAGCTTCGCCCCCGAGGAATGCTTACATTGCATGGGGACGTACCGACATGAAGTCATACATTTTGTTAATTCCGTGCTCAGTCACATACGCTCTAACGTGTCGTTCATCGCGAGAAGGAGCAAAATGAGCAACGCGGTAGCAAGAAACAAGACAAACGTAACGGATACAATGCGTCGTAGAACTGACTGAAAAACACAGCATTTCCGTAAGCACGAAAGCGATGCCATCGGTTGCCACGATTTCAATTTTGCAAGATTTCTCATATCGTATAGATCATATTTATTTCAGAATTTCGCACAGCGAAACCTGATCCACCTACGGTCAAACAAGCATTCCTTGGCGTCAAATTCACGTTGCATCCATTCTTCAAGTGATACCTCTGTCCAAGAGTGCAGGCACTGATGAATCCATATGGTCGATCTGCTTCCGCGTTACTTGTCTTCCCATATCGGATTCTGCTATCTATATCGGCGCTAATACCATCGATCAAATGGCAATAGAAAAATCAATGTATTACTCGCCTATCTGCCTATCTGAGTCAGTCAAATTTATAATTTGCGGAAATACCGTAGTTGAGCTGCGTCCGATCATTGACGATGGGGCTGCTCGCCACTTCCGATGGCAATCTGGAGACACCCAGGCGCGTCCCAATATTCCAGTTGCGAGTGAGCTGATAATTCGCTCCGGCCGAGATGCGCAGAGTTATTCCTGATCCAGGTGAATATGCTGACAAACCGGACCGGACACTTTGTTGCGAAGTAATGCCGTAATACGTCTGATTATATTGACTGCTATTCCAGACGAGCCCGGGCCCTGCGCTCAGCGTCAGATGCTCGATGGGTTGATATTTTCCTTCCAGATCGAAATTCGCCGTCGTTCCTTGATGTTTGCCGCCAACATCGGTCGAAAGACCAGTCCGTAGACCGAACCAGTCGCGCGTGTAAGAGGAAAACAACGTTGCATGAGCGGTCCGATCAATGTCTCCCAATCCGTGTAAATGACTCTCGTCAACGGACTCCTTGCGTGCACTCGACAAATCGTATGACAACGCCGCTCCGACGCGCCAATGCTCGTCATTATAGAGATAGATACCAACACCTAGCGGGGTCGATGCGCCGTCGACTGCACCAATGAAATAGCGGCCGTACGTTGCGCCAAAACCACCTATCGCCTTGATCCCTTGATCGCTTGAACCGGCATACTTTGGCATATTGGTGACACCGGCCATCAGCGAATATCGCCACGAGTTGGTCAACGGCGGATTAACACCCAACGCCGGTTCTGCCGGGCTGTCGTCTGCATGAGCACTAGTGATGGTCATGCAGGACAAAAACAAACAGCCCAGAAAAATGAAACGGGAATTTTTGATATGGGTAGACACGATAGCCTTTTATTCAGAAGTGATAGAACAACAAATCATGCGATATGAGAAAGCGAAGCGATGCCCCAGCTTCACGCGCTAAATCAAGCGGGCGAGATTGAAACCACGCGTGAGAATAACGACATGAGCGGACGCGTCACTTGATGCCATGCGCGCTCTCCCGATGGTCCGAACGGGACATCACTGCACGCAAGCACCTGCGCAACCATCGTTCCAGGTCGTCCACGTAGGTGAAGATCACTGGAATCACCAGCAGACTGAGCAGCGTTGATGTCAACAAGCCTCCGATGACAATAATCGCCATCGGTTGCCGGAAGCTTGGTTCTGCACCGACTCCCAGTGCATTGGGCAGCATGCCGGCGCCCATTGCAATGGTTGTCATCAAGATCGGACGAGCACGTTTATGGCAGGCATCCATCAATGCCGCCAGTCGCTCCATGCCTCGCTGCTGGCGGGCCACAATCGCGTATTCCACGAGCAGGATGGAATTCTTGGTGACAATACCCATGAGCATCAACAGTCCGATGACAGAAGGCATCGAAAAACTCATGTGCGTCACCAGCAGCGAAAACAAGGCGCCCCCTAACGACAACGGCAAGGCGCACAAAATTGTTGCCGGCTGCAGGAAGTCATGAAACAGTAGGACCAGAACAGCGTAGACACAGAAGATACCGATGGCCATGCTCAAACCGAAACTCTGGAACAGTTCACTCATGTGCTGCAATTCGCCTTGCTCGATCGTATGCACGCCGGCCGGCAATTGCTTGAACGCCGAGAGCTGCTTGGCTTCTTTATCTACTTCGCCGAGCGCGCGGCCGTTCAGTTCAACTGACAGCGTAATGTTGCGCTCGCGATCAATGCGGTCAATCTGTGCCGGGCCACTGCCCATCTTCAAGTCGCCCAGCGAGGCAATCGCGATCTTGCCGTTGCTGCCGACCACTCTCAATTGCCCGATTTCTTCCAAAGAGGTCCGCTGCGACGGATCGATGCGCACCCGCAAGGCGATCTGGCGCTCAGGCAGATTAAGTTTAGGCAGCGAGCTGGAATAATCGCCATAGGTATCTATGCGAATGGCGTCGGCGACGTCTGCCGCTGTCACGCCCAGAGCCGAAGCACGGGCGGAATCCGGTACAAACTGCAATTCCGGTTGTTGCAGCGCCGCGCTGGAACTGACGTTGCCAATGCCTTTCAATGTCCGCAATTGTGTTTCCAGTGCCGCAGCGGCCGATTCGAGTGCGCCGGAATCGCTGCCAGCCAGCGTAATGTCGAGTTTTTCGCCATTGCCGCCATTACCGACTGCCACCCGCGTACCAGGAAGGTCACGCAGAACCCGACGCATATCGTCCTCGACCCCGGACTGTTTTTGATTGCGCTGGTGTCGTGACGCCAAATCGACTGTCAGCGTCGCCTTGCGTATCTTACCGACGGTGTCATTGCTGCCGGCAGCACTGCCATTGCTATTGCCGGTGCCGACCGCAGAGAAGACACTCGTTACCGCCGGCAATGTTCGCAGCAATTGTTGGGCCTGTTGCGCGAGAGCACGGGTTTCCTGGATCGTACTACCTGGAACGAGCTCCAGCGTCACCTTGGTTTGTGCCTTGTCCTGCGCCGGGAAAAATGCCGTCTTCAGCGCCAGCGACATGGTCAACGATAGCAACAGAAAGCATCCAGCCGCCAATGCCGTGCGCCGGGGATTGTTCAGACAAGCCATGACCCATCCTAGATAACGGGTCATGAGAGCACTGTCGTGCTCGATTTCGGTGCTGGCCTTGAGCAAATACGCTGCCATCATCGGCGTCAGCAAACGCGCCACCAGCAGCGACATCAGCACCGCGACCGACGCGGTGATGCCAAATTGGCGGAAGATCAGGCCGGGGATGCCGGACATGAACGCCGTCGGCAAAAATACCGCTACCAGTGTGAACGTGGTGGCAATGACCGCCATACCGATTTCGTCGGCGGCTTCCATCGCTGCCTGGTAGGGTGTTTTTCCCATGCGCAGATGCCGCGCGATGTTCTCGATCTCGACGATGGCATCGTCGACCAGAATGCCGACGACCAGCGATAACGAGAGCAAGGTAATGGTATTGAGCGAATAGCCCGCCAGGTAGACGAAACCGAAGGTCGGGATGATAGACAGCGGCAATGCCGCCGCCGAGACCAGCGTAGCGCGCCAATCGCGCAGAAACCACCACACCACGATGATCGCCAGGACGGCACCCTCGACCAGCATGTCGATCGAGCCATTGTAGTTATCTTCAATGGCGGTGACGGTATTGCTGGCCTCAACAATATTGACCTGCGGATGTGATGCAGAGAATTTCGTGACCACTGCACGCAGAGAACGTAGGACCGTGACATCCGAGTTACCGATAGCACGCGTGATCTGCACCCCAATGACAGGCTTGCCATCACGGAAGGCGTAGGAACTGCGCACGGCCGAACCATCGCTGATTTTGGCGATGCGGTCCAGCCGAACGCGGCGGCCGTCACCAGTGGTGATGTTCAGCGCCGCCAATTCTTCGATGGAACCAACGCCGGCTAACGTACGCGTGGATTGACGCAGACCACCGACGTCGCCTTGTCCACCGGAGCGCTCCCGCTGCATCGCCTTAAGCTGGGTGGAAATAGTTTCTGCCGTCAACCCGAGTCCGGCCATTACGGCTGGGTCCAGATCGATACTGACTTCGCGATCAATACCTCCGATGCGCGTGACGCTAGAGACGCCTTTGACTGCCAGCAAGGCTTTGCTCAGGTCATTGTCGATAAACCAGGACAGATCCTGCTCATCAAGTACAGATGAGTTGGCAGTATAGGTCAGCAACGGTGAGGACGCGGCTTCGCTTTTCGACACCGTCGGATCGCTCATCTCCGAGGGCAGATCGGCACGCGCGCTATCGACGGCATTGCGCACTTCGCTGAGCGCTGCCTGAGAATTTTTTTCCAGCTTGAATATGACGCTGATGGCGACCGAACCATCCGTGATCGTAGTGGTGACGTGATCCAGCAGTGTCAACGAAGTCAGCTGATCTTCGATCTTGCGCGCCACCTCGTTTTCCAGTTGCGAGGGGGCCGCACCTTCGAGCGTGGCGGCAATGTTGATGGTTGGCAGATCCATGTCCGGGAAGTCTTGAATCTGCAGCCGGTTAAAGGCCATCAAGCCCAGCACGGTCAACAAGAAAAAGCACAGGATGGCCGGTACCGGCTTGCGGATTGACCAAGAAGAAATATTGATCATGTGGCGTCCTGCTTGTTCTGTGTTGCCGGCATGACCTTGACTGCGGCGCCATCGGATAGGAATGCCGCACCGCTGCGTACAACAGAAGAAGTTACGTCAAGACCTGAAGCGATCTCCACAGCCCCTCCCTGGCGGCGGCCGGTGACGACGGTGCGGCGCGCTACGGTGGTCTGGTCGGCATTGAGAACGTAGACATCCGTGCGGCCATCGCGCAATACCACTGCGCTCTCAGGCAAGGTCAACACGCGCTGCTTGCCGAGTTCGATGCTGCCGCTGGCAAACATGCCGGATTGCACCGCGCTGCCGGCCGGCAGACTGACATAGACAATCGCTCGACCGCTGGAGGTAGAAATGGTGGGCGCGGCCAATCGTACCTTGCCCTCCACCGTCTTGCCGCCCGGCAGCAAGACATGCGCCAACTGGCCAGTGCGAATGCGGGTGAGCTGTTGTGCACTCACCTCCGCCTGCCATTCTATGCGTGCCTGCCGCACGATACGGAACAACTCAGTCCCGGCGCTCACCACATTGCCGAGCAAGGCAGAGCGGGAGGAAATAATGCCGTCGTCTACGGCCAGGATGCGCGTTTGCGCCAGCACAATGCGCTTGCTCTGCAAATCCGCTTCGGCAAACTCGAGAGATGCCCGGTCAGTGGCTTCGGTGATCCGATATTCATCGATTTTCTGTGCTGACAGCACTCCGCCTCCGGCCACCATGGCGGCACGTCTTACGTCGGCCTGTGCACCATCGAGAGTGGCGCGGGCCTGGGCCACTGCGGCCTGTTGCTTGTGTACGTCGACTGTTGCGCTGGCCGAAGCCAGCTCTGCAAGCAATTGGCCATGCTTGACGACACTGCCAACATCAACCAGTAGCCTGGTGATGCGCAAACTGCCGGTCTCGGCGCTGATAACGGCTTCCTGCCATGCGGCCAGATTGCCATCGGCCTGGATTGTATCTGGCCAATCCTGGTAAATCGCGTTGACAGGAGTGATGGTCAGTAGCGGCGCCGGTGCCGACACTGCAGCCAGTGTTGCATTGGGGCGCAACAGCCAGCAGGCCGTAGCGGCCAGGCCGCTGACCAGCGCGACCAATATCAATTTTCGATGACGAAATACCTTCACTGTGTAGATCCTTGTAAATATGAAGTGGGAATGGCAGCTTGTGGCACAGCATTGCTCTCACCCTGCCAGCCACCACCCAGTGCCTTATAAAGTGCAATCCAATAGCGGATGCGGTTACTCCGCTGTCCAATCAGGGTGACTTCGGCGGAAATGGCGGAGCGACGAGCCTCTTCCAGCGTCAGCAAGGTGTCGAGTCCAGCGCTCCAGCTTTGCTCCTTGGCGTCGGCATAGCGTTGGTACTGATCCGCAGAACGTTTGCTGTCGTCACTCTGGCGCGCAGCGCCATCGAGATCAATCATGGCCTGCTCTACTGCCTTGATGGCGCTACGCACCGAGCTTTGGTAACTGGCCAGTTGTTTGTCGTAGGTTGCCAGGGCGCTATCGACTGCGGCCTTTTTCTTTCCGGCATCAAAAATGGGAACAGACAACGAGGGGCCAAATGACCAGGTGGGGACCGGCGACGAAAAATTAGTCGCCGAGAGCGCGATGGATCCGGACAGACTCAGACTGGGGAAGCGATCGGCACGTGCTTCGCCTATCGCAGCATAGTAAGAGGCCAGTGTGCGTTCCGCCGACGCCAGATCGGGCCGCTGACGGACCAGGTCCGCAGGTACGCTGCTTACATTGAAGTTGGCGGGTTCTGGCAAAGTCGGTGCCGACGGGCGATCAATGATGTGTCGCATGCGTGTTTCGTCGGCGCCGGTGACAGCAACCAAGGACTTTACGATTTCTTCGCAAGAGACATTTTGTCCTGTAGCGGTCGCGGCAGCGCTCGCGGCATTCGCCTCGGCCAGATAGCCATCGGACTCCGCAGTTAGGCCAGCCAGCACCTCAGTGCGTGTCATGCGCAAGGTCTGGTTCTGCGACGCCGCCGCATGCCGATAGGCCTGAAGCAATAATTTGCAGCCACGATACTGCACATAGTCATCGGCCACCTCTGCTGCCAGTGACACGCGAGCGTCGTGCCAGTCATTGACACTGGCTTGTAGCTGCGCATGGGCATATTCCCGACTGGATTTATTCTTGCCAAACAAATCGATTTCCCAACTGGCATCCAGTTCACCACTACGACTGGTTGAGGTTACCGTCTCGGTGCTGCTATCTGTGTTGCCGGTGCTGACGGACTGTTTGCTACGGCTAACGGAACCGGTACCAGTAACGGAGGGCAAGAGCGCTGCGCTATCGGACACCAGGGTGGCGCGCGCAATCTTGATCTGGGCAATGGCTTTCGCCAGATCTGGACTATTTGCTTCAGCAATGCCGATCAGTTCGGCGATGGCGGGATCATCGAAGCTGGCCCACCAGTTAATCAATGCCTGGGTGCTTCCGCCATGCGGTCTTTCTGCATGCCAGGCACTAGCAATTGGCAGTGCTGGCGCCTGATATGGCGGCTGTAAAGAGCATCCAGTCATACTCAAGCCAGATACGGTCGCCAGCAGGGCTTTGTTTGATACGAAGCGGAAAATTCTGGTCAAAGGAAGCATGAATTGGACAATAAGATTCTTAGATGTGTGGATCATGCTGGGGAAATGTGCACGGAATATGGAGATTGCGCATGGCCGCAACTTCAGGCTGTATGGTGATCAGTTAGCCGTGTATAGTCATTTCCAATCCGGTTTCTGCTAACAGTCAATCCCATGAAGAACAGTCTTGCATTCAAACTATTTTCTGTTTTGCTGGCAGCTTGCATCGCGGTATTCGCGGCACAGGCAATTATTTTGCGCATGAGAGTTCAGGAAGATTTCTTTGATTATTTAAGCTTTCAGGAGCGAGACCGGATGACAGAAGCGCTGCCCCGTTTTGAGAATGCATACCGGGAGCACGGCAACTGGGACTTTCTGCGCGGCGATCTGCGCAACTTCTTTCTCCTGGCGCTGCCCCCGCCGAGCATTGAGCTACTCCAGGGACAGATGCCGATAACGGAGCAGACCGGAGCAACATTTCGCATGGGGCTGCTCGATAGCAATCTGAAAAGAATTGCGGGTAATCAGTTGCTCGATGAGAGCTCGCTGCGACGGGAAATTATCGTTGATGGAAAAAACGTGGGGTGGCTTGCCATCGTTCCCATTCAGCGCGTGCTTTCCCCCAATGAAGCTCGCTTTCTGAAAAAACAACGCAAGACATGGCTCATCTTCGGCTCCATTTCGGTAGCATTGATCGCATTACTGACCTTCGTTCTGACACGCCAGATACGACGTCGAGTTCATAACCTGGCGCGCGCGACACGCCTGCTGGCGGAAGGCAACTACAAAACTCGCATTCCTGTCGAAACCATCGATGAGATCGGCGCGCTGGCGCAAGATTTCAACAGCTTGGCGCAGGTACTTGAGCTCAATGAACGCGCGCGGCGCACATTCATGGCCGATATTTCCCATGAATTGAGAACACCATTGGCCGTCGTGCGGGCGGAACTAGAGGCAGTCCAGGATGGCGTGCGCGCACCAGATGCGCAAGCGCTGCAGGCCATGCACCAGGAGGTCAACCAGTTGGGCAAACTGATTGACGATCTCAATGATCTGGCGCTGACCGACGTCGGGGCATTAGCCTATCGACGCATCCCGATCAACGTCGTGACCATCTTGAATACCGCATTGAACGGTATGCAGAGCCGGTTTGCCAATGCCCGATTGGGATTGAAGCGAGAGATTGTCGACACGACTCTCATCGTATCTGGCGATGAAAGAAGGCTACAACAGTTATTTGCCAACATACTGGAAAACGCGTTGCGCTACACCGATGCCGGAGGACAGGTACGCATAGCATGTCGTAGCACAGGAAGAACCGTACAGATTGTGATGGAAGATAGTGCTCCCGGCGTTCCTGAAGATAAGCTGCCATTTCTGTTCGAACGCTTCTATCGTGTCGACGAGTCGCGTAACCGTGCCAGCGGCGGCAGCGGCCTGGGTCTGGCGATCTGTCGCAATATCGTCGAAGCACATGACGGCCGAATCAGCGCCCATCCCTCGCCGCTCGGCGGGCTGTGCATGACGATTGAGCTAGGGCTGACCATACAATGACCTCAACACGCAACCACATCATGATCGTCGAGGATGAACCTCGACTTGCCGCAGTGCTGGGCGATTATCTGAGTGTCGCCGGCTATACCCACTATTGGGTGAAAAATGGCAATGATGCCATTCCGGCATTCATTGCTGAGCGCCCCGACCTGGTACTGCTGGATTTGACACTGCCGGGACGCAATGGCATCGATATCTGCCGCGAGTTGCGCATGCAATATACCGTTCCTATCATCATGATCACCGCACGCGTCGAAGAACTTGATCGGCTGCTGGGCCTTGAGGTCGGTGCCGACGACTATGTCTGCAAGCCATTCAGTCCGCGCGAGGTGGTGGCTCGCGTCAAGGCAGTCCTGCGTCGCAATCATCCTGTTCAGAACGAAGTCATAGAGCAGCCAATTAAGATTGAAGAGGAAAAGCAACGCGCCAGCATTAACGCAACGCTGGTCGATCTCACCCCGGTGGAATTCCGTCTGCTCTGCATATTGCATCGATCTCAAGGGCGGGTATTCTCTCGCGATCAGGTGCTCAACCATTTGTACAATGACCATCGCATTGTCAATGACCGCACCATCGATAGTCACGTCAAGAATTTGCGACGTAAACTAGTTGAAGCAGGCGGTGACGAAAATTGGATCAAATCGATCTATGGCGTTGGTTATCGTATGGAATTGTGAGGCCTCGCTGCAGACACTTTCGAGCGTCCGATCTATGCCGGCAATGCAATTGCCACAGTGCAGTCCATCGATGCGATCAAGGTGATCACGGTGCGTGCCGCCGACTCCGAAGCAGCCGTATCGGAGGGCGACAATGGATGTTGGCTACGTGCCTAACGATGATCGGGCGGAACCGTATATCGCTATTGGTATCTCGGGTGCTATCCAGTATCCGGCTGGCATGAAGGATTCGAAGGTCATCGTGGCGATTAACAAGGATCCGGAAGCCCCCATTTTCGACACGGCCGATTATGCCATTGTGGGTGACCTGTTCACGCTTGCTCCGGAACTGGTCAACGCACCGGGCGAAGAGATGTGGCGTGCGATGCGTAGATTGAGGCTTGCTGGTTGAATCGCCAACCAGATAGAGCTTACGACGCATCCGCTTGCGCTATCCCAACTGACACGCTCGCTAACTGAAACAATTAGACGATATACGCCGATAGATTATCTCGCGAGCGATTTCCCTATCGCCCTATTGCTTGTAAAGAATCGCTTTCAAGAAAACCTTGAGATCCTTTTCCAGATCCGCTCCAAAATCTTGCCTGGCCACAGCGCGAAATACCAGCGGTTCAAGCATTGGCTCTACGCCACCTGCCGTTCGAACGGCACCGCCCAAAGCATCAAATTTAATAGAGTAAGAATAATCAGGATTCGTCACCAGGTCAGGGTTTCCCGAATACCGTCGAATACGGAAGCTCAAGCTTAGATACTCCGGCTTGTGGATATCCTCGTTCAATTCATCAGCCCACCAATCGGCAACCTGCAATTCAATGCGCAAAGCGGCGACCATATGCTTTACGGTATCAATGGCTCTACCGGTAATCATGTCAAAATCTTCCACTGCTTGTCTGGCATCATCCTCTGCCGCCCGTTTCTCCAACGCTATCTCGCGTATCGCCTCATCAAGTATGCCCACGATCCCTCCTTCGCTTCATCGAAGAGAGTATGGTAGCCGACAAGCACAAGAAGACCGTAAGTTTATTGATCGGGACAACATTCACAGTGACTGATACGTATCGCTCAAAGACCAGCCATGCCCAGCTATTGCCCGGTGGACCATGATGGCTAAAACGCGCGCGTATCAATCAACAAGCCCACAGCTATAAGGCAGTACCGCCGCAATTGGCTCCGCAGCTTGATAAGCTGCGTACGATATAATAGCCGCCACGCATGGTCATCCGGCAATGGCCACTCTCACGCTCTCCTCTATTGCGCTGTTGCCACAAGAATTCGGACCGTATCAGCCATGACTCCCAAAGAAAAAAATTCTCCGCTGTTCGTTCCGCAAGGATTCACTCCCACGCAAGAACAGCGCAATATTCAACTGTCACAACATCACATCAGCTTGATCCGCGCCAATGCCGGTGCCGCCAAAACGACGACCTTGGCGCTACGCATAGGCGAGGCGATTGCGCGCGGCCTGACACCCGATAGGATACTTGCGCTGGTGTTTACCGATGAAGCACGCGAGGTGATGCGCTCGCGCATGGTAGAAATCGGTATCGTCTATGCCACCGCGAAGCAAGTTCATATTTATACCGTCGATGAATTTTCCAAAAAATGCCTGGAACAGATCGAGGGTTTTGTGACACCCCTACTGTCGTCTGCAAAAGATCTGAAACCCTATGTGCTCAGCGCACTGGAGCACGTGAGTGAACGCTATCTGCATCGCGTCGATTTTTTAGATATTCAAACCCACAGCATCGCCATCAGTCAATTTCTGGAATGCCAAGTGCGGCTGAAGGCAAAATTGGAACAGTTGGATGATATCGAGGAGATCGAGAACATCGGCTTTGGCGAAATCGCAGAACGACTTGGCGTCCCGCTGGCCGACTATCTGACCACCCTTGAGTATGAACGGATCCGCGAGGGCAATATTGGGGAAGTTCTGTTTCGCGGCCCCTTCGATTGCACCTACGATCTGGCGCACAGTCTGGCCTTGCATCCGGAAACAAGAACGCAACTACCACTCTACAAACTCATCGTTGGCGACGAATTGCATGACTTGAACGAGGCGTCCTTCCAGATCATCCGCGCCTTGCTAGAGCGCGGCGACACCTATTTTGTGGGTGCCGGTGACGAGGATCAAGTCATTTATTCTACCTACGGTGCCGACAAAAAATATCTGCAACAGGGCTTTGCGCAACTTCAGCACAAGGTGGTCAAGTTTCCATTGACCATGACCTATCGACATGGCCCGCATTTGGCTTATGCCATGCGCGCATTGAAACAAAAAAATGTCGAATCGAATCTGCCTTTGCACACGCAAATTGTCGAGCAGCATTACGCCCAGGAAAACCTTGATAGCTGCGCCGAGCTGGTCGTCAAGTCCTTGCAGTCGTGGCGTCAACAGAAACTACCGCTGGAGGGATGTGCGATCCTGGTACGTGAGCGGCACCAATCGATCACGATAGAAAATGCATTGATGCAAGCCGACATCGGCTACCGCACTGAGAAGATGCCGGGCTATCTGCGCCGGGAAGAAATTCTCTTTTTGCGCGGCATGATCGCCATCGCCTTGAAGAATCTCGATACCGTCAAATCCATCGACGTACGACGTTCAATTGTGGAAGCGCTCGCCATCTTTGGCGAAGTGCAATTGACGCACAAGGAGATGGAATATGCCAAGCGCGTTATTGCCCAAGATCCCCACATTTTGAATTCCTTCTTCACCGGAAAATTACAAGATAACAATGTCGATGCGCAGAAGTCGCCCATTACCACTGTAGTGGAGTTCATCGAAGCGATAGCGCCGGACACCGCTGCTGCTGCCGTGCTCTCGGACATCGTCAGCCGGATGGATCTAAAGTCGGTCACCAGCCGTATTTATGTGCATGCCAATGAGGCATCCATCGTGGCGAAATCGATCGCCGGCTTCATTTCCATGGCGGAAAAAATGGCGATGAATTTGCGTGATTTCTCGGTATGGTTGGGCGCCGCCGACGAATTTGCGGGAACTGGAAAAAAGAAGAATCTGGTCTTGCTGGACTGCGTTGCCAATTCCAAAGGCAAAGAATTCGAACACGTCATCATGCCATTCCTTGAAGTCGGCGAGTTTCCGGCAATCAATAAGAAAAGAGCCGAAGAGGAAAACCTCTTTTACGTTGGCGCCACACGGACCAAACAGCGACTCACCCTGCTGTCTCCTCAGACGCTACATTTGAGAAGCCCATTTCTTGCCGGTATGGATTTATTGGCGGCAAAAACCGCGGCCGATATCACGCTGAAAGAAAACGGCAAACTGGTGATAGCCAAACCATCGCGCGTCGATCTGACTGTCCCATATGAAGACAAGGATCTTGCCAAGTCAATCGGTGCCAAATGGGACTCGGTGCGCAAGGTCTGGTATGTCGGCGGCGACGCCAATCCGGCAAGCTATGAGAAATGGTTGCCGCGTCCTTGAGGCAAGGATATGGCGTACAAGCGATTGCGCCATTTTTAATCGGAATAGCGGCAAGCGAGTCTAGATTCGCGGGCTCACGCCAGTCAATGCCTCGCTCAAGGTCCACAGGCGTTCTGCCTGGCTCGGATCGATCGCCCACGGTCTGACGCCGGCGTGATCCTTGGAATCGGCTTCGACGCTGTACGAAATATCAGCATCGGCGCAATAGACCCCGCCCATGCCGGCCAGTTGCGGGCTGGCCGCACACCAGACGATGGTTGCCGCCCCTTGCTCGATGGTTTTGCCATTGACGTCCTCGATCTCCTTGCCCTGGGCGTCGAACACACCAGTGGCCAGCAGTTCATCTCGGCTCATATGACGAATCAGATTAGTCCCGAGTATGCGACCGGGATGCACGGCAAAGGCACGAATCCCATGCGCCTGGCCGCGCAGGTCAAGCGCCAGGGCAAACAAGATGTTGGCCGTCTTGGATTGTCCGTAAGCGGCGAATTTCTCATAGGGTCGCCGCTCGAAATGCGGATCGTCAAAATGCATGGCTGAGAAGATATGCCCGCGTGATGAAACTGATACCACACGAGCCCCCTGCGCCTTGAGCAAGGACGGTAGCAATTGCGCCGTCAGCTGGAAGTGTCCCAGATGGTTGGCCGCAAACTGCGATTCATAACCACGGGCATCGCGCGTCAATGGTGTTGCCATGATGCCGGCATTGTTGACCAGCATATGCAACGGGCGGCCACTCTCTACAAACTGCCGTGCAAAAGCAGCAATCGAGGCCGGCTCCAACAAGTCCAGTGCTGCATGCTCAATGCGCGCAATGCCGGCCAGCGCGATCTTTGCCTGCTCCGGCCTGCGTGCAGGAACCACGACGGTGGCGCCGGCGGCGGCAAGAACGCGGGTCGTCTCCAGTCCAAGACCAGAATAACCGCCAGTGACGATAGCGACTTTCCCACTGAGATCGACCGTTCCAATCGTGTCTCGTGCGGTCGAGCGAGGTCCGAAGCCTGACTGAATGGGAATTTGTTTGCTGGACATTTGCGCTTACTCCTGAGCATTAAAAAATCAATGACGTATGGTGCGCAGTCGCACTAAACCATCGGATGTCAGGATTGTCCCATTCGAATCATGGATGATCCATAATGAAACCACCTAAATACTTGCCCAATACTCTCAAATCGATCCATTGTCCGATGTCTTATCGCTACTCGACGCGCGCGGCGTGCTGTCGGCCTGCCTGGTTGCCAAGGCCCCTGGTGCATCCACTCTCCCGCCTACGAAGGCGTGCGCTTCGGCGCACTGACGCAGGGCAGTTGCCGACGCGCAGTGGACGGCATTGGACCAGAAATACTGCTTCAGTCCGGTGATTGCGATCTCCTTACCGATGGCCGCCCTTACCGCATCGGCAGCGATCTTTCACTCGCCGCCGTGGACATGGGCAACGTGCTAGTCCGATACCAGACGATATTGACGATCAAACTGCCGCAGCGGCAATTATGCAGGGCTTGACCGCGTCCCATTTCGTGACGCAAACGTATGCGATCAAGCCGGGCGATATCTCGCTCGTGCATGCCGCCGCCGGCGGGGTCGGGCTGATGCTCACGCAAACGTCAAAATTCCTGCCAGTCTTGATCGGCTGCCGCCCGCGCCGTTTTTGGCACAGGCAAAATCTGCTTTGGTAACGGTAAAGCACGTTTTTGTGGCGCCGAGACCAGCTTTCGCGAAGGCGTGATCTCCAGCGGCGCTAGCTTGCGTTCGCCCCGTTGAGCCAACGACGCAGACGCAGCAACACTATTGTCGAGTTTAAACATATCGACCGAGCGCACCAATTTCACAGACTGCTCCTCCAGCGAGGCTGCGGCAGCTGCCGCCTCTTCCACCAAAGACGCATTTTGCTGGGTCACGTCGTCCATTTGCATGATCGCTTGGTTGATCTGTTCGATACCCGAGCTTTGCTCCTGACTGGCGACAGCGATCTCTCCCATGATGTCGGTGACACGCTTGATGCTGTCGACGATTTTTTGCATGGTCGCGCCGGCCTGATCGACCTGTCGGCCGCCGTTCTCAACCTGGTCGACTGAATCGTTGATCAAGATCTTGATTTCCTTGGCGGCAGCGGCGGAACGTTGAGCGAGATTGCGCACTTCCGTGGCCACCACCGCAAAGCCGCGCCCCTGCTCACCGGCGCGCGCGGCTTCGACTGCGGCGTTCAGCGCCAGTATGTTGGTCTGGAAAGCCAGGCCGTCAATAACGCCGATGATGTCGACAATCTTGCCTGCCGACGCCTCAATGGAATGCATGGTTTCAACCACCTGCGCTACCGCCACGCCGCCTTCGGTCGCTGCCGCTGAAGCCGACAGGGCGAGCGTGTTGGCTTGCCGTGCATTTTCCGAATTCTGTTTCACCGTACCGGTCAATTCCTCAATCGACGACGCGGTCTCTTCCAGCGAACTGGCCTGCTCCTCGGTGCGTGAAGACAGTTCGAGATTGCCTGAGGCGATCTGGCTCGATGCAGCAGCGATGGTTGAGCTACCGGTGCGTACATTACCGACAATCTCGCGCAAATTGTCATTCATGTCGCGAATCGATTGCAACAGCTTGGCGCTCTCGTCGCGCCCGAGTATCTCGATGCGGCTGGTCAAATCGCCGATGGCCACGGCTTGCGCCACGACCATCGCCTGATTGAGCGGCCGAGTGATGGAGCGCGTGATCAACGCCGCAATCACTGCCGCCAGCACCGCCGCCAGCGCAGTCAACACCCCCACCTGCACGGTCGCGTCACTGGCTTGTTGAATGCCCTCCGCGCCTGCGCGATCCATCACCTGGGTGCTGAGTTCATTGAATTGGTCGATACTCACGAAAAACGCATTTTCTGCGGGCACCACCGTGCTAAGCAAGAAATCAATCGCCTTCTGTCTCTCGCCTCCTTGGAGCAGTCGAAGGTCTTCTCCCGCCGCTGCGACATAAAGCCCGCGTGCTTCCTTGATACCCATGAAAATTTTCTTACCCTCCGGGGTGTCAAGCGCGCTTTCTACTTTGTCCATGGCTTTACCGTTAGCGGCAGCGGCATTTTTCATGGAATTCAAAAAGACTTTGGTTTCCTCAGCGTCAGAGGTGAGTAACAAGTTACGCAAATTGTGGCCATAGTCACTGGTATTGGTTCTTACCTTGGAAAGCATCAACACCTTGGCATACCGGTTATTGACGATTTCATCGGTCTTATTACCACCGCTCTTCAAGCTAAATATGCCGACCAATGAAATCAATAACAACAATAGGATAATGGCGCCAAAACCCAGACCCAGGCGTATCCCAATCTTCAGTTTGTTCATGTTGCCCTTTTACAAAGAATTATTTCAAAACAATTTGCGGCGCAATAAATACGCATTCGCGGCATGATGTAAAAATGCTACAAAAAAAGCACCCGCATCCTCCAATTAATGCTCCGCACGCTCCAGGTACCGATTGAGCGCCCATTTATTCACCCCGGCACCGCATAGCAAGATGAAGCTGGTCAGCAGGAACACCGAGCGCATGCCGACCATGCCGCCGATAGCGCCACCGGCCAGCGGCCCCAACACCTGCCCGGCATATTGCGCCGACTGCGAATAACCGAGCACCTTGCCCAAGGCCTGTTCCGGCACCGAGCGGCGAATCACCTTGGCCACCGAGGGCAGCAATCCCGCCAACGCCATGCCCATGAAAAAGCGCAGCACGGCCAATTGCTTCCAGTCCGATACATATGCCTGCGGCAGCATCAGCACGCAGGCGACAAGCAGACAGCCGATAATGACCCGCCAGCCGCCGATACGATCGGCCAGACGCCCCAGTGGCGCGGCCATCAAAATACTACCGAATGCGGATGCCGCCATCACGATACCGGCATCGAGCACCAGCCGCTCATGAGCCACATGCAGGTCTTTGAGGTAGACGGTGATGATGGGCTCGATCGACATATTCGAGAACAACACCAGCATGGCAGTAGCAAACATCGCCGCAACCACGAAGATCGGTGTTTTTGCGGTGCTCGCCGAAGAAGACCTGGTTATGAACTTCGAGCGCGGCACAAAGTCTTCTTTGACGAATAAAACGGTGACGATGGCGGCAATCGCGATCACGCTGCCGGTCAGGAAAAAGGTATTGCGGATACCAATCAGTCCCGGCAAAAATCCGCCAATCAAGGGGCCGATCAAGGTGCCCGCCAGCGCGCCGGTAGAAAGCACACCCAGCGCCCATCCGGATTTGTCAGCCGGCGTCTGGGTGGCAACCAGCAAGGTGGACGACGAGGCGTAGCCGCCGATAATGCCAGCCGCCAGTCGCAGCAATGTCAATTCGTAGACGTTGTGGGCCAGACCAATCAAGGGCATCACGATGGCCATGCCAATCGCAGCACGTACCAGCATCGGCTTACGCCCGAAACGATCCGCCATATAGCCCCACAGGGGCGCGGTCAAACCGGTGCCGAGGAAGGTCGCGCCGAACGCGATGCCGGACCACTCGACGATCTGCGCATCCTGCTTCACACCCAGTTGTTCGACATACAGCGGCAGGAAGGGCAACAACAAGGTCAGACTGACCAGCGTGGTGAACGAGCCGAACACGCAGATGGCCAGGTTGCGCTTCCAATGCAACTGATTGCGCGCAGCATATGAGTCCGGGTTTTGCTTGGCCGGAACCATCCCATCTGTAACAGCTTGTGATGAATTAGACATGGTGAAAAATACTCCTGTTTGATGCGTACACAAGCTCGTCCAGCAGCGGTTTTTACACCAGTGAAATCAGTGCTGCGACCAATAAAGCCACGGCAGCGCTGATCAGCGAGGAAGAGAAACTATTGGTGTGCGCCAGCAATGCACCGGCTACCAACGGGCCGGCAATTTGTCCACCACCGTAGACGGCTGTCATGCTGGCCAAAATATTGAAGCGCACACGATGCGCCAGACGCTTGCCCGCAGACATGGCAATGGTGACGGTCCCGACAAACGTGCCGCCAACCAGCAAGGCACTCAGCAAAAAGCCAAACAGATTCGGCACCAATACCGGCAGTACCACGCCAATGGACTGAGAGACCAGATTGATCGACATGGCGCGCCTGGTGCCTAGCTTCATATGCAAGGTATGCCAGAAGAAACAGGACGGCATGGCGCCAATGCCGAAAGCAGCCCAGACTTGCAGCGGGTCGATCGTGGTGGCAGTGCTCTTGATCAGCAGTGGCAGATAGGTGGCGGTAATGATGTAACCAAAACCAGCCAGTCCATAGATCAATACCAAAATCCACGGCTTCATCATGACCTGTTCATGCACTTGCTCACCGGGCTCGCGCTGCCCCGCTGGCAGGGCAGCTTTTCCTAACGCAGGCCAGGCAATCAGCGACAGTAGCGCAGCGGAAAATGCCAATGCGCTCCACAGCACGGCACTATCTGCATGCAGTGCTACCCCCGAGGCAATTAGCTCCGCCGAGACAAAAATGCCGAACCCGACTCCCGAAAAAAGCAGGGGTGCTCCGCGTGGATGTTCAATCACCTGCAACAGCCATACCGATGCGGTGATCAAACTAATGGCGCTGAACACACCGGCAATGAAGCGTATCGCGCCGATCCACCAGAGTCCGCCAGGCAACGCCAGCAGGGCCAGACATAACACGCTGCCGAGCATCGCGCCGCGCGCCGCAGCTGCAGCACGCGGCGGCGCCAGCCAACTGACCAGAATAGCCCCAACCAGATAGCCCACATAATTGCTGGAAGCCACTAGCGACCCGCCCTTCAGGCTCATCAAGCCTTCACTGACCATCAAGGGATACATGCCGGTAAAGGCAAAACGACCGAAGCCCATGCCGATGGCAATCACCAGCGCCGCCGACAAGGTTTCTGCCAGTCGGCCGCCGACATCCGACGAAGAGCTACGGTGTCTGTGCCTGGTGTTTGCGTGTGTCATGGCAATGTTCTCCTTTAGCCTCAGTGGCTGGATGAAACGAATGCGCTGATTGGTTCGGCAAACTTATCTGCCGTTGTATTGGCGCGCTTGCGCCAGAACGTTCTGCGGCGGCCCCCGTTTACTCGCGGGCGGCCGTAATGATGCATGTACAAGAGATAACGCCACATTCCGATGCCTTGGCAGAGGCGCTTCACCAGTGTACCCAATTGCGCAAAGGTGTAACAAAATTGAGCCGAACAACCATTACCACGGGTCCATCTTGCGGTCGGGTTGCTCGGCAAAGAACCGACTTCGTGTCGACTTCGACGCGACTTTAAAACACAGGCAAGCTTCTATTTACCTAGCAAAACTCCCCTGCAGCCAGGCCGCAGGGGCTAACAGACCATCAACAAGCGCCCTGCTATGAAGCAATTTCAACAATGACTTCCAGCGCCACCGGCAACCCCAACGGCAGGCTGACGACACCGGTAATCAAGCGGGTCGAGGTGCGTTCCGGACCGAAGACACTTGCCAACAGTTCAGAGGCCGCATCGGCCAGCTTGGGATGGTCGACGAAATCCGGCGTTGTCACGATCGATCGCCCAGTCTGACCACCCGCGCCACCTGATCGAGCGAGCCCAGACGCGCCTTCAGTAGCGCCAAGGTATTGAGACCGGCCGCGTAGGCAGCGGCACGTCCCTGTTCCAGATCCAACTCGGCACCAACCCGACCGCTGAATTTCGGCACCCCGCCACCGATGGGCAACATTCCACTGAGAAACAGCAGATTGCCCACCGTGACGGTCGCCACATAAGCGCCCAGCGGCTGTGGCGGCGATGGCAGTACGATCCCGAGCGCCGCAAGGCGCTCCTCTGCCCCGCCAGCCACGGCGCTTGCCTGGATTACCACCGGCCTGCGTGTGCCGCGCCGTCGACGCGCAACACTTCGCCGCTAACGTTCTTGGCTTCGGTCAGATAGACCACTGCGTCGGAGATATCCTGCACGCTCGAAATAGTCCCCATAGGCGACAACGTCTTGAGGAAGTCCTTAGGATTCTTTTCGTGCATTGGTGTATCGACGATACCAGGAGCCACTGCATTGACGCGGATACCATCTTTCGCGTATTCGATTGCCAGGCTGCGTGTAACGGAGTCGATACCGCCCTTGGTGATCATCGGAATAGAAGCAGTCACGCCAGCGATCGGCTGATCCACCATGGTTGTAGTGATGCTGACGACGCTGCCGCCACTTTGCTGCTTGAGCAACTGACGCACCACAAACTGGGTCACATAGATGAAGCCTTCCAGATTTGTTGCGCTCAGTGTCTTGAAGTCTTCGGGGGTATAGTCAACGAAAGGCTTGGTGAAGAAAATGCCGGCATTGTTGACCAGTGCATCGATACGGCCAAATTTCTCAACAGCCAGTTCGGTCACTTTCTTTGCAGTTTCAACTTGACCGATGTCGCCATCGACCAACAACAACTGCGCCGATGGCGAAAAAGTAGTGCGCGAAGTGATGGTACGCGAAGTGGCCACAACGTTATAACCGCGTGCCAAAAATGCACGTACAACGCCTTCGCCGATACCTTGTGAGGCGCCGGTGACAATAACAGTCTTTGCTTGGGACATGATGTTTCCTTACTGAAATGGATTCGTAAAAACAATGAAATAAACTGATGAAATAAATTGCCAATGTGCGTTCGGCTACAAAGCGACTTGCTATGCCTCGACACATCGTATGCAGGAGAATGAGGCAAAACATGATTTTTGATTAGATGGAAATATATGGAAAGTTATTTTCATTTATGGAAAAATGAAAACATGGCCGATTTAAACGACATTCTTATTTTTATCAAAGTTGCACAGTTTGAGAGTTTCAGCCGCGCGGCGCATTCGCTGAGCATGCCGGTGTCGACCGTCAGCCGGCGAATTTCGGAACTAGAGGAACAACTGGGCGTCACGCTGCTGCAGCGAAGCACACGAAAATTGACCTTGACTGCGCAGGGACACGCCTATTTTCATCAATGCAGCGAGCCCTTGAATATGTTGTCTGAGGCCGAACGCGTCCTGGTGCAGACACAGAAAGCCCCGGAAGGCTTATTACGCGTGACCTTGCCGGTGGTGCTGCGGGAACATGAGTTTCTGGACTTTATTTCGCGGTTCATGAACAACTACCCGCGCATCAAGGTGGATTTGCTGATTTCGAATGATTTTATTGATTTCATTGAGCACAACATCGATCTGGGAATACGCCTCGGCGAGCTCAAAGATTCTTCATTGATCGCCAAGAAACTCGGCACCAGCGTGCGCTATCTGGTGGCAACCCCCGCTTATCTCGAACGCTGGGGCACCCCGCAAAAACCGGAAGACCTGAAATCACATCAATGTATTTTGATGAACGGCAAAAACGGTGAAGCACAATGGCTGCTGGAGCATGGTCGCAAAAGTATCACCTTGCATGTAACCGGCCCGCTGTCGAGCCGTGACTTCAACTCGGTGAGCTATTTCACTCATCGTGGCCACGGCATCGGCCTACTGCCATTTAATTATTGCGACGACCTGATCCGACGCGGCGAACTGGTACGCATCCTGCCCGATTGGGCTTCGCCGCGCATTCCCGTGCATGCTCTATATCCGACCAGAAAATTCATTCCCGTCAGACTACGGCTCTTTCTGGATGCGCTAGAAGAATGGGACGGCCCGTTCTGGCTGGCCAAATAGACACCACGGCACCGTCCGACATAAAACTTAACTTGATGACTCAATCGCGTTGCGCCAGCGCATTACGGATGGCCTCTTCCGTCTGCTGATAATCACCCTCGCCAAAGTGGCGGTAGATAATCTGCCCCTTTTTATTGACCAGGTACAAGGCCGGCCAATATTGATTGTTATAGGCGTTCCAGGTGGCATATTGATTATCTTGGGCCACCGGGTAGCGGATGTTGTATTTCTTCAATGCGTTGGCGACGTTGCTGCTGGAATGCTCAAACGGAAACTCTGGGGTGTGCACGCCCACCACCTCCAAACCCTGCGCTTTGTATTTGTCATACCAATTTGCGACGTAGGGCATGATATCGATACAGTTGATGCAGGTGTAAGTCCAGAAATCGACCAACACGACCTTCCCTTTCAATTGCGCCATGCTCAGCGGCGCGCTGTTGTGCCACTTTTCTATGCCGGTGAAATCCGGCGCCTGCGGCCCATTGGCAAGCGGTTGCGCTTGTGCCGCACTAACGCATAAAAGAGCACTGGCCAATAGGGCCTTCAAAGTCCATGTCATAACAACTTCCTTCCAGATCAAGATGATGGACGGCGCGTAACAGAGAGCGCTACCGGCGAAACCATATTTAACGCCACGTGTGTATCGGATTTATGTCGTGCACATACTGTGCGCATACAGCGCGTGTAGCATTAGTTCGCTCGGCGAGGCGGCCCGGTTACATGCATTGCCGCCTTTTTCTGCCGACGCAGCGCGGCCCGCTTGCCGTACACAATTGACACACTTCTGATACATCCCCGCACTATTGTCTGCCTTGCTCAATGCGCGAACCCAAGCGGTACCAAAGGGAATTCGGTTTTCATCATTTCTATGGAGAATTTGTATGTCTGAAGAAATCAACAAACAGCGGCGTAACCTGTTTGGCGTTGCGGCTGCATCCGTTGCAGCCGCACAGCTAGCCATGATCAGCTCGGTCAATGCACAAACCGACCAGGGTGCCGCCGCAGTTGCCGTGCCGTTGCGTGCCGCCAATGTGGTCTGGGGTCCGATCCGCCAAGTCAGCGCCGGCCTGCTCAATATCGGCTATGCCGAACTTGGCCCCGTCACCGGCCCGGCCGTGGTGCTGTTGCATGGCTGGCCCTATGACATTCACAGCTTCGTGGAAGTCGCCCCCTTGCTGGCCGCGGCCGGCTATCGCGTGATCGTGCCACATCTGCGCGGCCATGGCAGCACACGCTTCCTGTCCGACGACACGTTCCGCAATGGTCAGCAAACCGCTGTCGCACTCGATATCATCGGCTTGATGGACGCACTGAAAATCGGCCGCGCCATTGTTGCCGGCTTTGACTGGGGCGCGCGCACCGCTTGCGTGATGGCGGCACTGTGGCCGCAACGCTGCAAAGCGCTGGTGTCGGTGAGCGGCTATCTGGTGACCAATGTTGACGATGGCAAGCATCCACTACCGCCTAAAGCCGAATATGCATGGTGGTATCAGTATTATTTCGCCACCGAACGCGGCGCAATCGGCTACGAGAAAAACCGTCACGACTTTGCCAAACTGATTTGGGAAACCGCCTCGCCTAAGTGGCAATTCGATGCAAGCACCTTCGAACGCACCGCCGCCTCGCTGAACAATCCAGATCACGTCGCCATCGTGATGCATAACTATCGCTGGAGACTGGCGCTGGCGCCAGGCGAAGCACGTTACGACAGCCTGGAAAAACAAGTCTTGGCAGTGCCGGCAGTCACGATCCCGGCCATTACCATGGAAGGCGATGCCAATGGCGCGCCACACCCAGAACCAGCGGCCTATCGCAGCAAGTTCGCCAGTAGTTATGCCCATCGCACCATCACTGGTGGCATCGGTCACAACCTGCCGCAAGAAGCGCCACAAGCCTTTGTGGATGCCATCATCGCAGTCGACAAAGCATCTTCTTAATCAGTCGACCTGCCTACGCCGCCATGCTGCCCATGATTGATGGGCAGCATGGCGCGCTTCGATGTATCAATCAAACCACTGTTATCACGACATGAATATTGCCGTGCGTCAGCGCTGAATCAACGCCTGCGCAATGTGCCACGTTCTGCCGCGGCAAGCGCTGATCGCGGATGAGCAAGCTTTCATCGGCAGCCATGACATTAGCGTGAACGCCAACGCCCCGCTCACCAATGGTGGACGAGGCGCAAGATCTTCACCCAAGAATCAAATCACGGTCAGTGTGACGTGAATATTGCCATGCGTCAGTTTCGAATAAGGGCAAGCGCCATGCGCCGCTTTCACCACTGCGTTGGCGACATCGTTCGGCAAACCGGGCAAGCTGATCTGCAGTCGCGCCTCTAGCTGGAAGCCATCACCAACGGTGCCCAGATCGATTTCAGCATCGACCGACAAATCAGCCGGCAGCGTGACTTGCATCACGCTGGCCATGCGGCGCATGGCGCCAATGAAGCAGGCCGACCAGCCGGCCGCAAACAATTGTTCAGGGTTGGTGCCTGTGCCGCTCGAGCCTGGTGGCGACAGCTTGATGTCCAGGCGTCCATCGTCGCTGCGTACGTTACCGTCTCTGCCGCCAGTGGTGTGGGTTTTGCCTGTGTAGAGCACTTTTTCGACTTGGAGCATGTTGATTCCTCAGTTGCGGTTCAAGAAAGTAGAGATTGATTATTTAATTCGCATACGATTAGATCGCATACGACTCATAATACAGAAAGTTAAAAATTAGTCAATCAGTTCCGATTAAATCGCATGCGATATATAATGACGGCATTCAATTTACATTTAGCCGGGATGCACACCATGTCCAATGACCACCCACCTGCCGTACGCTCAGAGAGCAGAGCGCTTTCCGAGTTTTTGTGTTTCGCGATTTACTCGGCCAATCTGGCCTTTGGCAAGGCTTACAAACCGATATTGGAAGAGCTCGGCCTGACCTATACCCAATACATTGCCATCATCGCTTTGTGCGAAGAGGACCAGCAGACCGTGAGCGGCCTTGGCGAAAAATTGTTTCTGGAGTCCAACACGCTGACACCAATTCTCAAGAAACTGGAAAGCTTGGGCTATTTACAGCGCCAGCGCGACACGCTTGACGAGCGTCAGGTACGCATCAGCCTCACGGAAGCCGGCCGCAAGCTGCGCGAAAAAGGTTTGAACATGAATCTGGTCGACGCCTGCGGCTTGACCAAGGAAGAATTTCCCAAAATGCAGGCCAGCGTAGTCAAATTACGCAACAGCCTGCTGCGGTCGGTACAAGACCAAGCCTGAGCAGGCCCGCCATCAGGCTAGTTGTACCGGCAAGCTCAGCCGCGCTTCGAGCCCGCCCTCGGGACGGTTGGTCAGCGTCAGTGTGGCCTGCATGCCCAGCGCCAGTCGGCGCGCAATCGCCAGTCCCAGACCGGTGCCGCCGGTATTGCGATTACGTGAGGTCTCGAGCCGGTAAAAAGGCTGAAACACCGCCTCCAGTTGCTCCTCCGGAATGCCGGGCCCATGATCGATCACCGTAATGACGAGCCGTCCATCTTGTGGTGCCGCCAACAGCAGCGCGGCTTCGCCAGAAAATTTGAGCGCATTGTCAATCAGATTGGTGAGGATGCGGCGCAAAGCCAACGGCCGCATGAGCACTGTCACGCCGATGCTGCCATGCAGTGACACCGCTGCGCCGGCATCAACATAGTCGCAACGCAGGCTGTCGAGCAGCGCATCAGGATCGAGTTTGCGCGGCACCTCCGTGGCACCCTGCAAGGTGCGCGCATAGGACACGCCCTCACGCACCAACGCTTCCATCTCCTGCAGATTTCTTTGGAACGTGTCGCGGTAATCGGTCTCTTCCATCAATTCGGTATAGACCCGCATGCGCGTGATCGGCGTTTGCAGATCATGCGAAATTGCCGCAAGTATATGCATGTGTTCGGTCATATATTGCGCCATACGATCCTGCATGGCATTGAATGCTGTGGCTGACAACGCCACTTCAAGCGGGCCGTCCTCCGGCACCCGGGTCGGCGTCAGATCCGGCCCCAAGGCATTGGCGGCAGCGGCCAGGCGGATCAACGGGCGCGTGGCCTGCCTGACGCTGAGCCAGGAAAACAATCCGAGCAATCCCATCTGCGCCAATAGCGCCACCAGCAACCAGGTCGATACCGGTGTTTTGTGCGGCAGGATATCAATGGTCAGTGGCGCGCCGTCAGACAGCTGCAAGTGGACCTGCAAATGCTCCCTGACACCCGCCACAGCGTTGGCGCTCAGTTGGTAATGCTTGCCGATGGCCTCTTCCACGGCGGCCGAAACCTGCGCCGACAAGTCACGATCAATTGGCAAGCCAGCTTCGCCCGGACCAAGAATGAAACCATAGGTGCGCCGCTCCAGACGCCCCAGCCAAGCCTCGCGCTCAGCCGCCGGCAAATGATCCAGCAATGCCACTGAACTGGCCAGATCCTGCTCCATAAAGCCGAGCATCATGTTGGTGGCCGCTTTCTGACGCTCATAGACAATCAAGGCAAACGACAAGGCATGCGCCAATGCCAGTCCGGAAAACAGAATCAGCAGCAAGCGCGCAGACAGTCTGCGCGGCCACCAGAGTCGCTTGAGTAGCTTCATTTCGCCTGCCCTCGCACGCTCACGGCCGCCGAAAAGATATAGCCTTCACTGCGCAGCGTCTTGATATAGCGCGGTTCACGGGCATCATCCTGCAAGCGATGACGCAACCGGCTAACCAGCAAATCGATGGAACGATCGAACTGTTCCGAATCGCGGCCCTGCGTAAAATTCAATAATTGATCGCGCGTAAGCACCCGCTGCGGGTGATCCACAAATGCCCTAAGCAAACGGTATTCCGCGCCACTGAGCGCAACCATGGTGCCCTGGGCATCAATCAGGTGGCGCGCCATGGCATCTAGCTGCCAGTCACCGAAGCTGATGGTCTGTATCTGCTCCATCGCCTCCCTCGCCTCCCTCTGGGGCGGTAACATGCGAGCCCGACGCAATACCGCACGCACCCGCGCCAACAGCTCGCGCAATGCAAACGGCTTGGTCAGATAATCATCGGCCCCCGTTTCCAAACCCACGATGCGTTCGGATTCTTCATCCAATGCCGTCAGCATCAGGACCGGAACCGCCTGCCATTTGCCGGCGCGCAACTCGCTGCACAGCACCAGGCCATCTTCACCTTGCAGCATCAGATCGAGAATGATCAAATCGACCGGCGCCGCCGCCAACACCTCGTACATACCGGCGCCACCGGCCACAGCCGAAGCCCGCATGCCGTTACGTTCGAAAAAAATGGCGAGCGACTCGCGAATTTCGCGGTCATCATCGACGATCAGAATGTGGTCCGCTGCGGGGTCTTGGTCATGCATGGCAGTTTTAGTCCTTGGCTCGCCGCAGGCGCACGATCCGCGCACGCATCAACGTGCACTCATAGGGATGTACCAACTCGGAGCCAAGGCAAGCTGAAATTAAGGTAAACACCGCAAATAGACGTCTCATACTGGCCTCACCATATCACGGCGACTAAGCAAACACGGGGTAAGCATACTCAGGCGCCATCAGAAAAGTCACCGTTATAACCCAAAGCGGTGGGACTTTTATGTCGAAACGTAGCAAGCGGGTTCGGTCAGGCCCTGGCTCATTACGGCAAGCGCTAGGACTGCAAAGCCGACGCCATTTGTTTTTGCCGCAAGCGTTCGGCGCGCGCCAGATAGAGGCTGGAGACAATCACCGCCAGGCTCACGACCAAAATTGTCAAGGTGGCCACCACATTGACGCGCGGATCCAAGCCCAGCCGCGCTCTCGAAAAAATCACGATCGGCATCGTCGAATAGCCGGGGCCAGTCAAGAACTGCGACAACACCACATCATCGAGCGACAAGGTAAAGGTCAGCAACCATGCCGATCCCAAGGCTTGTGTGATATTGGGTAAGGTCACCAGGAAGAACACCTGATGCGGTCGGCATCCGAGGTCCATGGCCGCCTCCTCCAAGGATTTGCTCATCTCTTGCAAGCGCGACTGCACCACCACCGTAGCGTAAGCCACGCCCAGCATGGTGTGACCGATCCAGATCGTCATGATGCCGCGTTGCGGCACACCCAGCGTTTTCTGCACCAATACCAGCATCAACAGCAATGACAATCCAATGATCACTTCCGGCATCACCAAAGGGGCATTGATCATGCCATTGAAGAGCGTGCGGCCGAAGAAATGACGGTAGCGGTCCAGCACATAGGCCGCCATGGTGCCCAGAACGACCGAACTGCAGGCGGCCAAGAAGGCAATCCGTAGTGACAGCGAAAAGCCGTCCAGAATTTCGCTGTCTTGCATCAGTGCGCCATACCAGCGCCAGGAAAAACCGCTCCAGATCATGTCCTGATGCGAGCTGTTGAAGGAAAATACGATCAGCACAACGATCGGCGTATACAGAAACAGATAGCCGGCCGCCAGCCAGCCGCGTCCGAACCAGCGATAGCCGTTCATGCTTTGCGCTCCTGCTGTTGGGCCTGGTATTTATTGAACATCGCCATTGGCACCAGAATCAGCAAAATCACCACCACCGTGACTGCGGCAGCCGTCGGCCAATCGTTATTGCTAAAAAATTCATCCCACAACACGTGACCGATCATCAAGGTCTGCGGGCCGCCCAGCAATTCGGGAATCACATATTCGCCGACACAGGGGATGAACACCAGCATGGAGCCGGCAACGATGCCGGACTTCGACAAAGGCACGGTAATACGCCAGAAAGTTTGCCAGGGTGTAGCGCCGAGGTCGGCCGCAGCTTCCAAGAGGCGCATATCCATCTTCACCAGATTGGAGTAAAGCGGCAAAATCATGAACGGCAAATATGCATAGACCATGCCGATGAGCAAAGAAAATTGCGTATTCATCATCTGCAACGGCGCATCAATCAGGCCGATGCTCAGCAGCAAATGATTCAATAAGCCATTGTTGGCAAGAATGCCCTTCCAGGCATAAATGCGCAGCAAAAACGAGGTCCAGAATGGCAGCATCACCAGCATCAACAGGGCAGGACGAAAGCGTGGCTTGGCACGCGCCATAAAATAGCTGAACGGATAACCGACCAATAGACAACAGCCGGTCGTGATCGCCGCAAATTTGATCGAACTCAGGTAGGTCAGAACGTAAAGATCATCTTCAAGCAGGTACAGGTAGTTGCTCAACTTGAGCTTGAGCATCAGCACGCCATCGGTATAGCTGAGCAGCGTACCAAAGGGATTGGCCGGCTCCATGTCCGAAAAGCTAATTTTCAGTACCAGCAGAAACGGCAGCAGCAGACAAATCAGCAACCACAGATAGGGCACGCCGATGACCAGATGCCGGCCGCGCAGGCCCAGTTTTTTTGTCGCGAAGCCACGCGCGCAGGCGCTCCAATGACGATGATTCATGACCAGTCCCTATTGTGTCAGCACGACCATGGCGTCGTCGCTCCAGCTGGCGACTACGCTGTCGCCCGGCTTGAGCGTCTGCGCAGCATGACGTACGGTATTGCCAGCGGCGGCATGCAGTACCATGCCGGTGGCGAGCCGGATGTGATAAACGGTATGCCCGCCAAGATAGGCCAGATTGATGATGTCGCCCTGCACGGCATTGGGCGCCTGTGCGGGCATGGTCTCGGGCCGCACTGCCGACACGGCGATTTTTTCCGGCCGAATGCCGACGGTGACAGCCATGCCCAGCGAGCCGCTGATACCGTGACCGACGTGATGCAGACACTCCGGCGAAGCGATCTCGACGTGATCAGCCTCGTCAACCACCAAGCTTCCCTGAAACAGATTGATGCTGCCGATGAAGTCGGCCACGAAACGGCAATTGGGCGTCTCATACACATCGGCCGGCTTGCCGATTTGCAGGATTTTTCCCTCGCTCATGACGGCGATTTGCGACGCCATGCTCATGGCTTCCTGCTGATCATGGGTGACCATGACGCAGGTCACGCCCACCTGTTCGATGATCCTGACCAATTCGAGCTGAGTTTGCTCACGCAATTTCTTGTCGAGCGCACCGAGCGGCTCATCGAGCAGCAACAACTGCGGTCGTTTTGCCAGACTGCGCGCCAGCGCCACGCGCTGCTGCTGGCCGCCGGACAACTGGTGTGGCTTGCGTTTGCCGTAGGCGCTGAGCTGCACCAGTTCCAGCATCTGCGCTACCCGCTCGGCAATTGCATCCTTGGGCAAGCCCTCGCGGCGCAGACCGAAGGCGACGTTATCCCACACCGACAGATGCGGGAACAGCGCATACGACTGGAACATCATATTGATCGGCCGCTGATAAGGCGGCACCCCGACCAGATCCTGACCGGCCAGGGAAATGCCGCCGGAAGTGGGCGACTCAAACCCGGCCAACATGCGCAAGAGCGTCGATTTTCCGCAACCGGAACTACCCAACAGCGCGAAAATCTCGCCTTTCTTAATCGTCAGGGAAACGTCATCGACGGCGCGCACGCCGTCAAATTCCTTCACCAGATTACGCATGTGCAGATAAGGCGAATCGAGAACAGCTAGGTTATTTACTGCGACAGAAATGGTCATGGCAGGTTCGATACGAAATGAAGGCAATCTTCCAATCCAGCGCACCAGTACACCACGCCCGATCAACCGGGCCTGGCGCGCTGATGGCAGCGACACTCATAGTCCCGATTTGAACTGGGTATAGATGCGGGTCGCGAGTCTGCGGATATCGTTGCTTAAGGGTTGCGGCGCGACCATTTTTTTCATGTCGGCCGCGGACAGAAACACCGACTTGTTGTCGCGCACTTCCTTGATCACATATTTCAGGCTAGCCACATTAGGATTGGCGTAAAACACCTTGTTGGTGAGACTGGCATGCACTTCAGGGCGCAAGATGTAATTCATGAACAACAAGGCATTCTGCGGATGCGGCGCATCGCTGGGAATGGCCATGGTATCGAAGAACAAGGTAGCGCCGGTCTTGGGCACCAGAGCTTCAATCTGATTGCCGTTTTTGGCTTCGATGGCGCGATGGCGCGCGATATTGATATCGCCTGACCAGCCCACGGCCAGACAGATCGCACCGTTAGCCATGTCGTTGATATAGCTGGCGGAACTGAACAAGGTCACATTGGGACGGATTTTTTGCAGCAGACGGCCGGCCTCCTGATAGTCGGCCGGCACGTTCGAGGAGGGATTCTTACCCAGATAACGCAGCGCGGGAGGCAGGATTTCCGACGGGCTGTCGAGGAAGGACACGCCGCACGACTTCAACTTGGCAATGTACTTGGGATCAAAGACCAGATCCCAGGCGTTCTCAGGCATGGGCAGATTGCCTAACGCCGCCTTGACTTTACCGACATTGATGCCCACTGTCGTATAACCCCATAGCCAGTCGACCAAATGATCGTTATTGGGATCAAGCTTGGCCAATTCGGCCTGGATTGCCGGGTCAAGATTGCCCAGATTGCTTAATTTGCTTTTATCCAGCTTACGCAACAAGCCCGCTTCTATTTGCAAATGCGCCCAGTGCGCCGATGGCACTACGATGTCGTAGCCAGTATTTCCTGCCAGCAATTTCGCATGCAGAATTTCATTGCTGTCAAAATTGTCGTAGCGCACCTTGATGCCGGTTTCTTTTTCAAAATTCTTGATCGTATCGTCGGCAATATAATCCGACCAGTTATAGATATTCAAGACCTTCTCTTCCGCCGCCTGCGCTGCCATCGCAGTGAGCGCGACGAATGCCGCGCCAAGCAGTTTCACGACGGTATTGCGGCCACACTTGCCAAACAAATCACTAGCAAACATCGCATTCATATTGTTGTCCCTGGATCAAATAATTGGTTTTACTTCTACCGTCGCGCACTGACGACGGCTTATACGAAAATGGCTGGTAGAACAATGCTGAGCATGCACTTTAGCAATTTATGTGCCCAAATACACCATCAAACAGAAATTCTATTACATGGAAGATGCCGCAATTGAACGGGAGGAGAAAAAACGCTAATAAATACACTTTGCCGGCGTCCTTGTTAACCACCAACGCCCGCACCACAGATATATATGCCACGGCGTCCTATACGCATGCATCATGCGCGATAAGATACTTACACCCATTCAGATAGCAAGCGATCGCTTGCCCGGGAGGAAAAATGAGCACCCCAGTGAGCATCAAAAAAATCATGAGCGTCAAGCTTGTAACCGTCGGCTTGGACGACCAGTTGGTGACGGTCAAGGCGATTTTTGACAATCTTAAATTTCACCACGTGCTGGTACTGGATGAGCGCAAACTGTTGGGCGTGGTGTCCGACCGCGATCTGTTGAAGGCCTTGAGCCCGAACATCGGCACGGTGACCGAGTCCTACAAGGATCTGGCCAGCCTGAACAAGCGCGTGCATCAGATCATGACACGCCATCCGGTCGTGCTGCAAGAAGACGCTTCGGTAGACGATGCGATCTACTTGTTCAACACGCGCGGGGTGTCCTGCCTGCCGGTTGTGGATCACGATCATCACCCCGTCGGTATCGTAAGCTGGCGCGATATTTTGAAAAATCTACGCATCCATCCGACCGTTACTTAGTCTGCTGCGCCCGTGGCAACATCAGGAGTTGCCAAAAAGACACTTTCCCTCATCGATATCTGTGCGCCGCGGTCACGGCTGCTGCGGCCTGCCGGTGCTATAATCGCGAACCTTGGAAGTGTGCGAAACAGCGCGCCGGACACGTTCCGCGCATGCGCCTGACGCCAGCGTTGCCGCCGTGTTTGCAATCTCCGGCCTGCGTTGCGCTTCCCCTTTGCCGGCAAACTGTCTGTTCCTGCCGCGCCTTCATGCTTGATTGAAATTTATGCAGAAAAAAGTATTCATCAAAACCTTCGGCTGCCAAATGAACGAGTACGACTCGGACAAGATGGCCGACGTACTCCATGCCTCCGATGGCCTGATCAAAACCGATAAGCCGGAAGAGGCTGACGTGATCCTGCTTAACACCTGCTCGGTACGCGAGAAGGCCCAGGAAAAAGTGTTCTCCGACCTCGGCCGTTTGCGCGAACTGAAGAAGAACAACCCCAATCTGTTGATCGGCGTGGGCGGCTGTGTGGCTTCGCAGGAAGGCGAAGCCATCATCAAACGCGCGCCCTATGTGGACATGGTATTTGGCCCGCAGACGCTGCACCGTTTGCCGCAGATGATCAGCGAACGCCGCTTCAGCGGCCGTCCGCAGGTCGATATCAGCTTTCCTGAAATCGAGAAATTCGACCACATGCCGCCGGCACGCGTTGAAGGCGCTGCGGCCTATGTGTCCATCATGGAAGGTTGTAGCAAGTATTGCAGCTATTGCGTGGTGCCTTACACGCGCGGCGAAGAAGTCTCGCGGCGCTTTGAGGATGTGCTCGCCGAGGTGGCCGGCCTGACTGCGCAAGGTGTCAAGGAAGTCACTTTGCTGGGGCAGAACGTCAATGCTTTCCGTGGCGCCATGGCCGACGGCGAAATCGCCGATTTTGCCCTGCTCATTGAGTACATCGCCGACATCCCAGGCATTGAGCGCATCCGCTTCGTCACCAGCCATCCAAAAGAATTCACGCAGCGCTTGATCGATACTTATGCCAAGGTGCCCAAGCTGGTGGATCATTTGTATCTGCCGGCTCAGCATGGCTCTGACCGCATCCTGGCAGCCATGAAGCGCGGTTATACCTCGCTGGAATACAAGTCGGTGCTGCGCCGTCTGCGCGAGGTGCGTCCTAATATTGCGATCTCGAGCGACTTCATCGTTGGCTTCCCTGGCGAGACCGAGGAAGATTTCAATGCCTTGATGAAACTGATCACCGACATCGGTTACGACACCAGCTTCAGTTTCATCTTCAGCCCGCGCCCCGGCACGCCGGCGGCGAATCTGAGCGACGACACCCCGTATGAGGTCAAGCTCAAACGTCTGCAACACTTGCAGGCGGTAGTGCAGGACAATGCCAACAAGATCAGCCAAAGCATGGTCGGGACGGTTCAGCGCATTCTGGTGGAAGGCCCTTCCAAGAAGGATCCCAATGAATTTCAAGGGCGTACCGAAAACAACCGCGTGGTCAACTTTGCGACCGGCCCCAATGGCGCGCGGCTGATCGGGCAAATGCTGGACGTCACGATTTTGCAGGCTTTCCCGTTCTCGCTGCGTGGCGAAATTGTGGTTAAACAGTAATTCACCGACAGAAACGAGCCAGATTGAAAAAATCACCCAGCCAGCCTCAATACTTCATCCCGGAGCCGCTTGATAACAAGCGTCTGGCGCACCTGTGCGGCCCGCTCGATGAAAACCTGCGGCAAATCTCGGCAGCCCTCGATGTGACGATCTTTCGGCGCGGCGATAAGTTTATCGCCAGCGGCAGCAATGCCGAGCGCGCAGTCGCCATCCTTGATCGCTTTTATACCAAGGCCGACAAGCCGGTATCGGTGGATGAAATTCAATTGACGCTGGTCGAGCAACGCGCCGGCAGCAACAGCCGTGGGCATACCGCTGTGCAAGAGGAAGCTGCCGAGTCGGCGCTCGCCGCGGGGGAACCAAGCGAGATCGAAAGCCCGGTGCTGAAGACGCGCAAGCATGATTTGCGCGGCCGCACGGCGCACCAGAGTCAGTACCTCAATGCGATTCTGGAGCATGACATCACCTTCGGCGTCGGCCCTGCCGGCACCGGCAAGACTTATCTGGCGGTGGCTTGCGCGGTCGATGCCTTGGAGCGCGACGCCGTGCAACGCATTGTGTTGACGCGCCCTGCCGTGGAAGCGGGAGAGCGGCTGGGGTTTCTACCGGGCGATCTGGCGCAGAAAGTCGATCCGTATCTGCGCCCCTTGTATGACGCGCTGTATGATCTGCTTGGCTTTGACCGCACGCAGAAGTTGTTTGAAAAGCAGGCAATTGAAATCGCTCCGCTGGCATATATGCGCGGGCGCACGCTCAATCATGCCTTCATCATCCTCGACGAAGCGCAGAACACGACGCCGGAACAGATGAAAATGTTCCTTACCCGCATCGGCTTCGGCAGCAAGGCCGTGGTCACCGGCGACGTCACCCAGATCGACTTGCACCATGGCCAGAGGAGCGGTCTGGTCGATGCCTTGCAGGTGCTGCACGAGGTGCGCGGCATTGCCTTCTCGCGGTTTACCAGCAGTGACGTGGTGCGCCATCCAATGGTGGGCCGCATCGTCGATGCCTATGAAGCGGCAGCGCCGTCCGGTACCGGCCACATTACCTCCAGTCACGCCGTTCAGCGGCTTAGTCAGGGCCTGACGCAGTCGGCCAAACCACGCCATGCAAAAAAATAAATTAAGTCTTTCGGTCCAATACGCCGATCCACGACTCAAGGACAGCGTGCCACGCACGCAGATTCGGCGCTGGATTACGGCAGCCTTGCTGGCGCCGGCGGAATTGACGATCCGCTTTGTCGACGCCGCCGAAGGCCAGACCTTGAACCGCGACTATCGCGGCAAGGATTACGCCACCAATGTGCTGACCTTTGCCTACACCGAGGATGAAGACAGTGAGGTCACCCAGGCCGACATTATCCTGTGCACCGATGTGCTGGAAAAAGAAGCTGAAGAACAACACAAGCCGGTACTCGACCATACCGCGCATCTGATCGTGCACGGCGTCTTGCATGCGCAAGGCTACGATCACGAAGAAGAAGCCGAAGCCGAGGAAATGGAAGGGTTGGAGACCGAGATTTTAGCGCAACTGGGATTCGCCAATCCTTACGCCGAACGCAACTGATGCGGTGGCGCGGGTATTTATTGTCTTTATCACCACATTTTTGCGCCAGTCTGCGACATCAATGACGGTCCAAAATTCAGTTTTAGTCGCCATGCCATCTATTTGTTGTATCCTATGGTCCATCGAAACAACGTCGGACCCACGGCTAACGCCATATGCAAGATCACTCTAGTAGCGTCAAATCTATTGACGCTAAACCACACCGTTCTTTATTTGAACGTCTCACCGCTCTCATCTCCCCCGAACCTGAAAACCGCGCAGAGTTGCTCGAAGTCCTGCACGACGCTCACGAACGCAATCTGATCGATGCCGATGCGCTGTCGATGATCGAAGGCGTGTTTCAGGTCTCTGACCTGGCCGTGCGTGACATCATGGTGCCGCGCTCGCAAATGGACACCATCGACATCAGCAAGCCCATCGAAACCTGGATGCCGGACGTCTTGTCGACTTCGCACTCGCGCTTTCCGGCCGTCGAAGGTGAGCGCGATAAGGTGATCGGTATTTTGCTGGCCAAGGATTTGCTGCGTTATTACGCAGAGGAATCCTTCGACGTGCGCGACATGCTGCGCCCGGCGGTATTCATTCCTGAATCGAAACGCCTCAATGTGCTGCTGCGCGACTTCCGCGCCAACCGCAATCACATGGCCATTGTGGTGGATGAATACGGTGGCGTGGCCGGCCTGATCACAATTGAAGACGTGCTGGAGCAAATTGTCGGCGACATTGAGGATGAATACGATTTCGACGAGGAAGAAGACAATATCCTGGCCATCAAAGATGGCGCCAACGGCCCGCGCTGGCGTATCAAGGCGTTGACCGAAATTTCTCAGTTCAATGAAGTGCTGGAAACCGGCTTCTCTGACGAAGATGCCGATACCATCGGCGGTCTGGTTGCCAATCACCTCGGCCGCGTGCCGCGCAAGGGTGATGAGTTCGATATTGACGGCGTGCACTTTGAAGTGCTGCGTGCCGATGCCCGTCAGGCACACGTGCTGCTGGTAGAGAAACTACCGGATGCAACGAGCGACGACGAACAATAAGTCTGTGCGCGCACGCCGTCTGCCCCCCACTGTTGCAACTAGCGGCGCAGCCGCACGCTGGGCGCCCTTGATCGCTTTGCTGGCCGGCGTCGTCAACGTACTGGCATTCGCGCCCCTCAATATCTGGCCGCTGCAAATTCTGACCTTGGCTTGGCTGATGCGCCAGGTGGCGCGTAATGGCACCGCCTCCGATTGGCTGCGCCAGGCACGCAACGGCTGGTTGTATGGCTTCGGCTGGGCCGCCTGCGGCGTGCACTGGTTATACATCAGCATGCACGACTTTGGTGGCATGGCAGGCTGGATGGCGGCGCTGGCTGTGGGCGTGCTAGCAGCCTATCTGGGCCTCTTCGCGGCAGCCGCAGCGGGCCTGGCGAGTTGGCTACGGCAACGCTGGCAAAGCTCGCAAGCGACGCTGCTGCTGTTGATCCTGCCGGCACTGTGGACCCTCACGGAGTGGCTGCGCGGCTGGCTTTTTACCGGCTTCCCCTGGCTCACTTCGGGCTATGCGCACAACATTGGCCCGTTAGCCGGCTTCGCCCCGCTGTTGGGGGTCTACGGCGTGGGCTGGATTGCGGCGCTGATGGCTGGCTGCCTGGCGTTGCTGAGTCTGCGTAGCGACACGGAATCGCCCGCCCCACTCATGCGTGCATTACCGGCAGTATTGCTACTGCTGCTGGCCGGTGCCGGCGTCACGCTGCATGCAATGGATTGGACCAAAGCGGTCGGCCAGCCGATTTCGGTGCGGCTGCTACAGGGCAATATTCCGCAGGAAGCGAAATTTTCCAATGAAGCCTTGCTGTCGTCACTGACGATGTATGAGGGCATGATCAAGAGTGCACCGGCCGATCTGATCGCCACGCCAGAGACAGCAGTGCCGCTGCTGCCGGAGCAATTGCCGCCCGATTACCTGGCGCGCCTGATCCACTTTACCCAGAGTTCCGGCAGCCATCTGGCGCTGGGCATCCCGATCTCCGATGGTCCCGGCCAGTATGCCAACAGCATGGTCGGCATTTCTGCCGATCCGGCCAGCGCGACCCATCCTTATCGTTACGACAAGCATCATTTGGTGCCTTTTGGCGAGTTCATCCCGTTCGGCTTTCGTTGGTTCGTCGATCTGATGCACATTCCGCTGGGCGACATGACGCGCGGCCATCCTTTGCAAGCACCGTGGGCCGTCAAACAGCAATGGGTCATGCCCAATATCTGCTACGAAGATCTGTTCGGCGAAGAAATCGCGGCACAGCTCGGCGGCGCCTATTTCAGCGGCCAGCCTGAGGCCAGCATCCTGCTTAATATGTCTAACATTGCCTGGTTCGGCAATTCGATCGCACTGCCGCAGCATCTACAGATTTCGCAAATGCGCGCGCTCGAAACCGGCCGCACCATGTTACGCGCCACCAACACCGGCACCACTGCGATCATCGGCCCTAAGGGCCAGGTGCTGTCGGCACTGCAACCTTATACGCGCGATCAGCTTACGGCCTCGGTGCAAGGTTATCAGGGCCAAACACCGTATATTCTGCTGGGTAACAAGCTGATGTTGGCACTGACCCTGGCAGCTCTGGCGCTGGCCTGGCTGCTGAGGCGGCGCCAGAGCTGATTATTCTGGATGTTCCTTGCCTTTTTCCCAATGGTTTCGCCTACATTGGGCGCATAAGCCCCGCAAAAACCGCTAAAATTCAGGGTTTTAGCAATTCCTGCCCACCTGCCCGGCAACCATCAAAGATGCTCACATTTCAACAGATCATTCTCAAGCTGCAAGAATATTGGGATGCGCAAGGTTGCGCATTGCTCCAGCCCTACGATATGGAAGTGGGCGCCGGCACTTCGCATACCGCGACCTTCCTGCGCGCCATCGGTCCCGAACCGTGGCGTGCTGCCTATGTGCAACCCTCGCGCCGCCCCAAGGACGGCCGCTATGGTGAAAACCCGAATCGCATGCAGCACTACTACCAATATCAGGTGGTCTTGAAGCCGGCGCCGGAAAACATCCTCGATCTCTACCTTGGCTCCTTGCAAGCCTTGGGGCTGGATCTGCAGCAAAACGACGTGCGTTTCGTCGAGGACGACTGGGAAAATCCGACGCTGGGTGCCTGGGGATTGGGTTGGGAAGTGTGGCTCAATGGTATGGAAGTGACCCAGTTCACTTATTTCCAGCAAGTCGGTGGCCTCGATTGCAAACCGGTGCTGGGCGAAATCACCTACGGCATCGAACGCTTGGCGATGTACCTGCAAGGGGTGGAAAACGTCTATGACCTGGTCTGGACCGAATGGGTTGAGAACGGTGTCAGCAAGAAGCTGACCTACGGCGATGTGTTCCATCAAAATGAAGTGGAGCAATCGACCTTCAACTTCGAATATTCCAATACCGAATTCCTGTTCTCGCTGTTTGGCAACTATGAAGCCGAAGCCAAGCGTCTGCTGGAGGTGCCCTTGGCGCTGCCGGCCTACGAAATGATCCTCAAGGCGGCGCATACCTTCAATCTGCTGGACGCACGCGGCGCGATTTCGGTAACCGAGCGGGCTGCCTATATCGGCCGTATCCGCAACCTGTCGCGCGCGGTGGCGCAAGCCTATTTTGAATCGCGTGAACGCCTGGGCTTCCCGATGTTGGGTGAAGTTGCAGCAGCAAGCGCAGCCTGAGTATCGACCAGCAAGATTAACAAAAGACGAAAATGACGCAAGCACTTCTAGTAGAACTCCTGACCGAAGAACTGCCGCCGAAGGTACTGGCCAAACTGGGCGATGCCTTTGCCACGGCCATCTTCAATGGTCTAAAAGCACGCGACTTCCTGGCCGAAGGCGCAACCGCCACGACCTACGCCACACCGCGCCGTCTGGCGGTATCCATCAGCCAGGTGCGCGCCACTTCGCTGGACAAAACCATCCGCGAAAAAGTCTTGCCGGTCAGCGTGGCGCTAGACGCCGCAGGCCTGCCGTCGGCACCGCTGACCAAGAAACTGGCCGCCATGGCGGCGCAGACCGGCGTCGCCGTGATCACGCCGGATCAGCTCGAACGCGCTCAGGATGGCAAGGCAGAGAGCTTTTTTTACAACTACACCGCCAAGGGCACGGCGTTGCAACAGGGTTTGCAGACGGCATTGGAGGAGGCGGTGACCAAGCTGCCGATCCCTAAACTGATGAGCTACCAGCGTCAGTCCGGCCGCGCCGCTGGCGATACCGTGCATTTCGTGCGTCCGGCGCATCGCCTGCTGGCACTGCATGGCACCGCTGTGGTGCCGCTCAACATCCTCGGTCTGGATGCCGGCAACATCACCCTGGGCCATCGTTTTCTATCGCAAGGCGCCATTACCATCGACAGCCCGGAGTCGTATGATCAGACATTGGCGAGCGCAGGCAAGGTGATTGCAAGCTTCCAGCAACGCAAGGAAAAAATCCGCGCCGATCTGCTCGCCAAGGCTGGCGACGACAAGGTATTGATGCCGGAGTCCTTGCTCGATGAAGTCACTGCGTTGGTCGAATGGCCAGTGGTCTATGAATGCAAGTTTGATGATCAATTCCTGGAGGTGCCACAGGAGTGCCTGATCCTGACCATGCAGACCAATCAAAAGTATTTTGCGCTCACCGATGCCGGCGGCAAATTGCGTTCACGCTTTTTGATCGTCTCCAATCTGGCGACCGACTTCCCGCAACACATCATTCAAGGCAACGAACGCGTGGTCCGTCCGCGCCTGTCGGATGCCAAGTTCTTCTTCGAGCAAGACAAGAAAAAATCGCTCGCTGATCGCATCCCGCAACTGGCCAACGTGGTCTATCACAACAAGCTCGGCAATCAGTTGCAACGCACAGAGCGCGTGCAGGCATTGGCAGCGGCAATTACTAGCTTATTGGGCGGCGATAGTGCGGCTGTGGCATTGGCGCAACGCGGTGCGCTGCTGGCCAAGGCCGATCTGCTCACCGATATGGTGGGTGAATTCCCTGAGCTGCAGGGCATCATGGGCACCTACTATGCGCGTCACGATGGCGAGCCCGACGAGGTCGCGCTGGCTGCCTGCGAACATTACCAGCCGCGCTTTGCCGGCGATACACTACCTGTTTCGCGCACCGGCACCGCTGTGGCACTCGCCGACAAGCTCGAAACCCTGGTCGGGATCTGGGGCATCGGTCTGCAACCGACCGGCGACAAGGATCCGTTTGCACTGCGCCGCCATGCCCTGGGCATCCTACGCATGCTGGTGGAAAAACGTCTGCCGTTATCGATCCCAGCACTGCTGAAGGAAGCCGCAGCATTGTTTGCCGGCAATGCGCAGTTCAAGGATCCCAGCGCCGAAGTCAGCAACTTTATCTACGACCGTCTGCGCGGTTTGCTGCGCGAGCGCAACTACACGCCCAATGAAATCGAGGCAGTGGTAGCGCAACAACCGGCCGTACTCGACAACATCACCGAGCGTCTGGATGCGGTGCAAGCATTTGCGGCCTTGCCGGAAGCTGAGGCACTGGCAGCGGCTAACAAGCGCATCACCAACATCCTCAAAAAGATCGACAACGGCGTCAGCGGTACGGTCCAGAGCGAACTGCTGCGCGAGGCTGCCGAACAGGCGCTGTATGCAGCGATGCAACAGTTGAAACCACAGGTCGATGCGGCCTATGCACAAGGCAACTTCAGTGCGGCGCTCAAGGCACTGGCGCAACTGCGCCAGAATGTCGATGCCTTCTTCACCGATGTGATGGTCAACGCCGAAGACGAACAACTGCGCAATAACCGGCAGGCATTGCTGGCCGAACTGCACCAGATGCTCAACCAGGTGGCCGACATTTCTAAGTTGGCCAGCTAAACTCATCTGTCACGAAAGAGCCCAAGCTATGAAACTGATCATTCTGGACCGTGATGGCGTGATCAATCTCGACTCGGATGACTTCATCAAGTCGCCCGAAGAATGGATTCCGATCAAGGGTTCGCTGGAGGCGATCGCACGCCTGAATCAGGCTGGCTACCGAGTGGTGGTCGCCACGAACCAGTCCGGCGTGGCGCGCGGCCTGTTCGATATGGCGACACTCAACAGGATTCATCAAAAGATGCATCATGCGGCGCAACAGGTGGGAGCCGATATCGATGCTGTCTTTTTTTGTCCACATGCGGCCGACGATAATTGCGATTGCCGCAAACCCAAGGCCGGCCTGTTCAATGAAATTGGCAAGCGTTTCGGTATCAGCCTGCGTGGCGGTGTGGTCACTGTGGGCGATTCGCTGCGCGACTTGCAGGCGGGCTTCATCGCCGGTTGCGCACCGTATCTGGTGCTCACCGGCAAGGGTGAAAAAACCCGTGACAAAGGTGGCTTGCCGCCTGGCACCCTGATCTACCCGGATCTTGCCTCAGTCGTCGATTTCCTGCTGAAGGCGCCAGTTCCCATGTCGGTCTGAACGTCTGCTCTGATTGCGCGGCTGGCCAAGCCAGTCGGTTCAGTTCGGCTCAGTTCAGTTTTTTTGTTTTAACAAAAGGGATTCAATGTTGCGTATCACTTTATTTCTGCGGTCCTTGCTACTTGCTGTGCTGATGGCAGTGGCCACCATCGTCTGGTCACTCGGCTGCGTCTTCTTTGCCCCCTTCCCCTATGCCAAGCGTTACTACCTGACCTCACGCTGGAACGTATTTGTCATCTGGAGCGCGCGCGTGATCTGCGGCATTCGCTATCAGGTGCGCGGCCTGGAGAATTTACCTGATGCGCCGGCCATTCTGTTATCGAAGCACCAATCGGCCTGGGAAACGATTTTTTACCTGATCATCATGCCGCGACCGCTGGTGTTCGTCTTCAAGAAAGAACTGACCTATATCCCCTTCTTCGGCTGGGGCATTGCGCTGCTGCGCATGATTCCAATCGATCGCAGCAAAGGTCGCGATGCGTTCGCGCAGGTGGTGGTGCATGGGCGCAAGCGATTGGCCGACGGCCAATGGGTGATCATGTTCCCGGAAGGCACACGTATTCCCGTCGGGCAAACCGGTAAATACAAACAAGGTGGTTCGCGTCTGGCAGTGGAAACCAATACCCCGGTCATACCGATTGCGGTCAACGCCGGTGAATGCTGGGCCAAGGGCTCGTTCATCAAAAAGCCGGGCCTCATTACCGTGTCGATCGGCAAACCGATTTCGCCGGAAGGGCTGACCCCCGCAGAATTAAGCCAACGCGTGGAAAATTGGATAGAATCTGAGATGCGCGTCATATCACCGGCGGTCTATCGCAACGCGACCGCTGCCAACACTAATTAATCGCTCACTGATACGTCGTCCAAATCACATTGAAACTGCTTCGTCACGCTCAGCCAGACCCTAATCAGCTCGCGCTGCAATTGGATTTCTTTGCTGCGCCGCTATCACCGGCGACGCAGGATGCCGTTCCGCCAGAACAAACACCAGCAACGCCGAGCTCACCGGCGCCAGGGCAAGCAGCGCAGGGCAAACGCCGCATCCACCTTGGCCAACACCATGTGGATTACGCCTTGCTACGCTCCAAGCGACGCACCATTGGTTTTTTGATCAGCGACGAGGGCTTGCGCGTGACGGCGCCAAAGTGGGTAACGCTGGGTGAAATCGAGAATGCCATCCGCGAAAAGCAACGCTGGATCTTCACCAAACTCAATGAACGCCGTGAGCGCTCAGCACGCCGCCTGCAGCCGCAAATGCAGTGGTGCGATGGCGCCACACTGCCCTACCTGGGGCAAAACATTACGCTACGCATTCGCGCCGGCCAGGCCACTGGCATTGCCTACGATGAAAGCACGCGAGAGTTGACCGTGGCATTACCTGCCGAGGCTGGCGAACAGCAATTGAAGGATCGCGTGCAAGCCTGGTTGCAGGCCCGCGCTAAAGAAACTTTCGCGCTGCGATTGCCGCTGTATGCAGAAAAACTCGGCGTGCACTATCAGTCGTTCGCATTATCATCGGCCACCACCCAATGGGGCTCCTGCACCGCAGACGGCCGCATTCGCCTGAACTGGCGACTGATGCATTTCTCTCTGACACTGATCGACTATGTGGTCGCACACGAACTGTCGCATCTGCGCGAGATGAACCATAGCCCACGCTTCTGGGCCACGGTGCAGTCGATTTTTCCGGAATTCGAAACCGCCAAACGCGCTCTGCGTGAGAGCGCACCGGAAACGCTACCTATCTTCTGAGAAGCGGTTTGCAATCCGTGGCGACGCCTGTGCTCAGTGCTTGTGCTCGATGAATTCGATCTTGTAGCCGTCAGGATCGGTGACAAACGCAATCACCGTATCCCCGCCCTTGACCGGACCTGCTTCACGCGTGACATTGCCACCGGCTGCACGCGCCGCATCACAGGCCTGGTAGGCATCTTCCACCGATACGGCGATATGACCGTAAGCGGTGCCCATCTCGTATTTGTCGACGCCGTGGTTATAGGTCAGTTCCAGTTCGGCATGCTCGGGGTTGGGGCCATAGCCAAGAAACGCCAGCGTGTATTTGTATTCGGTGTTTTCGCTGGTGCGCAACAGCTTCATGCCCAGCACCTTGGTATAAAAATCGATGGAGCGCTGCAGGTCGCCGACCCGAAGCATGGTGTGCAGGATGCGCATAAGCTGCCTTCTATAAACGTAGGAGAATGGCAGATTGTAGCGCCGTTTGGAAGCGCTCGCTGCGGCTGCGCAATCAGGCCGCGCGCTTGCGCTCCAGCACATTGGCCAAGGCCACGAATTGCGCTGTCGACACCGCTTCCGGGCGGGCTTGCGGATCAATGCCGGCCGCCACCAGATCGGCCTCATCAAGCACACCGGCGACACTATTGCGAATCACCTTGCGGCGCTGCGTGAACGCCTTGGTGACCACCTCTTCCAGCAGGGCTTGGCGACACTCCAGCGGTTGCGCCAGGGGAATCATGCGCACAATGGCGGAGTCAACCCGCGGCGGCGGATCGAAAGCTGTGGGCGGCACCACAAACATCAATTCCATGTGATAGCGCCATTGCAGCATGACCGACAGACGCCCGAAGGCTTTGCTGCCCGGCTCGGCCACCATGCGTTCGACCACTTCTTTTTGCAGCATGAAATGCTGATCTTGCACTAGCGGCGCCAACGCCGCCAGATGAAACAGCAGCGGACTGGAAATGTTGTAAGGCAGGTTGCCGACCACGCGCAGCTTGCGTCCTGGCGGCACCGGGATCGTGGTGAAGTCAAATTGCAATGCATCGGCTGAATGAACGTGCAAACGCTGCGGATCAAATTGTTTGCTTAGCCGTGCGACCAGATCACGATCGAGCTCCACGACGTGCATCTGATCGAGCGACTCCAGCAACAGACGGGTCATGGCCGCCAATCCCGGGCCAATTTCCACCATGGCATCATCCTTGAGCGGCGCGATGGCGCTGATAATGTCATGCAATACGTTTTGATCGGTCAGGAAATTCTGACCGAATCGCTTACGGGGAATATGTTTCATAAAGAGTTCTTGGCGCGCGCCATGAGCGCGGCAGTCTTGATGGCTTCGATCATGCTGCCTTCATCGGCACGGCCGAAGCCTTGCGCAGCCAGGTCCAGCGCCGTGCCATGATCGACCGAGGTGCGGATGATCGGCAAGCCAAGTGTGATATTGACGCCCTGGCCGAAGCTGGCGAATTTCAGCACCGGTAAGCCTTGATCGTGATACATGGCCAGCACGCAATCGGCATGATCGAGATATTTTTTCTGGAATAACGTGTCTGCAGGGTAAGGGCCGACGGCATCAATGCCGCGCTGCTGAGCTGCTTGCAGCGCCGGAATGATGACATCAATTTCTTCTCGCCCGAGATAACCGTTCTCACCGGCATGCGGATTGAGACCGGTCACCAGAATACGCGGCTTGGCGATCGCAAATTTGTGACGCAGGTCGTGATCGATGATGTTCAGCACGCGGCTGAGGCTATCAAAGGTGATGGCATCGGCGACTTCCCGCAGTGACAGATGCGTGGTCGCCAATGCCACGCGTAGATGCGGCGCCTGGCCGCCGGCCAGCATCATGACGACCTGCGCGGTACCGGTGCGTTGCGCCAGATATTCGGTATGGCCGGTGAAAGCGACACCGGCATCGTTGATCGTACTTTTTTGCAGCGGCGCTGTGACCATGGCCTCGAAATGTCCGCTCAAGGCTCCCGCCACGGCCACATCCAGTGTTTGCAGGACAGCACGACCGTTGCGCGCATCGAGCACCCCTGCCATCACCGGCTCATTGACCGGACAGTCAATGACAATCAGACGGTTTCCCGGAAAATCCGGCAGTCCACTATTGTTGAAAGCTTGCAGGGATAGTGCCGACAAAGTGATTGCCGGATCGAGCAACTGTGCGGTTTGCGCCAGCAGGGCGGCATCGCCCAGCAACACACAACGCACCTGATCCCGCAGCGCCCATGCCGCCTTGATGGAAATTTCCGGCCCGATGCCGGCCGGCTCTCCGCACGTGATGGCCAGCGTTGGACGCCGGCCTGGAGCAGCAGAGAGCTTAGCGGTCATAAGAGAAATCAGTTCTGATCGGTGCGGTATTCGACGTAGGTACGATCGCGCAACTGACGCAGCCAATCTTCGGCGGCCTCGTCGATCTTGCGCTCACGAATCGCCAGACGTGCCGACTGCCGCGTACGCTCCGGTGAACCATCGTCGCTCTTGCGCTCGACCACCTGGATCAAGTGATAACCGAAGGGAGATTCGATCGGCTGACTGACTTCGCCCAGTTTGAGCTCGTTCATTGCGCGTTCAAATTCTGGCACAGTATCGCCCGGATAGACCCAGCCAAGGTCGCCGCCCTTGGCCGCCGACAGATCGTTGGAATATAACTTGGCCAGATCTTCGAATGTTGCCGCATGATTATCCAGGCGCTCTTTCAGCTCAAGCAATTTACGACGCGCTTCGGCCGCCGTTACCACCTGATTGACCTTGATCAGGATATGACGCACATGCGTCTGCTGCACCACCGCAGCACCCGGCTGGGCAGAGCCACTGGCACGACGATCAATCAGCTTGACGATATGGAAGCCATTGCCGCTCTTGACAATGCCAGACACCTCACCCGGCTTGAGGTTGGCAGTTGCATCCAGGAACAGTTGCGGCAGCCGGTCTTGCGAACGCCAGCCGAGGTCGCCACCGTTAAGCGCCTCATTGCTCTCGGAATAAGTGGCTGCCAGCTTAGCGAAGTCGGCACCGCTCTTGAGTTGATTCAAGATATCTTCGGCGTGCTGACGACGTGTCTTGATCTGATCGGCAGAGGCGTTCTCCGGCACACGAATAAGAATCTGCGCAAGATCCAATTCCTGACGCGTGTTGGCGCCATTCTTGTCGGCGGAGAGGTAATTATCGATTTCAGATTCGGTCACGACCACCTTGTTGTCGACTTCCCGCTCACGCAAGCGCTGCATGATGATTTCACGGCGAATATCTTCCCGGAACTTCGCATATTCAACGCCTTCACGCTGCAGCTGAATCCGGAATTGCGGCATCGACAGCTTATTTTGCTCGGCAATGCGTGACACGGCACGATCAACCATGGTGTCATCGACAAGAATGCCGTTTTCTTTTGCCATCTGTATCTGCGCACGCTCAACAATGAGCCGCTCAAGCAATTGATGCCGCAATTGCGCTTGCGGTGGCAGCGCCATACCTTGAGAAGTCAGGCGTTTTTGCACCGCCGCCATGCGCTCTGCCAGTTCCTGGCTAGTGATGACGTCGTCATTGACAACCACAATGATGGAATCGACAGGCCGCGGTGCGGCGCCTGTGCTGACGCTAGCGGCGGGGGCAGACAGCGGCGTCAACGGCGCCATATTGACTGGCGGTGCCGCCAATGGCGCAACCACCGGCCCAGGCATAGCCGCAGATTGCGCCTGGGCATTGCCTGCTATGCCGAACGACATACACAACAAAGCGATGCCTGAGGTGATACCTGCAGAAGAAAAATTGCGCATGAAAAAGGAAGCGTTCATAAAATTAGCGATCAATAACGTGTGAGGTCGTCTGGCTTGTTAATGTTCTGATAGCCAGGAATGCTGGTGCTCAAGGCATCCAGAGGATTGGAACCGATTCTGGATAATCCGTTCAGCTCAAGCTGAATGAAGAAAGAAGTCGACGCCTGCGTTGAGGCGGTTGGAATACGCTGGGCGACCAGACGCAAGACCCAGCAGTCTGCCTTATATTCCATCCCCAGTATGCCTTCGGCCACAGTCCTGTCAGGTATAGAGTAATTGATACGACTGACTGCATACCAACGTGCCGACACCGGCCATTGACCTGAAACGTCAACTTCTTTGAGTATGCCATCGGTGCTATCCGTGCGATCCAGACGATAGGTCAGATTCAATACCTTCTTGGGTGCTGGCTGCCAAGAGACACCAAAATTAGAGCGCACCATCTGATTCATGGTTTCACTGTATTCCACCGTGTTGTCTGTCGACAGCGTACGGCTAATCTGCCCGCCCGCTGACAACAGCAAATCGGATTTGCTGCCGGTAACCGTGTCCAATGTGCTGCCGGTGTTGAACGTGTTGTATTCGGCATAAATACTGTTAATCGTCACCTGCGGATCAGAAAAATAGTAGCGCTGACCAATACCCAGGCGCAAACGTTCCAGGCCATCTTCTTCAATCAATCGAGAGACCAAGCCTGCCGTAATCTGGTTGGCGTCGCTGATACGATCATAACCGACATAACGGTTGTCACTGAATATCTGGGCAAAGTTGAAATCGGCGACGGTGGTGTCGAAGATCGGATATTGACTCTGGTCGCGATAAGGCGTGTGCACATAAAACAGGCGTGGCTCCAGCGTCTGAGTCATCTCGCGTCCGAAGATGTTGCTTTCGCGCTCAAAAGTCATGCCCGCATCCAGCGAATACGTTGGCAACACGCGCGTCAGATCAGTCGGTGCACCGGGAGCGACATTATCCAAACGATACTGCGTCAGATTCAGCTCGGCTTTGGGCGTAATGTAGTATCCAGGGCGGATGATCGGATAGGAAATCGACGGTATTGCATACATCCGATCACCACTAACCATGGGGCCTGTGTACGCAGTAGTACCGGTATAGGTGTTCGAAAAACGCGTAAATTCGGACAGCATTTGCACATCAAAACCGCCAATATCATAGCGCGTCGCCGTCAAATCCAACTGAGGAACGCGATCGTATGGTTTTTGAATCGGACTATCGACATCCTGCAGCAACTGGTACTTGGTCACATGCGCCGTCGCTGCCAGATAAGAGTCGCCAAAGGAGGTGCTATATGCCAAGCTGACATCACGTACCAACAGCCGATTCGTAGCCACCGTCAGCAAATTGGAAAAATCACTGGGATAGTTGTTGTCAGAAACCTTGTTGAGATTCCAGGCAAAGACCAAATTGGGCGACAGCTTTTGCGTGTACAGCGAGGATAGAGAATAACGGCCGGTACCGGTCAGTTGATCCTGAATTCCTTCCACTTTGGTTTCACCTGAATAGGTGTCGCCAAGATAGCGCCCATCCAATCCCAATTGCAAACCACGACGTGCGATATAACGTGGATAGAGCGTCAAGTCACGGTTAGGGGCAATATTGAAATAATAAGGCACCGTCAGCTCGGCACCGCCCGTACTGGTAAAGCCAAAGGTGGGGGGCAACACCCCTGAAGTACGGTCGCCAGACAGTGGGAAGGTCATCCATGGCGTCGCGATGATCGGCACGCCTTTGAAGTACACCAAGCCGTCATGTACGGTACCGACATCACGCCCGCTATCAAGATCGAGGGTCGATGCCTTGACATACCAATCAGGGTCGGTCGCTTCGCAGGTACTGTAAGTACCGTCCTTGACCTGGGCCTGATCATCCGAGAGAAAATCGATCCGATCTGCCTTGCCACGCCCGCCAACGCTGCCAAACAGGTAGGTGGGACTATCAACATATCCTTTGCCCGTGTCCATGTTCATGACGGCCTTGTCGCCTGTATAACTATCTTGCAGGCGCTTCATCCAGACGTGGCCAGTGGCCTCCACCTCGTCGGCAATAATGCGGTACTCCGCCTTGTCGGCACGAATGGTCGTGGTACCGCGCACAATTTCGATATCGCGGTCCAGATTGATCTGTCGATCAGGCCTCCCGGTCATCTGTTCCGCACTGACGTTGATCGGCCCGTCTTTATCATCGGCGGGCTTGGTATTGCCTTGCGCATTCTGCGTAACCTGGGCCTGAACCGAAAAAGGGAGGATAGTGGTCGCTGACGCCGCCACAACAAGCGACGTAAAGAACCGCGACATGCGCAAGTCGGCGACACGACTAAATGGAAACTTGAAAAAGCGAATCATGTAGAGAATCGTTCAAACACCATGGCAGGCGATTTTTTGGATTTAATCCCTTATTATATGGGAACTCACCACCATCAAACGAATTCCTCTCATAGTTCATGTCTTTAAATCACTCCACCACCGATCTGCGCCTGTCTCTGCTCAAAGAATGGCTGTCCACACTGACCGCAACGCCAACCCTGACGGCGACTTTGCGCCCGGCGTCGGCCGATGCCAGCTTCCGACGTTATTTCCGCGTGGACACACCTGCGCAGGGCAGCCTGATTGTCATGGATGCACCACCACCGCAAGAAGATGTGCAACCATTCGTCCACGTTGCCCAAGTATTTGGCAAAACCGGCGTATCGGTACCGCAGATCCTGGCACAGGATATTGAACGCGGCTTCCTGTTGCTCTCCGATCTGGGTTCGACCACGTATTTGAATCAGCTCAATAGCGATACCGCCCACAAACTCTATATCGATGCCATTGACGCCCTGGTGTTGCTACAGACTCAGAGCAAGCCCGATGTACTGCCGGAATACGACCGCGCCTTGTTACAGCGGGAATTGCAACTGTTCCCGGATTGGTATATCGGTAAGCATCTCAATGTCGTGCTCAGCGAGGAGCAAACCAAGACGATCAATAAGGTATTTGACACCCTGCTGGCCAATAATTTGGCACAAGCACAGGTCTATGTGCATCGCGATTACCATTCACGCAACCTGATGGTGCTGCCAAGCGGCAATCCGGGAATCATCGACTTCCAGGATGCAGTCTACGGCCCGATCACTTATGACCTGGTGTCGCTGCTGCGCGACGCCTACATTCAATGGGACGAAGAAATGGTGCTGGACTGGGTGATCCGCTACTGGGAACGCGCCAAGCGCGCCGGTTTGCCAGTAGCGGCCGACATCGACACCTTCTACCGCGATTTCGAATTCATGGGCTTGCAACGCCACCTGAAAGTGCTGGGGATTTTTGCCCGCCTGTACCATCGCGACGGCAAGGATGCTTATTTGAAGGACATTCCGCTGGTGATGGAATACACGCTCAAGGCAGCGCGCCGCTATACCGCTCTGGCGCCACTGGTACGCCTGCTCGAAAAACTGGAAGACAAAGCACCGCAGGTCGGCTACACATTTTGAAACAGATTACCTGACGCCGCCATGAAAGCCATGATTTTTGCAGCCGGACGCGGCCAACGCATGCGTCCGCTCACCGACACCTGCCCCAAACCCCTGCTCAAGGTCCGCGGCCGCCCGCTCATCGTCTGGCAAATTCTCAATCTGGTACGTGCTGGGATTACCGAGATCGTGATCAACCATGCCCATCTCGGCCACCTGCTGGAGCAGGCGCTGGGCGATGGCAGCCAGTTCGGTGCGCAGATTCGCTATTCACCTGAAACAACAGCCCTGGAAACCGCCGGCGGTATCGCGCAAGCGCGCCACTTGTTGGGCGAACAACCATTTTTGGCGATTTCCGGTGACATCTACATGCCGCATTTCGATTTCGAGCAGGTCAAGACTGTGCTCGAAGACAACGACTTGTGGGGTAATCCGCTACCATTGGACAAACGTGACGTCGCTTGGCTCTATCTGGTCAAAAACCCAGAACATCATCCCACCGGTGACTTTGCGCTGAACAGCTTTACGATTGCCAACGAAGGTGCCCCCATGTACACCTTCGCCAATATCGGCGTCTATCGGCCGCAAATGTTCGATGCCGTCACTGCCGGCCAATGCGTCAAACTTGGCCCTCTGTTGCGCGAGTATGTCGCGCGCGGCCAGGTCGGCGGCGAGCTGTATCGTGGCGCCTGGGTCAATGTCGGCACGGTCGAACAACTGGAACAATTAAACGCTCCCCTCGCGGGAGTCTGATCAGAAAGAGAGCGTCACAATGAGCAATACCTCTTTTAGTGCGCGCCGCGCCACATTGATGGCGCAAATGCAGCAACGTGGCGGCGGGGTAGCCATCATTGCAACCGCCCCAGAAGTCATGCGCAACCGCGATGCCGACTATCCCTATCGGCACGATAGCTATTTTTATTATCTGTCTGGATTCACCGAACCAGAAGCAGTGCTGGTGCTGATTGCGGGCAAGGAAAGCCGCAGCGTTCTGTTTTGCCGCGACAAGAATCTGGAGCGTGAAATCTGGGATGGCTACCGCTTCGGCCCGACCGCTGCATGCGCGCAATTCGGTTTTGATGAAGCCTATGCCATCGACGCTCTGGACAAGGAAATGCCGCAACTGCTGGCCGATGCGCCAGCCGTGTTTTATGCCCTGGGCCAGGATACCAAACGCGACGGCAAACTCCAGGACTGGCTGCAAAGCGTGCGCGCCATGAGCCGCTCAGGGGTGAGCGCACCCGCAGCCATTGTCGACGTCAATGTCTTGCTCGATGAAATGCGCCTGTTCAAGGATGCCGGCGAAGTCGCTCTCATGCATCGCGCCGGCATCATTTCGGCCGCGGCCCATTGCCGCGCCATGCGCATGTCACGCCCTGGTCTGCGCGAGTACCAACTGGAAGCCGAACTGCTGCATGAGTTCCGCACCCAGGGTTCGCAATCCCCGGCCTATGGCTCCATCGTCGCCACCGGTGCCAATGCCTGTGTCTTGCACTACCGCGCCAGCGAGGCCGAACTCAAGGATGGCGATCTAGTCTTGATCGATGCCGGCTGCGAACTGGATAGCTATGCCGCCGACATCACCCGCACCTTCCCCGCCAACGGCGTGTTCTCCGGACCACAAAAAGAACTCTACGAAATCGTCCTGGCCGCGCAAGATGCCGCCATCGCGGTAACCCGTCCCGGCAATCGCTTCATGGATGGCCATGATGCCGCCGTGCGGGTGCTGGCGCAAGGCATGCTCGATACCGGCTTGCTACTCAAAGATAAGGTCGGCACGCTCGACGACGTCCTTGCCAACGGCGACTACCGCCAGTTCTACATGCACCGCACCGGCCACTGGCTGGGCATGGATGTGCATGATGTCGGCGAATACCGCGACTCCCCCGATGCCGACGGCGCCAAGCTATCGCGCACGCTGCAAGCAGGCATGGTATTGACGGTCGAGCCCGGAATTTATGTACGTCCGGCAGCCGGCGTACCGGAAAAATACTGGAACATCGGCATCCGCATTGAAGACGACGCCCATGTCACACCTAGCGGGTGCGACATTCTGACTAGTGCCGTGCCCAACAAGGTGGCCGACATCGAAGCCCTGATGCGCTCGGCCTGAACCGAGCGCGCGTACTTTTATCATCATGAACAGCTCAGTCTCACCCGCTTCTACCGACTACGACATCATCATCTGCGGCGCCGGCCCGGTTGGACTCAGCGTCGCCGTCATGCTGCTCAAGCGCAGCATGGGCTTGCCTCAGGTGCCGCGCATTGCCATCATCGACGCCAAACCCGCCGCGGCTGCCAGCCTGGACCCGCGCACCATTGCGCTGTCGCACGGCAGTCAGCAAATTCTGCAAGAGCTTGGCGCCTGGCCGCAAATGGCCACAGCAGCTACGCCCATTCACCACATTCACGTCTCGCGGCGTCAGCATTTTGGGCGCACGCTGATCCGACGCGAAGACTATCAACTACCTGCGCTCGGTTATGTGGTGCGTTACGGCTCACTGGTGAGCGCCTTGTCGGCCAGCTTGGTGCACTCGCCGCTGACGGTGCTACGCCCGGCGCAAGTAACAGCGGTAGACGACCAGAGTACGCAGGCCAATGTGCACTTGGCTGACGGCCGTTCGCTCAGTGCCGCGATTGTGGTACAAGCCGAAGGCGGCGTATTTAGTGAGCAGACCGCGAAAAAATTGCAGCGCGACTACGACCAGATTGCCATCATCGCCCATGTGCAAACGTCGGCGGCCATCCGTCATCGCGCCTTTGAGCGCTTCACCGCGCAAGGGCCATTGGCGCTGCTGCCGCAAGATGACGGCTATGCGCTGGTCTGGTGCGTACGCCCGGATACTGCGACACGCTTGCTGGCGCTGGATGACGACAAATTTCTCGACGAACTGGGCACGATGTTCGGCGGGCGTCTAGGCCGCTTCACCCATTGCAGCGCACGCAACAGCTACCCGCTGGGCCTAAACGCCGCAGCGGCAAGCTCGACCTGCACAGTCGCCATTGGTAACGCCGCACAAACCTTGCATCCGGTTGCTGGACAAGGGCTCAATCTGGGTCTACGCGACGCCACCGTGCTGGTCAGCGCACTGCTGCAACACGGCTCTGGATCAGCCGCACTGAGCCAGTTTGCGCAGCGCCGCCGCCTTGACCGTAATGCCACCATCAGGCTGACCGACCTGATGGCCCGCGTCTTCGCCAGCGCGCCCGACGGCGCACTCTCGCAGACCCTGCTGGGCCTGTCGCTGGGACTGATCGATATCACCGCACCCGCCAAACGACTACTAGCCGAACAAATGATATTTGGTTGGCGCTAAGGCAATCCCACTTGCAGGCGCCATCGGGCATGAGACAATATCCCATGGCCGCCAGCGCAGGTGGCCCCTACCGTCTACGAAACCTGCCATGAAACAAGATCCTCGCTTCCCCAATCTGTTCATCCTCAACCATCCGCTGATCCAGCACAAGCTCTCGCACATGCGCGACAAACACACGTCGACGCGCACCTTCCGTGAGTTGTTGCGAGAAATCACCTTGTTGATGGGATATGAAATCACGCGCGATCTGCCGTTGACCACTGAATCCATTGAAACACCGCTGGTCACCTATGAAGCACCAGTGATTGCCGGCAAAAAGCTGGCAGTGGTACCGGTGCTGCGTGCAGGCATTGGCATGAGTGACGGCCTGCTGGAGTTGATCCCCTCGGCTCGCGTCGGCCATATCGGCGTCTACCGCAATGACCAGCACCAACCGGTGGAATACCTGGTGCGCCTGCCCGACCTGCAAGACCGCACCATGATCCTGTGCGACCCGATGGTCGCTACCGGCAATTCAGCGGTATATGCCGTGGACGTGCTGAAAAAACGCGGCGTGGTCGCCGCGCAAATCATCTTCGTCGCCCTGGTGGCCGCACCCGAAGGCGTCCAGGTGTTCCAGGATGCGCATCCCGACGTCAAGCTCTACGTCGCCTCGCTCGATTCGCATCTCAACGAACACGCCTATATCATCCCAGGCCTGGGCGACGCCGGCGACCGCATTTTCGGCACTAAATAAATTAGCCATCCGACCTACCCACAAAAAAGCCACCGGATGCATACTTTGCAGCGGTGGCTTTTTACATTGCGGCACTAGCCTAGCGCCGCAATCCGACAAGAGTAGATCAGTTACTCGACCGCCTTGACCATGTCTTCGATGACTTTCTTGGCATCACCAAACACCATCATGGTCTTGTCCATGTAGAACAACTCATTGTCCAGGCCGGCATAACCAGCGGCCATTGAGCGCTTGTTGACGATCACGGTCTTGGCTTTGTAGGCTTCCAGGATCGGCATGCCGGCAATCGATGACTTGGGATCCTTGGCGGCCGGGTTGACCACGTCATTGGCGCCCAGCACCAGCACCACATCGGCCTGACCGAACTCGCTGTTGATGTCTTCCATTTCAAACACCTGATCGTAGGGCACTTCCGCTTCGGCCAGCAGCACGTTCATATGACCTGGCATGCGGCCGGCCACTGGATGGATCGCATACTTCACGATCACGCCCTTGTGCGTCAACTTCTCGGTCAGTTCTTTCAAGGCATGCTGAGCACGTGCCACCGCCAAGCCGTAGCCGGGAACGATGATCACGGTTTCGGCATTGCCCATCAGGAAGGCCGCATCATCAGCCGAGCCGGACTTGACCGGACGCTGCTGCGCTGCTGCACCGGTTGCGGCCGCCGCTGCATCGCCGCCGAAGCCGCCAAGAATGACGTTGAAGAACGAGCGATTCATGGCCTTGCACATGATGTAGGACAGAATCGCACCGCTCGATCCGACCAGCGAACCGGCAATGATCAGCATGGCGTTGTTGAGCGAAAAACCAATGCCTGCCGCCGCCCAGCCAGAATAGCTGTTGAGCATCGACACCACCACCGGCATATCGGCGCCGCCGATAGGGATGATGATCAACACACCCAGTGCAAAGGCGATCGCTGCCATGATGACGAAAGGCAACCAGTTCTGGGTCAGCACAAAAATCACACCGAAACCAATCATCGCAACAGCCAGCAGCAAGTTGAGCATATGTTGCCCGGCAAAGCTGACCGGTGCGCCCTGGAACAGGCGGAATTTATATTTACCCGACAATTTGCCGAAGGCGATCACCGATCCGGAGAAGGTGATGGCGCCTACGAAGGTGCCGATGAACAGTTCCACGCGATTGCCCATCGGGATCGATTCACCATGAGCGGCGATGTTGAAGGCCCAAGGTTCGGCGACGGCGGCGATAGCGATACACACTGCAGCCAGACCGATCAGCGAGTGCATCGCAGCGACCAGTTCCGGCATCTTGGTCATTTCAACGCGCTTGGCCAAGAAGGCGCCAATGCTGCCGCCGACCACCACACCGCCGGCAACCAGCCAGAAGCCGATGCCGGAGCTGGGCATCTCGCCCTTGAGCTTGATGATCAGGGCGATGGTTGTGAGCACCGCAATGGCCATGCCACTCATGCCGAAGGCATTACCGCGACGCGCCGTCGATGGATGCGACAAACCTTTCAGGGCCTGAATGAAACAGACGGAGGCTACGAGATACAGCAGGGTAACCAGATTCATGCTCATACTTATTTGCATAATTATGCCCCCGCCTTGTCATTTTTGATTTTGGGTTCTTTTTTCTTGAACATCTCCAGCATGCGCTGGGTGACCATGAAGCCACCGAACACATTGACGGCGGCCAGGGCCACTGCCAAGGTGCCGGCGATGCGGCCGACCGGACCTTCGGTCAGACCGGCGGCCAGCATGGCGCCAATGATGATGATCGCCGAAATGGCATTGGTGACTGCCATGAGCGGTGTGTGCAAGGCCGGCGTCACCGTCCAGACGACGTGGTAACCGACGTAGATGGCCAGAACGAAAATGATCAGGTTAATAATGGTGTGACTGACTTCCATGGTGTTATTCCTCTCTGTGGAGCTGACCGGGCACTCTCCCCTGCGGTCAGCTCTTACTGGTTTTATATGGTCTTCAGGCTGGTGATGTGATTCTTGTCGTCGACAAATACAATCTTTGGCACATAACTGGCGATTTGTTCCTCTGTCATGGGTGCATAGGTACAGATGATCAGCAGATCTCCCAGATGCGCACGGCGGGCTGCCGCACCGTTGAGGGAAATCTCGCCGCTGCCACGCTTACCGCGGATAGCGTAGGTGGAGAAGCGTTCGCCGTTGTTGACGTTATAGAGCTCGATTTTTTCAAATTCGCGGATATCGGCGGCTTCCAACAAATCCTCGTCGATACCGCAGGAACCTTCGTAGTTCAAATCACATTGAGTCACTGTAGCGCGGTGAATCTTGGCGCGCAGCATGATACGTTGCATGAGGCTTTACTCTTTGTTGCTGGCCTGATGATGCATGGCCATGTTGTTATTGAAAATGATAGGGCGATGGTCCGCCTTATTTGCGCAGCACTTCACCGCCGCTGCACAATAAGGTTGCGGCCACGATGTCATCTTCGCGGTTGATCACCAGCTTGCCTTCAGCGTCGACGATCAGCTTGAGGAAGTCCAGCACATTACGCGAATACAACGCCGATGCGTCGGCGGCTACCAATGCTGCCAGATTACCTTCGCCAATGATGTGCACGCCATGCTTGATGACCGTCTTGCCCGCTTCGGACAAAGGGCAGTTACCGCCTTGATCGACCGCCATGTCGAGGATCACCGAACCAGGCTTCATGGCCTTGACGGTCTCTTCACTGATGAGGATCGGTGCCTTGCGCCCGGGAATCAATGCGGTGGTGATGATGATGTCGGCCTGCTTGGCGCGCTCATGCACCAGTTCAGCTTGACGGCGCATCCAATCCGCCGGCATCGGACGCGCATAGCCGCCGACACCTTGCGCAATTTCCTTCTCTTCATCGGTGATGAAGGGCACATCCAGAAATTTCGCACCAAGCGATTCAATCTGTTCCTTGACCGCAGGACGCACGTCCGAGGCTTCAATCACCGCGCCTAAACGCTTGGCCGTTGCAATCGCCTGCAAACCGGCGACACCAGCGCCCATGATCAACATGCGCGCTGCTTTGACGGTGCCGGCCGCCGTCATCAGCATAGGCATGAAGCGCTGATAGGTATTGGCCGCCATCAACACGGCTTTGTAGCCGGCGATATTGGCTTGTGACGACAGCACATCCATCGATTGCGCGCGCGTGGTACGCGGCGCTGCTTCGAGAGCAAAGGCGGTCAAGCCAGCGGCGGCCATGGCCGCGATATTATCGGCATCGAATGGATTGAGTATGCCGACCACCACCGTCCCCGACTTCAGACGCGCACGTTCTTCCGGATTGGGAGCGCGTACTTTCAACAGTGCATCAACGCCATAGACATCACTGGTCGGCGCTATTGTTGCACCAGCAGCAGCATAGGCCTCATCAGTAATACTGGATTTGACACCTGCCCCAGACTCCACCAACACTTCGTGTTTGGCAGCGATGAGTTTTTTTACTGTCTCTGGTGTCGCTGCAACACGCGTTTCTCCATCCCGACTCTCGACGGGGATCCCTAGCCTCATGCAAAGCTCCTTTAGTTGTAAATTCTCAGCGGAATCTTACACGGAAAATTTAAAGATCGACAACTTTGCGCAAATGCAGCGTCAGACTCCGCGTGCCCGTCAGGCAAGGCCATCTTCGCGCAGAGCCGATGCGTTTTCTCAGCCACGGTAAAATATCGGCTCTTAAAGGGAAATCATGACTGAAGTTTGGAAACCCTCGGTGACAGTTGCCGCCATTATTGAGCACGAGGGTCGTTTTTTACTTGTTGAAGAGCAAGCTGCGGATGGTTTGCGCCTGAATCAGCCGGCCGGCCATCTTGAGCAAGGCGAGGCGCTGAGCCAGGCGGTAGTGCGCGAGGCGCTCGAGGAAACCGCTTGCGACTTTACGCCGACCGCACTGGTCGGTATGTATATGTCGCGTAACGTCTCTTCCAAGCGCGCCGGCGACCAGGTGACTTACTTGCGTTTTGCCTTTGCCGGCACGCTGGGCACCCAACATGATCGCGCACTTGATAGCGGTATCGTACGCACGCTCTGGATGACGCGCGAGGAGATTGCCGCCTGCCCGCAACGCCACCGCAGCCCGCTGGTATTGCGCTGTATCGACGATTATCTGGCCGGTCAGCGGGCGCCGCTGTCCCTGCTCTACACCGACGCCAGCATTGCCGGCGAGCACCATGACGAGGGCAGCCATGGCTAAAAAACGTGTGGTCATTGGCATGTCGGGCGGCGTCGACTCTTCCGTGTCGGCCTGGTTACTGAAAGAACAAGGCTATGAAGTCATCGGTCTGTTCATGAAGAACTGGGAAGATGACGACGATTCCGAATACTGCTCTACCCGCGAGGACTGGATTGATGCCGCCAGCGTCGCCGACGTGGTGGGCGTGGACATCGAGGCGGTCAATTTTGCTGCCGAATACAAGGAACGTGTGTTTGCCGAGTTTCTGCGCGAATATCAGGCTGGCCGCACCCCTAACCCGGATGTCCTGTGCAATGCCGAAATCAAGTTCAAGGCGTTTCTGGATCATGCCATGCGGCTGGGCGCTGATTTGATTGCCACCGGGCACTATGCGCGCGTGCGCGAGAGTGCCGCCGGTAATTTCGAATTGCTCAAGGCCGTCGATGTCAGCAAGGATCAAAGTTATTTCCTGCACCGGCTGAATCAGGCGCAATTGTCCAAAACCTTGTTCCCGTTGGGAGAAATCCACAAAACCGAAGTCCGTAAAATCGCCGAGCAACTCAAATTGCCCAATGCCACCAAGAAAGACTCTACCGGAATCTGCTTCATCGGCGAACGCCCTTTCCGCGAATTCCTCAATCGTTATCTTTCCTACCAGCCGGGTCCAATGAAAACCGCTGAAGGCGATATCGTCGGCGAACATGTCGGCCTCAGCTTTTATACCTTGGGACAACGCAAAGGAATCGGTCTGGGCGGCATCAAGACACATCAGAATGTCGACGGCAACAGCGACCCGTGGTACGTGGCGCGTAAGGATATTGGCAACAATACGCTCTATATCGTGCAAGGACACGACCATCCCTGGCTGCTGTCGTCGCAGTTAGGCGCCAATCAGAGCAGTTGGGTGGCTGGCGTTGCACCGGATCTGGAGGCACTGAGCGCCAAGACCCGCTATCGTCAGGCCGATGTTACCTGCACTCTCAGTGGCGCCGGTGCGCAACGCTTCGATCTGCGTTTCGGCGACCCGCAATGGGCGGTCACGCCAGGGCAATCGGCGGTGCTATATGACGGTGACGTCTGCCTGGGCGGAGGCATCATCGAATCCGCCTGAGCTATTTCAGAAGCAGCAGAAACGCCCCGTTTGTCTTGCACAACGGGGCGTTTTTCTTTTGAACAATGTTTCAAAGATATCTTCTGTGGCCTGCAGTGCACGAAGGAAGAAAAGAGCTTGCAATCTGCGATTAAATGAAGAATAATCTAAATAAGAATTGTTCGCATTTAATAGGAGGTTATCTTGAACCAACTGATCGAGCACGGAACGGAACGTCGCAACGCACCAGCCACAGCAGCCAATGGGTCGCCCATTACACGCATCAAGAGTCAGGATTTGTTCCGACAAATGCGCGAATTGGAAATTGACCATGGTGGTCGTATCTACAAATTGCGTCTGACGCAATTGAACAAGCTGATTTTGACGGCATAGACGGGCGACCAGGCACCACGTCATCTCGATATTGTTATTTAAATGATGACAAACACCAGCCAGCCGACGGTAATGCGCGCGTTATACCTAAGCCAGCCAAGCTTCCTAAATGAGGAGAGTCTGATGCTTAGCGACAAGATGAATTCTGCTTTTGTAGAACCGAATAACGCCCCGACGCAACCCGAGTTGCTGGTTTCGGCAGTATTGCATTTGATGTCTCACTACACTGCCGGCCTCGATCAGGAAAATCAAAGCTGCGTCAAATTGGCTTCCGTCATCGAGCGGCATCTGAAGGCCTTGGCCGCGCTGCCGAATCTGGCGCCGGTGCTGCGAGCAACCTGTCAGCAATTGTCGGAGCAGTGGGGCAATGTAGTGGAACGCAGCATGCCGCAACCAGAGCGATTTAATTTTTTTACTCGCATCGTTTCAGGCGCGAGATCCATATAGGACCTGCATAGTCAGGTAGCAAGGCGTAAAATGATTGTTTGTGTTTGCAACAATATCTCGGAAGGCAAAATCCATCAAGCCGTCGATGCTGGCATGCATTCCATGGCGCAGTTACGCAAGGAGCTCGGTGTCGGCACTTGCTGTGGAAAATGCCATAGCTGTGCCAAACAGGTACTGCGCGAATGCCTGAACAATGCCAATCAAACACGTAATGCAGTGCAGAGCATGGTGTTCCACCCGATGGCCGCCTGAAATCATTCATGAACGCTTTATCCCCAGCTATGCGCAGTAGCTACATTGACCACTACCGCGTGCGGCAACGCATCAAAAGAATCGGCCCGCTCGGCCTTGTCATTCTGCTTCATCTGGCTTTTTTCTATGTCTTGCAAAGCGGCTTGATCCATCAGGTCGTCAGCAGTCTTCCTAAGGAAGTCATCGTCAGTTTCATCACACCCGAGCGCGCTCCGATACCGGTACCAACCAAAGCACCAGCGGCGCCTCCCAAGGTGGTTCATGTCGTAAAAAAAACAGTGGTACCAACACCGCCGCTTCCAGTTACTCAGGCGCCAGCGCCAACCGCGATCGCAGCGCCGCCAGCACCACCGCAACCCGCTGAACCAGCGCCACCAGCAGCAGCGCCAAAAGCCGCGCCGGCATCACCGCCGACGCCTGCGCAGCCCAAGCAAGTGAGCACTGGTATTGAATATATTAGAGAACCGCAGCCAAACTACCCATTGGTCTCGAAGCGCCGGGGCGAGGAAGGCAATGTCAAGTTCCGCGTCCTGGTCAACACTGAGGGCCAGCCCGAACGAGTCGAAATCCTCAAGGGCTCCGGCTTTCCACGGCTCGACGACGCTGCGCGTACTGCAGTCATGGGGGCCCTGTTCAAGCCGTATATGGAAGACGGCAAGCCACTCTCCGTTTGGACCGTCGGCAGTCTCAACTACGTGCTTCATTAATTCACTAACGTCATCACATAGGAAGTCATCATGGAAGTAAGTCCGTACGGATTGGAAAGCCTGTGGGCGCAAGGAGACTTTGTTACCAAAGGAGTCGCAGTGCTATTGGTCGTCATGTCGATGGCATCGTGGTATGTCATCGTCACCAAGGCGCTGCAATTACTGCGTTTTCGCCACGCTTCTGCCGCCGCCGGCCATGCATTCTGGGATACCACCAGCCTGCCCGAAGGCGTTGCCACGCTGGGCAATGGCAATCCCTTTGCCGAAGTCGCCAAAGCTGGCATTACAGCAATGAGCCACCATACCGCCCATAAGGGACACCTGCACGATCAATTGTCGGTCAGCGACTGGGTCACACTGTCGTTGCGCCAGGCCATTGATGAGGCGTCGGGCAAATTGCAGACCGGCATGGCGGTGCTCGCCTCGGTGGGTTCCACTGCGCCGTTCGTCGGTTTGTTTGGCACCGTCTGGGGCATTTATCATGCCTTGGTGTCCATCGGCACCGCGGGCCAGGCCAGCATCGACAAAGTCGCCGGTCCGGTTGGTGAATCCTTGATCATGACGGCGCTGGGCCTGGCGGTGGCCATTCCGGCTACCTTCGGCTACAACGCGATGGTACGCGGCAATAAGACCACCATCGCCAAGCTCAACAAATTTGGCTTCGATCTGCATGCCCTATTCGTCACCGGTGCCCGCGCTGCTACTGAGGACGACCTCAACGGCAGCCCGAGAAATGCCAAACTGACCGCCGTCGGAGGCAAATAATGGCCATGGGTTCATTGTCCGATGCAGATGACGACTTCAATCCGGAAATCAATACCACGCCCTTGGTTGATGTCATGCTGGTATTGCTGATCATCTTCATCATCACCATTCCAGTCATAAACCATGCGGTCAAGATCGATTTGCCACGCGCGAGCAATCAACCTGACGATGTCAAGCCACAGAGCATCAATTTATCGATTGATGCTCAAGGCAAGCTGTTTTGGAATCAGGAACAGATAGACAGCAATCAGCTCAATCTGCGCATTGCGCAAGCGGCCCAAAAAACACCGCAACCGGAACTTCATCTGCGCGCCGATCGCACCACCCAATACGAAAAAGTCGCCCAGGTGATGTCTGCGGCACAGTCGGGTGGCTTATCCAAGATTGGATTCGTGACCGATCCGCAAAACAAGTAAGCAATCAAATCGCTATGCCCGGCCTCCATTGCAGTTGATGGAGGCTTTTTTATCGGCGGCGCATGCCAGCGAAAATAAAGTAAGAATGATTCGCGCTAATTCTTACTGAAGTCTGCGATTGACTACGCTATGATCCGTTCGTTCATACCGCTCGAAATACGCTTTGCACGATATCTCGGTGCCAGCCGGCGTCCCCTTCTCCATTTTTCTTAGAGGTAGTTATGAAAGGCAATCCCGCAGTCCTGAAATTGCTCAATGCGCAATTGACCAACGAACTGACCGCCATCAATCAGTATTTTTTACATGCGCGCATGTACAAGCATTGGGGCTTTGAAAAGATCGCAAAAAAAGAATACGCCGAATCCATTGGCGAAATGAAGCACGCTGACAAACTGATCGATCGTATCCTGATGCTTGATGGCCTGCCGAATCTGCAGGCACTGCACAAGCTCATGATCGGTGAAAATACTGCTGAAATTCTGGGTTGCGACCTGAAGCTGGAACAAGCCGCGCATAAGACAGTCAAGGAAGGCATCGCCACCTGCGAGCAGCACGGCGATTACGTTTCACGCGAATTGTTTCAGCTGATTTTGGATGACACAGAAGAGCATATCGATTGGCTGGAAACGCAGATCGATATCATCGATAAAATCGGCATTCAGAATTACCTGCAAACACAGATCATTGAAGAGTAATCAACTCTATTCAACGGCAAAAGAAAAGAAAAAAGCGCGATATCAATCGCGCTTTTTCGTTTAATGCAGCAAGAACAAGGTCAGACCGCATCGCGTGGAAAACTGTCCTTGAAGGACTGACGCTCCGAGAGCTTGTCAAATAGCCGTTGCAGCTCGGGATAATGTTCTCTCCAGTTGCTTTCGGCAAAGCGAAAATCCAGCCAGCCCAACGCACAGCCCACCGCCACATCAGCCAGCGAATAATGGTTGCCAACACAGTAGCTTTTTTCACCAAGGCCAACGGCCATCGCTTTCAATGCTGCCTCGACCTTGCCCCATTGACGCTTGATCCATTCCGGGCTTTGCTGCCGCACGGGGCGCAGCTTTTCCAGGCGCACCAGAACACCAGCATCCATCAAACCATCGGCTAACGCCTCCCAACACTTCACCTCGGCGCGTTCACGACCACCGGTAGGCATGAGCTTGCCAACCGGTGTCAGCACATCCAGATACTCAGAAATGACGCGTGAGTCAAACATGGCACCCCCGTCATCCATCATCAGGCAAGGAACTTTGCCCAGAGGATTGAATTGTTGGATCGTGGAGTCCTCCGCCCACACATCCTCCAGCACCAACTCGTAATCGATTTTCTTTTCCGCCATGACAATGCGGACCTTGCGGACGTAGGGGCTTCCCAGTGAGGCAATCAGTTTCATAGCATTTTTAGTAATAATCCGTATTGATTATAGCATCGGGCCTATCGCATTAACGCTGGACACGCTCGATGCGTCGCTTGCAACAACATGCCACGCCAATGTCGATGCGGTTTTGCCAGAATGGTAAAATCGCTCCCTAACAAAGACAAACCTTGGCACCACTGGCCGTTTGTCTCGCTCGCATTCCCATTTCAACGCAACTCAAATCTTTTCTTCATCATGTCCCTATCCGCACTTTCCGCCCTCTCGCCGCTCGACGGTCGTTACGCCGCCAAAACCGACAAACTGCGCCCGTTATTGTCCGAAGCCGGCTTCATGCACCACCGCGTGAAGGTGGAAATTGCCTGGCTACAAGCATTGTCTAGCGCCGGTTTCGCCGAAATCAAACCATTTTCGAGTGCCGCCACTGCGTTGCTGGACAAGTTGGCGACAGACTTTACCGAAGCCGATGCCGCTCGTATCAAGGAAATTGAGGCCGTGACTAATCACGACGTCAAGGCGGTTGAATATTGGCTTAAGGAAAAAGTTAAAGATGTGCCGGAACTGGTTGCCGCCTCAGAATTCATCCACTTTGCCTGCACCTCCGAAGACATTAACAATACCTCTCACGGCATGATGCTCAAGGCAGCGCGCGACACCGTCGTGCTGCCGGCATTGCAAGGCCTCATCGCCAGACTGACCGACCTAGCGCATGAACATGCTGCCGTGCCAATGATGTCGCGCACCCACGGCCAACCTGCCAGCCCCACTACCCTGGGCAAGGAAATGGCCAACGTCGTTGCGCGCCTGCAACGCGCCGTACAACGTATCGCCGCAGTGGAAATCCTCGCCAAGATGAACGGCGCCGTCGGCAACTACAATGCGCATCTGTCCGCCTATCCAGAAACCGATTGGGCGGCCTTCTCCAAGAATGTCATCGAACAACGCCTAGGCTTGGTGTTCAATCCCTACACCATCCAGATCGAACCCCACGACTACATGGCCGAACTGTTCGACGCCGTGGCACGTGCCAACACTATCCTGCTCGACCTCAATCGCGATGTCTGGGGATATATCTCGTTGGGCTACTTCAAACAGCGCACCAAAGCGGGGGAAATCGGTTCCTCGACTATGCCGCACAAAGTCAACCCTATCGATTTTGAAAACTCCGAGGGCAACCTGGGCATGGCCAACGCCGTGCTCAAGCACTTGTCGGAAAAACTGCCGGTCTCGCGCTGGCAGCGTGACCTGACCGATTCGACCGTGTTGCGCAATATCGGCGTGGCATTCGGTTATGCCGTGTTGGCCTACGACAGCTGCTTGCGCGGACTGAACAAGCTGGAAATCAATCCGGCACGCTTGGCAGAAGACCTCGATGCGACCTGGGAAGTGTTGGCAGAGCCGGTGCAAACCGTCATGCGCCGCTACGGCATCGAAAACCCTTACGAGCAATTGAAGGAACTCACGCGCGGCAAGGGTATTTCCAAGGAAGCCTTGCGTGACTTCATCAATGGCCTGGCCATCCCGCAAGACGCCAAAGATCATTTGTTGGCCATGACACCGGCGAATTACATCGGCGAAGCAATTGCTCTGGCAAAAAATATTTAACCTCCGTCGGGATTAAGTGGAAACCAAATCAACTTAATTCCTATCCAAAGTGCAACTAAAATTCAGCCATCCGCCATTTATGCAACGTTATACAAAACCTGCCGTCTTGCTGCACTGGATCATCGCCTTGTTGATCATCGCTGCATTTGCCCTCGGCCTGACCATGGTCGACATTCCCGGATTAACACCGACCAAACTGAAATATTTTTCCTGGCATAAATGGCTGGGCGTGACCGTATTGGGCTTCGCCTGCCTGCGACTGCTCTGGCGGCTGACCCATCCGGCGCCAGCATATCCCTTTCAGATGCCGCGTTGGCAGCAAAGCGCGGCCCATGGATTGCATGGCCTGCTCTATGTGCTGATGTTTGCGATCCCGGTTTCTGGTTATATTTATACGCTCTCGGCCGGCGTACCGGTGGTCTACTTGGGACTGTTCCCGTTACCGGTATTCATGGCTCCCAATCCTGAACTCAAACCCTTATTGAAGCTAGTACATTACTGGCTGAACATGACTTTACTGGCCTCCTTCTGCCTGCACGTGCTCGCGGCGCTGAAACATCAATTCATCGATCGCGATGACGTATTCAAACGTATTCTGCCCTGATCAATCTTTCCAAGGAAATTTCATGACTTCACGTTTCACACTGATTACCACAATCGCTGGCGGCCTCGCCGCGTTGAGTGTGGCGTCTGCCACGTTGGCGGCGCCGCTCAAGATTGATACCAGCAAGAGTACGGTCGTCGCCGTGTTCAAACAAATGAACGTACCGGTCGATGCAAAATTCAAGAAATTTGCGGCGCAGATCGATTTTGACACTGCCAAGCCAGAAGCAGCCAAAGCCAGCGTTGACATTGATATTTCGAGCTTTGATCTGGGTGACCCAGAGTACAACAAGGAAGTGCTGAAAAAAGAGTGGTTCAATGCCGCTCAGTTCCCCAAGGCGACTTTTGTCGTCAGCACCATCAAGCCTAGCGCTGGGGCACCTGCAGGTACCAAGTACGATGTCGCCGGCAAACTGACCATCAAAGGCAAAAGCAGCGATGTACAGTTCCCGCTGACGCTGAAGAAAGAAGGCGGCACACAGGTATTTGACGGCACATTGCCAATCAAACGCCTGACTTTCAATATCGGCGAAGGCGAGTGGAAGGACACCAGCATGGTGGCCGACGAAGTCGCCATCAAGTTCCATTTCGTGGCAGCACCATAAAGCAATATTGGAGCTCGTCTTTGAGACCGCGCAATAGGCGCTAAGCGGGCTTATTCCTTCATTGCTCAAATCAGAAGGCTGATGCATTTATTTGCATCAGCCTTTTTTGTTCTACATCATGTATCGAGAGAATCATCTACCGCATAATGACTCGCGTTAAAAGCGATGATGGAGTTCACCTACTTGCCTGCTTTTAACACTCTTTCTGCAAACCTTTCAAAAACGCGCTAATCTAGCGCAGTCCCGATTTAAGGATCAGCAATATGTCGATAGCAGAACTTCGCAAGGATTACAGCCGCGCCAGCCTATCTGAGCTGGATGTGGCCGCCGATCCCATTGCGCAATTCTCCGCATGGCTTGATGAAGCGATCAGTGCGCAAATTCCTGAGCCCACAGCGATGAGCGTGGCCACCGTCGGCATTGACGGTAGGCCCTCGTCACGAATTGTGTTGCTCAAACAAGTCGATGCCGATGGCTTTAGTTGGTTTACCAATTATCACAGCCGCAAGGGACTGGAAATTGACCAGCACCCGTATGTCGCGCTACTGTTTCATTGGGTCGAATTGGAGCGACAAGTGCGTATTGAAGGGAAAATTGAGCGTGTGAGTGCCGCAGAAAACGACCACTATTTTGCAAGTCGTCCGCTGAGCAGCCAATGGGGCGCTATTGCTTCGCAACAGAGTCAGACGGTCGATAATCGGGACACGCTTGAAGCCCGGTTTTCAGCAGTGGAACAACAATACGGTGAGCACCCGATCCGCCCGGCACATTGGGGCGGGTATCGTGTCGTACCCGAACAAATGGAATTTTGGCAAGGCCGGCGCTCGCGTCTGCATGATCGCGTTCTCTATACGCGCACTGAGGATGGTGGCTGGAAGCGGCAACGCCTGCAACCCTGACGAACGGCAAATAAGCAACAAGTTGACGACAGGGTTGGTACTGCATTACATCACTTACACGGAGGACAAATCGTGTTTTGGGAAAAGAAGCTGGCCATCTGGGTAGACGAAATACGTCGTGTGTCATCCATTCCATTGCGACTTGAATTATGGAATGGCAAGCAATTTGATTTTTGTGACGGCCCCCCGCAAGTAACCTTGCGAGTGCCGCATGTCTCGGCGCTGACCTACCTATTCAAACCATCGCTGTCCAATCTTGGCGAAGCCTATGTCGAAGGCAAGATCGACGTCGAGGGGCCTGTCAGCAGCATCATCAGTGTTGCTAATTCGCTGGCGGCCAAGACCTTGAAAGCCGAAGGCAAGCTCGCGCGCATCGTACGTAGCATCAAGCATAGCAAGGATAAGGACGCTGAGGCGATTCGCTATCACTACGACGTTTCGAATGCTTTCTACAAGCTGTTTCTTGATGAAAACATGGTCTATTCCTGTGCCTATTTCGAAAATGGCGACGAGGACTTGGTCACTGCGCAAATCAAGAAAATCGACCACATTCTCACCAAGATTCAAGTTCGCCCGGGTGACACCTTACTTGACATAGGCTGTGGCTGGGGTGCTCTGGTGTTGCGCGCCGCACAAAAATTCGGTGCCAAATGCGTCGGCGTGACGCTATCTGAAAACCAATTTGCGCTGGCTACGGAACGGGTGAAACAAGCTGGCCTGAGCGATCGTATCGAAATACGCCTGCAAGATTATCGCGATGTCACTGGCACCTTCGACCGCATTACCAGTGTCGGCATGTTCGAACATGTTGGCTTGCGCAACCTGCCTTTGTATTTTTCACGCATCAATGCCTTGCTCGCCGATGACGGCCTGGCCATGAACCATGGGATCACGACAACCGACATTGAGAACGGTGAATCACCCTATGGCGGCGGCGAATTCATTGATAAATATGTATTCCCTGCCGGCGAGCTGCCGCATATCAGCGTCGTGCTCAAAGCCATGCAACAAGGCGGGCTGGAATGCTTCGACGTCGAAAATCTGCGGCGCCACTACGCCCGCACTTGCACCATGTGGGCCGATAATTTTGAAGCTCAAGCAGACGAGATCAAAAAAATCACCGACGAGAAACGCTATCGCATCTGGCGCGTCTACCTTGCTGGCAGCGCGCATGGTTTCAATCAGGACTGGATTTCCCTCTATCAGGTTATCTGCGGAAAATCCAATCGGCACGCCGATGTCTTACCGCAGTCTCGGCGCTATATTTACGATCTGAAGGAGTAATACCCTTACTCTGCCTTACTTTTTTCGGTAAAAACTTCACGGAACTTGGCAAGCTTGGGAGCGACGACAAACGCGCAGTAGCCTTGGAACGGATGCTGCTGGAAGTAATTTTGGTGATAATCTTCCGCCCTGTAATAAGTTTCTACAGGGCTCAGCTCGGTCACTATCGGCGCATCCCAGACCAATCCCATTTCGGCAATGACATGCCGGGCGATGTCCTGCTGCTCTGCTGAATGAGTATAAATGACCGAACGATACTGCGTACCGATATCGTTGCCCTGACGATTAAGCGTGGTCGGATCGTGGATGGTGAAAAAAACTTCCAGAATCTCTCTGAAACTGATCACTTGTGGATCAAACGTCAATTTGACCACTTCTGCATGACCCGTATCGCCATGACATACCTGTTCATATGTCGGATTTTTGACCTGTCCGCCGGTATAACCAGATTCGACCGACTCCACCCCCTTGAGCTGCTGATAAACCGCCTCGAGGCACCAAAAACAGCCGCCGCCAAGGATGGCGGTGTCGGTCGCTACATCTTTTCCTGAAGTACTCATGATTAGCTCCTGCATTCTGATTCCGAAAAGCGCAAGATCATCCAAAGTAGCAAGGATCTTGCCGCATTGGTATTTATACCATTGCCAACGGACAAATTCCTAACGCTTGATGCTAGAGTGCCACCCAATTAGCTTGGGCGCATGGTTCGGGAAACATGCACCAGCCATACGTCAGCGCATTTTTTGGGCATAATGACCCTTTTGTCAGCTGCGATTTCACAGGTATCAGATGCATTCACGCTCACCGCGCGCCAATTCGCGCAACTTTGACAGCGTCCAGTTCCGCAAGGCACTGTCGCAATTCGCCACGGGCGTCACTGTTATTACGACACGTCTGGAGGATGGCAGCTTGCTCGGCCTCACCGCTAGCTCCTTCAATTCGGTGTCACTGACCCCGCCGCTGGTGTTATGGAGTCTATCCGAACATGCCAGCAGCATGTCCGCCTTCTCCGGCAATTCGCACTATGTCATCAATATTCTGAGCGCCGAACAAGGCGCACTAGCAGAGCAATTCTCGCGCAAATCGACAGACCGCTTCGAAGGCGTCGAATATACTTTATCGCGCACCGGGCAACCCGTCTTAAAGGGTGTCGCGGCCTGGTTTGAATGTCATAACCGCAGTCGCTATCCAGAAGGCGATCACGTCATTTTCGTCGGCGAAGTGGAACAGTGTGCGGTAATGCCACAGGCCGGGCTGGTGTTCCATGACGGCCGCTTAAGCAAAACTGGCGATTAAGCGCTTGGCGACGCTTTTAAACAATAAAAAAAGCGCCAAGCGGCGCTTTTTTTATTGGAGCGAAGAGCTTAGAACTTGTAGCCAAGCGACACAAAACTGACGATAGGATTGATCGTGATGGTGGTCTTGTAAGTCAATGTCGAGCTGACACCTGCATCTTGCGCAGTAGCAGTCGTGTTGCCGGTAATCGTCGCATCCGTACTGAAGCGCAGATAGGACACCGACAAACCGACCGACAGTCGGTCCGTGATGTTATAAATGGCACCGGCAGAAATGACTGGCGCAACCGACGAGCTCAAGGATGCCGTTGCGGTACCACCGGTCAGCGCAGAATTCACGCTTTCACCGCCGGCGTAAGCCTGAAATGCCTGCGACAGATGCACGTCCGAATACGTGATATAGCTGGCGCCACCGCCGATGAACGGACGGAACTTATCTTGCGCATCACCGAAGAAATACTTGACGACGATTGCCGGGCTCCATTGCTTGGCATTGCCAATTTCGCCGAAACTCGCCAGCGCACCTTTACCGTACAAGCTGAATTCTGGAGGAATACCGGCATCCAGCGTCAAGCCGATGTTATCGGTGAAGAAGTGCGTGTAAGCCAGACCAAGTGTGTTGCCGTTACTGACTGCGGAATGCGCAGTCGGCGTGCTAGTCCCTGCGACAGAACCGCCAGTACCCGTAATACCATTGCTCGAATCCTGCGGCACAATGTGAAACCAACCAGCGCTGATGATATCGCTACCTGCCGTTTGGGCCATGGCCGGTGCAGCGCAAGCCGCCATGACGGACAGTGCAGCAATTTTGGGCAAAAGGGTAAATTGTTTCTTCATGTTTCGTCTCCGTGTCTAAAGGGCTGCGCCCTGATTTTATAAATATTTCCCAACTCGTTCTGCAGTGTCGGCAAGATATTTTTTTAGTTACTTGTTATTTTCTTGCCAGAGCAAAATCGCTGCTTGCTCCTTCACACCATCAAACAAAAAGAACGTGCGTGCTATTCTTTAGACATACTATGCCAGCTTTAAATCTCTTTGTATATATGTGTATTTTTTTTGCAACCGAGAAAAATTGACGTCGTTTCAAGTATTTCAGACGTCAAAAAAAGCACGCTAGGTCTGCAGCAAACGCTTGAGAATACCGCTGGAGTCGAACGCCGCACGACGTAGACGATCATTGATGCCTTGCCAGTCGGCTGTCTGCGGTAAAGCTTCGACCAGAATCACATCGGCGCGGCGACTATCCATCTCACGCAAGCCTGCATAGAGATCGTGCGCATAGTGCTCGGGATCTGACGGCATGACAATCGCATCATCGAACGCCGTCAGATGTGTGGTGCGCTGCATCAGCGCGGCTTTGACACCACGCGCAGCCAGTTGCGATAACAGGCTCGGCAATTGCTCGGCCGTCACCAACGCCACCGGCGTATGCGGAGCATAGTGTGCATCGAGCGTACCGGAGGCGCGCGGTGCCGCAGCATCGGGCGCATTGGGGGCGACACCGAGCACGGCAGTGATTTGGTCTACGCTGATTTGGCCTGGCCGTAGCAGCACCACGCCATGTGTCTCCACGCGCGACAAATCAAGAATGGTAGATTCGATTCCGACTTCACTCTGACCACCGTCAAGGATGTAATCAAGCAAGCTATCGGTGTCAGCGCCGAATTCATCACGCACATGCTGCGCCGTGGTTGGACTGACGTGACCGAATTTGTTGGCCGAAGGACCGGCGACACCACCTTTGCCGCCCTTGAATGCGCGCAGCAAAGCCTGCGCCACCGGGTGCGAAGGACAGCGCACACCAATCGAATCTTGTCCGCCCGACGCAGCAGCAGGAATATGCCCCGCACGCTTCAGAATCAAGGTCAGCGGCCCCGGCCAGAAAGCGGCGATCAATACACGCGCTTGTACCGGCACGCTGGCAGCCCAGTATGAAATATCGGCCTCGGGGGCGATATGCACAATGACAGGATGGTTCGCCGGCCGGCCCTTGGCGGCGTATATGTCGGCAATCGCCGCGGCATTCTCTGCATCGCCGCCCAAGCCATAAACCGTCTCGGTAGGAAACGCCACCAGCTTGCCCTGCTCCAGCTTCTGCGCCGCCAGTCGGACGGCCGCCATGTCGATCGACATCATCGCCCCACCCTCAGCAACGAATGCCCAGGATAGTGCACGCGGCAGCCAGTTGGGCCTGTGCAGCCACCAGGGTTGGCGCCACAAAAGTGATATGACCCATCTTGCGCGCGCGTCGCGCCTGTGCCTTGCCGTACAAATGCAAATGCGCCCCTGGCAAAGCCAGAATCTTGTCCCAGGCCGGCTCGCGCATCTCGTCGCTGTCGGCGTCGAACCAGACGTCGCCAAGGATATTGAGCATCACCGCAGGGGAATGCTGGCGAACATCGCCCAAGGGCAAGCGCGCCATGGCTCGCACTTGTTGTTCAAACTGACTGGTGATGCAGGCATCAATCGTGTAGTGTCCGCTGTTATGCGGACGCGGGGCCATTTCATTGACCACCAGCGAGCCATCGGTGAGCACGAAGAACTCGATACACAGCACGCCGACGTAATCCAGCCTAGCGATGATCTCCAGCGCAGCATTCTGGGCTTGCTTGGCGATCGCGTCAGACAGGTGATTGGACGGTACCGTGGTGGTGAACAAAATACCATCGCGATGGACATTTTCGGCAATCGGGTAGACCACCGCCGCACCATCGGCGCCACGCGCCACCAATACCGACACTTCGTAGGCCAACGGCAGCATTTTCTCAAGCAGGCAGGTCACCCCGCCCATCTCGGCAAAAGCTGCCTGCACGTCAGCTATGCTGCTCACGCGCACCTGGCCCTTGCCGTCGTAACCCATGCGTACAGTTTTCAGGATGCCGGGTAACAATGCATCGGTGATCGCCGCAATATCGCCGACACCAGCAATTGTCTTATGCGGTGCCGGCTGTACGCCGGAAGCAGCGCTACAGGCGACAAAAAAACTTTTTTCGGCAATCCGGTCCTGCGCAATCGACACACCTGCCGCCGCTGGCGCGACATAGGTGCCGGCAGCCAAACTGGCCAGACTATCGGCCGCAACGTTCTCAAATTCGGTAGTAACCGCAGCGCACAGCGCAGCCAGCTGCGCCAGGCCATCCGCATCGGTATAGGACGTACTGATCAGATGATCGGCGACCTGTCCGGCCGGGCAATCCTGCTCCTGCTCCAGCACGGCGACCTTGAACCCCATGGTTTGCGCCGCATGTGCAAACATGCGGCCAAGTTGGCCACCACCCATGACGCCCAACCAGGTGGCTGGCGTCGTGGTTGGAATCGCCGCAACGGCATTGGACTGCTTTTGACTCATAACGGCAACTTCATATCCAGGGCGATTTGGGTCTGCTTCACGCGAAAGGCTTCCAGGCGAGCCGCCAGTGCATCATCGGTGGTGGCCAGCATGGCAATGGCCGACAACGCGGCATTGGCGGCACCGGCTTCACCGATAGCATAGGTGGCCACAGGAATGCCTTTAGGCATTTGTACAATCGACAGCAAGGAGTCTTCACCGCGCAGATACTTGGATGGCACCGGCACGCCCAGCACCGGCACAATGGTCTTGGCAGCAATCATGCCGGGCAAATGCGCGGCGCCGCCGGCGCCGGCGATAATGGCGCGCAGACCGCGTGCGCGTGCTTGCTCGGCATAGGCAAACATCTGATCCGGCATGCGATGAGCCGACACCACCTGCGCCTCATGAGGAATATCGAATTCCTTCAGAATCGCCACGGCATGCTGCATCACGTCCCAATCAGACGACGATCCCATGACCACGCCGACCAGCGGCGTTTGTGCATTGTTCTGGCTCATTGCAGTCCTCAGTCTTTCAGGCTATTGCCGGTCAGACGCTCCAGCGCCTCACGGTACTTGGCGCCGGTTTTTTCCACTACTTCAGCGGGCAATGCTGGCGCTGGCGGTGTTTTCTTCCAGCTGGTCACGGTTTCCAGATAATCACGCACGAATTGCTTGTCGAACGATGGCGGCGAGATGCCGACCTGATAACTGTCTGCTGGCCAGAAGCGCGAAGAATCTGCGGTCAGCACTTCATCCATCAGATGCAAGACGCCATTGTCGTCCAAACCGAATTCGAATTTGGTGTCGGCGATGATGATGCCGCGTGTGGCGGCATAGTCAGCGGCTGTCTGGTACAGCTTGATACTGATGTCACGGATTTGTTGAGCCAGCTCACTACCGATGCGTTGCTCCATCTCGGCAAAGCTGATGTTTTCATCATGCTCACCCAGTTCGGCCTTGGCCGCCGGCGTGAAAATCGGTTGCTCCAGTTTGGCGGCCTGTGGCAAACCTGTCGGCAACTGAATGCCGCAAATGGCGCCGCTATCCTGATAATCTTTCCAGCCGGAGCCGATGATATAGCCGCGCACCACGGCTTCGACCAGAATCGGCTTGAGCCGCTTGGCCACCACCGCACGACCGCGCACCTGCTCGATTTCGTTGGCTGCCACCACGCTTTCCGGGGCGATGCCGGTGAGGTGATTCGGTACAATCTGACCCAGCTTCTCGAACCAGAAATCCGACATCTGGTTCAGCACTTTACCCTTACCCGGAATCGGCTCATTCATGATGACATCGAAGGCAGACAGGCGATCGGTAGTGACGATCAACAGCTTATCGTCACCGACGGCGTAGTTGTCGCGCACCTTGCCGTTGCCCAGCAACGGCAGCGAAGTAATAGAGGTTTTGTAGAGGCTGGTCATATTGGATTCCGGTCGTTCTGTGGGCAACTTCAGGGACGGCGACAGTGCCGTTTTCTACCCACCTTTAAAGTCAAAAAACCGGGACTGGAAATGCCAGGTCCCGGTCGCATGTTAGCGCCTGATCGCTTACTGCACGATTTGCGAGAGCTCGCCCTTCTTGTATTTCTCGGCAACTTTTTCCAGCGCGATCGGCTTGATCTTGCCAGCCTGGCCTTCGCAACCGAACGACAGGTAACGCGCCTTGCACACCAGCTTGGCAGCTTCGCGCGCCGGCTTGAGGAAGTCACGCGGATCGAACTTGCCAGGATTTTCAACCAGGTAGCGACGAATTGCTGCCGTCATCGCCAGGCGAATATCGGTGTCGATATTGATCTTGCGCACGCCGTGCTTGATGCCTTCCTGGATTTCTTCGACCGGCACGCCATAGGTTTCCTTCATGTCACCGCCGAACTGGCGAATTTCTGCCAGCAATTCTTGCGGCACAGAAGACGAACCATGCATCACCAGATGCGTGTTGGGAATGCGGGTGTGAATTTCCTTGATGCGATCAATCGCCAGAATATCGCCTGTAGGCTTGCGCGAGAACTTGTAAGCGCCGTGCGAGGTGCCGATGGCAATCGCCAAGGCGTCGCATTGGGTCAGTTTGACGAAATCAGCCGCCTGAGCGACGTCGGTCAACAACTGCTCACGGGTCATCTGGCCGTCGGCGCCATGGCCGTCTTCCTTGTCGCCCATCATGGTTTCCAGCGAACCCAGCACGCCCAATTCAGCTTCTACGGTCACACCGATGGCATGCGAAAATTCCACCACCTTGCGCGACACTTCGACGTTATATTCGTAGCTGGCTACCGACTTGCCGTCTTCCATGAGCGAGCCGTCCATCATCACCGAAGTGAAACCGGACTTGATTGCCGCCATGCAAACTGCCGGCGACTGACCATGATCCTGGTGCATGACGACTGGAATATGCGGATAGGCTTCGACCGCCGCTTCGATCAGATGACGCAGGAAGGCTTCGCCAGCATATTTACGCGCGCCAGCGGAGGCTTGCATGATCACCGGCGCACCGACTTCATCGGCGGCCTGCATGATGGCAGTAACTTGCTCAAGGTTATTGACGTTGAATGCGGGCAGACCATAGCCGTTTTCGGCGGCGTGGTCGAGCAATTGACGCATGGATACGAGAGGCATGATAAAACTCCAAAACAATAAAAATTAGTACTCGCCGACCCTGAGAATTTTCAGGGCATTGGTGCCACCGACCTGCCCAATCGGCTCGCCCCAGGTCACGACGATCAAATCGCCTTTTTTCACGACGCCTTGTTCTAGCAGCAAGTCCTGCACGGCTTTCAACACCACTTCGGTATCGGTCGACTGCGCCAGTTCAAAGGTGCGCACATTGCGGAACAGCGCCGCCTTCTGACGCGTTGCGACATTCGGCGTAATGGCAAAAATAGGGACATCAATATTGTGGCGGCTCATCCACAACGCAGTGGAGCCAGACTCGGTCAATGCGGCAATCGCCTTGACACCCAAATGATGCGCGGTAAATAAAGCCCCGTAAGCGATCGACTGATCAATGCGCGTGAATTGCAGATTCAGAAAATCGGCATCAAGCTTGCAATCTTCGGACTCTTCCGCCGCCAGACAAATGGCCGACATGGCTTCAATCGTTTCCACCGGGTATTTACCGGAAGCCGTCTCCGCCGAGGTCATCACGGCATCGGTGCCGTCCAGCACCGCATTTGCCACGTCGGACACTTCGGCCCGCGTCGGCACGGCATTGAAGATCATCGACTCCATCATCTGGGTCGCGGTAATGGCCAGCTTGTTGGATGCGCGTGCCATCTTGATCATACGCTTTTGCAAGCCCGGCACTGCAGCATTGCCAACTTCCACCGCCAGATCGCCACGCGCCACCATGATGCCGTCGGAGGCATCGAGAATTTCCTGCAACAGCGGAATCGCTTCAGCACGCTCAATCTTGGCAATCATCATCGGCTTGTGACCGTAGGGCTCTGCGGCAACATTGCAGAGCTGACGCGCCATTTCCATGTCCGTCGCGTTCTTGGGGAAGGACACCGCGACATAATCGGACTGAAAGCTCATGGCGGTCTTGATGTCATCCATGTCCTTGGCCGTCAATGCTGGCGCCGTCAAACCGCCACCCTGGCGATTGATGCCCTTGTTGTTGGACAATTCGCCGCCGACCTTGACCACCGTATGAATCTCGTTGCCGAGGACACGCTCCACCGTCAACACGATCAGACCGTCATTGAGCAGCAAGATGTCTTCCCCGCGCAGATCGCGCGGCAATGCCTTGTAATCGAGGCCAACACGGTCCTGATTGCCCAGCACGCAATCGGCATCCAGAATGAACTTGGCGCCGTTGATGAGTTCAATCTTGCCATTCTCAAACTTGCCCACGCGAATCTTCGGGCCTTGCAAGTCGGCCATGATGGCGACCTTGCGACCACAGGCATCGGCCACATCGCGTACCAAGGTGGCGCGATCAATATGGTCTTGCGCCTTGCCATGCGAAAAATTCAAGCGCACCACATCGACCCCTGCCTTGATCATCCGAGTCAGTGTCTCCCTGTCGCTGGATGCAGGACCGATAGTGGCAACAATCTTGGTAGCTCTCATGTAATTCTTTCTTATATCGAGGTTAAACAAGCTGCGTTATTGATTCAATGTCATTAGCGGCGCGCCTGTAGCCTACACCTGCAGCGCCTATGACCTGCTATTGCGCGCGCTGCAATAAAATTTCCACTGCCGGCAAGGTTTTCCCTTCGAGAAACTCCAGGAATGCGCCGCCACCGGTCGAAATATAGTCGACCTTATCGGTGATGCCGTACTTGGCAATTGCCGCCAGCGTATCGCCGCCACCGGCAATCGAGAAGCCTGCGGAGTCAGCAATGGCCGCAGCCAGCGCCTTGGTACCGGCACCAAACTGATCAAACTCGAACACGCCGACCGGACCATTCCAGACGATGGTGCCGGCCGTGGCCAACTGCGCCGCCAGCATCGCGGTCGTCTTCGGTCCGATATCAAAAATCATGTCGTCATCGGCAACATCCTTGGCGTCCTTGACAGTGGCCACCGCCGTTGGTGAAAATTCCTTGCCGCACACCACGTCAACCGGGATCGGTACCGAAGCGCCGCGCTTGGCCATCATGTCAATGATGGCGCGCGCTTCTTCCACCAAATCGGCTTCTACCAGCGACTTGCCGATCTTCAGGCCGGAAGCCAGCATGAAGGTGTTGGCAATACCGCCGCCGACGATCAGATTGTCGACCTTGTCGGCCAACGCTTTCAGGATAGTCAATTTACTCGACACTTTCGAGCCAGCCACAATTGCCACCAGCGGCCGCGCCGGTTGGTTCAGCGCCTTGCCCAGCGCATCGAGCTCTGCCGCCAGTAGAGGACCGGCACAAGCCACCGGCGCAAACTTGGCAACGCCGTGGGTGGTGGCTTCAGCACGGTGCGCAGTACCAAAGGCATCGTTGACGTAGACATCGCACAGCTTGGCAATTTTTTGTGCCAGCTCGTCGTTATTTTTCTTTTCGCCCTTATTCAGACGACAATTTTCCAACAAGACAACTTGACCCGGAGCAACATCGACGCCCTCGACCCAGTTCGTCAGCAATTTGACTTCCATACCCAGCAATTCCGAGAGTCGCTTGGCCACTGGCGCCAGTGAATCTTCCGGCTTGAACTCGCCCTCTACCGGCCGCCCCAGATGCGAGGTCACCATCACTGCCGCACCGGCGTCGCGCGCCTGGCGAATCGCCGGCACGGAGGCGCGAATGCGCGTATCTTCGGTGATATTGCCGGCATCGTCCTGCGGCACATTCAGATCAGCACGGATGAACACACGTTTGCCTTGCAGTGCATTGGCAGCGATCAAGTCGCTCAGTCGGTTGAATTTCATTTTTATGCGGAATTGAGATGGGGCAAAAAGGCGTTATTTTACTCTACCCGCCCGCTCCCAACATGGTTTTTGCAGGCCACCGAGCTCGGTCAATCTTGCCTGCCAGCAGCCTGAAGGCCGTTTGCGTCATGCGCAGTCGGCAACTTGAAATTGTGACAACACCTCTTGCCGCCACACAGATCAGCACCAGGTCCTGCCTGTCGGAAGTTCTACGCGGCTCAAACATTTTACAGATGAAACTTTTCCCGCTCCGGTTCCGTTAAAATAAGCGCTTCAGCTTCAGATTCAGCTTTCACCTTCGGAGATCACCATGAGCCAAGCTCAACAAACCCCGCCAGTAGAACTGGACGGCAAGGATTTGCCGGCACACTGCCCCAATCCCAACATGACTAACTGGTCATCACATCCACGCGTATTTCTGGAACTGGACGATCACGGCGCTGCCAAATGCCCCTACTGCGGCACCCGCTACCAGCTCAAACCTGGCGCTGTCGTTAAAGCGCACTGAGCACCGGATCGGCAACGCAGCAATATCGAGGGCCACATTCATCGTTGGCCCTCTTTGCTTTCTTCCCTGGAGAAGTTATGCCCCGCATCAAGCTGATACAAGGTTCGCCCGATGAGATCGAAACCGCCTATTACGATGCGCTCGCGCGCGCAGATGTGGAAGCCTTGATGATGCTATGGGCGGACGATGAAGAGATCGTTTGCATCCATCCCGGGGCGGGGCGACTAGTTGGACATATCGCCATTCGCAATACCTGGGAAGAAATCCTGACGCGCGGCGGCCTGCATATTCAAGTGCGCCAGTTGCATGCCACGCACACCATGACCACCGCCATCCACAGCGTGATCGAAGATGTCCGTCATGCGGAAAACACCATGCCGGAAGTCCACGTGATTGCCACCAACGTTTATCTGAAAACCGCACAAGGCTGGCGTATCGTTGCCCATCATGCCTCGGTGGCGCCCGGACCGGCGCCCTCCGAACCGATAACAGAAACCATGCTGCACTAAGAGTACCGCAACAAATATCGATGACAAGACAGCGTAGCGTAGACTGTACCGTGAGCGCAACGCCGCTGGCGGCATTCTGCCAGGCGCTCTAAGATGCTTGAATTGAACCTGCCAGCATCAGCTGCCGGCGCCATTTTCTGAATCACTGAAATCCGACGCGATGATGCACTACTCTGCACCCCGCTGGCTACCCGGCGGCAACTTGCAAACGATTTACCCATCGATCTTGGCACCCAAGCCGGCAGTCGTATTCCGCCGCGAGCGCTGGAATACGCCGGATGACGACTTCATCGATGTCGATTTTGTTGATGGCCAGCCGGGCCAACCGCTGGTCGTCATGTTTCACGGACTGGAAGGCTCCTCAGACAGCCACTACTGCCGCTCGCTGATGGCGGCGGTGACCGAGCGCGGCTGGTCAGGCGTGGTGCCGCATTTCCGAGGCTGCTCGGGAGAGATCAATCTGGCGCCGCGCTTTTATCATTCCGGCGACAGCACCGAACTCGACTGGATTTTGCAGCGTCTGCGCAGCCATCATGACGCCATCGACGCCTCCAAGTTTTATGCCACCGGAATTTCACTGGGTGCTAATGCCTTGCTGCGTTGGTTGGGAGAATCACAACATCAGGCCGAGTTCATTGACGCTGCCTGTGCCGTCTCGGCGCCGCTTGATCTGGCCGCTGGCGGCATCGCGCTGGCGCAAGGCTTCAACCGGCTCTACACCCGCGTGTTCCTGCGCACTCTGCAACCCAAATGCCTGCTCAAGCTCGAGCAATTCCCTGGCCTGTTCAGCCGCGAAGCACTGTTGCGGGCACGGGATCTGTACACCTTCGACAATATCGTCACGGCGCCCCTGCATGGCTATCGCAACACCGAAGATTACTGGGATCGCGCCAGTGCCAAACATGTTCTGCATGACCTGACCGTACCCACATTGGTGCTCAATGCCCGCAACGATCCATTTCTGCCCGCGCACAGCCTTCCTCAGAGCGCTGCGGCCTGTGTCAGACTGGAATACCCGGAGCAAGGCGGCCACGTCGGCTTTACCGTGGGCAATCCGCCGGGCCAACTCGCCTGGCTGCCACAGCGCATGCTGCATTTCCTCGAAGGCAACTCATAATGGATGAGGCGGTCAGGCAGGCCATGCGTAAATGGCCGAATGTGCCACATTGCTTCGGCTGGCTGCGACTGGATGCACGTGGACAATGGCGCATGCGCGACGAGCGTGCGCAGCAACTGCAGCTGCCAGGAGACAAGATCAATCATCCGGCGCTACTGGGCTTCATCAACCGCAACTACACCAGCGACGCCCAGGGCCGCTGGTATTTTCAGAACGGGCCGCAACGCGTCTATGTCGATCTCGAACTGACCCCTTATGTCGTCAGCACCGCGCCAGATGCGACTTTACTATTGCATACCGGCCAAATCTTGGAAGCACCGACACAGGCATGGCTCACGCCGACGGGGCAACTGTTGCTGGCAACGGCAACATCGGTCGCCGTCGTTGATGATCGGGATGGTGCCACGATCCTGGCCGGACTGCGCTGTGCGGGCGCAGCCGCCAGTGAGGAGCAAGTATTGCGCTGGCTCGACGGCAATGACGAGCATCCATTGGATTGGCATTATGGCCAGCTGGAATTGCTGCTGCAACGGATTGATTGCAGCACACTGGAAGCCCATTTCGGCTTTGTCGCACAGCCTCGCGGGGACCTAGCTGATGCGGGCTAGATAAGGGCCGATGCCTGTTATGATATCTTCAGTATTCCTCGCTCCCGATATTCTGACGCCATGCCTTCAAGTAAAACCAGCAATGCCGACACTTCCGCCAACGACACCCCAAGCGGTCTGAGCCACTTTGATCAAAGCGGACAAGCGCATATGGTGGATGTCGGCGGCAAGCAAGAAACCCATCGCGTAGCCGTTGCCAGCGGCACGATTCACATGCAGCCGCAAACGCTAGCAGTGATCCAGTCCGGCACGGCAAAGAAAGGCGACGTGCTGGGTATTGCGCGCATCGCCGCGATCATGGCAGCCAAACGTACCAGCGACCTGATTCCACTATGCCATCCGCTGGCACTGACGCATGTATCGGTGGACTTCACAGTGGATCCCGCACAAGCCTGCATCGTCTGCTCTGCACGGGTGGAAACACAAGGTAAAACCGGAGTTGAAATGGAAGCGCTCACTGCTGTGCAAGTGGGCCTGCTGACCATTTACGACATGTCCAAGGCGATTGATCGCGGCATGGTCATGAGCAACATACGGGTTCAGGAAAAACACGGCGGCAAGTCGGGTTCATGGTCGCAGGAGTAAATCCGAAACCACCACCCCAAACGTAAAAAAAGCGTGCAACATGGCACGCTTTTTTATTGCCACCGAGCCAAAATCACCGGCAGTTTTCTGGCGCGTATTGCGCTGGCAATGTTCCGGCAGTTGCTGGTGGCGGCGTCACGGTTGACGCAGGATGGCATGCCCAGCTAATCGCACTACCACTATCCGTCGGCACCAGATTGAGGGTCTTGCCAGTGGCGTCGGCACCAATGTCACCATAGGTGATGCTAATGACGCCGTTGGCACCAATACTGATCGCCGTCACGTTCTTGATATCCGGACTTGCCGTAAAACTGTAGCCAGTCTTGGTCGGATCTATATCTGTTGCTCCTTTGGCCAGGATTGATTCACTCACCGCCATCTTGGCCGGAGCCGCCAGATTCAGGCCGTCCACCACTTTGGTGCGAATCAGGTATGCCCGATACTGCGGCACAGCAAACATGGCCAAAACGCCGACAATGGCGAGCACGATCATGAGTTCAATCAGGGTAAAGCCGCGCTGTGCGCGGCGGGTTGACTGCATTGCTTGCATATTGTTTTCCTATATAAAAAATCGATTGGTCGACGGGTTGCGTAGCCGCATGCAGCGACCGACATTTTCTTTCTGACAACCCCAGACTCCCCGTGAGGATGATATGCGCCCCGGCGGTATTTGTGAATATTTTTATACGATCTCAGCGCCGAGCAGCCACTTCCCTGCGCGCCAACAGGCTGCCAGCCACAAGCACCACGATCGCCCCCATGATTGCCGGCAGATTAAGCCGCACATCAATGACAGGCAGTGCAACATGCTGATAGGGCAAATGTGCTTGTACCCAGGCACTGAGGGCGACATCCGACAACAACATGCCCACCGCAAGGTAACCCAACAAAGCCGCGCCCAGATTGATAATGATGGGCAATCGCTCCATCAGCTTCAGCACCCATGTGCTGCCCCAAACGATCATGGGAACGCTGATCAGAATACCGAAAATCACTAGCAACAGCTGATGCCGCCCAGCCTGCTCGGCGGCGCTGGCGATGGCAATCACATTGTCGACACTCATGACCAGATCAGCCATCACAATCGTCTTGATCGCCGCCACCAACTTGTCGCTGCCACTAATCTCGCCACGACTCTCACGCTCGCTGAGCAACTTGATACCAATCCAGAACAGGAAGATGGCGCCAACGATCTTGATAAAGGGCAAGGTCAGCAAGGTAACCGCGAAGGCAACCAGGAGAATACGAATGGAAACTGCGCCAAACGTGCCCCACAGGATGCCTTGCACACGCAGATCCGGCGGTAGATTGCGGCACGCCAGGGCGATCACAATGGCGTTGTCGCCACCGAGCAACATATCAATCAGCACGATCTGGCCTACTGCGACCCAGTTCAACTCTGTCCAGAATTCCATCTGTGTGCCTCCTTATCTTCACGGCGGCGTTAAAACAATATGGGGAGCATACGCTCCCCATACGGTTAGTCCAGCGCGCAGTCAAACACCCACCGATACCCGCATAGCGGGTACTTGATTGGCGATTGCTTTAGCGGCAAATAATTACAGCACCGACTTCAGCAAACGACCCATTTCGGATGGGTTGCGTGTGACCTTGATGCCACATGCTTCCATGATCGCCAGCTTGGCTTCAGCGGTATCGGCACCGCCCGAGATCAGCGCACCGGCATGACCCATACGCTTGCCTGCAGGTGCAGTCACGCCAGCGATGAAGCCAACGACTGGCTTCTTCATGTTGTCCTTGATCCAGTACGATGCATTCGCTTCGTCAGGACCACCGATTTCACCGATCATGATGACAGCATCGGTATCAGGATCATCATTGAATGCCTTCATGATGTCGATGTGCTTGAGACCATTGATCGGATCGCCGCCGATACCAACTGCCGACGATTGACCCAGACCCAGCGCCGTGAGTTGACCCACTGCTTCATAGGTCAATGTGCCCGAACGCGATACCACGCCGATACGACCCTTTTTGTGGATGTGACCTGGCATGATGCCGATCTTGATTTCGTCCGGCGTGATCAGACCAGGGCAGTTCGGTCCGAGCAACAAGGTTTTGCTGCCAGACTTGGCCATACGGTCCTTCAACGCCATCATATCGCGCACAGGAATGCCTTCTGTGATGCAGATAGCCAAATCCAGGTCAGCTTCAACAGCTTCCCAGATGGCTGCGGCGGCGCCTGCCGGCGGCACATAGATGACCGATACATTGCCACCAGTGGCTTTCTTGGCTTCAGCAACATTGGCGAAAATTGGAATGCCTTCGAAATCTTCGCCGGCCTTTTTCGGATTCACACCAGCCACGAAAGCGTTCTTGCCGTTCGCATATTCGCGGCACATGCGTGTGTGAAATTGACCGGTTTTGCCGGTGATACCTTGGGTGATGACTTTAGTGTCTTTATTGATCAGAATCGACATAGCTATTCCTTGTCCTATTATTTACCGTTGGCTGCAGCAACAACTTTTTGCGCAGCTTCTTCCATACTGTCTGCCGAAATGATTGGCAAACCGGAGTCGGCCAGCAACTTCTTGCCGATTTCTTCGTTGGTACCCTTCATGCGCACAACCAGTGGCACTTTTAGGGAAACGGCTTTGGACGCAGCAATCACGCCTTCAGCAATCACATCACAGCGCATGATGCCGCCGAAGATGTTGACCAGAATCGCCTTCAGTTCAGGGTTCTTCAGCATGATCTTGAATGCTTCAGTAACCTTCTCGGTGGTAGCACCGCCGCCGACGTCCAGGAAGTTCGCAGGTTCGCCGCCAAACAGCTTGATGGTATCCATGGTCGCCATGGCCAAGCCAGCGCCATTGACCAGACAACCGATATTGCCGTCCAGGGAGATGTAAGCCAGATCGAACTTGGATGCTTCGACTTCAGCTGGATCTTCTTCGTCCAGATCGCGGAAAGCGACGATTTCTGGATGACGGTACAGGGCGTTGGAGTCGAAATTGAACTTGGCGTCCAATGCAATCACTTTGCCGTCGCCGGTCAGGATCAGTGGGTTAATTTCGGCCAGCGACGCATCGGTTTCCCAGTAAGCCTTATACAGACCTTGCAATTGCTTGCGAGCGTCAGCGATTGAGCCAGCAGGAACGCCGATCTTGGCGGCGATGCCGTCTGCTTCAGCATCAGTCAGGCCAATGGCCGGATCGATGGCGATTTGATGGATCAGTTCAGGGTGGCTTTCGGCCACTTCTTCGATGTCCATGCCGCCTTCGCTGGAAGCCATCAACACCACACGTTGGCTAACGCGGTCGGTAACCATACTGACGTACAGTTCCTTCTTGATGTCGGCGCCTTCTTCGATCAACAGACGACGCACTTTTTGACCTTCAGGGCTGGTCTGGTGCGTGATCAGTTGCATGCCGAGGATTTGGTTGGCGTATTCCTTGACTTGCTCCAGGGACTTGGCAACCTTCACGCCGCCGCCCTTGCCACGACCACCCGCGTGGATTTGCGCCTTGACGACCCAAACCGGGCCACCCAGGGTTTCCGCTGCCTTGACAGCGTCTTCGACGGATTGGCACGGAATACCGCGTGGAACGGTCACGCCAAATTGGCGGAGGATTTCTTTGCCCTGATACTCATGGATTTTCATGGGAGCTTCCCTTTAAGACACTATTGAATAAAACTTACTGGATGGAAATTCGGCTGGCGGTGCAACCGCGCGGCGCGAATGGGGGCAAGAATCCGCGTCTGTGCGACGCCAGAACGTGGCGGCGCACAAGCCTGGGGGCTTCGCGAATTGCTTAGTAGAAGATGCTGAAAGTACTTGGGGCATAAAGATGCCATTTGATCAACATAGGTTGTTGTCGCATTGCGTGTCGTCATCACAAAAATTGCCATGACAGCCGCAATGCGGCGCTGCAAAAACCGGGAGATTTTAGCACAGCTCCATCCAGCTAGGCGGCGGGACTACAGAGCCGCGTGTATTTGAGCGCATTACAGCACCCGCTCTCAAACCGTGAAACGCCAAAATTACCGCCTTAGCGCTCAGTCAACATTGTCATTTTCATCCGCCCAGGCTGTTTTAACGGCAGTCTGGATGGCGCGAGGTGAAAAACCACGCTGCTGCAAAAAGCGCTGACACTTGGCGCGCCCCGGAGCATCCTCGGGCGCCGCGGAGAATTTACGACGCAACACCTCGCATGCCCGTGCAGACTCGCCTTGCGCCAGCTCTTGCTTCACTTCAGCGAGCGTCTCGCTGGCGATGCCATGACTTTGCAGTTCAGAGAAAATACGATTGTTGCCGTAACGGTCGACGCGCCTGTGCACCAAGGATTCGGAAAAACGTTCTTGAGATAGGAATTTGGCAGCTTCAAGCCAGTCAAGCAAGGCATCTATGTCGTCGCCATCTTGCGCGTAAGGAGTTAGCTTACGCGCAAGTTCTAGACGACTATGCTCACGTGAAGAGAGATATTTGAGGGCCCGCGCCTTCAGACTGCGCTGCGGTCTCGGCATCACTTAAAACGATGCCCAACGACGCGGACCAGGACGATCAACATACTGTGCGATCAGGACGCTTCTGCAGCAGAAGCAAGAAGCAATTCCGGAACACCCAGAGAAACACGCACTTTATTTTCGATTTCGCGCGCCAACTCTGGACGCTCTTTTAGATAATTACGCGCGTTGTCCTTGCCTTGACCAATACGTTCGCCGTTATAGCTATACCAGGCACCAGACTTTTCGACGATTTTGGCTTCCGAACCCAGGTCTAGGATTTCGCCTTCGCGCGATGTACCTTCGCCATACAGGATATCGAAATGCGCTTCGCGGAACGGCGGCGCCACCTTGTTCTTGACGACCTTGACTTTAGTTTCGCTGCCGATAACCTCATCGCCGGACTTGATCGAACCGGTACGACGAATATCCAGGCGCACCGATGCGTAGAACTTCAAGGCATTACCACCGGTTGTCGTTTCAGGATTGCCAAACATCACGCCGATCTTCATCCGGATCTGATTAATGAAGATCACGGTGGTATTGGTACGATTGATGCTGCCGGTGAGCTTGCGCAAGGCTTGCGACATGAGGCGGGCTTGCAAACCTGGCAAGGAATCACCCATATCGCCTTCGATTTCAGCGCGTGGCGTGAGCGCAGCGACCGAGTCAACGACAATCAGATCAACCCCGCCTGAGCGCACCAACGCATCCGTAATTTCGAGCGCTTGTTCGCCGGTATCGGGTTGCGAAATCAGCAGATCGGATAAATTGACACCAAGTTTTTGTGCGTAAATCACGTCCAGCGCATGTTCAGCATCGATGAAAGCACAAGTGCCGCCAATTTTTTGCATTTCAGCAATAACTTGCAAAGTCAGCGTCGTTTTGCCTGATGATTCAGGACCATAAATTTCGACAACCCGGCCGCGTGGCAAGCCACCGACACCCAGCGCGATATCCAGGCCGAGTGATCCGGTTGAGACAACCTGGATCTCCTCAAGCACGGCACCGTCTTCCATGCGCATGATGGAGCCCTTGCCGAATTGCTTCTCGATCTGCGCCAACGCAGCTGCCAGCGCTTTGCTTTTCTCTGAATTGTTGGCGGATTTTTTGTCGTCCATAGGAGTTTCTTTCGGCAAGGTAGTCTCTAACAGTTCTGAATCAAGTGAAGGATGGTGCTGCGAATCGCATACCGAATCGTGCGGTTTGCGGTTAATTACGTGCTTAATTAGATGCTTAATTAAATGCTTAAGCAGATACTTAAACTCGCAGTTAATCGGTTAGACAGCACTGTATAAAAAAACAGTTGTTTGTGCAAGTACTTTTTCTCTTGTTGCGTATTTGCGCCAAAATGAGCGTGCGGCAGTCATTACTGCGCCCTGTTGGCGCAGGGGATAGTCTGTTAGTATGCCCCCGACTATACTGTCTTGCCTGACAACAGGTGAGACGCAGATAAACCGGGCTCCGTGAACGAAAAAGCCACCGCTTTCCCCTATAATTTACAAAATTAGGTGAAAAAAGTGAAGTTTTCTGGCTTTTTACCGATAGTTCATTTATTTGACATACATTTCCACTTAGTAATATTACGCGTCTTTGCTTTTCATATGACCTTGGTTCCTTTCAGTCGCATCAGCAGCCTGCGCTCGCTTGTCATTGATGACATGCCCACCATGCGCCAAAATATTCGTATGCATCTTGGGCAACTCGGGGTAACGAAAGTGGATCAAGCGGGCACGCCCGACGAAGCCATTCGTTTCGTCGAAGCCGGTGCATACGACCTGATCATCTGCGATTACAACCTGAACAAAGAAACCAACGGTCAGCAGCTATTGGAATTCTTCCGGACACAAAACATGATGTCGCCCATGACCATGTTCATCATGGTGACGGCGGAGAGTGGTTATAACCTGGTTGCTAGCGCTGCCGAATTTCAGCCTGACGCCTACATGCTCAAGCCGCTGACAGCATCCAAGATTGCTGAGCGTATCGAGCGGCTGCTGGAAAAGCAAAATGCCCTGCTACCAATCAACAAGAAGCTCGAACGCAAGGATCTTGCAGGGGCGATCGTGGAGTGCGACAACGTGCTTCAGACTGCGCCCAAATGGGCAGTCGATATTCTCAAGACCAAAGCTAGTCTACTCATCGAATTGCGTCGTATCGACGAAGCCCGGACCGTCTACTCGGACGCGCTGGTCTTGCGCGACGACCTGGTGTGGGCCAAAATCGGTACGGCACGCTGCGATATCATTTCCGGCCACCTCGACGAGGCTAAAGTGGTAGTGCAAGAAGTCCTGATACAAAATGCCCAGTACATCGCGGCATACGATTTACTGGCCCAGATCGAAGAGGCACAAGGCCACGATCATGAGGCGCTAGACGCCCTGGCGCGCTCTTCCGAAATCATCCCTTCCGCCCGCCGCAGCCGCATGGTGGGGGATGCCGCCTATCGCGTAGGCGACTTGGAACAAGCCAAGACAGCCTTCGACAAGGTGCTCAAACACACCAAAGGATCATTGACAGCGCAACCGAGCGATTTACTGAGCCTGGCTCAGGTACACGTTGACACCGGTGACGCCGAAGCAGCATTGACCTTGCTCGCCAGCGCTCCCAAGCGCTATGCCGAGTCCAGTATATTTAACTCGACTCAGGCGGCGGTGTCGGCGCAAGCGCATGTCAAGATGGGCAATATGGACGCTGCCGCACAGTCTTTCGAGCTAGCCAAGAATGCGGCTGGAAAAAAACCATCCGAAATGGCTATTCTGGCGCTGGCCAAGGCGGCATTTTCGGTCGGCAAGGATGAAGAAGGCGCCCAGTTGATTTCGCAGGCCATCAAGGCCGACCACGAAAACAAAACCTTGCAGACCCTGGCGCGCAAAGCACTGGCCGACAGTGGCAAAGCCGAACTGGCTGACACGCTGGTGGACGGCGCAGTCAAACACTGCACAAGCATCATCGCGGAAGCGAACGCACTCATGCGTGGCGCCAAACCTGATGAGTCCCTGGCCAAGCTGGAGGAAGCGCTGCAAAGCCTGCCGGAAAATACCGGCATGCTGATGGCAGCGGCGCAATTGCACCTGCTGTGGATGAGTCAGCGTGGTCTCAATTCGGACTACGTCAAGCGTGTCAACGGATATCTGACTACACTGGACCGTCTGATTCCTGGTAACGACCGGGTCGCCAAGATGCATCGATTTCTGCGTGATACCATCGCCAAAGCTGCTCAAAAGAAAATTTGACTATGAATGCCGAATTGGCCGCCCTCATTGTCCACGACATCAAAAACGCGTTGGGTGTACTTGAAGGCCAGTTGCGCGTACTGGCGACCGATTCGGTCGATGCGCGTGCTGGTCAAGCCCATGTGACCTGTCTGACACTGCAGGAAAAACTGATCGGCTTTCTGACCTTGTATAAAGCCTCATCCCAAGGCTTGACGCCGTTTGTCGAGCCGCTGTCGCCGCGTGATTTTCTCGATGGTTTATTGCATCACCTCACCATCACGCAAACCAAGCTCCAGGTAACCATCAGTAAAGAGGAAATGCCGGTACTGGCATTTTTTGACGAAAACCTGGTTGGCCTGGCGCTGGAAGCGGCCCTGCAAAACGCCACCCGGTTTGCGCGCAGCTCCATTGAGTTGTCCTGCCACAAACACGGCGATGGCGTGGTCTTTACTGTACGCGACGACGGCCCTGGTATCGGAGCTCAGGAGACCAAGCCGTCTACCGGTTTGGGCATGGATTTGTGCCAGGCGATCGCCGACGCCCATGTCAAGGGCGATCGGCACGGCCAGGCGCGACTAAGTAATCATCCGGATGGTGGCGCCCTGTTCGAACTAATCCTGCCCTGAATTTCGCATCTGCATTGAACGTATAAGCTAGCGCGAAAAAAATCGTTCTTTTCATCGCTTCTGGTCCGTACAGTCCTGCTCAATCGGGCACGACTGTCTGCCGCGACTTGATGTGTAAAAAGGACAACCTTCATGAAACGCCGAGATTTTCTCCGCCTGAGCGCAGTCGGAGCCAGTAGCGCATTGAGCTTACCCGCCTTGCCTTTGCTGGCCCACGCTGGCGAAACGCCCAACATCATTCGCCTTGATTACGCTAGCTATTCGCCGCCAAGTCTGGTGCTCAAAAAATTCGGCTGGCTTGAGGAGTATCTCAAGAGCAATGGCAGCAGCGTCAAGTGGGTGCTCAGTCAAGGCAGCAATCGTGCTCTGGAATACCTCAACAGTGACAGTATCGACTTTGGCAGCACTGCCGGTCTAGCGGCCTTGCTGGCGCGTGCCAACGGCAATCCGATCAAGGCAGTGTATGTCTATTCGCGTCCCGAATGGACCGCATTGGCGGTACAAAAAGATTCGCCGATCAATGCCCTGAAGGAACTCAAAGGCAAAAAAATCGCTGCCACCAAAGGCACTGATCCCTATTTATTTCTGCTACGTGCACTGCATGAAAACGGCCTAAGCAAGAACGATGTCGAAATCGTACATCTGCAGCACCCGGACGGCCGTATCGCACTCGAACAAAAACGGGTCGATGCCTGGGCCGGCCTCGATCCGCATCTTGCCGCCAGCGAATTGGAAGCCGGCTCTCGCTTGATCTACCGTAACGTCAATTTCAACACCTATGGCTTTCTCAATGTTTCAGATCGCTTCGCAAGCAACTATCCCGAGCAAGTAAAACGCGTCTTGAGCGCCTACGAGCGGGCACGTTTGTGGATTATCAAAAATCCCGACGACACGGCCAAATTGATTGCAGAAGAAGCCAGGTTGTCACTGCCGGTGGCACAATTGCAGCTCAAGCGTAACGATTTTTCCAATCCGAAAATCGGTAAGGAGCATAGTGATGCCCTGCGCGCCGCAGCACCAATTCTGCTTGACGAAGAACTGGTCAAGACTGGCACCGATTTGAATAAAACCATTCAGGCGCTGATTGACCCTACGTTTGCGCAGAGCGTAGTGCGTCAAGCTTAGGCAGGAGCGGCGACATGTCGATCGAATCGCACAGTTTATCGTCGCCGTCTTTGCGCGAGTCCGAGCACGAACAAGAACAAGCTGCTCTTGCACAGTCGAGCGCACCGCGACGGCCCCGTAGTTTCAACTGGCCTTGGGGTGCTTTATTGCCACTGGCGATATTAGGTCTGCTGGAGCTTGGCGCCGCAGCGGGGTGGATCCCCAGCCATCTATTGCCACCGCCAAGTGAAATCGCACAGACCCTGTTTACTTTGGCGAGCCACGATCTGTTCACGCACATTGCCATGAGTGTCGCACGCGTGGCGATCGGCTTTGCCATCGGTGCACTACTGGCGATCGCCTTTGGGCTCTTGGTCGGCATGCAGCGCCGTGCCGAAGCTCTGCTGGAACCCTCGTTTCAGGCCTTGCGCGCCATTCCCAGCCTGGCTTGGATCCCGTTGCTGTTGCTCTGGCTGGGCATCGACGAAACACCCAAGATCGTGTTAATTGCCATCGGTGCGTTTTTCCCGGTGTACGTCAACCTGGTAGCAGGCATTCATAGCGTTGACCACAAGCTCATCGAGGTCGCCAAGATTCATGGTCTGTCGTCGTCCGAGGTGATCCGCCGCATTTTGCTGCCCTCTGCCTTGCCGCAATTATTCACGGGCTTGCGCACAGGATTGAGTCTGGCATGGATGTTTCTAGTCGCCGCTGAAATGATGGCCGCCACCAAAGGCGTGGGCTATCTACTGTCAGATGGCCGCGAAACCAGCCGCCCTGATATCGTGCTGGCCGCCATCTTTATTTTGGCGACCCTGGGCAAGCTCTCCGACAGTCTGCTCAAACACATTGAAGTGCGCAAGCTGGCCTGGCGCGACATGCCAGCGCAGCTGGCCCGATAACATTTTTTGTATTGCTGAATTGCCATGATGCCCTCCTTGCAACGCCGCCGCCTGCTACAAACGCTTGTCGCGCTCGCCGCCGACGCTGCGCTGCTCAAACCGGTCCTGGCCCAGACCGATAAAATCGTACGCATCGGTTATCAAAAATCATCCACCCTGTTGACCATCCTCAAGGCCAACGGCACTTTGGAAAAATTGCTCGCTGCGGTTGGCGTAAAGATCAACTGGCACGAATTCTCCAGCGGCCTGCCCTTGTTGGAAGCATTAAATATCGGCGCAGTCGATCTCAGCGCGGATGTCGCCGACACCGTCCCGGTCTTTGCCCAGGCTGCCGGCGCTCGCCTGACCTACCTGGCGCAGGAAGCGCCTTCGCCGCGCGCGCAGGCCATCGTAGTGCGCTCCGACTCGCCTCTGGCCAACGTGGCCGCTCTCAAATATAAAAAAATTGCGGTCACCAAAGCGGCCGGAGTGCACTACCTGTTGATTGCGACACTGGCGCAAGCCGGCCTGACATTGCATGATGTCGAGGTCGCTTATCTGACACCAGCCGACGCCCGCGCTGCCTTCGAACGCGGCAGCGTCGATGCCTGGGTAAGCTGGGATCCCTTCTTGGCAGCGGTGCAAAAGCAGACGCCGGTACGCATCCTCTCGGATGGTCGCAACATTGCCGACTACCAGCGTTATTATCTGGCCTCGACTGTCTTTGCCGAGACGCATCCTGAAGTGCTGGCCATCGTTTTCGATGCGCTCAAGAGGACCGGTGCCTGGGTACGTCAATATCCGCAGCAAGCGGCGGCATTGCTGGCACCACTGTGGGGTCTGGATGAGGACACGATAGTCCTAGCCAACAGCCGCCGCAGCTACGAAGTGCGGGCAGTCAAGCGCAGCGCACTGGGCGAGCAACAACGCATCGCCGACACTTTCTTCGCCGCCGGTTTGCTGCCTAGGAAAGTCAATGCCACTGATGTCGCCATCTGGACGCCTGCAGCCGAAGCCAACTGAGCAGGTAACGGCGCAAAAAAAGCCGCTCCGAAGAGCGGCTTTGTTCACACCAGGCGATGCCAGATCAAGACAACTGCTGAATGCCGGCCAACACCCAACCGCCTTGACCCGAGACCGGCTTGGACAGATTCCAGATTTCATTGAATTGACTTGGCGATGCGCTCGGATCTTCCTTGATGAATCCAAAGAACTTGACGCTAGCCAGGTAGTCTCTGCCCACCGCCTCTAGGCCCAGCATCTCCGCATCCAGCGACACGACATCGGTATTGTTGGCCGTCGCGCCGCGCTCCTGCAATTGCAGCTTGAGCTCGCCGAACATTTCTGGCGTGGTAAATTCGCGGATGTCGTTGGCATCGCCCTTGTCCCAGGCCGCCTGCAAGCGAATGAAGTAAGTCTTGGCGCTACGCACGAAGCCGACAGCATCGAAGTCTGGGGGAATACCGTAGGACGGCTGTGCAACGCTTGCACCATCCTCGACACCCGTAGCCACCGCGCCAAATCCATTAGCCTGCAATGCCTTGGGTGCGGATATGTCATTGCGTTGCGATCCAATGGCTGGCGTGTCAAACGCGTCATTGGCCGTCGCATAGGCGGCAGGCGCTATGTTGCTCTGCCCCTCAGACTTACGCTTGAACATACGGTAAATAAACATCACGGCAAATGCCAGCAGCGCCACCATCAGCATGGTGCTGATCATGCTGGCAAGTGCCCCACCCATACCAAAGTGCGACAACAAGGCACCCAACCCAAGGCCCAGCAAGGCACCGCCGAGAATGCCTTTCCAGGCGCTAGGTTTGGCAGCAGCAGGCGCTGCCGCTGGCGTGGTCGGTTTGGCCGATGCGGCCTGGTTCTGCTGCATGGGAGTTTGGGCCTGACGGCTGGCACCTGAAGACTGCTTGCCGAACGAGCCGCCACCGCCAAGACGTTTGGCCTCGACCGCAGTAATACCGACCGAAAGAGTCAGCGCGGCCACAATTAGCGCGACAAATACTTTTTTCATACGAGCTCCTGAAATGGAATGTATTGCGAATACGCATGCAAATGCGATGCGGATGCGATGCGAATGCGATCGCATCGATCAGAAAAAATGGAAACCGTGAGCAGCCGCGCGCGCAACAAACCTGTCATTGAGCTCGCGCGAGGGACGCTAGGGCCGTGCAGATGCTAGTGCGCCAGGCACTGATGCAGACCGCCAGCGGACCACGCGCAGCCAAGCCAGAGCTAGTTGCAATCGGCTGAGGATCAGATCCGCGGCGGACGACCGGCGGGAGGAAGGAAAGGGGGTTGGCAGGCGGCGTCACTGCGTAGTGCAGGCGCCAGAGTCGCTGCATCGACCACGAACAGCTGCGCCAAATGCATCACAGGTTCATCGCCAATGGTGGCATGATTGGAAAAATCGTCATTGTCGGCACCCGCGTCAGCATTGTCGCCAAGCACATGCTGATCGCCCTTGTCATCTGCCGACGCGACATCAACGCCAGGCATCGTGCCAAGTCGCGTCTGCGATGCTGTCGCGACCTTGAACGTGACCATACCCGCAAAGACTTGCATGGGCAGTAGACAGATCAGGAGAAGGACAAGCAGACGCTTCATAACTATTTCGGGAAATCGACTCGAGAATTATACCAATATTTACTGTATATACGGGCCTTTGGCTGATATTTCAAGGCCTTAGCGTGAATTCAGAGCTTCCTTGCGCCAGCGCAAAACAGCGCCGATTATGCATTGCAATCGCCTGTGTTTTAGTGGAATATGCAGAAAAATATAGCAGTATTCCAACCAAAACCGAGACGATTTCCTCACTTGCCATTGCGGCCCCTATCCCATGCGTATTCTGCTTGCTGAAGATGACTGTGTTTTGGCCGATGGCCTGACGCGTTCGTTGCGTCACTCCGGCTATGCCACCGACTGTGTCAAGAATGGTATCGAAGCCGATTCTGCCCTGTCCACGCAAGACTTCGATCTGCTCATTCTTGATCTGGGCCTGCCAAAAATGTCTGGCCTAGAGGTCTTGCGGCGCCTGCGCGCGCGTAACTCGCACCTGCCGGTGCTGATTCTGACGGCGGCCGATTCGGTCGAGCAACGCGTGCAGGGGCTAGACCTTGGCGCCGACGATTACATGGCCAAGCCATTTGCCTTGTCCGAACTGGAAGCGCGCGTGCGCGCACTGACCCGGCGCGGTGCCGGCGGCGGGCCGACCGTCATCCGTCATGGCTCGCTGTCCTACGACCAGGTCGGGCGCATTGCCTACATTGGCGAACAAATGCTCGATCTTTCGGCGCGCGAGTTGGGCTTGCTCGAAGTATTATTGCAACGTACCGGTCGACTGGTCTCCAAGGAACAGTTGGTGGATCATCTCTGCGAATGGGGCGAGGAAGTCAGCAATAATGCGATCGAAGTCTATGTGCATCGCCTGCGTAAGAAAATTGAGGTCGGCGGCATTCGCATTGCCACCGTCCGTGGCCTCGGCTATTGCCTGGAAAAACTACCGGAAGCCATCGTCAATGCCGTCGCCAGTGTTGCTGGCAGCACCTGAGACCGCCCATCATGCGGCTGCGGGCAATGCTCATGCGTAATGCGCCTGATAAAGCTGACCCACAGGCATTACCGACCGCTGACAAGCTTGCTGCGGGCAAGGAAAAACGCCGCCCCGCCATCGCCACTCAGCCGGAAGAACGCATTCAACGTTCCTTGTTCGGTGAAATCCTCGACTGGATGTTGGCGCCACTGCTCTTGCTGTGGCCGATGAGCATTGCCATCACCTATCTGATTGCCCAGTCCATTGCCAACCACCCCTTTGATCGTGCGCTCGAAGATAGTGTCACCGTACTGGCGCAGCAGGTGAGCGAAGTCAATGGCAAAACCGTAGCACGCCTGCCGGTATCGGCACGCGATCTGCTGCGCGCCGACGATATCGATAATATTTACTTCCAGGTCACCGGCCCGCGCGGTGAATTCGTCGAAGGTGATCGCGACATGCCGCCGCTGCCGCCCGAGGAGGAACGCGCCGATGTCGGCACGGTGCAATTTCGCAACGATATCCTGCATGGCAGCGATGTGCGCATTGCCACGATTCAAGTTGATCTGCGACGCACTGTTGAACAACGTTCGACAGCCTCGCAAGAGCCTCGATTGGCCACGATACAGGTCGGCGAAACGCTGGAAAAACGCGCGCAACTGGCCAATGAAATCATCAAGGGCGTCATCTTGCCGCAATTCGTGATCCTGCCGGTGGCGCTGGGACTGGTATGGTTTGCACTCTCACGCGGCCTGTCGCCCTTGTCGGAATTGCAGCAACGCATACGCGCACGCCGTCCCGACGATCTCAGTCCGATTGATTCCGGCCAGGTGCCGGAAGAAATTTCACCGCTGGTACGCTCCCTCAACGACATGCTGGCACGCCTGTCGCAGACGATTGCCCTGCAAAAGCGCTTCATCGCCGACGCCGCGCATCAGATGAAAACGCCGCTGGCGGGCATGCGCATGCAATCCGAACTGGCTTTGCGTCAAACCGATCAGAGCGACATCCATCGTTCCCTCGAACAACTGGCCAAGAGTTCAGAATCGGCGACCCGCCTGATCAATCAGCTATTGTCGCTGGCCCGCGCCGAAAATCAAACGCCGGCGACCTCGCCGTTGCAACCGATAGAACTGTCCGAACTGGCCCGCACCGTGGTGCAAGACTGGGTACCAATGTCCTTTACGCAACGCATCGACCTCGGGTTCGAACAGCCGGGGCATCCGATCATGATTTCCGGCAATGCCATCATGTTGCGCGAGCTGTTGAGCAACCTGCTTGACAATGCCTTGCACTACACGCCGCCGCTGGGCAGTGTGACCGTGCGCGCTAGTGCCGACCAAAAGTCCGGTCTGGCCTTCCTGGAAGTGGAGGACACTGGCCCTGGTATTGCCCCCAGCGAGCGAGAGCATGTGTTCGAGCGTTTCTACCGCGTGCTCGGCTCGCACACCGCCGGCAGCGGGTTGGGTCTGGCGATCGTGCGTGAAATCGCGCAACAACATGACGCTAGCGTAGAGATCGGCAACAATCCATACAGCCCGGATCAAAAAACACCCGGTTGCCTGTTCCGCGTCACCCTGCCCCTGGCAGCGCGCCAGCATTTCATCGACGATATCGGCTGACATGACCAAGCCCCCTGCACCTGCTGCCTCTTCTCCCTCAACCCCATCGGCCGCGGCATATTGGCGCAGCACACGGCGGCTGACGCTGATATTGCTAACGGTCTGGTTCCTGGTGACCTTCGGTGCCATCTTCTTTGCACGTGAACTGGATCACATCACCTTGTTCGGCTGGCCGCTATCGTTTTACATGGCCGCACAAGGGGTGATGCTAGTTTATCTGGCCATCGTGCTGGTTTATACCGTGTGCACCAATCGCGCCGAGCGCCGCTGGCAAGCCGCCAATGAAGATAGCCATGGAGAATAAACGCTTCTCCCGGCGCCTGACGCGTTATTACTTGTGGTACAGCTTTGGCCTCATCCTGTTTCTGCTGGTATTGGCCATGCTCGAGCGCGAAGGCATGCCGCGCGCCTGGATCGGCTATCTGTTCATGCTCGTCACGATAGCCTTGTATGCCGGCATCGGCGTAGTCTGCCGCACTTCTGATGTACCCGAATATTATGTCGCCGGACGGCGCGTGCCGGCGCTGTTCAACGGCATGGCGACTGCGGCCGATTGGATTTCCGCCGCCACCTTCATCAGTCTGGCCGGCGGTCTCTATCTGCAAGGTTTCGACGGTCTGGCCTACATCATGGGCTGGACCGGCGGCTATTGTCTGGTGGCGCTGCTGATCGCGCCTTATCTGCGCAAATTTGGTCAATACACCATTGCCGATTTTCTGGCCGAGCGTTATGGCGGCAACTTCGTGCGCATCCTGGCGGTGATTGCCACTGTCATCATTTCCTTCACCTATGTGGTGGCGCAGATTTACGGCGTCGGCCTGATTACCTCGCGCTTTACCGGCATCGATTTTTCCATCGGCATCTTCCTCGGTCTGGCCAGCATTCTGGTGTGCTCCTTCCTGGGCGGCATGCGCGCCATCACCTGGACCCAGGTGGCGCAATACATCATCATCCTGTTCGCCTATCTGATTCCGGTCATCTGGCTCTCGACCAAGCACACCGACGTGCCGGTGCCGCAGGTGGCATATGGCGCCGTGCTGCCCAAATTGAACGCGCTTGAGCAACGCATCAATGCCGACCCAAAGGAATTGCAGGTGCGCGCCATTTTCCAGGCACGCGCCGACGACTATGACAATAAGCTCAGAAACCTGCCGCGTTCATGGGAAGAGGGTCGCATCGATGCCCAGCATCATATGGAAGATATCCGGCACGACAGCCAGGCCTCATTGGTTGACATCAAAAGCGCCAGCCGGGCGTTGAGCAACTATCCAAAATCAGCAGCAGAAGCCGAGCGCAAATGGCTCGAGGCAAAAGCCGCCAATCTGGCGCGCGCGCAGCCGCCGCTGTCGCAAACCGAGCCTTTCCCCGGCAAGGACAAAGCGGCTGCCGACATCAAGCGCAACAACTTTCTGGCACTGGTGTTTTGCCTGATGATAGGCACCGCCGCATTGCCGCACATCTTGATGCGCTACTACACCACACCGAGCGTGCAAGAAGCGCGCAAGTCAGTGTTCTGGACGTTGTTTTTCATCATGCTGATTTACATCACGGTACCGGCGTTGGCGATCCTGGTGAAATACGACATCTACACCTCGCTGGTCGGCAGCAATTATGCCCATCTACCCGACTGGGTCTATTACTGGGCCAATATCGACAAGCTCAATCCGCTGGTCAGCATTACCGACCTCAATCACGATCACATCGTCCAGCTCAGCGAAATTTCGCTGGACGGCGACATCATCGTGCTGGCCACGCCCGAGATTGCCGGTCTACCTTATGTGATCTCAGGCTTGGTCGCCGCTGGCGGGCTGGCGGCCGCGCTATCGACGGCCGATGGTTTATTGCTGACGATCTCCAATGCACTCTCCCACGATGTGTATTACAAGGTCATTGATCCCAACGCATCGACCCAAAAACGGGTGACGATTTCCAAGCTCTTGCTGCTGGTGGTGGCATTGCTGGCAGCCTATGCGGCGTCGTTAAAGCCTGGCGACATTCTGTCGATGGTGGGGGTAGCGTTTTCACTGGCCGGCTCGACCTTATTTCCCGCACTGGTGTTTGGTATTTTTTGGAAACGCGCCAATCAGGCCGGCGCCATTGCCGGCATCCTCGCTGGATTCCTGACGTGCGTGTATTACATGGTGCATACCTATCCGGCCTTCGGCGGCAATACCGCCAACCAGTGGTTCCACATTGCACCGATCTCTGCCGGCCTGTTTGGCGTGCCAGTCGGCACTGCCGCGCTAGTGATCGCCAGTTTGCTGACCCCGCCGCCGGATGAACGTACGCTGGCGCTGATCGATCACATCCGGATGCCTTAGGGGCGGTGATGAATAAAAGGCGAGTTTTCTCTCTCAGGAAGATTTGATTATCGACCCGAGCTTAGTAAGCTTGGCAAGCACTACATCAACGCGCGAATGGCAGCCCAGGAATTTCCTCAGTCGGCATCACGGTGACAGCCACCTGCATGGTCTGCTGACCACCGCCGATCAACACCCCGCGTAAAGGTGAAATATCGAGAAAATCGCGCCCCCAGCCCAGCGTAATATGACTGATATCGGGGAAAATACCGTTGGTCGGATCGGCATCGATCCAGCAGCCCGGCTGACCATCAATACCTGGACAATAGACCGATACCCAGGCGTGCGAAGCATCGGCGCCGACCAGCCGCGCTTGTCCAGGTGGCGGCTGGGTAAGCAGATAGCCGCTGACGTAGCGCGCGGCCAATCCCATCGAACGCAAGCAGGACAGCATGAAGTGGGCGTAGTCCTGACAGACACCGCGTTTGTTGATGAAGACCTCGGTCACCGGAGTCGACACCGTGGTGGCCAGCGGATCAAAGGTGAATTCGTTAAAAATACGTCGCATCAACGCACCGATGCCGTCCAGTAGAGACGCATCTGGAGCGAAACAATCGGCCGCATAGAGGGCAAATTCGCGCTTGATGCGTACATGTGAGGACTCAAACAAAAAGCACGACGCCTCCAGCATTTCTGGCGGCAAGATTCGACCAGCCCGATATGACAAGGCTGCCGCGACTTGCTGCCAAGGCGGCGTCACCGCCGGCAAGGGCCGGGAGGCAATGTCCACCCATGATTCGGCGATGACTTCCAGGTTGCTGTGATCCTGATCTAGCGACAGTGATTGCAGCGCATTGCCGAAACTATCGACGAACATGTGCACGTTCTGCGGTGCAGGTGAAACATTGATGGTATGCGAAGTACAAGTCTGCCATGGCAAAAAACGCGGCGTCAGGCGCAGCACCTGATGTGACAAGCGTACCGGTACCGAGTAACGGTAACTGGTCTCATGCAGAATATGATAAGTGGCCTGACTCTGACTCTGACTCTGACTCTGACTCTGACTCTGACTCTGACTCTGACTTTGGCTCTGACTTTGACTCATGTTCATACCCCCTGGCTGACCGGGACACTGAGTGGCGTGAAGAAATGCCGTGCCAGGTCATCGGTGAGTGCATAGCCGGCGGACGACGCTTCATACATCAGCATAATCAGTCGCATGTTGGCCCCCTCCACCTGCGCCGCATCGCGCGCAAAATCCGGCAAAGAAAAGCTGTTGAGCTGCGCGCTCAAATGCGCCGGAATATTCATACTGAGAATGCCAAGTTGTTGCGCAATATCGGTCAAATAATGTTGCAGCATGCGAAATTGATAAGCAATGCTGTGCGGATTGCTGACATCAAAAATGAGCAAGTGCAGCACCTGCAGCCACTCCGGCGTACGCCGGTAACGCACGCGATAGGTGACGATGCTGGAGGATGACTCCAAGAGCCAAGTCAGCGCGGCATTCTGTTGCGCTGGCTCGAGTCGTATGAATTTTTCGAACAAGCTTGCCAAGTGCACCATGCGTTCGATATGACGGCCGACCATCAGGAATTGCCAACCCTCGTCGCGCGTCATATCGTCCAAGGCATAGCCGGCCAGTCCGGAGCAGGCCTGAATCACATTGGTCAGCACGTGTAACGTGGCCGTCGGAGAATTCAAGCGTTCCTGCACCATGGCCGGCATCCGATTCAATGCCTGCCAATTATCCAGCGACAAATGCTCACGCACTTGGTAACCGGAATGATGAAGATGACGCAGATGAGTGGCGATACTGACCGCGGCACTAGGATCCGACACCACTGCCTGCAGGCTTTGCTGCATGGCGGTGATGGTCGGGTGAGCCTGCTCCGATTTGGGCATGAGCACGCCCATGTCCGTACAAATTTGGTTGATGCTGCGTAAGATGCTGCGGTGCTCGGCCAGCCCCTCAGTGGTGCACTGTAGCGTGGTGCGCAACAAGCGCGCCAGATTATCGGTACGCTCGGCGTAACGTCCCATCCAGAATAAATTTTCACCGGCGTGCGAAGAAACATCGACGGTGGTGCGGATCAGTGCCGAAGTACGCGATACTGGATCGGTCATGGCGCCGGGACCGACTGCGGTATTGGTTTCGTCGGCGCCGTCAGTATCGTCCTCTTGAAGGTGTTCGCTGAGCACCCAAACATCCTTGCTGGTGCCGCCCTGCTGCATCGACACGACATCACGACGTTGGCGCGGCGCCACGCGGGTAAGCCCGCCGGGCATCACATGGTAGCCGCCGGTACCATCGGCCACGGCAAACACGCGCAGACTGACGGTGCGATTCATGAGCCGATACTCGCCGCTGCGCGAGAGCACCGGCGCCTGCGACAGACGCACCCATTCCTGTGCGACGTAGGCATGCGGCTTCAGTTGCAGACTCTCGATCAGATGGCGGCGCGCCTGACCTGTGAGCGTGTGGCCGAACACCGGTTGCATGCGCATGGAGGGGAACGCCGGCATGATCACCAGTTCATCCAGATGCTCCAGGGTGTAATCGAGTGCCGGCTTTTCGCCGCACCACCACGAGGCGACCGCCGGCAAGGCTAGCTCTTCGCCCAGCAAGCGCTGGCAAATAGCGGGCAGAAAACCGTGCAATGCCGTTGATTCCAGCACGCCACTGCCCAGCGCGTTGGCAATGAGGACATTGCCGGAACGCGCGGCCTGAGTCAGTCCCGGAATCCCGAGTGCCGATTCGGAACGCAACTCGAGCGGGTCGCAATAGTCGTCGTCGAGCCGCCGCATGATCGCATGCACGCGCCGCAAACCGGTCAAGGTCTTGAGGTACACCATCTCGCCACGCACCGTCAGGTCAACCCCTTCCACCAGAGGAAAGCCCAGTGTATGCGCCAGAAAAGCATGTTCTGAATAGGTTTCGTTGTACGGCCCAGGCGTGAGCAACACCACCAGCGGCGGCTCGCCATTGGTCGTCGCCAACCGGGTCAGGCATTGATGCAAGACGTGAAAATAATTGAGCAGCGGCTGTACATGCATGTCGCGCAACGCTTCGGGCAAGGCACGCGTCATGATTTGCCGGTTCTGCAGCGCGTAACCGGAGCCCGATGGCCCTTGCGTGCGGTCGGAGATCACCCACCACTTGCCGTCGGCCGAACGGGCCAGGTCGATCGCATAGAGATGCAGGTGAACACCCCCCGGCGGTTGTACGCTGCGGCAGGGCCAGAGATAACCGTGTTGGCCAAATACCAGCGCCGGTGGCAGCAAGCCATCGGCGAGCAATTGCTGGCTGCCGTACAGATCGCCCAACACCGCATTGAGCAGTCGCGCCCGTTGCACCACCCCCGCCGACAGCGTGCGCCATTCATCGGCCGCCACGATCTGCGGCAACAAGTCCAGTTCCCAAGGCCGATTGACACCTTGCGGATCGGCATAGACGTTATAGGTCATGCCGTCGGAGGCGATGGCGTCGCGCACTTCTTCGGCGCGCCGGCGCATCATCTCCGGAGAAAGATTTTCCAATTGATCGATGAGCGTGCGCCAATGCGGCCGCAGACTACCGTCTGCGGACAACATCTCGTCGTAACGATCGGCGTCGGCGGTATAACTTTGCAGGAGGCGCTGATGCATAAGTTTCAGTGACGCAACAGCCGTTGCCTTGCAAACATAAATCGCATTGCAATGACAACGGCTGTTGCTAAGCAGTTAACGTCAGTAATGTCGCAAGTCTAACGTAAATGGAAACTCGATTGAGGCTCTCGATGCAGTAACCGTCATATTTCCTGGCGTGTGGTTGAGACGGAAATAACGCGCCAGACGACGACTTTCCGCTTCAAACGCATTGACCGGGAAAGTTTCGTAACTGCGCCCGCCCGGATGCACCACATGATATTGGCAGCCACCCAGGCTACGGCCGTTCCAGGTATCCACCAGATCGAAGGTCAGCGGCGAATCGATACCAATGGTCGGATGCAGTGCCGAAGGCGGCTGCCAGGCCCGGTAACGCACGCCGGTGACAAATTCACCCACCACCCCTGTGGGCTGCAAAGGCACCGCCACGCCGTTGCAGGTGAGCACATAGCGGTCCGGTGCCATGCCACTGACTTTCACCTGCAAACGCTCCAGCGAAGAATCAACGTAACGTGCGGTGCCGGCTGAACTACCCTCTTCGCCCAATACATGCCATGGTTCCAGCGCCGTGCGCAATTCCAACTCCATGCCCTTGAGCGCATAGTCACCGATCTTGGGGAAGCGGAATTCAAAATGTGGCGCAAACCAGTCAGCCTGCATGGCGTAACCGGCCTCCTTCATGTCGTCAATGACATCGGTAAAATCTTGCCAGATGAAATGCGGCAACAAGAAACGATCATGCAGTTCAGTGCCCCAACGCACCAGCCGCGCCGGCTTATAAGGCGTTTTCCAGAAGCGCGCCACCAGGGCCCGCAACAGCAATTGCTGCGTCAGACTCATGCGTGCATGCGGCGGCATCTCAAAAGCGCGCAACTCCAGCAGACCAAGACGGCCGGTGGCACTGTCGGGTGAATACAACTTGTCGATGCAAAATTCCGAGCGGTGCGTATTGCCGGTGACATCGATCAACAAATTGCGCAACAGGCGATCCACCAACCAGGGTGCACAACCACCCTTGCCGATCTGCTTTTCCATTTCAACAAACGCCAGTTCAATCTCGGCGGTGGAATCGTTGCGCGCCTCATCGATGCGCGGTGCCTGTGAAGTCGGACCGATGAACATGCCCGAGAACAAGTAGGACAAGGATGGATGGTTATGCCAGTAACTGATCAGACTGCGCAGCAAATCGGGGCGCCGCAGGAACGGCGAATCGATGGTAGTGGCGCCGCCCAGCACCATATGGTTGCCGCCACCGGTGCCGGAGTGGTGACCGTCGAGCATGAATTTTTCTGTGGTCAGACGCGATGCGCGCGCCGCCTCATAGAGATGGGTGGTCTGCTCGACCAGCTCGGACCAATTGCCGGCCGGTTGAATATTGACCTCGATCACCCCCGGATCAGGCGTGACGCTAAACTTGCGTACCCGCGGATCATGCGGCGGCTCGTAACCCTCCATCACCACCGGTTGTTGAAACTCTTCCGCCGTCGCTTCAATGGCAGCGACCAGCGCCAGATAGTTTTCCAGCTGCTCCAGCGGCGGCATGAACAGATACAACACGCCCTTGCGCACTTCCGCGCACAGTGCCGTGCGCGTGATCCAGCTGGCAGATTCAAATGGCGCTGGCACAGACACGGCCATCATCGCGTCCGTTTTACCGGCATGCAGATCCGCCTTGAGCTTATCGGTTTTGATGCCGGCGTTGGAGCGGGCCGCATAATGGTCTTTCAACACTGCCAATGCGGTGGCGATCGGGGCGCCCTGTGGTGCGGCCTGCGCCGCGCGGCCACCATACTGATGCCGAATTTCAGTCGCCGACGGCAAGGCTGGGAAGGCCTGGGTCGGATCGGCCGGATAGACATGCGGCAAATCGGCGGCACGGGCCCATGGCAGTGAATCCAGCGGCAAGCGGTAACCTAGCGGCGAATCGCCCGGATACAGGTAGCAGCGTTCGCCGCGTAAAAACCAGTCGCCGCTTTGCCAGCCCAGATTGTCTGGCCGGCGCGCCAGCGGCAGGATGTGTCCGGCGATCTTGTCGAGTCCTTGCGAAAACACCCGCAACAGCCGCGCACGTTCCTGCTTGTCATCCAGGCGCGCGTCGAAAGGATCGACGTTGCCCGGCAGGCGGCGCTCGCGCCACAAATAGTAGAACACGTCTTCAAAGGCCGAAAACACGTGCTTGCCATCCAGCAACAAACGCTGCGCCACCGCTTTCAGGAAACGTTCAGTGATGTTCTCATCCTTGACGTTGGGCCGGGTTTCGTCACCAATCAGTGCACGGTTGTGCCAGATTGGCTGGCCGTCACGACGCCAGTAGCAATTCAGCGCCCAGCGCGGCAATTGCTCACCGGGATACCACTTGCCCTGACCAAAATGCGGCAAGCCTTGCTGCGCATATTTCTCGCGCATGCGATGGTACAGGTCGGCCGCCAGCGGCTTCTTGGTTTCGCCCATGGCGGCGGTATTCCACTCTGGCTCGTCGGGATGATCGAGCGCCACGAAAGTTGGCTCGCCACCCATGGTCAGGCGCACATCGAGCGCGTTCAGATCGGCGTCGATGGCGTGACCAAGTGCTTCAATGTCCTGCCATTGGGCTTCGCTATAAGGCTTGGTCACGCGCGGTGCTTCCCAAATGCGCGCCACACTCATGGCATGTTCAAACTCAACCTCGCAGGGATCGACCAGGCCGCTGACCGGCGCCGCCGAAGACGGTTCCGGCGTGCAAGACAAGGGGATGTGGCCTTCGCCCGCAAACAAGCCCGACGTCGGGTCCAGTCCGACCCAGCCGGCACCCGGCAAATAGACTTCGCACCAGGCATGCAGGTCGGTGAAATCGACTTCTGGCCCGGAGGGGCCATCGAGCGATTTCTGGTCGGCGGTCAGTTGAATCAGATAACCCGAAACAAAGCGCGCCGCCAGTCCCAAATGCCGCAGCAATTGCACCAATAACCAGGAGGAATCGCGGCAAGAACCGGAGCCCAGCTCCAAGGTCTGCTCCGGTGTTTGCACACCTGGCTCCATGCGGATGGTGTAGCTGATGGCGTCGGCCAGCTTGCGATTAATTTCCACCAGAAAATCTTCGCTGCGCATTTTTTCGCGAGAAATGCCACCGAGAAACTTTTCAAACTGTGGCGTCAACGGCAAGGTCTTGCGATAGGGCGCCAATTCGTTTTGCAGTTCCTTGGCATAGTCGAACGGAACCTGCTCGGCATAGGGCTCAAGGAAGAAATCAAACGGATTGATGACCGACATCTCAGCGACCAGATCGACCTCGATACGAAATTCGGTGGTTTTTTCTGGGAATACCAGGCGCGCCAGGTAATTGGACTGAGGATCTTGCTGCCAGTTGATGAAGTGTGGCTGCGGCAGCACGCGCAGCGTATAACTCAGAATACGCGTACGGCAATGCGGCGCGGGACGCAGACGAATGACTTGCGGCCCGAGATTAATCGGTTGATCGTAACGATAAGACGTGACATGGTTCAGCGCCACATGAATTGACATGAGTATCCTTTACAACAAAGCAAATTTGAGCGGGTGGATGGAAAGCAATTCGGGCAGTCATGCACCGAGATGGTCAGTGCGTGCTGATCACCCCTGGTGCATATTAATGAAATCCCGCAATCGTGGATAGATTTCATTGTCCCAACGACGTCCGTTGAAGACGCCATAGTGACCTACTGCTGTCTGCACATGGTGCAAACGCATGTAAGGGCGGATGTTGCTGCACAATTCTTGTGCAGCCACGGTCTGACCGACCGCGCAAATATCGTCCTTTTCACCTTCTACCGTCAACAGCGCGGTGCGCCGGATAGCCTTGAAATCGACCGGCCGCCCCTGATACTGCAACAAACCGAGCGGTAGCGCGTGCTCCTGGAACACCACACGTACGGTTTCCAGGTAAAACTCGGCCGGTAGATCGGACATGGCGAAGTATTCTTCGTAAAACACCTTGATCGCATCGGCCTTCTCATGCTCACCGTCCACCAGATAATGGTACAGATTGCGGAAGGCATCGATATGGCGATTGAGGTTCATATTCATGAACGCCGTCAATTGCAGAAAGCCTGGATAGACGCGGCGCCCGCCCCCAGCATGACGTGCCGGTACCGTGCTGACCAAATTGGATTCAAACCATTCGATCGGCTTGCTCTTAGCCAATTCATTGACGGCGGTGGGATTGACGCGCGTATCGATAGGACCGGCCATGAGCGTCATGCTGCGTGGCTGCGCTGCGTCGTTGGCCTCGGCCATCACCGCCACGGCAGTAAGGGCGGCCACGGTAGGCTGACAAACCGCGACGATATGCGCGCCAGGGCCGATAGTTTGCAGGAAATGGATCAGGTGAGCGACATACTCATCCAGACCGAAGCGGCCATGTTCGAGCGCCACATCGCGCGCATTGTGCCAGTCAGTGATGTAGACGTCGTGGTCACGCAACAAAGTCTTGGCGGTGCCCCGCAGCAAAGTGGAAAAGTGCCCCGACATCGGCGCCACCAGCAACACGGCCGGTTGCGCCACCGCTGTTTCCTTGCGGAAACGTAGCAAGCTGCAAAACGGTGTCTGATCCACCACCTCTTCCCGCACCATCACTGTGCATCCACCATCTTCAACACTGTCGATGGCAAAGGGCGGGCGCACATGGGTGAGTTGCGTACGAGCAAAAACCTCGTACGCTGCCGCCAATTTGCGCATCGTCTGGTTGGCCGGAAAGCCGGACCAGACGTGGCTCATGAACTGTTCCACCGTCTGACTCAGTAGCGGTGCAGCAAGGCGCGCCGAAGCACGCATTGGATCGGTAGCGTCAGCGTAATGCTGATATGTCTGGTACATATTTATCATAGGACTATCCATTCCCTTTATTCTCACCAGTCAGTCCTTCCTACGATGCAATATGCATGCCATTAACTTTCACTACGGTATGGCTGGTATGCATCGCTGGCACGCCCTTTGCAAGTATCAAAAAGCAACACATAGCAACACGTGGCAACACAGGCGCGTCCATGCAAATCAACGCGTCGATAATTTGACGCGCCAAAGTCAACAAAGTCAAAGTACCCATAGATAAAGGACTGACATGCCTAAAACGACTTTGCGCATTACCAGCAAGAACTATTCATCATGGTCGCTGCGCGGTTGGCTGCTGGCCAAATTTGCCGGGCTGCCGTTTCAGGAAGACATCGTCTCGCCGGATGATCCGGACGCACGCGCCGAAATCCTGCTGCTATCGTCTTCGATACTGGTACCCAGCCTCAAACACGGCAAAACCTTGGTGTGGGACACCCTGGCCATAGGCGAATATCTCAACGAAGTGCGTCCAACGGCCAAGCTGCTGCCGGCAGACCAAGCTGCGCGCGCACATTGCCGCGCCATTTGCGGTGAAATGCATTCCGGCTTCAGCGCACTGCGTGCAGCGCTGCCGATGAACCTCAAAGGGCACTTTCCAAACTTCAAGGTATGGTCACGCGCGCAAGCCGATATTGCGCGTATTACCACCATCTGGAAAGAATGTCTGGCCATGTATGGCGGCCCCTATCTGTTCGGCGAACGAACCATGGCCGATGCCATGTATGCCCCCGTGGTGACTCGGCTCATGACTTACGACGTGCCGCTGGAACCGATTTGCGTGGCTTATAGCAAACGCATCATGGAGATGCCTGAAATGCTGGAGTGGATTGCCGCAGCAAAACTAGAGCCGGATGACATCGACGAACTGGACGTCGAGTTCTGAGCGCCATAGACTAAGGAGACAAGCCCGAGGACTTTCGCAACCAAGTCATGCGCACCAGCGCAGAAAGGATGGAAGTGATGAATACTGCAGCGGCAACAATGGCAACGACCTCGAATATGTTTTCTCACGTCAGCGAGGGCGATACGCCTTACGAGTCGGGCGGACTGCGCGATTTTTTCCTGTATCGCGATCTGGGCATCACCGCCGCCACCGGCGGCCAGGTGGTGGCGCAACTGGTGAAGGCCAACCAGGCGCCAGAAGCAGGTACCGGCTGGCATCGACACGAGGCCAACTTCCATATTGTCATCATGCTGAAGGGCTGGGCGCGGTTCATGTACGGTGACAAAGAAACCTTGGTCAAGGCTGGCGACTGCGTGCACCAGCGCCCAGGCATCGTGCATTTTTTGTTCGACTATTCGCCCGATATGGAATATCTGGAAATCGTCAGTCCCGCCGATTTCACTACCATCGATATGCCCGCACCGTGCGTCGTACCGCCGCCAACACCGTGGGCATGAACTGAAAGGAGTTTGTCATTCGCAACCGCCGTCATCCTTGATCGTAACTGAATGCGAGCATGCAGCCGTCACGCAATTTTCTCTGTCCAAAAACGGAAATGGCATGATAGTCTGTATCGACCTTCACAGCGATGAGGATGGCCCGGCAAGCGATTCCAATTTAAACATTCCGTCAAGATCCGACCCGATCGGTATCAGCATTCATAAACATCTCCTCCGCAGTCGTACTCGAAAACGAAGCAAATTTATGGCAAAATTTTTTGACGAGATGTATTCCAGCGACGGCGTTTCCGTTCGCAAACATTACGATGAATTCGCGGCTTGGCAAAGCGCTCAGTCTGCTGAAACGATTGCCCGCAAGCGTGCCGAATCCGACCTGATCTTTCGCCGGGTGGGCATCACCTTCGCGGTCTATGGGAACGATGCAGGCACGGAGCGGCTGATCCCGTTTGACATCATTCCGCGCATTATCCATGCGGCGGAGTGGGCCAAACTGGAGGCCGGCTTGGTGCAGCGCGTCAAAACGCTGAACATGTTCATCCACGACATTTACCACGATCAGAAAATCATCAAGGCGGGCGTGATCCCGGCGCAACAGATTTTCCAGAACGCCCAGTATCGTCCAGAGATGCAGGGTGTCGATGTCGCCTCCGACATTTACGCCCACATTGCCGGCGTCGATATCGTGCGTGCCGGCGAGGGCGAGTTCTACGTCCTGGAAGACAATCTGCGGGTACCGTCCGGGGTGTCTTACATGCTGGAAAACCGCAAGATGATGATGCGGCTGTTTCCGGAATTATTTACCCGCCACAAGATTGCACCGGTTGATCATTATCCTGACATGCTGCTCGACAATCTGCGCTCGGTAGCACCGGTAGGCGTGATTGACCCGACCGTAGTGGTGATGACGCCCGGCATGTACAACTCGGCCTATTTTGAACACGCCTTCCTGGCCCAGCAAATGGGTGTCGAACTGGTCGAAGGAAAAGACTTGTTCGTCAAGGACAATACGGTCTACATGCGCACCACGCGCGGACCGAAACGGGTCGATGTGATTTACCGCCGCATTGATGACGACTACCTCGATCCGCTAGCCTTCCGCGCCGACTCTTCGCTGGGTGTGCCGGGCCTGCTGGCGGCTTATTGCTCCGGCAAGGTAACGCTGGCCAATGCCATCGGCACCGGCGTCGCCGACGACAAGTCGATCTATCCCTATGTGCCGGACATGATCAAGTTTTACCTGTCCGAAGAGCCGATCCTCAACAACGTTCCTACCTACCAGTGCCGCAAGAAGGAAGATCTGTCCTACACCCTGGCCAATCTGGACAAGCTGGTGGTCAAGGAAGTCCACGGCGCCGGTGGTTACGGCATGCTGGTGGGACCCGCTTCGAGCAAGCAGGAAATCGAAGATTTCCGCCAGCGCATCATTGCCAAACCGGACGGCTATATTGCCCAACCGACCTTGGCGCTGTCGGTCTGCCCGACCTATGTCGAATCCGGCATTGCGCCGCGCCATCTGGACCTGCGGCCCTTCGTTCTGTCCGGCAAGACGGTCTCGATGGTCAAGGGCGGCTTGACGCGCGTGGCGCTCAAGGACGGCTCGCTGGTGGTGAATTCGTCGCAAGGCGGCGGCACCAAGGACACCTGGATTCTGGAGAAATAAATATGTTGAGTCGTACCGCCGATCACCTTTTCTGGATGTCGCGCTATACCGAGCGCGCTGAAAACACTGCACGCATGCTCGACGTGCATGTACAGACTGCCTTACTGCCACAATCGACCGACGATGCCGAGCAAGGCTGGCGCGCCATACTCGGTATATCCGAGCTGCTATATGGTTATGAAGAGAAGTACGATGCGCTGACGCAAAAGGACGTCATTGACTTCATGGTGCGCGACCCTGGCAATCCATCATCGATTGCCTCGTGTCTGCGCCAGGCGCGCGAAAACGCCCGCGCCGTGCGTGGCGCCCTGACTACCGAAGCCTGGGAAATCCAGAATGCCACCTGGATCAAGATGCAGGGCTATCTGACCACCGATGCACTGGAGCAAAACCCCAGCGATTTTTTCGAATGGGTCAAGCACCGTTCGCATCTGTCACGCGGCGTCACCATCGGCACCATGTTGAAAGATGAAGCCTTCCACTTCATCCGCCTCGGCACCTTCCTAGAACGTGCTGATAACACGGCGCGCATCATCGATGTCAAATTCCACGGTGCCAAGGAAACCCAGGGCAAGCAAAGCCAACAGCAAAGCCTGCAACAAGCTCAGCAACAAAGTCAAAAAATGTTGCGCAAAGACGATGACCAACAAATCGACTTCTATTATTGGGCGGCCATCCTGCGCTCGGTGTCGGGCTTTGAAATCTACCGCAAGGTCTACCGCGATGTCATCACGCCGGAGCGCGTAGCCGAACTGTTGATCCTGCGTGGCGACATGCCGCGCTCGCTGCTGGCCTGCATGGATCAGGTGCTGAGCAACCTCAAGCACGTGCACAACGATGTTTCGGCTGATACTGAACGCTTTGCCGGCAAGCTGCATGCCGACCTCAAGTTCAGTCGCATCGAAGAAATTCTCGACGCCGGCCTGCATGATTATCTGACCTTGTTTCTGGAACGCATCTTTGAGCTTGGCAACCGCATCAGCAAGGACTTTCTTGTCCCTTTGGCAGCATAAAATAACGAAGACAAATTCCAGACACTGAAAAAATGTCTGGAATTTGTCGATAATGTCTCAGCACGGCGACACTTTTACCCGTCTGCGTCCGACGCCGACGGGGCTTCCTGTAAAATTCAGGTTTTACGCTTCCTTCTTTCATCATGACTTACTGTGTGGCCATGCGCCTCAACGACGGCCTGGTTTTCTTATCAGATTCGCGTACGAATGCGGGTGTCGATCATATCGGCACATTCCGCAAAATGAATGTCTATGAAAATCCGGGCGAGCGCGTCATGGTATTGATGACCGCCGGCAATCTTTCCATTTCGCAATCGATTCGTCAGATCATCAGCGAAAAGACCAACGCCGAAGGGCGCTCGATCTGGACCGCCACCTCGATGTACGAAGCGGCCAAAATTTTGGGTGACGCGATTCGCACGGTACATGAGCGCGATGCCGAAGAATTGCAAAAATTCGGCATCGACTTCAATGTCAGTATCATTTTTGGCGGTCAGATCAAAGGCGAGCGCTGTCGCCTGTTTCAAATGTATTCGGCTGGCAATTTCATTGAGTCCCACGATGAAAACACCTATTTCCAGATCGGCGAAGCCAAATACGGCAAACCCATCATCGACCGCGTGGTCACGCCCACAAGCTCGCTCGACGAAGCGGCCAAGTGCGCACTGATCTCGATGGATTCGACCTTGCGCTCGAATATTTCTGTCGGCCTGCCGCTCGACTTGCTGCTCTACGATACAGACAGCCTGGCAGTATCGCGCTTTGTCACCATCGATGAGCACAACCAGTATTTCCAGATGATCCGTAATAGCTGGGGCGCACAACTCAAATCGGTGTTCGAAGCCATCGACGATCCGATCTGGAACGCGGCGCCGGACGCCACCTCGAATGTGCTGTCCAGCCGTGATGTGCTGAGCCAGCCAGTACGTGTGCCACCGCCGGCGGCGATCGCACGCAACACGCCGCAGCCACCCCGGCAAACATTGGCAGGACAAGGCAGCCACGATAGCCCGCAACAACCTGGCTAATCGTGGTAGTCAAAGCGTTGTCGAGACGCAAATAAAAAAGCAGCCGCAAGAAAAATTCTTGCGGCTGCTTTTTTATTTGCCGGCAAACCGGCGCAAGCACCGATCTGCTGTTGAGCTTAGGATCAGAGCACGATGGTCTGTGCTTCACCTTCTGCGCGGCTACGAATTTCACCAATCCGGCTGACGGTTTCACCGGCCGATTGCAGTTGCGCAATGGCGGCATCGGCATTTTCCTTGGCGACGATGACGGTCATCCCAATGCCGCAGTTGAAGACCCGATGCATCTCGGCGTCCGCCACACCGCCATGCTCTTGAAGCCAGGTAAACAACGGCGGCATGACCCAGGTATCACGGTGCAGCACCGCTGTCAAATTGTCTTGCAGCACGCGCGGCACGTTTTCTACCAAGCCGCCGCCGGTGATATGCACCAGGCCTTTGACTTCCATGCTTTCCATCAAGGCCAGCAAGGGCTTGACATAAATGCGCGTCGGCTCCATCAGCACGTCGGCCAGCTTGCGACCATGAAAATCGCCATCCAGATCAGGCTTGGCGACTTCAAGAATCTTGCGCACCAGCGAATAACCGTTGGAGTGCGCACCGGAAGAGGCCAGACCCAGCACCACATCGCCAGGAATAATCTTGGCGCCATCGATCAACTTGGACTTTTCTACCGCGCCGACCGCAAAGCCGGCCAAATCGTACTCGCCGTCAGGGTACATGCTAGGCATCTCGGCAGTTTCACCGCCGATCAGCGCACAACCGGCCTGCTCGCAGCCTTTGGCAATTCCCTTGATCACATCGGTGGCGCTAGGCACGTCGAGCTTGCCGCAGGCAAAGTAATCCAGGAAAAACAGCGGTTCTGCGCCCTGCACCAGGATGTCGTTGACGCTCATGGCCACCAGATCAATGCCCACGGTATCGTGGCGCTTGAGCAGAAAAGCCAGTTTCAGCTTGGTACCGACGCCGTCGGTACCGGATACCAGCACGGGCTCCTTGAATTTTTTGCTGATCTCAAACAGCGCGCCAAACCCACCGATCCCGCCCAGCACGCCTTCCCGCGTGGTGCGCTTGGCAAATGGCTTGATCGCCTCGACCAGCGCGTCGCCCGCATCGATGTCGACGCCGGCGTCACGG